>Ga0190329_1000007_pt1 | contig 59048 bp, 51 predicted proteins | sample 48720423_MG_FD_161655 | JGI IMG/M metagenome (GOLD analysis project Ga0190329, IMG submission 161655) | Hydrothermal vent sediment bacterial communities from Southern Trench, Guaymas Basin, Mexico - 4872-04-2-3_MG | ecosystem: Environmental > Aquatic > Marine > Hydrothermal vents > Sediment ... | reverse complement strand
TATAACTGCCCCAGAGCTTGGATATGATGACTATAAGGGTGTGGATGTAAAGGGCAAGATCGTACTTATGGAAAGGGAAGTTCCGATTTCTTCCGATAAAGAACCAGAGGAATTCAAAAAATGGCGTCCCTATTCCTTTCATCAATATAAGGTGAGAAACGCATGGAAACATGGGGCAGCTGGAATGCTTTATAATTATCACATAACCAATCCAAATTGTGTCTATATAAAAGGATTTGTTCTCACTTATATTGGCAAAACCATTCTTGAGGATTTATTTACAGGAGCGAAAATCTCTCACAAAGAAGCTGTAGCAAGGATAAAAAAGAGAAGAAAACCATGTTCCTTTAATCTTGGAAAGGTAATGACCATAAAAAACTTTACGGAACATCATCCCGAGGGGGTTGCCTACAATGTGCTTGGGATGATAGAGGGCTCAGACCCAGTCTTAAAAAATGAAGTTGTGGTGGTTAGCGCCCACCTCGATCATGTGGGAAAAAATCCTCTTCTGGTTCCAGGAGCTAACGACAACGCTTCCGGGGTGGCAGTGGTTCTCGGTGTGGCAGAGGCCCTGGCAAAATCTCCTGTAAAACCAAAGAGGACTGTAGTATTTGCTTTATTCGGAGCAGAGGAGCAGGGGGTTAAAGGCTCCGAGTTTTTCATCAAGCATCCAACTCTTAATGGAAAGAAAATAGTGGCCTGTTTCAACTCCGATGGGGTTGGTAGGGGAAATAAAATATTGGCTATAGCAGGTAAAAACTATCCTTCGTTATGGAAGTATATTGATTTTGCAAACAGGGAATACATACATCGTGTTATAAAACCCATATATTTTTCCAATATAGCAAGACCCCGTCTCGATGCAGCTCATTTTATGTGGGCTGGGATTCCCACAATCTCTTTCTCTACTTATGGAATTCCCCTCGGGTTCAGCAATTATCATAAAAGCACAGACAGACCAGAGTATATAACTCCTGAAATTATGGAGGATTTAGCACAGCTTCTTTATATGGCAATAATTAAGATGTGAATTTACCAATAATCTAAGGACGGTTTATTCTTGCTTTCAAATTTCTATCAGTTAATTTCCTATAAATTATCTCGATTAGAAATGAAGCGATTAAAACAGAAAAAAGGGCAAGTAGAGTAACTGGCGAGTGATAAGCAGGTATATAAAAAGAACAATAAAGGAAGCTAAACAACCTAAAATGGATAGCCATATCATAATTAATTTTGCTCCGGTTTCTTTGTAAAGATATAGGTGACTTATATTCACAGCTGCGTATATAATAAGAAAGGCCGCACTTCCCATCATGGCGATTCCAGCAAGATCGAATATATTTGTAAAGAGAATTACGAAACCTGCTGTTATAAAGAGACCTTCTATACTTCGATTCCATACTTTTCTTTCAAAAAATTTTGGTACTTCCCCTTCCTTGGCAATCATATAACTTACGTTAGCCCCACCGTACAGAGTGGCGTTTATTGCTGAAGATGTGGAAAAGAGAGCTGCAATGTCAATAATTTTAAAACCTATTGTTCCAAGGAATGGTTTCGCAGCTTCTGCCATTGCATAATCCCTGGCTTTTATTATTTCAGGTATAGTTAAATTACCTACCACAGCAAGGGAAACCGCTACATATATACCTATTACTATCAATACACTCATATATAACGCTCTCGGTAGAGTGGAGGCAGGATTTGCCATATCCTCAGCTGCATTAGTTATTAAGCCAAAACCTTCATATGCCATAAATACAACAGCTACTGCAAAAAGTATATTATTAACCCCTGGCCAGTGAGAAGGAGAAAGGAGTTGGAATTTTGCATAAAATAGACCAATTAAGGAAAAAAGCAACAGAATTGTTACCTTAACTCCTACTATGAAGAGTTCCGAATTGCCAACCGCTTTTGAACCCATGAAATTAATCAGAGTAAAAACAAAAATCTCCAGCAGGTCTGGTGCGGATTTTATGGAAAAACTCATGGCAGTCGCACCTTTTTCTATAACTCATATTCAGACAGACAACGGTTCAGAATTTATGAAAGATTTCCACAGGCTGGCAGAGAGAAGGGATGTGGTTCATTTCTTTAATTATCCGCGTCGTCCTCAAAGCAATAGCTACATAGAAAGATTTAATAGAACGCTGAAGGAGGAATTTCTACTTTATCACCTGGATGAACTCGTAACAGATATAGACGCTTTCAATAGAAGACTAATGGAATGGTTGGTTTTCTATAATACTCGAAGACCCCATCATTCCCTTCCCCTTCGTTCTCCGGTAAAATATATTATTGAAGAATATAATTTTTCCCATATGTTATGGACTTATACACCCCCTTTAAAATTCACTACTATTGAGGTAAAATATTGACTCAAGGAGGTAGAAATGTTTGCAACTATAGAAGAGGCCCTGCAAGACATAAAAGCAGGAAAAATGGTGATCGTTGTAGACAGCGAGGATAGAGAAAACGAAGGCGACCTGGTAATGGCCGCAGAAAAAGTAACTCCAGAAGCCATTAATTTTATGGCAAGCAAAGCAAAAGGGCTTATTTGCGTTTCTATTACAAGAAAAAGAGCCGAAGAACTTAATCTACAACCCATGGTAGTAGACAATACTGCTCCTTATAAAACAGCTTTTACTGTTTCTGTTGATGCAGTTGAAGGAACCACCACTGGAATATCCGCCTTTGATAGAGCTATAACAATTAAAAAATTAATAGACCCCAATACAAGACCGGAGGACCTTGCAAGACCCGGGCATGTATTTCCCATCATTGCAAGGAAGGGAGGAGTCCTTGAAAGAACAGGACATACTGAAGCATCCCTTGACCTGGCAAGACTTTCTGATCTTTACCCGGCTGGAGTAATGTGTGAAATAATGAACGAGGATGGAACAATGGCACGTCTTCCCCAACTTGAAAAATTTGCTGAAAAATATGGGCTGAAAATAATCAAAATAGAAGATCTTATAAAATACCGCCTGGAAAGGGAATACCTTGTAAAAAAAGTAGCAACCACAGACCTGCCGACAAAGTACGGACATTTCACCCTTCATCTTTTTGAGGACATAATCCATCATCACACCTATTTAGCACTTGTCAAAGGTGAAATAAAGAAAGATGAACCCGTTCTTGTAAGAGCCCACTCAATGTGCCTTACCGGGGATATTTTTGGTTCTTTGAGATGTGATTGCGGAGACCAGTTACACAGGTCTATGGAAATAATAGAAGAGGAAGGGAAAGGAGTTGTACTTTATATACCTCACCACGAAGGAAGAGGAATAGGATTAAGCAATAAAATAAAAGCTTATGCACTACAGGACCATGGATTTGATACCGTGGAGGCAAACGAAAAACTTGGCTTTAAAGCGGATGAGAGGGATTTTGGAATGGGAGCTCAGGTTCTTAGAGCACTTGGAGTGCAGAAAATGAGGCTTTTAACAAATAATCCAAAAAAATTTGTAGCACTCGCGGGGTATGGACTGGAAATAGAGGAAAGGGTACCTATAGAAGTGCCACCCAATAAGGTGAACAAAAAATATCTCAAAACCAAAAAGGAAAAACTTGGACACGATCTTAAGATGGTGTGAGAAGAACAATTGCCATTATATATATTATAATCTCCGCTTTTCTTTGGGGAGTATCATTTCCATTGGTTAAATCAGCTCTTTACAGGGTTTCTCCCCTGGAATTATTTTTCCTGAGGTTCCTTTTCTCTGCGGTTCTGGTTCTCCCGTTTCTGGACAGAAGAGTAATTAACAAGGCATTTATAATATTGGGATTTTTAAACTCCGCAGCTTTTCTAATAGAATTCGTGGGGCAAAAATACACCACTGCTACAGAAGCTGCTCTTATAACCATTGCCATTCTCCCTCTTGTAGCAATAATTTCCTTTACAATAGGAGAAAAGCTAAACTTCAAAAAATCGTTAGCCGCTATTTTAACCATAGCTGGAGCTGTGATAATAATTACAAGACTTGATTTAAAAAACTTAAGCTTCTCCTCAGTTAAGGGAAACATATTAGTGTTTATAGCCACCTTTTTATGGGCAGTATTCACTGTATTATCCAGAAAAATTCAGAAAGAAGGGATGGAAAAAACCAGTTGGATGGTAATCTTCTGGACAGGAATTTTTGCACTTCCTTCTGCTGCATTTACCAAGATTAACATCAGCTTATACTCCGTATCCGTGGCTATCATACTCGCCGTTTTTTGCACCATTCTTGCCTTTTACCTCTTCCTTGAAGCAATGAAGGTTATTGATGCAACTACAGCAGAAATTATCATTACTCTGCAACTTGTTTTTGCTCTTATCCCCTCCATAATATTTCTCGGGGAAAAATTAACCTTGCCGATAATACTGGGAAGCATTCTTACCATTTCCTCAATACTTCTGGTGGCAAAGGAGGAAGGATGAAAGCCGTAATAATAGGAGCGGGTCCTGCAGGACTTTTTGCAACATATTATCTGACAAAGAAGGGAATACATGTTGCACTCATAGATAAAGGGAAAAGAGTAGAGGATAGAAAAGCAGGTAGAGACTCCGAACTTCTACACGGAATAGGAGGAGCGGGTCTTTTTTCCGATGGTAAATTAAATTATTCGCCGGACATTGGAACAAACCTTATTGAACTTATTGGAAGGGAGAAAACCTACCAATTAATGAAGGAAGTGGAAAAAATCTTTGAAGAGCTGGGAGTAAAAGCAAAAGACCCCGGAGATGAAGTGGAAGAATGGATGATAAAGGCGGCCAAGGAAGGAATTAGATATATCCCAGCAAGGCAGGCTCATATAGGCTCTGAGAAACTTCCTGTAATAATAGGAAAACTTGAGAAAATTCTGGAGGATTCCGGAGCGGAGATAAGGACAGAGGAAGAAGTTCTTTCTATTGACCACAAAATAAAAACGATTAAAACCACCAGAGGAGAAATATCTTTCGACAGATTATTGATAGCACCGGGAAGAAGCGGTGCCAGGTGGTTAAACAATATTGTCAATGAATTGAAAATAGATTTTGTTTATAACCCTGTGGATATAGGAGTAAGAATTGAAGTCCCAGCAATGATCATGGAAGAAATAACCAGGGTCACCTGGGACCCAAAAATTTACATAAACACCCCCACTTATGATGATTCCGTTAGAACCTTCTGTGTCTCCCCTTACGGGTATGTGGTGAGGGAAAAATACAAAAATTTCTCCCTTGTTAATGGTCATTCAAGAGGAGATAAAATGAGCGAAAATACCAATTTTGCTTTCCTTGTAAAGGTTTCCCTTACAGAACCTCTTGAGAATACAAATCAGTATGGGGAAGCTATCGCATTCGAGGCCACCACAATAGGAGGAGGAAAACCCATTATTCAGAGGCTGGAAGACCTCTTGAGGGGAAGAAGGAGCACATGGGAAAGAATCTCAAAGGGCTTCGTAAATCCCACGCTGAAAGATGTAACCCCGGGGGATATAGCAATGGCACTCCCTTATCGTTTCGTAAAGGATATAACAGAAGGACTGGAAAAACTTAACAATTTAATAAAGGGAGTTTTTTCAGTCCAAACTCTGGTTTATGCCCCTGAAATTAAATTTCACGGTCTGAGGATTCTAACTGACGAATTTCTTCAAACCAATGTTAAGGACATCTTCGTCGCGGGAGACGGGGCAGGATTGAGCCGCGGAATAGTGGGAGCTGCATCTTCAGGGCTACTCGCAGCAATGGGCATGGAAAAATAGTTAGATTTCTGGATTGTTTTTATTAGAACTCTATTCCAAATTTTTTATGTACAGGGAGAACAAGCACAACGACGAGAATTAAATACCATATCAACCAGTGCATGGAAATTCCCAGGAAACTAACCCTTGTCGAAGGATACTCAATCCTTATCCATTTTATCTTCGGATTCCTAATAAGAGGTTCCCATGGATAGAGGAGCATTTCTAAATTAGGGTACGAATAACGGATGGGACTCAAAACCTCTCCTCTTTTCTCTACTACAACCTCTTTCTCAAATTTCTCTCCTTCTCCTTCCAGGATTAGCTTCCATTTTCCCTTTTTCAGAATCCTAACCCGGAAGTCCACCTCATCAAGTGCGGGGACCCTGACTTTAACCTCCTGCTTATAAAACTGAGTGGGATGAAGATTAATATCTGTTCCACCATTGGTTTTTACCTTTACAATTACCTGCTCCTGCAGATTCAATGGTCTTACTCCGTATCTCCACTCCATCTGGACAAAGAGAAAAAACAACACAGGAAGAATAACGGTTATGGGCATCAGGTTCAAAAGAAAATACTTAAGAACGTTGAACATGGCAGAGAAAAACGAGATTAAAATAACTTTCCACTGGTCTTTATAAATTCTTATGGCGAGAATATCAGCTTTTATTCTGTTCTTTGCTCGCCTTATAAGTGCCGGTGACGAGACCCATTTATAGACCAAAAGCACAATAACTGCTGAAATAAAACTGAGCCAGAGTATACCCCAAAATGAAGGGAGGCTCTTGAATGGATATAGAATAATATCAGTTAACTTTGTGGAATATTTGACAAATAATTCCATCAGGAAATATAACCGAGTCCCTTAAGTCTTTCTTCTTCTCCTCCTCCTCCTTCCCCTTCTTCTGTGTATTCCTTATCAATTAAGTGTTCAACTAATTCCTCAACAGAGGAATACCCTTTCTTTTCCACGAGTTCTTTTGCCTTTTCATAAGCTTCATCACTGATTTTGACTTTTTTTGCCATGTTATCCTCCTATACTAATGGTTTTCCCTTCATATCAGGGGGCGTTTCTATTCCGAAAAGCTTCAGTATTGTTGCAGGAACATCCCACATGGATGGCTTCCTGATTATTTTAAAATTACTCATAAAAGTTGCCATAACATTCGCAGGGTCTATACAATGGTCCCCGCTCCACCAGTCCATATTATCATAAACAGTTTTAGCGGTAAGGCCGCCTATTGCAGAAGAATTATCCATCCTGTAACTTCTATTAAATCCTATAATAAGGTCAGGGGCTCTGTAAAGGTAATCTCTGGAAAAAATATCTTCAGAGATAAATACTGCACTTATAGGCCTATCTCCTGTGTCCGGGTCCCTTAAAGCAAGAAGCTTCGCCTTTATCTCCTCCATTAAAGCTCTTTTCTGGGAAGGTTTCACTATACCATTTGCTTCTCTTCCCTCAAGGTTTAAATACAACCCATTTAGTCCGATGGAATATGCAACTGAAGAGTCCCAGTCTGCTACCTCCATAATTGTTGCACCATCATAATCCGATGTATTAAGTTTCAGATATCCCTCCTGCAGCAACCATGTATTAACATTGACTCTGCGTCTGAAGGGGTTAAAACCATGGTCAGAAATTATCATTATAGGAATATCACGAGGGACTTTATTCATAGTATAACCAACGATTTTGTCGAACCTTCTATAAAGTTCCAGAACCATATTCCCGTATTTTTTTGATTCTTCAGGATGATAATAAGGATGTTTGGGATCCCCAAGGGCCCAGAACATGTGCTGTCCCTGGTCCAGTGAGGAATAATAGAAGAAAAGCATTCCCTTTTTGAGGGAGAGGAATCTCTCAAGTTCATAATGATAAATTTTGTTGCTTTCATCCAGAATAGACATAAACTGAACTATAAAATCCCCTACACTGAAAGTTAAATTGCTAAGTGCCTTGGTATCTGCTGGCAATCCAAGTGTGTGGAAAAGGCCCAGTTTCTCTGCGAGTTCCTTTGCATAGGATTTTGGAGTCGAAATTGGGAGAGCCGGGTCTTTGGGATCCACACACAGAGGAGACATATACAATCTGAACTTTTCCTTTGCATCTAATAGAAGGAATCTTACTATTGCCTTAATTGATTGCACGTCAGGAATAACTTCAAAATTAAGCTCAACCCAGGGACTTAACTCGCCTTCTTTAAGAAGAATTTCATTCCCCTGAATGTCTATTCTCGCAGCCTTCGAACCTCTATCCAGGTAAACCTTAAACGGTATTGTAAGAGGTTCTTCTTCCTCTTTTAAGGGATTTGCAGGACCCTCTATTTCTGATTCCATTTCCCCATAGTCGTTGAAATAAGCATAATAAACTCTCGCTCCTGGAAGGTCTTTTTGTGCCTCCTTCTCGTCACTGGTAAAAAGATAATACGTCCCGTATGTTCCGAGAAGATCGGGTGTACCCATTCCAGCAAGAGTTCTGGCTTCGCTCTCTTCAGGGGGGTAATTTGAAGGAACTTTGAAAACTGTAGAATCTATATCAGCTGCTTCCAGGTATTCCCAGAATGCCCGACCTCCTCGATTAAGTATTATTTTTCCCCCTTTTAAGGGAATTCTCCAGCTTCCAAGCTTTACAAAATGACTGGCAGGAATTGAATCGGATTGAGAAAACTTGGGCATATATGTTTCAGGGTCCCTGTGAATAAAGTCATAAATGCCATATCCACCTGGATCCTTTCCAGTGATAAAACTACCCCAGGCAACAGGACTCTGGGGAGGCGGAGTTGTATTCATCTTCTCAAGATAGCCTGTCTCAAGAAATTTTCGTATATTTGGGAGTTCTCCAGTTCTTGCCATCTGATATACAATGTGCGGGTCCATACCATCAAAACCTAGAACCAGAACCTTTTGATGCGCTCTGGTGCTAGCAAAAACGTTTCTCGAGAAAAAATAAGGAGCAGCAAATGCTGCTGCGGTAAGCTTTAAAAAATCTCTCCTTTTCATACTTTCACCCCCATATTTTCTCCCTCAACAAATGGAGGAGTTTTTACTCCAAACAGGTCATAAACGGTTGGGGGAACATCCGCAAGGGTGGGATATTTCTTTTCAATTTTCCTGTTACAAAAGAAAATCCCCGGGATCTGATCAGAAGTAAAACTATGGTCGGCACTCCATCGTCTAGTGTTATCCACAAATATATCTCCTCCAACCATACCTACAGCCGATTCCCAAGAAACTCTATAGCCAATTTTATATCCAACTATAAGGTCAGGAGCATTTTTGGTGTAAGGACCCCTGTAAATCTCTTCTTTAAGAAAAACCTTCTCTATTGGTTTCTGGCCTTTTTCCTCATCCATCAAAGATTCCAGTTTCTCCTTTATTTCTCTTTTGAGCTTTTCTGCTTCTTCTCTGGTTACTATGCCATGGGCCTCTCTTCCTTTGATGTTAAGGAAAATACCTGCAAGGCCAAATCCGTAGGCTTTTGTCCTGGACCAGTCCACTCCTTCATACCATTTTCCACTTTCAGTCCGCCCTTCCTTCAGCACTAAATATCCCTCTCTCCGGAGCCATTCGTTCACATTGAAACCGCGATTAAACTTGCCGAAACCATGGTCTGATACAATCATAATGATGTCGCTTTTCTTCAGTCTTTTAATCGTCTCCCCTACTATCCTGTCCGCATCTTTATACACATTGTAGATAGCTTCCCTTACTTCCTTTTTGTCACTGTCCTTCGGCGCTGGAGAATCAGGATCAATGTATCGCCAGAACATGTGTTGAATTCTATCAGTGTATTCAAAAACCGAAACAAGAACCCCATCTCCTGCCTTGGAAATGGCATCAAAATGGAATTTTTCTCTCTCTCTATTAGCATTATAAACCTGCTGAATATATCCCTCTTCGTCAAGAACACCTTCGTTCAATCCCCACGTGTCCTCAGCCATTCCAAGGGTTGCGAAGGGACCGTTCTTCTTCGCAAGATAGACAGCAAATATCGAAGGGTGAGAAAGGGGCATTGCGGGTTTCTCAGGATTGAGATTGATGGGTGACATATAAAGGCTTAAAGGGGAAAGAGAATGGAGATACCACTGGGCAATGCCTGATACTTTAACAATTCCTGCTTTAAAGTCCAGCCTGAACCATGGTGAAAGTTTCCCTTTCTGTATTACTATTTCCCCATCATCTGTTTTTATTTTTGCTCTGTTTGAGTCAACAGGTATTAACTGAAATCTCTTGTAAAGAATCTCTCCTTTTTTAAAGGGATTGGGAGGTCCGGGGATTGCTCCTTCATAGTACCCATTATTCTTTTCAAGTTTCACACATACACCATCGGAAATTTCAAAGGCTTCGTTTCTCTCCTCTGAGAAATAGGTAAATGTCCCCTGAGTACCTCTCAGGTCAGGTGTTCCAAGTCCGGCAAGCTGTAATCCGTAAAATTTCTCTGGTGGAAAGGTAAAAGGCACTCTTAAAATCTGAGCATAAACCCCATTATCGCCTAAAACTTTCCAGAATGACTTACTCTTTCTCAATAGCTCTATCTTCGGTTTTGAAATGGGAATTTCATATTTGCCAATTTTTATAACTTTTCTGGGGGGTAGAATTTCAGAAGAGGACAGCTTTGGCATATAAGTTTTGGGATCCCTGGCCAGGAAATCAAATATATTATGTTTTCCAGGATTAACGCCTGTTGTAAAGGTTGACCATGCCACAGGAGAAAGAGGAGGGTCAGTACTTTTTAATGGAAGAAAACTCCCTTCCTTTGCGAGTTTTGCAAAATTAGGTAGTTCGCCCTTTTCTATTAACTTTCTTGTAAGCTTATAATCCATCCCATCAAATCCAAGGATAATAAGTCTTTTGATTTTAGCCCTGCTCCTTGCTTTTATCCTTTTAACCGACCTTATAGCAGCCCTTATTGGCAGTGTTAAAAGGTTAAATATCGCCGCAAAAAAAGCAAGGAATACGAAAAGGAATGAACCTAAGAAGGCGAACCCAGCCCCTGGACCCACGTATGCAAGAAGAGGAAGGGGAAGGATAAAAAGAGATATTTTCCAGAAATTTTTTCTCATTTTAACTCCTCAACAGAAAATTATAACTCCTATATGAATAATTCTTAACAAAATTATTCATGAAAGGTATTCTAACAAAAAAATTGACTTTTTCCTACAAATTTGATAGACTTTTTTCGAAATTTTGATTTATTTTCCTGGAGGAAAAAATGGGAAAAATAAAAAAAGGCAAAGTTAGAATGACAGAGGGACTTCAGATGACCGGAGTTTCGGACACAGGTCATGCTATAGTGATTGACCAGATGCCAGAAGTGGGAGGATTGAACCAGGGGCCTCAACCCATGGAGCTGCTATTAATCTCATTAGCTTCATGCACAGCCATGGATGTTATTTCAATAATAAAAAAAAAGAGGCAGGATCTGAGAGGTTTCGAAGTGGAATTCGAAGCTGAAAGAACCGAAGAACACCCAAAGATTTATAAATGGATTAAGCTCAAATTTATATTCAAAGGGAAAAATCTATCAAAGGAAGCTGTGGAAAGGTCTATTTTCTTATCCCAGACAAAATATTGCCCGGTAACTGCCATGCTTTCCAAGGCCACAAAAATATCAACAATCTACGAAATAATAAATGAAGATTGATTTTATTAGAGGTAAAATTTTCTTATGAAGGAAATAAGGAAATATGGAGATGAGGTTTTAAGAAAAAAGGCCTCAGAAATCAAAGAAATAAACGGTGAAATTGTGGAGCTTTCCAGAGAGATGGTGGAAACGATGCATGAAGCTCCGGGGATAGGCCTTGCAGCTCCACAGATAGGAGAATCTATAAGGCTTATAACTGTCGACCTTTCCGTTGGAGAAGACCCCAAAGAACTTATAGTAATGATAAATCCAGAGATAAAGGAAAAAGAAGGGGAAGAGATAGGCGAAGAAGGATGCCTTAGTCTTCCCGGAGTGGTCGACAATGTAAAAAGACCCTACAGAATACTCGTTAAAGGATATGACCTGAATGGGAAAGAAAGAGAAATCGAAGCAGAAGGTCTTCTGGCAAGAGTTTTCTGTCATGAAGTTGACCATCTCGACGGAGTGCTTTTCATTGACAGACTCAGCCCTCTAAAAAAAAGAATTGCAATAAAAAAATTAAAAAAGACCCTGAATCTTTCTTAAAACCCTCATTTTTTCTCATTTTCCCTTGACTTTTTAGTTTTTTGTTACTATTATGGGATTAAACGGGAAAAAATGGAAAAATTTGGGATTTTAAGAGGACATTCCAGAATTAAAACTGATGGAAGTGGGAGGTTTAAACTTCCATCTGACTTCTCAAAGATTATAAAAGAACAATTCGGAAAAGAAATGTTTTTCACCTCTGTGGACGGGGAATGTGGACTTCTTTTCCCGATGAAGGTGTGGGAAGAGAAAGAAAGAAGACTTTTAAATGCACCCACAATGGACCCTGCCATAAAAAAATATCTTGCTCTTACAAGCTATTACGGAAAGGTGGTAAACCTTGATAGTAAGGATAGGATTTTAATTCCTCAGATTTTACGCGAATCTGCTTCTCTTGAAGGAGAGCTTATCCTTCTGGGGAAATTAAACCACATTGAGGTCTGGAACAGCAAAAAACTGGAGGAGAAATTTAAATTAAATCCCTTCACGGATGAGGATTCAGAAGCACTCGCCAGATGGGGGATCTAATGGAACACGTCCCTGTAATGAGGGAAGAAGTGGCCTCCTTTGTAAGAGGACGCGGAATTTTTGTGGATGCAACTACAGGAACAGGTGGGCATACAGAATTCATTATGCAAAAATTTCCCGATATGAGAGCAATATGTATTGACAGAGATAGAAAATCCCTGGAATTTGCAAAAAAAAAGCTAAAAAAATTTTCACCCAGGATAACCTTTATTCACAGTGATTACAGAAAACTACCGGAACTCAACATCCCATGGGAAAAGGTGGATGCAATTCTTTTTGATATGGGCCTTTCTTCGTTTCAGCTCTCCTCTGACAGAGGATTTTCCCATAAATATAATTCTCCTCTTGATATGAGATTTAACACTGAGGAGGGAATACCTGCTTCAATTTTTCTCAAAGAGGTGCCTTATTCTGAACTTGTTCTTATTTTCAAAAATTTCGCTGACCTGAAAAAGGCGGAGGCTCTTGCAAAAGAGATAAAAAAAAGAAAACCGGCTACAACTAAAGAGCTGATTGACGCTATAAAAGCAGTTTATAAAACAACAAAAAAGGAACTTCTCTCAAGGGTTTTCCAGGCAATCAGAATTGCAGTTAATAGAGAACTTGAAGGACAGGACACTCTGGTCTACAGGCTTTCTGAAATTCTTCCTGAAGGAGCAAGACTTGTTTTCATTACCTATCACTCAGCTGAGGACAGACTAATAAAGAACTCGCTTAAAGAGGCAGAAAAAAGAAAATTACTCAAAATTCTCACTAAAAAAGTTTTGAGGCCTTCCCATGATGAGGTCAGAAAAAATCCAAGGGCAAGGTCTGCAAAGATGAGGGTTGCAGAGATATGAGAAAGGGAAATCATAAATCTTCTATGCTCAAAACACTATTCGCAATACTGGTGATTTTCGAAGTTCTCATTCTCATTTTTGTATACGTCTATAACACAGCCAGAGCAAAAGAAAGGAAGTTCAATCTCCTCAACAGGAAGAGAGCTCTTTTACTGGAGGAAATTCGCACTCTCAAATACAAAAAGGCTAAACTTCTATCCACTTCTGCTCTGGATAATTATGCAAAGAAAAACGGACTTGTAAGTATTAGACCAGAGGAAGTAATTGTTCTAGAAAAATCCGGCAATACATGGAAGGTAATTAAAAATGAAAAGACAAAATAAAGAAGGGAGAAGGTTCTCTTTAGTACTTGCGGTAATAAGCATATGGGCAAGTCTTCTTATTGCAAGATTGATCGAACTCCAGGTATTTCAGCATAACTTTTTTTCTAAAAGGAAAATAACACAAACAAGAACCATAGAAAAAATTATCCCCAGAAGGGGAACAATCTTTGATAGGAACGGAGAAGTTCTTGCACTTAGTGTTGAATCCAGGTCTGCCTTCGTAAGAGAAGCTCTTTCACCAAAAGAGTTAAAGAAGGTAAAAAATGCCCTTGGGCTTACAGACCATCAGATAACCAAAATAATTCGTAGGTGGAGAAGCGGTAAAAAATTCACATGGCTCAAAAGAAAATTGAGTGACGATGAATATAAGAAGCTGGCTTCTTTAAAAATAGAAAAAATTCAGTTCATAAAGGAGCCGAAAAGGGTTTATCCTCAGGGGGCTCTTGCCGCTCACATCCTGGGTGGGGTAAATATAGATAACAAAGGAGTTGCCGGGGTAGAACTCGCTCTGGAAAACTATATAGGCGGAGTGCCAGGGGAAAGAGAGATTTTACTCGATGCCCTTGGTTATCCAATAGACATTAAAACTTTAAAACCGATGATCCCGGGAAATGATATAAGGCTTACCATAGATTCAAAAATTCAGCATGTAGTGGAAAAAGCTCTTTTAAAAGGTATAAGAAGGTTCAATGCAAAAAGAGGGGCAGCGGTTGTTCTTAATAGAAATGGCGAAGTTATAGCTATGGCCTCTTTTCCTACCTATGACCCAAATTTTTACTCAAAATTTTATGTTAGAAACCGGGAAGCCCTGAAAAATTTTGCTGTCTCTCTTGTTTATCCTCCTGGCTCTACCTTGAAAGTATTTGACATGGCTATAGCTCTGGAAAAACAACTTGTAAAACCCGATGAGGTCATTTTCTGCGAAAACGGAAAAATTCGTTCAGGCAAACGGTACATAAAAGACCATGAGCCCTACGGAAAACTTAGCGCTACGGATATAATCGTTCATTCAAGCAACGTAGGAGCGATAAAAATAACCAGGAGGATTCCAGACCGCATTTATTACAAATTTTTACTGGGATTCGGCTTCGGTGAAAAAACAGGGATAGAACTTCCGGGAGAAACAGCAGGAATTCTGAGACCCCCTGAGAAATGGATGGCCTTTTCAAAGGATTATATTGCCATAGGACAGGAAATTGCAGTTTCGCCTCTTCAGATGGCTTCCGCTCTCCTTTCTTTGGTAAATTTAGGAGAATGGGTACAGCCACATCTTACTTTTAAAACACCACTGAAAAGAAAAATTCTCTCTGCTGATGCCTCGAAAAAGATTTTAAAAATGATGGTAAAAGTAGTTGAAAGGGGCACCGGACACAGGGCAAATCTGGGATGGATTTCCTCAGGGGGAAAAACTGGAACAGCTGAAAAAATACTGCATGGGAAGAAAATAGGCTATACTCCATCCTTTGTAGGGTTTATACCTTACCCTGAGCCGAAATACGTTGTAACAGTGGTAATAGACGAACCCAGAGGCAAATATTACTATGGAGCAGATGTAGCAGTTCCGGTTTTCAAAGAGATTGAAACATATCTTCTCATGAACTCAAATATTTATCCTGTGGTGATGCAATGAAATTAAGTGAAATTATAAAAGGCGTAAACTATCTAAAACTACAGGGTGAAGACACTGAAATACTACACCTTTCTTATAGCTCAAAAAAGGTGAAAAAGGGTTCACTATTTTTCGCAATAAAGGGGGCAAAATTTGATGGTAACCAATTTATAGATGAGGCAATAGAGGGGGGAGCTGTAGGTGTAGTTTCTATCTCTCCTCCTTCCCGAGAAGATATCGCATGGGTTCAGGTGCTGGATGTTAGAGAAGAGATGGCAAAAATAGCAGCTAACTTCTTTGAACATCCTTCCCGTCAATTGAAGGTAATAGGTATCACCGGCACTAATGGAAAAACTACCGTTGTACAGCTTTCGGCAGCAATAACAGAAGGAGGTTTTATTTCCACGGTGGAAAACTTTTACGGCAAAAAGGAAAGGTCAAAACTTACCACCCCGGAAAGCATAGATATACAATGGATGCTAAGACAAATGGTGAAAAACGGGCTTAAATATGCTTCTATAGAGGCATCTTCCCACGGTCTTTATTTCCACAGATTAGATGAAATAGATTTTGATGTTTGCGTCTTTACCAATCTCTCTGGCGATCACTTAGATTTTCACCTTACAATGGAACGATATTTCCAGGCAAAATCGAAACTCTTTCAGATGATTGAAGGATCCGATAAATGGGCGATAATAAACAATGACGACCCGTACGGCAAAAAATTGCTTCAAATGGTAAACTGCGGAATCCTCTCATATGGGATGACAGAAGAAAGTTCAATCTATCCTGAGAAATATCTCATAACCCTTGAAGGAATAGAGGCAGAGATAAATAGCCCGGTGGGAAAATTTTCCATAAGGTCATCCCTTACTGGTAGGTTTAATCTTTACAACATCATGGCAGCAATAGGTGTGGGGATTGTCCTTAAAATAGACAAGGAAAAAATTATAGAAAGAATCGCACGATTTTCAGGGGTAAAGGGAAGGATGGACAGGATAAAATTCGGCGATGCAGTGGTAATAATTGACTATGCCCACAGCGACGATTCTCTAGAAAAACTTCTAAAGGCCGTAAGAGAACTGGTTCCCGGAAGAATTATAGCTGTATTCGGAGCAGGAGGAGACAGGGATAGGGCCAAGAGACCTAGAATGGGGCGGGTAGCAGGGGAAAATGCAGACCTCGTTATCATTACAAGTGATAACCCAAGGAGCGAGGATCCACTGAAGATAATTCAGGAAATAGAAGCGGGAGTAAAGGAAAAAACAAGCCTTTATATGAAAATCCCGGACAGGAAAAGGGCCATTGAAAAGGCGCTTGAACTGTCAAAGCCTGGTGACGCTGTGGTTATAGCTGGCAAGGGACACGAAGATTATCAGATCCTTGGGGACAAAATTATCCATTTTTCCGACCACGAAGTGGTAAGTGATTTTATAAGGAGAAAACATGCAGCTCAGTGAAAAGGAAATAATTAAGGCAATCTCTCCGATAGAGGTAATAAAGCCAGGGAACAGATTATTCTCCTACTTCTGGTTTGACTCAAGACAGATGAAGAAAAACGGATTATTTTTTGCTCTTAAGGGTAAAAGGGACGGACATGATTTTATAGGGGATGCTTTTAAAAATGGGGCGAGTGCAGCAGTTGTGGAAAAAAAGGTAGGAGAATTTCCATGTTTTATGGTAAAGAATACACTTGAATCCCTTGGAAAGGCGGCTGAATATACTATAAGGAATTGTTCTTCAATAAGAATAGGGATTACAGGAAGTGCGGGCAAAACAACCACCAAAGAATTTCTCTACCATTTCATCTCTTCTGAATATTCAACAGAAAAAACCCCGGGCAATTGGAACAATCTTATAGGAGTTCCTGTATTTCTGCTTAATAGAAATCCATCCTCAGAGGCTTTGATTATAGAAATGGGAATAAGTGAGCCCGGGGAAATGGACAAACTTGTGGAAATAGCCAAACCCAAAATAGCTCTCATTACGAGAATTTATCCCACACACACTGAGTTTCTCAGTAATATTGAAGGGGTAAAAAGGGAAAAGGAAGGAATTTTAAGGCACGCAGAAACAGGGGTATTTAACCTCGATGACCCCAATCAATCTTCTTTATGGAAAAATTTCAAAGGTAAAAAAATCTTTTATTCTATTTCCAGAGAAGCTGATGTTAATCTTATATCCTGGAAAAGAATATCAAATACCTCCCTTTCTCTTGAAATTTTCTGGAAAGGGAAGGAACTTTCGGGAGTTTTCAGTTTCTGGAGTCCAGTATTTATCGAAAATCTCCTCGCCTCTCTGGCAGTGGCTTCAGCGGTAATGAATAAAACTCCTGATTTTAGAAAACTGGAACCCCTTGATGGAAGGGGAAAAACATGGGAAAAGGACGGGGTCCTTTTTATAGATGAAAGCTACAATTCAAATCCCTCCTCACTTCTAAGGTCTTTGATTTCTCTTCAAGAACTTGAAGGCACAAAAATTGCGGTGCTGGCTGACATGCTGGAACTACGAAACCCCGAAGAAGAACACAGAAGAACGGGGAAATTGATTTCTGATCTTAAAATCCATCGCCTTATATTTGTGGGGCCATTAATGAAATTCGCCGCAGAGGAAGCATCAAAGAAAAGAGACGGAGTCTTCTGGGTAAAATCAGCTGAAGAGGTCTCTAAAAAGCTTCAAGAATTCCTGAAACCGGGGTCTATAGTGTTCTTCAAGGGATCTCATAGCACTGGCTTGTGGAAGGAGGCTGAAAAATGGATGTGAGAAATAAAACAGTGGCAGTTGTAGGATTTGGACTTACCGGAAGGGCTTTAGCAAAATTTGTGGCTGAAAACGGGGGCAGACCTCTAATTTCGGAAAGCGACCCTTCTAAAGCAAGGGAAATAGAAAAATATGGATATAACTTTGAAATAGGGAATTCCCCTGATGTTATTGGTAAGGCAGACATTGTAGTTGTATCACCTGGAGTCCCATGGAAATCTGATTTTTTGGAAGAACTCAGGAAAAGAGGAAAAACCGTAATCGGAGACATAGACTTTTCTCTTCCGTTTATAGACGCAAAACTTATAGGTATAACGGGTAGCAATGGGAAATCAACCACCGTTGCCCTTACGGCTCACATATTAAAAAATGCGGGATTCAAAGCTGAAGCATGCGGGAACATAGGGAATCCTCTTATAAACTTCTCTTACAAAAAATACGACTTTCTTGTGGTGGAGCTCAGCTCATATCAACTTGAAAGCAGTTCACCTCGTGTTTTTATATCCTCAATACTCAACTGTACCCCTGACCATCTAAAAAGACACGGGAGTATGGATGCCTATTGCTCATGCAAAGAAAGGCTGCTTGAACTACAAAATGAGGGCTTTTCTGTTCTTAATGGGGATGACTCCCGGGTAAAAATCTGGGAGAGAAAATCAAGGGTGGAAAAATATTATTTTTCACGCAGGGATGGATTGAGGGGTATCTTCATCAAGGGATTAAAAGCATTTTGCGATGGGACATTGGCCTTTGACGGAGAAAAAATGAAGCTTATCGGAGCCCACAATATGGAGAATGCTTCAGCCTCATATCTAATTTCAAAGCTTGCAGGAGCCCGGGATGAAAAGATAAGAGAAGGTATATACAGCTTTGAACCGCTGGAGCACAGGATGGAACTTTTTGTATACTGCAAGGGTAAACCGTTTATAAACGACTCAAAAGCCACCAACATAGATTCAGTAAAAAGAGCCCTGGAATCAATTGATGGAAAATTTGCCCTGATAATGGGTGGACAGGGCAAAGGCGAAAACTACCACTCTTTAAGGAAACTTGTAAGAGAAAAGGTAAAATTTATAGTCGCCATAGGAGAAGAAAAGGAGAAAATAAAGGAGGACCTCCAGGAAGTAACTGAAGTTGTTATCGCAAAATCACTCAAAGAAGCAGTGGATATAGTATTTTCAAGATTAAATCAGGTAGACGGGGTGATTCTTTCACCAGCTTGCGCAAGTTTTGACATGTTCTCCAATTTTGAAGAGAGGGGAAGAAAATTTAAGGAAGAGGTGTTGAGGAGGTGCAATGAATAATAGAACTCTGGATAACATCACATGGAGGGTCAACAATCTTTTGTTTGTCTCTGTTGTAGTATTGCTCTTTTTCGGAGCCATTGCAGTAGATAGTGCTTCAATGCTCCCATATTTAAGATTCGGAAGAGGTGAGTTTAGCTTTTTCTTTAAACACCTTATCTCTATTTTGCTTGGTTTATTTACAGGGGGACTGGTGCTGGTTCAGAAATACAAATTCTATATAAAAGGTGTATTTATCCACATACTCAATATTTTAACTTTCCTTCTTTTAATCCTTGTTTATAAATTTCCTGCAAGAAACGGAGCCCATCGATGGATCGAATTTCATGGTTATACTTTCCAGCCCTCTGAACTTGCAAAATTGACATTAATTTTAACCCTGGCCTACATTCTCGGAAGGGAGGGGAAAAATTACAAGGATGAAAGAGAAGCAATTATATATTCAATAGTCATGATAGGATTAGTAGTTGCCGAGCCCGATTTCGGAACAGCTTTTTTTATGACTATACTCGCAGTGCTAATTTTTTATATTGCTGGAATGAAAATGGGGAAAATCGCTAAAGCTTCAGCTGTAATTGCTATAATAGCAGCAATTTTTATCGTGCTTCCTACAGGAAGACATTTTAGAGCCAGGGCTTCTGCCTTTCTGAACGATAAAAACGCTATCCACCAGAGAAACCAGGCTTTAATCGCTCTGGGGTCTGGGGGAATCACAGGGAGAAGTCCAGGTGAAAGTTTACAAAAGTTTCTTTATCTACCTGAAGCCCATTCTGACTTTGTGTTTTCAATTCTTGGGGAAGAGCTTGGGGTATGGGCAACCATACTCGTTGTTCTCGGATTTATTGGAATAGCCTTTTCCGGGAAAAAAATAGGCGATAGCGCCAGAGATAAAAGGAGTAAATTAATAGCATATGGGATAGCCTCAGGAATAATAATACAGGCTTTTATAAACATATCAGTAAATGTGGGAATCTTCCCTCCAAAGGGTATACCATTGCCATTTATGAGTTATGGAGGGAGCTCCATGCTGATTTCCCTTTTGATGGTATCGATTCTGATGCACATCTGGGTATGGAGGAGAGATGAGACCTGAGCTGGCAATAGTTAAAAGAGTCCACATGGTAGGAATCGGGGGTAGCGGTATGAGTGGAATAGCTGAGATTCTCTGGAACATCGGTTTTAAAGTCACAGGAAGCGATATACAGGAAGGCGTAAATGTAAAACACCTTAAACGACTTGGAATACCAATAACAATAGGACATAGAGCTGAAAATGTAGAAGAAGCTCAGCTGGTTATAATCTCTTCCGCAATAAAAAAGGATAACATAGAGGTTAAAAGAGCGAAGGAATTAAGAATACCTGTTATTTCAAGAGCAGACGCCCTGGCACAGCTCGTAAGGATGAAATATTCAATTGCGGTGGCAGGCACTCATGGGAAAACCACAACAACGTCAATGATTGGAATCATTCTCAAAGAAGCCGGATTAGATCCAACAATAATAGTTGGGGGGATACCACAACAGTTGGGTTCAACTGCAAAAATGGGGAAAGGTGAGTTTCTTGTGGCTGAGGCAGATGAATCAGACGGCTCTTTTCTCAAGCTTTATCCCTTTGCAGAGGTTATAACCAATATAGAAGAGGATCATCTTGATTTTTATTCTGGGATAGACGACATTTTAGAGGCATTTCATTCTTTCATTCTAAATGTCCCATTTTTCGGATTTGTTGTTATAAACAGAGATGATATTCACCTCAGAGCTCTGGAAGAAAGATTGGAACGTTTCTATGTAACCTATTCGCTGGAACACCCCTCGGACTTTAAGGCAGAACCTCCGAGTAAAGAAGGAAATTTTTGGTCCTTTAAAGTTAATGGTGAAAAATATAGAATCAGGATTCCTGGGCTACACAACATCTATAATGCCACTGCTGCAATAGCTCTTGCCAGAACCCTTGAAATAGATAAAGAAATCATCAAATATGCTTTAGAAAAATTCTCAGGGGTGAAAAGGAGACTGGAACTGAAAGGAGAAGTAAAAGGAAGGATATTCTACGAAGATTACGCTCACCATCCTACTGAAGTAAAAGCTGTAATTTCAGCTCTCAGAGAAATGCACAAAGGAAAAAGGCTGATGGTAATCTTCCAGCCACACAGATATTCCAGGCTTTCGAAAATGCGAGAGAAATTTGCAATTTCCTTAGCTGAAGCAGATGTAGTTATTGTGACCGATGTGTACCCTGCAGGAGAAGAGCCCATTGAAGGAGTTACAGGGGAAAGTCTGTATGATGTGTTAAAAAACATAAAGCAGCAAGCCTACTATGCCTCCCTTGAAGAACTCGGAAGTGTCCTAAAAAAAATCTCAAGGAAAGGGGACATTATAGCACTCCTGGGAGCAGGAAATGTGAATAAATATCTGGACAAAATAAAGGGGGCAATTGATGAGGAATAAAAGATTGATGTTCTCCTTTTTTATGGCATTTATTTCGGTGTTTCTTATGTTTTCAGCCCTTAAAGCCATTAACAAAGGGATACATTTCCAATTAAAAAGGATAAAGATCGAAGGAAATCAAATATACGCAAAGGATCTCACTTCATTCATTGGAAAAGACCTTAATAGCATCAAAGAAGAGGAAATCCTCGAAAAAATTAAGCATCATCCTCTGGTAAAGGAAGTAAAGATTAAAAAGATTTTCCCTCATACCCTCATAGTAAAAATTGTAGAAAGAAACCCTTTGGCATGCTACAAAACAGCTAACGGAACTTTCACTATTGATTCAGACGGAAATATTTTCCTCAATTCATGCATGAATGGGTTAACAATGCTTCTTGAATCTAAGATACCACTCGAATTCCAGGTGAATTTCCTTAAGGAAAACATTAAATTTCTCCAGGATGTGGAATGGATTCAATTTTCATCTCCGTTCTTTGTAGAAGTGAAATTCAGGGGTGAAAAACCACGCGTCCTTCTTCCTATAAGGAAATTCTCAAAAAGAATCCTTCTTTCAAAAGAAATATTACCTTTGCTTACCGGGAATTTTTCTTTTAACTACGCCGATTTCAGGGCGGAAAACAAAATTTATTTGGGAAGGCAAAAATGAGTAGCTTTGCAGTTGTTGACCTTGGCACGAAGAAAATAGTGGCAGCAATAGCCAGGCCTGCAAAGGATGGAGGACTGGAGATCCTTGCTGTCCAGAGGGAAAATTCCAGGGGAATGGGAAGGGGGGTTATAAAGAACCTCAGAGAGGTGAAGCACATACTAAAATCTGTTATAGAAATAGCAGAAAGAGATTCAGATTCCGTTGTAGAGGACGTCTACATAAACCTCAGCGGGGTAAATGCAGACATTTTTACTGCCCTTGGAAAAACCGTGGTAACAGGTGAAACCATAACAAGAAAGGAAATCCTGAGGGCTATAGAGACGGCAAAGAGAATAACGATTCCTCAGCATAGAGAAATAATTCATGTTATTCCCACCAGATATATAGTAGATGACCAGGAAGTAGAAGAACCAGAAGGTATGTTTGGAACAGTGCTTCAGGTGCAGGTTCAAATAATAACCCATCTTCTTACTGTAGTTAAAAACTTTGAGAATTGTGTAGAAAGGGCGGGGTTTTATCTAAAAGAGTTTGTTCTCAATCAGGTGGCGGATATCTATTCCCTTGTCAACGACGAAGACAGGGAACTGGGAGTAATGATAGTAGATATTGGAGCAGAAACAACTGATGTTGCTTTGGTTCTTCAGAACGAGATACACAAAATTTTCTCATATGAAATAGGGGGAAAGGATTTCACAAATGACATAGCAATAGGACTCAACACATCAATGAAAGAGGCAGAAAGGATTAAGGTGAAATATGCAAGGCTTTTCTCTGATACAGAAGAAGAGGTTATAAAAGTTCCACTGATGGATGGTGGGGAAAGGAATATAACCTCAAATGAGTTATACAGCATAATTTTCCCGCGCGCAGAGCAACTTTTTACCTGGATTCAGGAGGATATCGAAAGAGCAGGCTGGGAATTGAAAGCAACCTCAGGAATAATGCTAACAGGTGGAGGATCTCTGCTCTCCGGACTTAAAAAATTCGCCTCATCTTTCTTCAACACAATGGTAAGAATTTCAGGTCCAAGAAACACTTCCAGGCTCTTGAACCTAGATGATGAATTCACATCTCCTGAATACTCTACTTTTGTAGGGATTCTTAAATACGCTCAGGAAAGAGAACAATTCGATGGGAAATCATCTTCAGGATTTCTTCCATCGATAAAAAATGCCTTAAAAAATATATTTGGAAAAAAATCAGGGGGTTAAAAATGGCCGAAAAAACAGCAATAAGTTTTGAGTTTGAGAACATCACTTCCCCTAAGATAAAGGTGGTGGGAATAGGGGGAGGTGGGTGCAATTCAGTGGACATGCTTAAAGAAGAGTCTATAGAGGGGGTGGAATTAATAGCCGTCAATACCGATAAGTATTCTTTAGAAAGGTCTTTAGCAGACATCAAAATTCAAATAGGAGAAACGGTAACGAGGGGGATGGGAACAGGAGGAGACCCTGACAAGGGAAGAGAATCTGCTCAGAAGGATTCTGACAAGGTGATGAAGGTTATTGAGGACACAGATATTCTTTTCATAGCCTCAGCATTCGGAGGAGGAACAGGAACAGGAGCAACGCCGGTCATTGCAGAACTCGCAAAAAAGAGTGGTATTTTAACAATTGCATTTATTATGATGCCTTTCGAATACGAAGGCCCTTTTGTTGTAAAAACCGCTGAGGAAGGATTGATAGACTTAAGGGAACATGTGGATAGTCTCTTGGTGGTTCACAATTCCAATGCGCTTAATCTTGAGCTAACCAAAAGCCCTATTGAAATTTTTAGAGATATTAACAGAATTCTTCTGAATGCGGTTGTCGGAATAAGGGATATAATTTTCAATCCTGCCTATATGAAGCTTGACCTTTCAGATGTTAAAAATTATCTCTATTCCAAAGGAAAAACCCTTATAGGTGTGGGTGAGGCAGAAGGGGAAAACAAGGGAGAGGAAGCAATACAAAAAGCTGTCCACTCTCCTCTTCTTGAACTCGACTCAATAGCAGGTGCTCAATCGATATTGCTGCACGTAACCCATGGGAGTGATACAACCATGAAGGAAATTATAAAGATAATGGAGGTTGTAAGAGAAGAAGCAAAAGGGAATTCTGATATTGATGTTAACTTAAAATTAGGGTTTTCTCTAAACGATAACTTTGCCGGCAAAATTAGAACCACTGTTATTGCCACTGATTTTCTTGACGAGGAACTTGGAGAAACTGTACAGGAGACCCTCGAACCGGTGGAAGAAGAAATAGGAGAAGTCAAAGAAAACACTCCTGAAACAGGGCTTCTAGCAGATCCGATGAAATTGAATTCATCTTCAACTCCCACAAGAATACCGGAAGTTAAAGCAAGGGAAGATTTTGAAGAATCCATTCCCAGGAGAAGAGCAACTCGAAAACCTCCATTCTTGGAGAGAATGGAAAATGAAAAAGGGGAAGATAAAACCTCCAGAAGCAGAGGAACACTGCCCAGTGTGTTTGAAAAATTTCTCGCGGAGGAAGACTAAATGAAGAAAAAATTTAAGTTCTCCCAGATTGTAACCCCCACCGGGAAAAAAGCTTTGAAGGGAGAAGAAATGTCCCGGCTCCATATAATTAAGCCAGGTGAAATCATAGTTGAAAATGGAAGGATAGTGGAAATCGGAGAAAAAACAAGAGACGCTGATTATTGTGAGGAATACTTCGGTAAAATAGCCATTCCCGGGCTCGTTGACGCACATAACCATCTTGTTTACGGAGGAAAACGGGTGAACGAATTTGAGATGAAATTAAAGGGTGTTTCATACATGGAAATCGCAGCTGCGGGTGGGGGTATTAAATCCACGGTAAAGGCAACAAGGAACGCCTCAAAAGAAGAGCTCTTTTTACAGTCCGCAAAAAGGGCATTTTTTATGTTAAAAAACGGAACTACAAGTTCTGAGGCAAAATCCGGTTATGGATTGAACCTTGAAGGCGAAATAAAACAACTTGAAGTGGCCAGTCTTTTAAATGAAAAATTACCCATGGATATAGTTCCTGTATTTCTGGGAGGACATGATATACCCCCTGATTCAAAGAAGGAAGATTATCTGGAACTTCTTGAAAAGGAACTTATCCCGGAAGTTGCCAGAAGGAATCTTTCAAAATATTTCGATGCCTTCTGCGAAAATGGAATATATGATACAAAGGATATTGAACGAATGTTTAAGGTAGCAAAGGATTATGGATTTAAATTGAGACTACATACAGAGGAATTCAGCCATATGGGAGGAATTCCCCTGGCAGTGCATTACGGAGCGGTCTCGGTTGACCACATTCTCTTCGCTGACGAAAATGACGTGAAACTCCTCGCGAAATCAGATACAGTAGCTGTAATCATGCCATCAGTGAGCTTTTTCCTAAGGATGGAAAAATTTGCTCCTGCAAGAAAAATAATAGACGAAGGAGGAGCTGTCGCTCTCGGGACAGACCTTAACCCTGGAAGTTCTCCTGTAGAATCAATGTTTTTCCCGTTGTGGTTCGCTGTATTCAAAATGGGCTTAAGAATGGAAGAGGCTATCACTGCTGCCACACTAAATTCAGCCCATGTTCTTGGTCTTTCGGAAACAGCGGGGAGCCTTGAACCAGGGAAAAAAGCTGATTTTTTGATTATAGATGTAGAGGATTACAGGGAAATCTTCTACAGACCTTCTGAAACACATATTCAGAAAGTCTTTAAAGAGGGAAAGGAAGTTTTCAAAATCAATTCCAGTTATTTTGAAATTGGCATATAGGCTATAACTTTATTTTTCCCCAGATTTTTTGCCTCGTAGAGAGCCTGGTCTGCCTGTTCAATAAGCTCTTCCAATGAAGAGGCTGTAATAGGAAAGCAAGAAATTCCCGCACTTATTGTAACTTGTATGGAATTATGGAAAGCCTCTATATAAGTCTCATCCACTTTCTTTCTTATCCTCTCTGTCAAAGCAACCGCCCCTTCTATGTCTGTTCCAGGAAGTAATAGAGAAAATTCCTCCCCACCGTATCTGGCCGCAATATCCTGGCTCCTTTTTATAGTAAGAATAATTTTTGCAACCTCTTTTAAAACCACATCTCCCACAGGATGGCCATATTTATCATTAACCTGCTTAAAATCATCAATATCCATCATAATGAAGGCCAAAAGTCCATTATGTCTCCTCGCTATCTCTAACTGGAGCTTTAATTCATCCACAAAATAAGACTTGGTCATAAGGCCTGTGGCTCCATCGTAAATTGCCATTTTATAAAGCCTGTTGAAAAACTGGGTATCATATTCATCCTTATAGTGAAATTTAATTATAGTCTCACCCACTCTTATTTTGTCCCCGGAAACGAGAAGCTTTCTTGAATTTATTCTCTGTTCGTTCACATAGGTTCCGTTAGATGAACCCACATCCTCTATTTCATAAAAACCTTCTTTCGAAGGCCTTATCACACAATGCCGCCTTGAAACCATCCTATCCGTAAGCTTAAAATTCGCTTCCTTACTCCTTCCTATTAGAACTGGTTCACTATGTAGCTGAATCTCCTTTCCAAAATCCAGATCAGTACCCCAGATTACAGTTAAAAATGGCTCTCCCTTGCCTTTTTCTTCTCCCATTAAATAAAATCTATCACTTTTGCTTTACTCTTTCAATGTATTTTAGTTCTTCAGTATCTATTCTTACTACATCCCCTTTCTCTATAAAGAATGGAACAGATACTTTTAACCCGGTTTCAAGAACCGCTGGCTTGTTGCTTGCAGCTGCTGTTGCCCCTTTCAAATAAGGCTCTGTCTCCACAACTTCGAGCTCAACAGTTTTTGGAGGAATTACTCCCACCGGTTTCCCATCATGCATTTCAATTTCGAACTCTACATCATGCTTCAGGAAATATATGGCATCTCCTATCATTTCCCTGTGGATAGGTATCTGTTCATAAGTTTCATTGTTCATAAAATAATAAAGGTCCCCTTCTTCATATATAAAAGTCATAGGTACCCTTTCAAGATATGCCTGTTCAACCTTTTCTCCAGATTGCAGTCTTAATTCAATCTGCCTCCCATCCTTCAGATTCTTCAATTTTAATTTAACTATTGCGTATCCCCTACCCTGGGTGTGGTGAAAAACATCTGTAACTTTATAAAGTTCCCCTTCGATCTTCAGGGTCATTCCTTTTTTCACCTGGGTAACTGGAATCATCCTTTACCTCCACTTTAAATTTTATTAATCTTTCTTCTCTTATCGCTTTTATTTTACCTGAAATTTTCTTCAAGGCAATGGCTACCTTATCGGAACTTTTAAAAAGAATTCTCCCTTCCAGAAAATCTCTCTGCAGGCAAAAACAATCACCCTGGATATCCTTTGCAAGGTCATCAAAAATGAAACTATACATTTTCATCCCCAAAACTTTTGGATTCTCACATGGACAGGAAGGTGGACTATAAGGTTTTGAATAGAAAAATGAAGAATACAAAGGTGGTTTTTTTAAAAGTTTAAATACACCACTCCAACCATCCTTTTCATACTCCTTTTTTATAATCCTATAACCAGCTCCGTAAATAAAGCTGAATATTTCCTTGAGAAATGCACCTTCTTTGTTTGCAGGAAGCTTCAGAAGTGAAAAATCCATGGGGAAGTTTTTTATACCAAAATAGTTGAGGGTTAAAAGATTGGCATCACCTTCAAGAAGAGCGGTAAATGTAATAGCTGAGTCCTCACAGAAAAGGCTGTTCTTAAGAACTTTAAATAGCTCCGGAAATGTTTGAAATTGTATATAGTGCCTCAATTCATGAACAAGTGCAAACTCCTGCTCTAACTCTCCAAGGCCCTGAAGAAGATAAATTCTGTCGCCATTTTCTGGGTCGAAAAACCCAACGGCGTTTGAAAGCACCAATTCTTTTTTTATTTGAATATAAGAGTCCTCATTATTTATTATTCCAAGACTCTTGAGAACAACAGATTCCTTTCCCAGATCTCTTTGAAGTATTCTCCTGAGCTCTTCTCTTTTGACAAAAATAATTTTTGGGGGATGGGAATAATGAAGTATTCCTTCTTGCTGAACCTTAGTTTCTATCTCCGAAATTTTTTTATCACTTAGAGAAAACAGAGAAAGAGCTACAAATAAAAAAGTGAAAATCTTTTTCACTATAGAATTATAACAGGGAAATTATTCTACAAATGGATTATCAAAGGATAGAATTGCCTCTGCCACTTCGGGTCTCATAAGTTGCTCGGAAGGTTTTTCTCCTTTATGAAGAAGAGCTCTTATTTTTGTACCGGAAAAGTTGATGTGGAAGTTTTCTCCGTGTGGACAGGTCTTTTCGTTTGAAATAGAACCACATTTTTTGCAGTAGAAGAATGAACGGAAGAACATGGGCTCAATCCCAAGGTCCGGAAAATATTTGAAGATTTCCTGGGCTTCATAGGGTCCGTAGTAATTCCCAACTCCTGCATGGTCTCTCCCAACAATGAAATGAGTACACCCAAAATTTTTCCTTATGATTGCATGGTGTATTGCCTCCCTGGGTCCAGCATACCTCATCTCCATGGGTAAAATTGACATCGCCACCCTGTTGCCCGGGTAATAATTGTCCATGAGGGCTCTGTACGCCTTCAAAATGACCTCGTCCCTGAAATCCCCTTTTTTCTTCTTTCCTATGACGGGATTTATAAATAAACCGTCAACAAAAGTGAGGGCTGTTTTTTGAACATATTCATGCCCCAGATGAGGGACATTTCTCGTTTGAAACCCAACAACCTTCTTCCATTCTTTCGCATCAAAGAGAACCCTTGTTTCCTTTGGGGAAAGAAAGTACTCTGGAAATCTCTCTTCAATCCCATCCAGAAGCAATATATTTCCGGCAATAAAATAATCCTTCATATTATATGTCCTTGAAACCCCTGGATGAGCTTCATCTTTTGTTCGATAAACTTTTTCTGCAAATTCTTCCTTGTCCCATTTATATATATCTTTAATCTCAAGGAATGCCACCTTTTTCCCATTGTTGGTCAGAATAATCCCTTCATCTGAGCCTATATACTCCTTTTCCTCCTCTCCTATATCAAGAACTATGGGAATAGTCCATGCAAGGCCATTGGTGAGCCTCATATTGTCCAGGACAGAAAGAACTTCCCTTTTCTCCATGAAACCCTTCAATGGAGAAAACACCCCCTTTGCTATGTTTACAGCCTCCTGAGCTCTTTCATAATTTACCTCTATTTCCTTATAACCCTTTGAAAGAATGTCCTTCTTTTCATTCTCAGAAGCCACTCTTTCCACAAGCTTTCCACCGTGAGGAATGGATGTCATTTTTCACCTCTTTTCATAAATATCCAAGATTCCTTAATTTTTCCTCGATGCACCTTCTTTCCTCTTTATCAACGATATTGTCTTCCCCCGCCTCTTCAGCGGTTTTTGATATACAATTTAGAAGAAGGTCATCAGCCCCGTCAAAACCTTTTTTCTTTGCTGCTTTTTCAAGCTTTTCCATAAGGTAAGCTGGGATAGGCAAGAAGTGCGGTCTTTTCTCTTGTATATATCTCAGTTCCTCAAGTTTCTCTATAACTTTTCTTGCTGATTCGTCAATTGTTTCCTTATCAGTATCAACTATAACCTCAGGGTTCTCGGGTTCCTCATAAGGGTCGGAAATTCCTGTAAAATTTTTAATTTCTCCGGCAAGTGCCTTTTTATACATGCCCTTAACATCCCTTTCTATACAAACTTCTACAGGACAACGCACAAAGACCTCGACAAAATCTCCGATCTGCTCCCTAATTTCCCTTCTTATTTCCCTGTAAGGAGAAACAAACGCAGCTGTCACAATCGCTCCAGCTTTTGTAAGAAGTGAGCAAACAAATCCAACTCTTCTTATATTCTCATCCCTATCTTCCTTGGAGAAGCCCAATCCTTTTGATAGATATTTCCTCGTCACATCCCCATCAAGGGATTCCACATAATAACCTCTTTTTTCAAGTTCATCTCTAACAGCCTTTGCAAGTGTCGTCTTCCCTGAACAGGGAAGGCCAGTAAACCAGATTGTAACCCCTTTTGGATTCATTTTTCCTCCTGAGTATTGTTTTTTTTACCTGGATGTGATATTGTAACGGAATTTATACTCATTTTCAATTTTTGCTCTGGTCTGGTGTAAGTTTTAGAAGCTTAAAAAGATTTCCAGGATTTTAACAGTTTATTAAGAATAGGGTCTTTTGTTTTTATTTTCCCTCTTTCAGGAAAGGGAAAACTTATTTCCGCTACAGTCTCATCCCCCTCATTTTTTAGATTAATTCTTCCCCTGTAGAATTTGGTAATGACACCATGTACAAGATTTAAACCCAGACCTATTCTTCCATCTGTTGAAAAAAACGGTTCAAACGCCCTCTTTAATACTTCTTCTTCTATATTTCCCGGATTTTTTATTTGTACCACAACTTTTCCGTTTTCTGCCCAGCAGTTTGCACTCGCACCTCCATGTCTATTAGCATTCCTCTTAAGCTCTTCAAACACAATTCCAATGAGAAAGGGATCTGCATATGCACCTGTTTTTTTATATTTGCCTGGGATTATTTTTTTTAAAATGACTGAGACCTCCTCAATATTTAACAGTTCATCCGCTAAAGGTGTAAATTCTTCCATGGTTCTAGAGAGAATGTCGGAAGCCTCTTTTGCATTATAAGTTATCCTGGAAAATTTATCGTCCTTATATTTACTCTCAAGAAGTTGTGCATAGGCAATCACAGGAGTCAACTTGTTATTTACTTTGTGAGCTATAGATATAAAAACAGCGGCAGAGGCCTTTGAATGACTACCCTTGAAACCGATAGCATGAAATTTTGTAAGCGATAGTGCTGTTTCCCAAAGTTTTTCTTTTGTATATGATTCACAGAGCAATTCCGCAAGAATTTCAAGCACTCTCTCTTTACGGGAATTCCAAATTTTTACACATCCCGAACCGTGGGGAAAACCCTCCTTTTTCCCATTTTCAGGAATTAACTTTTTCTCAGGCACAATCTCTATCACAGTGCCTGGAAAATTTTCCAAAATTTTATGAACTATCCCCTTCATTTTTTATAATCACCTTTTTCCCTTTTATCTCAAGCCTCCCTTCAAAGAAAAGTTTAACTGCCTCAGGATATATTCTGTGTTCCTCCTTCAATATTCTTTCTGCAAGCGTTTCCTCTGTATCATCCTGATACACAGGAACAACAGACTGCAGTATTATTGGCCCAGAATCCACACCTTCATCAACGAAATGAACTGTAGCCCCTGAAAATCTCACACCATAATCAAGGGCTTGCTTCTGAGCATGGAGTCCAGGAAAGCAGGGAAGAAGAGCTGGATGTATGTTCATAATCCTTCCTCTGAACCTTTTTATAAACTCGGGGGAAAGAATTCTCATATAACCGGCAAGACATATAAGGTCAATGTTCCTTTTTTCTATGGCATCGGCAATTGCCATATCAAATAAAACCCTATCCGGATAATCCTTTCTTCGAAAGTAAAGAGTCTCTATTCCATATTCTCTTGCAGAGGCAGCTCCTGGTGCGTTCTTTTTGTCTGTTATAACAAGAACTATTTCTGCTGGGATTTTTCCTTCCTTTGTGGCTTTGTAAAGTGCTCTAAAATTCGAACCTCTTCCTGAAAGAAGAACCGCTATCCTACCCTTTTTCATACGATCTCCACTCCTTCTCCTTTTTCTATTTTACCTATTATCCAGAATTTTTCTCCTCTCTTCTCAAGATAATTCAGAAACTCTTCCCCATAAGGAATGACAATCATACCCACACCCATATTAAACGCCCTGAAGGCTTCTTCATCTGAAAGGTTTCCCTCTTTTACAAGAAATTTAAAGATTTCTGGAACTTCCCAGGAATCTTTTCTTATAGTGGCTTTAAGTCCCTTCGGGATTATTCTGGATAGATTCCCTGGAATTCCTCCTCCTGTTATATGGGCCATACCTTTTATAAGTTCTTTTGCGTTTTTTAATGCCGTATAGTATTGTCTATGAGTCTTTAAAAGCTCATCAGCCACAGTTAGGTTCTTATCATAGGGAAGAGGTGAATCGATACTAAGGCCAAGCTTTTCGAAAATTATTTTTCTCGCAAGGGAATAACCATTGGTATGCAGTCCATTTGAAGGAAGGCCTATCAGCATATCTCCTTCTTTTATGTCCTTCCCATCTATTATTCTTCCCTCGATTTTCCCAACAATGAATCCTACAATATCATATTCTCCCTTTTTGTAGAACCCGGGCATTTCGGCAGTTTCCCCACCGAGAATGACACATCCTGCTTCACTACATGCCTTTGCAAACCCTTCCATCACACTTGCAAGAATGTCAAGGTCCAGTTCTCCCATAGCTATGTAGTCCAGAAAAAACAGGGGCTCTGCCCCATGAACGAATATATCATTTATACAATGATTCACAAGGTCAGAGCCCACTGTATTATGCCTTCCACTCATAAATGCTATTTTTAGCTTTGTCCCTACACCGTCCGAGCTCGCTATGAGATAAGAATTTTCGCTGAGCTTGTAGATTCCCCCAAAAAGACCAAAGTTTTCAGAAGAAACCCCGTATTTTTTTAGAATAGAAGAAATTATTTTTACAGAGCGGTCAGCCTTTTCCAGATCAACCCCAGCTTCTTTGTATGTTACCATGCAACCTCCGGGTAAAAGATTGAATTAAACAGGAACCTAAAGGTCTCTTCAGCCTGAGCCCTGTAAAGTGTGTTTATACCAAAAAGATGAAATCTTCCTTTCTTATACTTAACATCCACAATTGCTGCAAGCCCTCTGAGGTTTTTTTCTCCTTTGAGATATCCTGAAAGTAAAATCTCTCCCTCAGACGGGAAATATGCAACTACCCTTCTATCCATATAAGTTGCCGGAGGAATATAGGTTCTCATAGCCACTGAATCATAAAACACTCCAACGCTTTCCTTATCAAAGCCAAGGCCAAGGGGAAGGTCGTTATTAACCTTTATCCTAACAAAAGCCTGAGGGCAATAAAAATCTTTGGCATTCTTCAAGCCGTCTACAACAGGAAGATGGAAATTCTCCCATGCCATCTCCACGGCTCTTCCCATAAGAACTACTCTTCCTCCCTTTTCTACAAATTTCTGGAGGTTCTTCACTCCCTCTTTTCCTATACCACCACTGTATTTCTTAGGCAAGCTGGACCAGTATCTTCTGCCACCGGTAGCTCCCTCCACAATTCTTTTTGCAGATAGGGAAGGTATAAATATCAGGTCATACTTCTTTTCAAGGTCACCCTTCTTTATATCTTTATTATGGATAACCTCATAAGGAATTTTATATGTATCAAGGAAATACCTCAGCCATCCTTCAGACATAACATGACCCCACTGTTTGTAAACCGCGATTCTGGGCATTTTTATTTCTTTAAACCCCGTTACCGAGCTCTTCGCCTTTATAGTCACGTGGTTTTCTTCAGCCAGTTTCTTCATAAGATCCGGAGTTGCTCCATAAATACAGAGTTCTCCTGTCTTTGTGCTTCTAAAAAGCCTTGCACCGGATTTTATTGCCTGGACTGCGACTCTGTAGCTGAAGTTAACTGCGGCATCAAGGCAATAATATTTTCCAGTTTTTAGAACTTTACCTGTGGGATAAAGGCTCTTTGCTATTTTTGCAGGAAATTCTGTAAATTCATTTATGGGAATGTATTTTACCCCCATAATTGCTGGAAGATTGGTAGTTGTGACATCGTAGGGAGGCTCCTCAATAGGATATTTAAACCTTTTGAAAAGCTCCATAATATATGGCCTGTAAGGTTGAGAGAGAGGAATGTAAAAATCTCCCTTCTTAAATCCTTTATAATCTTTTGAAAGGCGGTAAACCTTCACTCCTGCCCAGACGAGTCTTTCCATTAGCTCAGCCGTCCTGACAGGGTCCTTTTGATAAGCCGGAACTATGTATCCAAAAGGAGGTTCAGTCTTCCCGAGCTTTTCTTCCATACGGTTCACTTTGTATATGGTGGTTAAAATCTCCTTAGCATTTTTGGCAACAAAATATGGACCTGCAATTGAAAGTTCGAGCTCGTAATCTACTATATCTCTGAGCCTCCACCATCCTCCCTTCCAGGGATTCGGAAAACTTACCATCTTTCCGTAATATCTATCGCTCCAGCTTATTGAAAGTTCGTTGGGCTCCACATATATGGGAGTAGCGTATTTTACACTCGCCATTTCAGATAAAAGGCCGATTGAATTGTGGAACCATGCCGTATCATCCAGGGCCCCAATCCACCATGCGGTGAAAAGATTATATGAAATCACCCCACTGTGCCCCTTGTATTCTTCCTGATATGACATATATGTTCCCAGAAGATTAACAAGTCTCCATATAAGAGGATTCACAGAAAATGAAGGGGGCTCCTTAAAAGGAGGTAAAAACAACCTGGCCCCTGTGGAACCCATCTGGTGTTCGTCCAGTATTACCACAGGGAACCATTCTTTGTAAAACACCTTCGTTAGATTTCTCGTTTCTACAAGATTAAGCATGTACCAATCCCTGTTATCATCGTGTCCGGCATAGTGATGATAAAGCCAGGGCATTGATTTTCCCTCATCCTCTGTACCCACTGTCTTCTTGTACCAATCCACAACCATATCCACACCATCAGGATTTGAAGATGGAACAACTATTAAAATTACATTATTTAAAATTTCATCTGCTCGAGGGTCTTTTTTTGTAACGAGTCTGTAGGCAAGCTCCATTGACATCTGAGAGGCGCCTATCTCACTAGAATGAATGGAGCAGGAAATAAGAAAAACAGGTTTAGCTCTTTTTACAACGGATGGGTCTTTTCCGAAATAAACTTCTCTTGCCAGTCTTTTGTACTTTTCTAGGTTTCTCATATTTTCCCTTGAAGTAATAATTGCGATATACATGTCCTTTCCGAGGGTAGTCTTCCCTATCTTCACCAATTTCAATCGTCCTGTAGGTTCAAGGGTCTTAAGATAGTCCACAATTTGCTTATAGTTTGCAAGCTTCCTGTCCGCACCCACTTTAAACCCGAGATATTTTTCCGGTGGATAAACCATTGAAAATAAAAAAGGTAAAATCAATAGAAGCGCGAGAACTTTTTTCATTTTTTTCCCTCCTTAATCGTATTTTACAACCCTAATTGAAAAAAATCATCTCATGTGATAGTATAATTTAACAGGTGGGCCAGTGGCGCAGCTGGGAGCGCACTTGACTGGCAGTCAAGGGGTCGGGGGTTCGAATCCCCTCTGGTCCACTTTACCTATTCGCCGGAGTGGCGGAACTGGAAGACGCAGGAGACTCAAAATCTCCCGGAGCTTGGCTCTGTGTGGGTTCGAATCCCACCTCCGGCATGTTATTTAATAAATGAAAAAAAGCCTTACAATATTTTTAATTCTAATCCTATCTCTTTTTCTTTTAACGCTCATCATTTTCTTTTCTCAGAGAGGAGTCAGGACACTTTCTACTGATTCCTATCTCTATCTGGACCTTTCTGGACCAATTCCCGAAACTTACGCAGGGACATCTCCTTTTTCTAAAGAACTAACCCTCAGGGATATTTATAGAGTAATCCAGAAAGGAAAAACTGACACGAGAGTAAGGGGTTTGTATTTAAAAATAAGTTATCCTCAAATAGGCTGGGGAAAAGCAGAAGAGATCCGAAGATTAATTTTTTCGTTTAAAAAAACTGGGAAAAAGGTCGTTGCCTTCATTGAATATGGAGGGGACCTTGATTATTTCCTGGCAACCTCAGCTGATAAAATATATACATTCCCTGGTTCTTTCATTGAGTTAAACGGAATAGCAGGGGAAAGACTCTACTATAAAGAATTTTTTCACAGAATAGGGGTAAAACCCCAATTTTTCCATATTGGAAAGTGGAAAACCGCTGTAAACTCTTATACTGAAGATAAGATGACTGAGGAAGAGAGAACCCAGATTAAAAGACTCGGCAAGGGAATAATGGATTTCTATATCTCAGAGATAGAAAGAACAAGGGGTATTAAAAAGGGAAAAATACTTCAGTTCATGAATGAAGAGGGAGGAGGCATAGGACAGGAATTTTTAAAAACCGGCCTATTCGACGGCGTGGAAGACGAGGGAGAAGTTCTAAAAAAAGAATTTAAAGGACTTAGTCCTATTCGTGCAAGAAAATATTCGGAAATGGGCTGGAGGTTAACTCCTAACAAAATTGCTGTTGTCTCTATAGAAGGCACAATAAATATAGGTCCATCTGGATTCTTCCCTTTTACCGGGAAAATTACAGGTTCAGACACTATAAGAAATATCCTTGCAAAAGTTAAAAAAGATAACTCTATAAAAGCGGTGGTCGTTAGGATAAACAGTCCAGGAGGATCAGCGATAGCTTCAGAGGAAATAGAAAGAGCTGTAAAGAAACTCTCCATCAAAAAGCCTGTGATAGTCTCTATGTCTTCCTATGCGGCATCCGGGGGTTATTATATTGCTGTAGATGGAGCAAAAATTCTCGCAAATAATTTAACTCTAACAGGCTCCATAGGAATAATTGGTGGTAAATTAAGTCTAAGGGGTACCCTTGAAAAACTTGGGATAAAGGTAGATTCTGTATCCTTTACAAAAACCGCCCTGATGGATAGTCCTTTTAAACCTTATAATGAGCATGAATTTTCCATTCTAAAAAAACGTATGCTCGCCTTTTACAATCTTTTCCTGAAAAGAGTCGCTGAGGGAAGAAATAAATCAGTGGATTACATCGACAGTATAGGAAGGGGAAGGGTTTTTCTGGGTCTGGAAGCAGTGAAGAATGGGCTTATTGACAGGATAGGAGGACTTGAAGACTCTATAAACGAAGCTGCAAAACTTGCAGGACTTAAGTTTTACTCTGTTGAATTTTACCCAAAAAGAAAACCTTTCTGGAAAACTTTTCTTCAGTTGTTTCAAGCATATGATTATTCTTATATAAAGGCCTTCTTAAAGGAAGGAGTTTATTTCTTTATTTATCCTTATTACCAGTTCAACTGAACAAGGAAAGCCCATCTTTTCAATGTTGAAAATATGAATACTTTTTTCATACCTTCAGAGGGCACCACCGAATAATCAGATTCTACGTAAACTGGTATTATTGCATCGCCTTTAAAAGCATAAACTGCTGTAGCAGGGTCTTTCAGAAGAAGTCGTCCCTCTGTTTTGAATATATCAACCCAAAGATAATCGGTAAGTTTCTCCTTTTTTCTTGTAATTGGATTTATCCTGTAAAGTCTCTTTTTACCATCATCGTTCCCGGCTATAAAATAAAGGTAATTATTCCAGTAAACTGCGCCACCAAATTCGTCTTCCAGATCCCTGAATTTTCCTTCACCTGGTCTGAACATATAGCCATTATCCTCTTTATCTCTGCATATAAAGAGATTTAGCGAAGGTTCCCATAGCACAAATTCGAACTCCTCCTCATCTTCCATTAGCCTGTAAGGCACCCATCTGCCCTGATAAATATATCCAACAAGATATTTTTTCCCCTCCTTTTTTATTATAACCGCAGCATCATCACCATAAAATTTTATCTGAAGATCTTCTCCCCCAAAAGAGGAGTGAGAATCTATTACCGATTTAAAGCCAGAGTCCTTATAATAAAGGTTTCTCAGCTCTAGATATTTTTTTATGCTTTCTGGTACAAATGGAAGGCTGGAAAAATCCGAGACCTTGCTGGCCCTTCCTTTCGAAAGGGAATAAACGATAAATCTATGTGGAAAACTCTTTGAATAAAGGAAAAGAAAAGTCTTGCTATTAGCCAGCTTTTTAAAGGGAGAATTAAAAGGTAAATAATTATAATCTTCGCTGTAAATTAGCAAAGTATCTCCCTGTATTTCCCCTATAAATTTTTCATCTGTTAGAGACATAACCACTGTCTTTTTTGGTTTAAGATAACCCTTACGCCAGATATAAAAAACCCTTCTTCCTCTTATTCTGTCCAGAGCTGAAATCACAAGAGTCTCTCCATCCTTCTGGGGATAATAATCTTCAATCTCAAGAAGGAGTGGAATTCTGATTTTCTCCCAGGTTGCTACATCAATTACGTACAGTCCGAACTCATCTGAAAGGTCCGGTCTTCCCTTAATTACAAGAGTTTTACTACCCAACCATTTCGCTGAATCCACCTTCTTTAATTTTTTCCTTGTAACACCGAAAAGGTTTTTTACATCTCCACCATTAAAAAACGAAAGATACAGGTATTTTAACCTCTGGTTTTCTTTTTTCTCTCCCAGGGCAAGCCACTTCCATATGTGCGGGTCCGAAGGTCTGTATAATGAAATTTTTAAAAGAATCTTCCTTGCTTTTTTATATTTGCGGACATTTATGTAGTGAAAAGCCTGAATTTCTCTGGCAAGTGGATCATCTTCAGGTATCAGTGGCTCGATATCCTTCACTGCATATTCATTTCCTATATAAAAAGCAAAATCTGCTATTTTTTCTATAACTTTTCTTGTTTTCGGAAGGGACATTAAAATTTCATGACCTTTTGAATACTCACCTCTTTCAGCATAAGCATTAGCAAGTTCCATACCTATCCTGGCATCCTTTCCATTTTTCTCAAAAATTTCTTCAGCTTTTGCGAGTTCTCCTTTCTCAATGTAGAGTCTGGCGAGAAAAACCTCGAAAATAGGGTCTTTCAGTTTATTCACAGAAGAAATAAGTCTCTTTTCCGCCCTATTTAGTCTTCCCATTTCAAGGTCATAAACGCCCTGTACGAAGGTTATTATTTGAGCTTCGGGATAAAACCTCTTGGCCCTTGCCACGAACCAATCTCTCTGAAAATATGCAATGTCATAAACAGCCAGAGACAATCCCAGATATCTCATCCATTCGTACTTCCCATAATAAGCATCCCTCGACTCTTTTCTGTAAGATTTAAAATGATAAGAAGCCTTGAGATAATCTCCATCTGCAAGACTTAAGTATCCCTGAGCTATGTGGTCTTTTCTTTTGCCGAAGAAAATACTCCAGCTTTTTTTTGCCAGAGATTTTTCTCCGTAAAGAAAATACCCTACCCCTCTTTCAAAGTCATTTGCCGCCAGCAAAAGCAAGGGAAAAAGCAAAATAAAAATACCCTTTCTCATAAGTTTTAGTTTATAGGCAGCACAGGAAAAAGTCAATCTATATCATCCGGAAAATTATCCGTCTTATTTTCGTCTGTGTGGGTTAGCTCATCTTCATTATCAATATTTCTCTGTTTCCTTTCCATAAAATTTACTATTTTTCCTATTAGAAAAACCAGGGCAAAGAACAAAAAAAGATAAAATCCCTCCTCGCTTTTTAAAATTAATACCACTAAAAAGAACACTCCCAGCATTAAAATCCAGAGGATGGAGGCACCGAAAATAAACTTTATTATTTCATATAAGCTTTCAAAGAAATCTCTCATCTGGAATATTTTACTACCAGGCAGGGATCTGTCCCCATTTTGCTCATGCATCAAACACTCAAGAGTTTAGAATTAGCAGTTATTTAAAAGGTTTAGAACGAATAAATGTATAGCTTCCCAGGGTGAATACCCCATTTTTATTTTCCAGTCCAGTTCGAAAAGTTCTCTTGCAAAGTTTTTTGAACAAACCCTGGAAATTATGTAATTAAGGCTACCCACTACCATGGCGGGTTCTTCACCTTTCCTTTTCAAGGACTCTATCACTTCACCAGCCTTTATGGGGTCGCGATTAGCTATGGCAATTTCCAGTTCCCACACAGGATATTCCCTGAGAGGAACCACAAGCTCACGGACAATGTCAACAGTTATGAGTTTTGAGGGATAAAAGAGTAGCTTCTGCACTTCATTCCAGAGATTTAATGTATCGTCTCCAGCCTGTTTTAAAAGAAGGATCATGGCATTTTTGTCTATCTTTTTACCAGCTCTTTCAAGTTCCCCCCTTATCATAGCAGCCCTTTCTCTTTCATAGGGTATCTTAAAATATTCCATTCTACAGGAGATAGATTTAAGAAGAGTTTTAAGCTCGCTCTTATCATTATTTTCAGAGGAAATAATCACCCCATTTTTTATAACCTTTTCCACAACTTCCCTCTCTGACTTTTGAACCCTCTCTTCCTTTGAATTCAAAATTCTCACCCCGGGATATGCTCTTGAAAATAGCGACGGATTTCTAATTTCCTCAAGAATCTCCCTCCAGCTCCTTTCAAACAGATAGAAAATGCGCCCTTTTTGAACAAGAGAAGAAAACCTCCGCTGTCTGGAAAGGGTGTCTCCTCCATACAGGTATATAGATTTAGAAGCCTTCAAGGATTGTACTCACTATTGAACGGGCAAAATTTCTTGCTATCTTATCTATGGTCTCTGACTGCAGAGAAAGAAAGTTCACGGCTCCTGTGCCCTGAGCTTCATATTCATCCCTGAAAGTATAGGATGAACTGGAAAAAATTACCCTTTCTGTCTTCAGGTCTTTGAGTACGAACTTTCCGGTGACAAAAACGGAAAATCTTCTTGACTCGCCAGCAGTATTGATCCCCACGGGATAAACCCTGAATCCCTCTATGCTCCCCACAAGCTCCGCATCCGCATCCTCTTTTCGGTCTACAACTTCCTTTCCCCTCCTCGCCATTTCATCTCTCAATGCAGATGTCATGTAGGTCTCAACCTCTGCTCTTGATGTATTGTTCTTTACAGGAGGAATGTAAATCTTTTTTATATAAGGTGGTAAGGTTGTTCCTGTCCCTGCAAGATGATACCCGCATGATGAAAAAATCGCTAAACTCAGGATGATTAAAACGAATTTTCTCATTTTACATGTATGCTTACTATTTTCCCAGGAACATATATAAACTTTACAATCTTTTTCCCTTCAATAAATTTCTTAACCCTTTCCAGAGAAAGCACCCTTTCCTTAATGGATTCTTCAGGTTCGTCCTTTCCAACTTCCACCCTATCTCTTACTTTCCCATTTATCTGCACAACTACTGTAATCCTTTCTTCTTCAAGGAGTTTCTCATCGTAGGAAGGCCAAGGTGCTCTGGAAATAAATCCTTCCTTTCCTGCCTCTTCCCAGATTTCTTCTGCAAGGTGAGGAGTAAAGGGAGAAATAAGATGAAGCATTGCAAATAGGGCTTCTCTAAGAGCTCCTCTTCCTGAGGCAGTACTTCTCAATCTTTCCTCGTTTTCGTTTAGGGCGTTATAGAATTCCATAAGAGCTGCAATAGCGGTATTAAAATGCATTCTATCGTGGATTTCCTCTGTCACCTTTTTGATTGTTCTATGGGTAATCTTTCTTATTTGAATAGCTTCAGGAGAAAGATCAGGTTTTAAATCCTGCTGCATTAAATCCAGATTTCTTTGAAATAGTGACCAGATTTTCTTTACAAATCTGTATGCTCCTTCAATTCCCGCATCCGACCAATCCAGGTCTCTTTCCGGTGGAGCAGCGAAGAGTATAAATAATCTTACAGCATCCGCTCCATATTTCTCTATCATCTCGTCGGGTTCCACAATATTTCCTAAGGATTTGCTCATCTTTTTCCCGTCTTTTATAACCATTCCCTGGGTAAGCAATCTTGGGAAAGGTTCAGAGAATCCGATCAGCTTTAAATCCCGTATGAACTTTGTGAAAAACCTTGCATAAATAAGATGCAAAATGGCGTGTTCAACTCCTCCTATGTATATGTCCGGAGGAGCCCAGTATTCTGCTTTTTTCCTGTCAAAGGGAGAAGAGAGGTTCTCAGGATCAGTGTAGCGCAGATAATACCAGGATGAATCAAAGAAAGTGTCCATAGTATCTGTCTCTCTTCTTGCATGACCACCGCACTTTGGACATGTTGTGTTAACAAATGTTTCAGATGTTTCCAGAGGATTACCTTCGCCTGTAAACTTTACGTCTTTAGGCAAAGTCACAGGAAGTTTCTCTTCCGGAACAGGAACAACCCCACATTTTTCGCAGTACACTATTGGAATTGGTGTTCCCCAGTAGCGCTGCCTTGAAATTCCCCAATCCCTGATCCTGTAATTTACAGCTTTATTTCCAAATTGACGGTCCTCTGCAAGGGCTATCATCCTTTTAATTGCTTCTTCACTCCGCAGACCTGTAAAACCAGCTGAATTTATAAGAATCCCTTTTTCTTCATAGGCTTGCTTCAATGGAAGCTCTATGTCACCGTCTTCTGGAACTATAACCACTTTTATCGGAAGATTGTATTTCCTTGCAAACTCAAAATCTCTCTGGTCATGGGCTGGAACGGCCATAACCGCTCCCGTTCCATATTCCATAAGCACATAATTTGCAATCCATATAGGTATTTGCTCTCTTGAAAAGGGATTTATTGCATATCTTCCTGTAAATATTCCTTCCTTTTCAGGTTCCTCTTCCCTGGAGAATCTTTTTTCTTTTATCTTTTCCTGACACCATTTAAGAATTTCTTCTTCCTTTGGAGTACCTCTTACAAGGTCTTCCACAAAAGGATGTTCAGAGGAAAGGACAAGATAGGTAGCCCCATAAATAGTATCGAGACGGGTGGTGAATACTCTTATTTTTTTCTCAAGTCCCACGACCGGAAAATCTATCTCCGCTCCTTCAGACCTTCCTATCCAGTTCTTCTGCATTACAAGAACTCTTTCTGGCCATTTTCCCTCAAGTTCTTTATGCCCTTCAAGAAGTTCATCTGCATAATCTCTTATTTTCAAAAACCACTGTTTTAGCTTTCGTTGTTCTACAGGGGTACCGCATCTCCAACATTTACCCTCCTTTACCTGTTCATTTGCAAGCACTGTATTGCACTTAGGGCACCAGTTTACCCACTCTTCTTTCCTGTAAGCCAGACCGAGCTGGTACATTTTTAGAAAGAACCACTGGTTCCATTTGTAATACATAGGATCGCAGGTTGCAATTTCTCTGTCCCAATCATAAGTTATTCCGAGGGATTTTAGCTGTTTTCTCATGTGAGCTATATTGTCATAGGTCCATTTCTTCGGTTCAATTCCATGCTGAATTGCTGCGTTTTCAGCTGGAAGGCCAAGTGCATCCCACCCTATTGGATGTAGCACATTGTAACCTTTTTTCCACATAAATCTTGCAACAACATCTCCTATGGAGTAATTACGAACGTGCCCCATGTGTAATCTTCCTGAAGGATATGGGAACATTTCTAGAACATAATATTTCTTACCTTTAAAATCCTCTGCATGAAACGACCTGGCCTTTTCCCATCGGTCCTGCCACTTCTTTTCGATGGACTTGAAATCGTATTCCTTCATATTCTCCTCCAGTCAGACTATCTTAAAAGGAATTCGTCATTAAGTCAATTGGAGCCTGTTTCTATCCTGTCTTCTATATCGAAGGTGCCGAGCAAAATGTATTTCTCGCTCTTGGCGAAATACAGGCGGCAAATTACAGGCTCCCAGAAGGGATTATCCATTAATGCTTTGATCGAAGAACCCGCATAGCCACCATCTGAGGTCATCGTAATAACTTCAGATACTCCGCCGGGCTTTAGAGGCTTTCTGATTGCAATCTTGTAGGAAGTCCCGAGCTTCATTTCTGACCTTTTCCTTAAAAAGACAGCATTAAAGGCGATAAAATTTATGGGTTTCTTTCCCACATTTTTCACCCTGAATGAAATTGTAGGAGCAATAAACACTTCCCAGGGTTTTACCATAGATTTTAAAGGTGGAGTAGAAGGAATCCACTTGGACTGAAAATCCACTATTTTTATAGATGCAGCAATATCCTCAGGTTTCTGTTCAAAAGCATAGAAAACCAGTGATAAAATAAACCCTGCTATAAGAGCCACAAGAAGGAAATATAAACTACTTCTGCTTGTTTGCACCTTCTCTTAATCCTCCAATTTTTTCTCTATAGGAAAAGTTCCCAGGTCAACGAGTCTTCCTCCCGGTATCCCGGCAATGATTCTCACCTCAGCCTGTTTCCAGTATGGATTGCTCTTAAAGCTTTCCTTTGAGCTTGCTCTAAAACCATAAGGGCTACGCAGAAAAATTTCTTTGCTCTTCTCTCCGGGCTTTATTGCTTCTCTCTGCGGAAAAGCTTTGTAGTCGTAACCCAGAGCTTTTTCCTCATTTACCAGTTTGAATTCCGCATTAAAGTAAAGAATACGTACGGGTTGGGACCCGGTATTTTTTAGCCTAAATCTAATGGAAGGAACATAAACCACTTCCCAGGGTCTGACCTGAGGACCGTATTTCTGAACCCATTGAGTTTTTATGTCTACCACCTTAATCCATTTCTTTACCTGCTCTGGAGAAGGACCCTGAGAACAGCTGATTAAGGTTATTATTAAAATTATTGGTATAAGAAAAATCCACTTCTTCATTTTTCACCTCTATATTATTTTACCATCTAAGAATTCAATAACCTCAAAAAGAGAATTCACAAACACCACCTTATTTTTATATTCTTTTTTTACTTCTTCGCTTATAACCTTATCTATTATAAAAACATTCCTGAATGTGAATGGCTCAGCTGCTTTAATATCCAGCACATTATCTCCAACATAAATACATTCTTCACTTTTTAACCCGAGAAGTGAAAGAGCCCTGTTCATTGCTTCAGGATATGGCTTATAAACTCCATCGTCTCTTGTAACAAGAACGTCAAGAGGAATTTTTATTTTGGAAATTAATTTCTTTGCAAGTTCTCTCGAATTGTTAGTAAGAACCCCTATCTTAACATTTCTATCCTTTAGGAAATTTATAAGTTCTTTTGCACCTTCAGCAACCTTCCCTTTGCTTGTGGCTTCTCTTTCCATTTTTTCAAGCAATTTGAATTTTCTGGACCTTTCGGGTTCTTCGAGACTGTTCAAATGGTCAAGAATTAGGCCCTCTCTTACCCCAAGTCTTCTCTTAATTTCCTTCCAGTTATAAGGGGAAACAAATAGTGTTCCATCAAGGTCAAATATTGCCCCTTTAAGGGAGAAGGAATTCTTCAACATCTTTTCCTGTTCTTTTTTTAAATGTGCACGCAAGGGACTCTGCGCCATCTCTATCCTCATCCAGAATAATTTTCTCTACCCTTCTCCAGGGAAAAAAGAAAGTGGAAATCGCCGTTCCCTTTTTCCCTCCGTTTACCTCTATTATCCAGGTATTGAAGGATTCCACATTGAGCCCTCTTATTATAAGGCCACTGGGATGTAATTTTAGAATCACCCCGAAATACCTTTCCTTGGGAGTTTCAAGATATGCGATAACGATTGAATTTTCTTTAATTATGCTCATATTAATATATTACAACTCCTGCATAACCCACCACGGGTTCTTCCCCTGATACCTCACCTGAATTAGAATAAGAAAGGAGCTCCGCACGTTCTGCGCCCAATTTTAAAGAAGCATCAATCATAATGGCTGTGGGAATGTATCCGCACATTGATATATCGTTTTCAAAAACTGTTCTCAAAAGTCCTTTCCAGTCAAGAGCTACTATCCTTTCCAGTGCTTTCATATCCTTTTCCTTTGCCACATAGGACGGAACATAATGACTCATATCCGAACTGGCAACAACAAGCACTTTGCCTGGATATGAATTGACGGCTTGAGAAATGGCTGTTGAGATATCCGTTATCTCGTCAATACCGAGCGGGGCAAGCACTATGGGAACGATTTTTATTGAAGGATTTAAATACTGAAGGAACGGTACCTGGACCTCAACTGAGTGTTCCTTTAAATGAGCAAGATAGTCTTCTTCAAGGACGGAAGAACCTTTAAGAATTGAGCTGGCAAGGTATTCATCTATTTTCACTATCCCGAGAGGAGTTTCCCATTCCCCTTCCGTTAAAATAGATGCTTTTGTTCCCAATCCTGTATGATTTGGGCCCATAATTATAGCAACCTCAGGAGCATATATAGAAGAATAGACCACCGCAGCAACATGGCCAGAATAAATATATCCGGCATGCGGAACCATCACTCCCTTGGCATCATAAAGTTTTTGGGGAGTAATATCCATGGCCGTCTCCAGCCATTTCAAGAGGGAATCTCTGGAACCAGGATAAAAAAGTCCGGCTACAGCCGCTTTCCTCCTCATTTTAACCTCCTTAAAACTGATTTATTAAAACCTGAATAAAAGGTTTTCCTGAAAGGAGACTTACTTCTAAAAATCTCCAGAGTATAGAAAAACCCGTTTATGCCAAGGACTGGCACTATCTTATTATCATCTAATCTATATGAAATTCCTACCATTGGATAAAGCTTCAGAAGTCCATGATATGAGGAAATTTCAACGGAAAGGAAACCTCCTATGGCCTTCCGGTGAAACTCCTCTGATTCAAGGGCCTCTGCGAAAACTGATGAATAAATACCATCTACAAAGAGATGAGGATTTGAAATACCCTTCCTAATATTCGCAATTCGGAAGCTAACCTCACCATAAATAAGTGCGCCTTCCCTCAGGACCTGTTCTCCCCAGGAAATGGTCTTATAGGTAATTCCGGAGGGGTTGTCTTGATCATTACCATAGGAAATAGAAAGAAAAATGCCTGAGTTTCTCACCGGTGAGGCTAAAAATCCCGCATCAATAAAATAACCTTTGCGATTTATATGGCTTCCAGTCCAGTTGTCTTCAATTTCAATCTGCGGGGATATGTAAAACTTAATTCTGTTGGTTTGATTACTAAAGATAAAATCACCAGCTCCTGATAGAGAGGCCCTTCTTTCTTCTCCCACACGGTCTGCAAAAGAAAAATAAAAATAAGAACTCCGAAGAGCTTTTCTTTGGGATCTGAAGATGGGAAGTGCAAATCCCACATCCATTTCCTTCTCCTGTGGATAAATTTTTAAGGATAAATCGAGTATAACCGGGGAAGGAGAAAAACTATAGAAGTTGAACTCAAGTCTGTCGGAAGCTGTCTTACTAGAACTGAAAGTAACCTGATAAAAATTTTCATCCAATGAATCATGACCTATTGCACCAAATTCAACTATATCCTCTTTCCTCCATAAATTAACAAAGTAAAGGTCTGGAAATAGCAGAGATGCTAAATTGTAATTTCTTAAAGGTCTACTATAATTAGGGACTTCTTGCGCATTTATATCCTCAAGCCGAGACCAAAAAATTTCCTCCCCCCTGAGTATAGTATTGTACAGAACTTTTTTCCCATCAGAAATTCCCAAACAAAAAACGCTGTCATTGTACAAAGCAGGGCTCTCACAAAATCCAGTTTTGGTAATTCTCAATATCTTTCCATCCTTCCACAAATAAGCCTCCCATATGCCATCTTCATTTGCTGAAAAAATTAAACCCTTTCCTGTGAAACTTAAATTAGTCTCTGTAAAAGGAGTCTGGGTAAGCCTTTTCAGGACTCCTTCTTCCAGGACATAAAGGTCTGACCCTATGCCGTCCTTCCTCGCACCCAAAAATATTTCTTTCTTAGAAACAGTTATGTCATATATTTCCAATTCTTCTGTTCTCAACAATTTTTCCTTTACTCGAGTTTCAAGGTTCATTTTGTAAAGGACAGAACCACAGCAACCATCGGAGAATGAATAATAAAGTTCTCCATCAAAAACAGCAAAAGCTTTTATAGGTCCCTTGAAAATTATCTTCTTTTCTCCTGAAAGGAGGTCAACTGAAATTATTTCTCCGACATTTCCGTAACCTAAGTTAATTTTGTTATTAAAACCTGGCGCAATTTCAGGTCTTGCGTAATACAATTTTCCATCACCAAATTTAAAGGGAAGATAAACAGGGTCCCAAGCTATAATCCTTCTTTTGCCATTGTCAGGGTCCAATTCAACTATAGAATATGAGGGTATGTAATATCCAGCAAAGGGCAAACTGATTTCAAGGACAGAAAGGTACAACTTTCCCTCATATTCTCCAAGCCATTTTATATCATCTGCCTCAAAAATTACTTTTTTGTGGCTGACTTTCCATTGAGAAACGAAGTCCTTATAAAGAGCTTGAAAGCTTCTCCCGAATGTTTTTCTATACGCTCCTGGAGTTATTCCCACAAATTGCAAAATCGACCTACCATAGGCCGAAATAAATTCACTGAGAGAATTTTCTCCATATTTTTCTGCCAGAAATTTTGTAAATTCCCCCCCATATATGTACCTCATGGAATAAAAAGGATATACAAGGGGTTCTCCCATTAAAAAAGAAAGATCAAAAGGCTTTGAATTTTTCATATATGCACTGTAAAACCCCTCGTTTAATCTACCTTCATAGGGCACCAGGGTAGATTCAGAATAAACGGCCATTCCCTCCACAAGACTCTGAGGTAGTATTAGCTGGGGTAACAATACTCTTCCGAAAAGGACTCTTAAAATATGATAGATACCCCCCATGCTTGTAAGATGAACCGCATGGGTAAATTCGTGAACTGAAACCTGCCTCCACCAGCTCCTCATGGTACCGAATTCCGGATGAGGATAGGGTGGAGAAGTAAAAATGTGTATGGAAGGGACAAATGGATCGGTGTATCCGTTACTTTCAAGCCCTAAGTCTTGAATTACAACAATGGTTTTTTCTCGATAATTTGAGCACAGGTCTGAAACCTTTTCATAATATTGCTCAAGATAAGTCACCACTTTAATGGCTTCCCCCTCCCTGCCTTCTGGATAATAAATTACGAAATGTTCGCTTTCAATAGTTTCCCAGGCAAGAAGGGGGAAAATAAGAAAGAAAGCCGCTATAGCTTTCTTCAGCATAAAAAAACTTTATAATCTTTCGGATATGGTTTTACCCTGCATGAATAGTAATAGATAATCTCTTCCACCTGCCTTGGAATCCGTTCCGCTCATGTTAAACCCACCAAAGGGATGAACTCCCACAAGAGCACCGGTACACTTCCTGTTGATATAGAGATTTCCAACATGGAAGAGTTTCTTGGCCTTTTCTATCTTTTTGCGGTCTTTCGTAAAGACTGCTCCTGTAAGCCCGTATATAGTTCCATTGGCAATTCTTATGGCATCGTCAAAGTCCTTAGCTTTTATCACAGAAAGAACGGGGCCGAAAATTTCCTCCTGCGCAATTCTTGCGTTTTCCGGAACATCAATAAAAACGGTTGGCTCAATATAAAAACCATCTTCTCTTGCTTTGTTACCGCCCAGAATCAGCTTACCTTCGTTTTTACCTATTTCAATATAGGCCATTATTTTATTTTCTGCTGCCTGGTTTATGACAGGACCCACGGGATAGTTCTCATCGGCAGGACCTATCTTCAGCTGTTTTGTCTTTTCTATAACAAGCTCAATTATCTTATCGTAAATTGGTTCTACTGCAATTAATCTTGAACCAGCGGAACATTTCTGACCCTGATAACCAAAAGCGGAAGCAACAATACCTGCTGCGGCTTCTTCCAGGTCAGCATCTTCAGCTACTATAATAGGGTCTTTGCCTCCCATTTCAGCTATAACTCTTTTAATCCATATCTGACCCGGGGCTGTCCTTGCAGCAAGCTCATTAATTTTAAGGCCTACATCCTTTGACCCAGTAAAAGCAATCATCCTTGTTTTAGGATGGGTCACAAGGTAATTCCCTGCAATAGAACCCGGTCCTGTGACAAAGTTTAAAACTCCTTTGGGAAGGCCTACTTCTTCCATAAGTTCAACAAATCTGGTTGCTATTGCTGGGGCATCGGAGGCAGGCTTAAGAACTACGGTATTTCCTGTAACAATAGCTGCGGTGGTCATCCCAAGAAGAATAGCAAGTGGAAAGTTCCATGGTGGGATAACAACAACCGGGCCAAGAGGAATATAGTAATATTCATTATATTCTGGAGGATATGGGGTAAGAGGCTGATTTCCTGCAAGGCGAAGCATTTCTCTGGAATAAAATTCAAGATAATCAATAGCTTCGGCAACGTCACCATCTGCCTCTGCCCAGTTTTTCCCCACTTCGTACACCATCCATGCAGCAAACTCATATTTTCTTTCCCTTAGCCTCTTAGCAGCCCTCAAAAGAATGGCGGCTCTTTCCTCGGCAGGGTAAAATCTCCATTCCTCAAAAGCCCTTAAAGCTGCCTGGAGAGCTTTTTCCGCATCTTCCGTATTTCCTTTCTGGTAATAACCTACTACTTCGTCCTTTTTTGAGGGATTGATAGAGACGAAGGTCTCACCTGAAGTGCTATCCACCCACTCTCCATCAATATAAAGCTTGCCCTTATCAGGGAAAGAAGCCCGAACCTTCTTAAGGGCCTCTTCCATCTTTCTCCTGTTTTCCGGAATGGAAAAATCTGTGAAGGGTTCATTTCTGAATTCGGGTAACATTTTTACCTCCTTTTATGAAAATTCCTTAAATTGAATATACCATTTTTTTTTTATACCTTCTATAATTAAATAGTCGGATGAAAAAGCTAACTTTTCTTGTTTCCATAATCATATCGGCGATATTTCTTTACCTCTCTTTTTCCAACTTCAATCTTCATGAGACCCTTAGCTACGTAAAACGCACAGATATTGGAATGCTTCTTTTAGCATCTCTGATTTTCATAATTTCTTTTATATTAAGAGGAATAAGATGGAAAATAATTCTTGCAAAAAGCGGAACGGTCTCTGCCAGGATTGCAATTGCAAATATTTTCGTTGGTCAAATGGGAAATAATATTCTGCCGTGGAGAATGGGCGACCTCTGGAGGCTTTTCCTCCTGAAAAAACAAGAAAATGTTTCCATGGCATCTTCAGGGGCTGGTCTTGGCATAGAAAGGCTATATGATGGGATAACAATCATAATCCTGGGTATCATAAGCAGTTCCATATATTCCGTTTATGCAAAAATGCTAAGGGCTTTGTACTATCTTGCCGGCGCAGTGGCACTTATTGTCATTCTTGTAGTGGCATTTTTTAAAATTTTCAAGAATAAAGAGGGAAAACTTATAAAAAACATAATGCTGGGGATTTCAACAATGAAGGATCCCAGGACATTTCTCTCTCTGATTGCTTTCTCTCTGATTATATGGTGTATAGAAAGTTTATCATTTTACTTCTTTTACCTCTCCTCAGGATTTCGCCTTACAATACTTCAGATTTTCTTTGTGGTTTTTGCGCTTAATATAGCTCTCCTGATACCTGCTGCTCCTGCAAGCCTTGGCACCTTTGAATATGCAATTGTTTTTTCCTCCAAACTTTTTCATATTTCCAAGTCGGCAGCAGTTTCCCTGGCAGTTACAATACATTTTATGAGATTCCTGTCCATAAACCTGGTAGCTCTGTTTTTGATGCTTGTATTGGGAATGAAGGTAAAAGAAGAAATTATAGAACTTGAAGAGGCCGCTCAATTGCAGGATGAGTCTTCTGGATAAACTTAAGAAATACGAGGAAGGTGATTTCACATACATAGAAGGTAATTTTCCACCCGTATTTTGTAAAAGCCGGGGGCTGGAAATAACGGATTGTCAGGGGAATACGTACATTGATCTGAGCAGTTTTTTTGGGGTGAGCATTCTGGGACACTCACCTGACTTTGTAAAAAAGATGGCAGAAAAGGAATTTTATCACTCAATGGGCGACTTAATTCCCTCCAGGGAAAAAATAGAGCTTCTTGAAAGACTGGCGAAGCTCCTTGGCGGGAATATGAAAGGTATCCTTGTACAGAATGGCTCGGATGCTGTAGAAGCATGTCTTAGAACCGCATATATTTACAAAAAATCAAGAAAAATTATTGCATTTGATGGAGCATACCATGGAACAGGACTCGGAGCTTTGAGTGCCACTTATGGAAAGCACTTCAGGAAAAAATTTGAGAAAATTCTGCCATTTGAAGCAAAATTCTTCCCTTTTTCAGAAAGCTCTCTTAAAGAAATAGAAAGCTCTGTAAAAAATGAAGATATATCCGCCATAATAATTGAGCCCATTCAGGGAAGAGCGGGAATAAAGCTGGCACCCAAAAAACTTCTTGAAGGACTGCGAGAAATAGCATCTTCTTTTAATGTGCTGCTTATATTCGATGAAATATACACCGGTTTTTATAAAACCGGCTTCCCCTTCGCAAAGGACTTTTTTAATATAGAGCCGGACCTTATAGCCATAGGAAAGGCACTTTCTACAGTTTTTCCTATATCTGCATGCATGGGAAAGTCTGAGATAATGGATATCTGGGGAAAAACTTCAGGAGAGGCTTCCTATACATACACTTTTTCTGGAAATCCTTTTTTATGCAGAGTTTCCCTTGCTGCTCTGGATGAATATGAAAGAATAAATGCGGCAGAAAAAGCCAGGGAAATAGAAGGATGGGTAAAGGAACTGTCAAAACCTTTGAAGGAAAAGGGCCTTATAAAGGAAATCAGGGGAATCGGAATACTGTGGGGTTTCGATTTCAAAAACCCCGGTTATGGATACCAGATTTTTAGAAAATTACTTGAAAAGGGGTGGATTACTATCCCATCCGGATTAAATGGTGAAGTGCTGGAGATAATTCCTCCTCTTATAGTAGACAGAAGCACTCTTAAGCGATTTTTCTCAACTCTTGAATTCCTTGTAGAAGAATTATTACTTTAATAAATGTTTCAACCAAGTCTTTCTTCTCAAAGGTCTGTCATTTTTTATTCCCCAGCGGAGAGAGTCATAATCCCCTACAATACCTACATATTTTCTTGCCCTCGTTATTGCTGTGTAAACAAGATTTCTCTGGAGCATTATCCAGTGCTGTTTTACCGTAGGAAATATTACCGCTGAATATTCACTCCCCTGGGATTTGTGTATGGAAATAGCATAGGCAAGAACAAGGTCCTCCACATCCTCTTCCCAGAGCAGAATTTCTCTACCGTAGAAATTCACAATCAGTGTTTTTTCATCTCCATCAACAACCCTTCCTATTTCTCCATTGAAGATTTCTTTTAAGTAGTTGTTGTAGGTTTGCATTACCTTATCTCCCACTTTAAATTTCTTTCTCCCGATTTTTATTTCTCTGCCTTCCGGATTTAACCTTTCCTGAAGTTCTCTGTTTAGTCTTTCCACACCCACTTCTCCCTTATACATAGGGGATATAACCTGAATCTCCTCAGTAAGTGGGTGCAGACCAAGTCTCTGCGGAATTTCTCTGGTTGCGAGGTCCATTATCTTTTCAAATACTTGCTTTTCAGGGAAGAATTCAAATTCTCCTCCCTTTTCTGTATAGGGGATAAGTCCCTGCCTAATTCTTCTTGCGTTTTCTGCTATCAAACTGCCTTCTTTTTGTCTGTATATCTTCTTCAAAAATACTGCGGGAAAAAGTCCGCTCGAAATTATGTCAGAGAGTATGTTTCCCGGACCCACAGAAGGAAGTTGATCTTTGTCACCAACGAGTATCAGTCTTGCTCTTACAGGAAGGGCTCTAAGCACTGCCCTGAAAAGCCAAGCATCTATCATGGAAGTCTCGTCAAGTATAAGAAAATCCACATCAAGAGGCCTCGCCTGATTTCTTTCAAACTCCATCGAAAAAGGGTCGAATTCCAGCAAGCGGTGGATCGTGGTAGCTTCGAATCCAGTGGCTTCTGTCAACCTTTTGGCTGCTCTTCCTGTTGGCGCTGCAAATTTTACCTTCATTCCCTTTGCCTTTGCTACCAGACCTATGAACTTTATTATGGTAGTTTTACCGGTTCCAGGCCCTCCGGATATAACAAGGAACCGTGAGGATAGTGCATTTTCTATAGCCTTCTTCTGAAGTTCATCAAGCTCTATTGGAAATGAGTTAGCAACCTGCCTGAAGGAATCAGAGAGGTCTTCCAGGGGAAGCAACTCCTGAACATCTCTCATCTTTAGAAGGGCCTCTGCAATTTCTGCTTCCCAGAGAAAGTATTTTTTCAATCCCACCTTTTTGTCCCTTATAACAAAATCTCTGGAAAGAAGGGCACTTTCAAAATTATGCTGAGAAATTTCCAGATAGGATAACTTCTCCCACAATTTTTCCTTTTCCATGTAAGTATTGCCACTGGCAGCTTCCTGTTCCAGTAAATACACAATGGCGGCGTGGGCCCTTTCTTTACTATCTAACGGCACCCCAAGTCTCTTGGCAATGGAATCCGCCTTTTTAAATCCGATTCCCCTGAACTCCAAGGAAAGGCGATAAGGATTTTCCAGAATAACCTTTTTCGTCTCCTCGCCGTAATGTTCCACAATCTTCCTTGCAATGGAAGAAGGAATAGATAATTCTGAAAGAAAAATTAATATTTCTCTTTTTTTCCCCAGGTCCACAAAAAACTCCTGCAGTTTTTTCGCCTTCTCTTCTGTTATCCCTCTTATATCGGTCAACCTTTCAGGGTTGTTAAGAATGGTATCAAGGGTTTTCTCTTTAAACGTTTCAACGATCTTTCTGGAAGTTTTTTTTCCAATCCCCTTAATGCCTGCAGAATATATTACTCTTTCAATCCCACTTGATCTGATCTCATGGGAAACCACTTCCTCCACGGAAAATTCTCTTCCGTATTTTCCTTCCTTCCACCTTCCTTCAAGAACCACATATTCTCCTTCCGTAAGAAAGTCCAGCTCTCCAGAGGCTTTTACAGAACCCTGCTCTGTCTTTAAAAGAACCACGGCAAAGCCTGGAGTTTCGTATATCTTTTTTTCTACCTCTCCCTCTATTTTCACTACAGCATTATAGCACATTAAAAATGGTGCAGAATTGAAAGCGAATTTCTCTTATTTGAAAAGGGACAGACCCCAATTTTTTAAAGTTTACTAAAATGGTAGAATATAAAGATGGACGAACTTAAAATTGCAGAAGATTTAATCAATGGAAAAACAACAGAGGCATTAAAGGATATAAATGACTATTACAGCAACATCAGGGAAAAATCAGCTTATATCCTGGGAAACATCAACTCAATTCCAATTGAAGAAATAAAAAAATCACTTAATATTTTCCCTCCGGAAACTGCCATCCGAATTCTGATTTACCGTGCATTAATCGGAGAAAGCGGGCTGGAGGAGGAAATTCTTCAGGGAATTGGTGTTTTTGACTTAAATGACCTCGATATGAGAGCCCTAAGCTCAATAGGACTTTTCCCGCAAAGCGGAAAATCTCCAAAGCCTGAAAATTATCTTAAATTCGTCAGAGAATCTTTTTCCCCTTTTAACCTTACTACAAACAGACTATTCGCAACCGCCTCTGCACTCAGCATGAAAAATCACGGCCCCAATCCTGAACTTTTCAAGGAAGCCCTTAACCGACTGAGTGCCTGTACTGACTATTTTGAGGCAACAGAGGGAGTAATAGAACTCATCGAAGCCATGGAAGGAAAGCTCAAGGAAGTATGCAGAGACGCTGTGGAATTTTCAAGATGGGTACTTTTCGACAGCGAAAGAAGCAGAATTCTCTCGAAAATTGCAGAAGTCCTCAGAAAGGAAGGAACCCTTTCTGGAGATTCCGCCGAATATCTTCTTCTTGCAGCAAGAGAAATAGAAACTACCCCTTTCAGATTCGAAGCCATAATGGAAATAATGAAACAGATGAAAAAATCTGGACTCATTGAGCTTTCCTTAGAATTTTTAAGCAAAATAGAAAACAGTTTCTGGCAGGGTGGAATAGCATATGAACTTTTAAAAGACAGGGATGTCTCATTTTTTGAAAAGGCTCTATCATTCGTGTATGACCCTTATTGGAGACTTCTTATAAAATTAAAAGCAAACCCTGAGCCTGAAAAAGAAATAGAAACAGTGAAAGAGTTTATAGAGGATGAATTTCTCCCCATGAGCATAAAAGTTAATTCTCTTAAATTGATATTGGGAGAGCTAAGTGAAGAAGCAAAAAAGCTTGCTGAAAACTTTATTAATACAGAAGGAACTGAACAAGAACTACCATCAGCTTATGAAAATCCTTCAAAAGAGAGCGAAGCCAGCCTTGATGAAGAAGTTGAAATTTTCCTTTCAATGGAAATTACGGAAAGAGATTATCTATCACGGAAACTCACCAGGAAAGTTTTTAAACAGAAAAACAGAGCTAAATATAAGGCTTTTCTTGCCCAGCTTGTACATCATCCTCAGGCTTTAGAACTTGCTCTGTGTGAAAAACTGAAAAATGACTACCCGGACGAGTCAGATAAAGTAATAGAGCTTCTTTCCTGATTCTCTATAATTAATCCAGCAAACTTGACAGATAGTGTATAATATCAACTGGAGAGCGGGGTGGAGCAGTCAGGTAGCTCGTTGGGCTCATAACCCAAAGGTCGGTGGTTCAAATCCACCCCCCGCAACCACTTTTAGCTCAACCTCAAATCAACTTTTTCAATAAAGCCTTCTGCTATCTTTTTCATATTTTCCATTCTTTCTTTTGAATAAGAATTTGGCATAAAAGCAGGCTGGAGCGTATCGCCAGGCCTGTACATCTGAAGAGCATATCTTTTCGCTCCTTTTATCATTGTGGCTATCTTTCTTATGTCTGATTCATCCACTATCCCTGGAACAAGGGTTGTTCTGAACTCATAATCGGTATCATTCCACAAAAGCATTTCCATGCTTTCTCGAATCCTTTTAAAATTGCATCTTCCTCCTGTGGCAAGGGAATATTTATCAGGGGAAGTTTTAATGTCCATTGCAATATAATCCACAAGATTGAGAAGACTCTCCAATCTTGAAGGAAAGGCTCCGTTCGTATCAACCTTGACCTCAAGGCCAAGCTCCTTCACCCCCTTAACAAGGCCTCTCAGTTCTGGAAAAAGCAGGGGTTCCCCTCCGGTTATTGTAACCCCATCTATTAATTTCCTCCTCTTGCTTATTTCTTCTATAGCTTTTTCTATACTTATATTTGGAACGCTTCTAACTTTTTCAGGGATCACAAGGTCACTGTTATGACAGAAAGGACAGCGGAAATTGCATCCACCTATAAAAACAACCGCGGAAATCTTCCCTGGAAAATCAAGGAGACTTATCCCTTGAATTGCTTTTATCATCTTCCCCTTCTACTCTATACCCTTTCAAATATTTCCTCTGCTTGAATTCCTCCTGTTTTCCTTTATTCCAGTTCTGTACCGGACGATAATATCCCACCACTCTTGAATAAACTTCCGTGGGAATTACTTTTACCTTCATTTTTCCCTCCAAAATTAGACTCTTTTTATAACTATCTTTACATTATTTAACCCATCAGTCCGTGCTGAAGAAGACTCGGAATCCTCGACAATCCTGTAAGCTCCATCCTGAAATTCTTTTAACTCTTCTATATTCATTTCAACCTCCACCCCAAACCGGGCAATTTCCTCATCGCTATGAGGATATGGGCAATAATAGTGTTCCCCCGCAATGTATCCATGAACAGGACAAATTGAAAATGTAGGGGTAATACTAAAATAGGGCATTCTGTAATTGTTTACGATTTTCCTAACAAGACTCTCTACCATCCTCCAGTCATATATGGCTTCTCCAATAAAGAGATGAACCACTGTGCCTCCTGTAAACAGAACCTGCAGATCGTCCTGATGTTCCAGCACTTGGAAAATGTCTTCAGCTTCATACACGGGCATGTGTACTGAGTTTGTATAATAAGGGGCATTCACAGAGCCGGAGGTTATGATATTAGGAAATTTTTCCTTATCTCTCTTAGCCAGCCTGTAAGAAGCTCCCTCAGCGGGGGTAGCTTCGAGATTGTAAAGATTTCCGGTCTCTTCCTGAAAATCAGAAAGCTTTTTTCTCATGAAGGTCAAGATTTCTATTGCCCACTGGCGAGCTTCAGGGTCTGAAATGCTAACCCCAAGGAGATTTAGAGCTGCCTCATTCATTCCTATAAGGCCGATGGTTGAAAAATGGTTGGCCCAGTATTTTCCCTCAAGCCTCTTTATCTCTTCAAGATAAACACGTGAGTATGGAAACAGCCCTTTTTCTGTAAGGTCTTCCACTATCTTTCTCTTTATTTCAAGGCTGTCCTTTGCTATTTCCATTAATGTCTCAAGCTTTTCCAAAAATTCTTCTTTGCTCCTCGACAGATAGGCAATTCTCGGCATGTTGATGGTTACCACCCCAATAGAACCGGTAAGCGGATTTGCCCCAAAAAGCCCGCCTCCTCTCTTTTTCAGTTCCCTGGTATCCAGTCTCAATCTACAGCACATGCTTCGGGCATCCTCGGGCTTCATATCTGAATTAACAAAATTGGAAAAATAAGGGATGCCGTATTTCCCTGTCATTTCCCATATTGGTTTAAGAGCCTCATTCTCCCAGTCAAAATCCCTGGTAATGTTGTATGTGGGAATCGGAAAGGTAAATATTCTTCCCTTTGCATCTCCCTGCATCATTAGTTCTGCATATGCACGGTTTATCATATTAACTTCTTTTTGAAATTCTCCATAAGTCGCATTCATTTCTTCGCCTCCGACTATCGCTTTCTCTTCCTTCATGAATTCTGGAACCTTAAGGTCAAAAGTGAGGTTTGTAAACGGCGTCTGGAATCCAACTCTTGTGGGCACATTGACGTTAAAAAGAAATTCCTGCATTGCCTGCTTCACCTGTTCGTACGAAAGCCCATCTTTCGCCACAAATGGTGCAAGGTAGGTATCAAAACTGGAAAAGGCCTGAGCACCTGCTGCCTCACCCTGCAAGGTGTAGAAAAAATTAACAATCTGGCCAAGGGCGGTCCTGAAATGCCTGGCAGGAGAAGCCTCCACTTTCCCGGCAACCCCTCCAAAGCCTCTCAAAAGCAGGTCTTTCAGGTCCCATCCTACACAATATGGGGCAAGAACACCCAAGTCATGGATGTGGAACTCTCCCTCACTATGAGCTCGTCTAATTGGCTCAGTATAAATCTTATTAAGCCAATAGCGGGCGGTCAGGGAAGAAGAAATATGAAAATTAAGTCCTTGTAGTGAATAACTCATATTGGAATTTTCCCTTACTCTCCAGTCATTCTGATTGAGATAT
>Ga0190329_1000006_pt1 | contig 60270 bp, 88 predicted proteins | sample 48720423_MG_FD_161655 | JGI IMG/M metagenome (GOLD analysis project Ga0190329, IMG submission 161655) | Hydrothermal vent sediment bacterial communities from Southern Trench, Guaymas Basin, Mexico - 4872-04-2-3_MG | ecosystem: Environmental > Aquatic > Marine > Hydrothermal vents > Sediment ... | reverse complement strand
AAAAAAAATAATAATAATAATAATAATAATAATAATAATAATAACATTCGCTTTTTCGCCGTGGCGAAATTACCGAGATGTCGCTTTCTCTATCTTCCGTAATTCCGGCACTTTTTCCAGCCGCCCGGCCCGTAGAATTCTGTGGAATTGAAAAGTGGTTGAAATTATTAGCAAATTTGACTTGGGTTTTCGGGCCGAAAAAAAGACTAATAATTTCAAGTACCTACACCGCCAGAATTCTACACAACTTGTAGAATTGATAACCTATTGAAATCACTACAAAACCTTTTAAAATACCATCATGCCATCATACCATCTAACTTCAGAACTCTGGCGAGCAGGAAAAGAGGGTAGATCATCGGCAAATTCTTACCCAGGAAGGGTCTATTTTTAGGCTATTTTAGCCATCTTACAATTTTCAAGAAGTGTGTAATTTTGCGTAATTGGTAAGTGGCCGAAATTGTTAGGAAATTTTAAAACTGTCAATAATTTCAATAACTTATTTTGAACATATGTTCACTAAAACCCGCAAAAGATGGTATCCGACAGGAGCCATCCTGTCCTGACCGACAAAATAGGCATGATGGCCGAGACCAGAATGCCTTTAGCGACCTGGAAGGGCATGATGCTACGGCCACCTGGCCACGGGTCGACAGAAGTGGCATGATGCCGTTAACACCTGTCTTGGCATGATGCCTGGGTAGTCTGGAAAGGCATGATGGCCATTAGCCTTGGCGGCTTTAGCCGCATGGCTATTTCGTCACGGCGAAATTATGGGAAGTTAGATTGATATGATATGTTATCAATTCTAAGGCCATTCTGGCCTGGGGCCAGTACCATTATATAGGGTCGTTTTCCGTGGCCTTGCCAGGTGGCGATTTGGCCCGTTATTGAACGTTTTTCAAAACACTTCGTAACCTATTTTAGACCTTGCCAAGGGGCCGAGTTGATAATATATCACACAACCATTATCAATCCTACTATGCGACACTCCTAAGATGGCCTTTAGCCACGATGGCCTTTGGCCAGGCGACAGTGCCATGATGCCACGACAGGATGGCTTGATTAGATGATCACTCGCTGTGCGACAGTTGGCCATTCTGACCCTATCCATGGCGACATCGAGCCAGGATACGACCTTCTAAGCGACTCGAAGGCATCATGGCGACATTCTAAGTGACTATTCGGCATTCTGGCCATTCGCTATGCGACACCCGACAGGATGGCCACGACTCATGCGACACGCCGGCATTCTGGCCACGACAGGATGCGACAGGGAGGTTTACGTTTGAGAGTTAAATAAGTTAAATAAGTTAAATAGGTTAAATTCGTTAAATAGGTTAAATAAGTTAAATTAGTTAAATAACATAAATTAGCTAAATAAGTTAAATCTTGTCCGGCTGGTATGAATAAGTTAAATAACATAAATTAGTTAAATAAGCTAACTGGCACGCCTTATGCATATGCAATAACCTTGCCAAAAGGTTATGGCACATCTTATGCTTATGCAAACATCATGCCAAGTCCTATGGCATACTATTTGCTTATGCAATACTCTTGCCAACATAAGTTGGCCTAAGTTATGCTATTGCAATAACCTTGCCAAGTAAGATAAGCTATCTTGGTATGATAATTGATATAGCAATACTCTTGCCAAAGTGACTTATCTGTCTTGGTACGTTAATTGCTATAACACATCTTAGGCCAACTTGTTTAGTTCGGATTATATTCTTAGCTAAAATTGTCGTAAGATATTTTTTGGGTTTCCAGAAAAAAAATTGCAAAAAAGTGAAAAAAGTACTTGACATCTTGATTATATGTGATATAGTTATAATTAGAGTAACATAACATAGTCTTTGGCTATGGTTACTCACTAACAGGCAGGAGATAAATTATGAAGAAGCTAACTGAAAAATTTTCGATCACTGAAAACCGTAAAAGGATACCTGTAGGAAACTATCGGTATCCGGAATTTGACAGCGTTTCTGAAGCTGTCAAAATTTTAGGTGAAAAAGATGCTATAGCGGTGTTAAATGAAGCCTTAAAAAAATTCAGTCGTGACCTTGCGGCTGAAGATTATAAGGCAAGCCGTGAGCTTCAAGTTTCAGAAAAGAGAAAACTTGCCAAAAAATGGTCACAAGGCAAGTTATCCAAGGTTGAAATCTCAACCTTACAGGCCTTAGGCTATGGCAAACCTGAGGATTTGCTCAGGGTTCGCAAGTCTAAGGAATCGTTAAGGCAGCGTGTCATACGCAAAGCCTTAGCATAACTCTCACTTCCCTTGCCCGGTAACGTCACCATCGGGCAAGGGAATTTTTTAAAAGGAGATAAACTATGACGGAAAAGGAATTATGGAATTTGGAACAAACCAAGAAACAGTTAGCTGAATTTGGTCAAGCCTGTTTAAGGCTTGCCGATAGGTTGTCTGATTTAGGACAACCCTTGAAAGAGGATGAGCGTCTGTTAATAAGACTATCTAATATAGCTTTTATTAACAAGGCAAGTAAAGATTTCATCAGTTACTATGTACGGGGTGAATACGGTTGTTGCCGTGACGTACTTGCTGAAATGGAGTCTTGTTTAATATGACTTAGATAAGATTAGTCTTCTCATCACTGCCCGTACAGCGTTTCACTGTACGGGCTTTTTTTGTCCGGGTTTATCGCTTTTAGCTATCTTACTTATCAATCTTATTTTGGCCTGCTATACGCTATTAGCAATATCTATGCCAAGTCATTTTGGCATATCTTATGCTATTGCATAAGCTATGCCATAATTTTAATCAATTTAATCAAGTTAATCTATATAGGTTATTTTGATTAATTTGATATAAAATATATTAATTTAATATAAAAGCTGTTAATTTAATATAAAAGCTGTTAATTATATATAAAATATGTTAATTAGCTATAAAATATATTAATTTAACATAAAAGATATTAATTTAATATAAAATATGTTAATTTGATATAAAATGCAACAATTTAACTAAAATGCGGGGGCGTACCATCTCCAACCGCCACCCAAATTTTAACTTGCTTAGCAAGCTAAGCTCGCTTAGCGAACGGCCAAATCCGGAGGCGAACGGCCATCAATCTAAGCATCGGGTGATAGCCTATCAAACAGTGATAGCTTATCAACCTAACCCGCAAATTAAAAATTAACTTGACAAAAAATAAGAAGTGTGTTATTCTTAACGTAGGAGAAGTTAAGATGTATTCAGAGATGCGAGATGTTATTAAACAACTAAAGATGGATATTAAAGAGGGCCATGCTGAAAAAGCTAACCGGACGGCATTACGCCATTATTCGGCGACTCGTATGCGGCCAAACCCCTCAAGAGGTTTGTGCCGAAATGGGCATATCCGAATCCCGCTTATCGGTGCTGAGAAAAGAGCCGTTATTTGAAGAAGCCTATTGGAACATCATGTCCCAAGTCAACGAAAGATTCGTTCAGACGAGGGCAGATGCGATGGAAATTCTTCAAGATACGGCGGTCGATGCAGCTTTGTTAGCTCGTGAGATGGTAGTCGAAGGCACCTTGGGCGGTAGCGAGATATCGCCAACTCTCAGATCGAAAAATGTTTGGGATGTCCTGAAAGCATCGGGAGCCACCATGGAACACGGTCCGACTACGGCGGATTTGGCCGATGCCATTGTCGAAGCCTATGAAGCAAAATATCAGAAAAGAGTTCGTGGTGAAGTCATTGACGGAAAGCCGAAGGCGTCCGATGCCAAACCACTATCCGACCAACCACTATCCACGAACCAACCACTGCTTCCGGCCAAGATGCCTATGGCTAAGGAGACTAATTAATGCTCTCGAAAGAAGCCTTGCAGTTTTACGAAAGCAATCCAGAAGCTTTTGGTGAGGATATCTTAGGTCATAAATACGACAAATGGCAATCGGAAGCATTTAAGGCCTTGGTCGAAGATCACTTCGTCGCCATCCGAGCCGGTTCCGGAGTCGGTAAATCTTTCTGGTTGAGTGACGTTACATGTTGGTTTCTCTGCACGAAGCCCTTCTGTCGCATTCCGACAACTGCTCCAAGTCAACATCAGCTATTTGATATTTTATGGGCTTCCCACCATCGTAATATTCGAGAAAGCGAATTTTTGTCTCAGCTATTGACCTGGACAGGAACCAGAGTCGCCGTAACTAAGTACGCTCCTGATTGGTATGCCGTAGCTCGAACGGCCAGAGTATCACCAACGGGTCAGGTTGCGGAAGGACTTCAGGGATTTCACTGCATGAGCCAAGACACTGAGATACTAACCCACAAAGGATGGAAGTATTTTTACGAATTGCAATCTGATGACAAAGTACTCTCTTTAAACCCTGATACTGGAGAGGCTTCATATTATCGACCTTCTAAGATAATGGAATATGATTATGACGGTATGATGTACACAACTAAACATCAAAATTTAGATTTTTGTGTTACGCCTAATCATAAGATGTTGTACAAAAATAAAAGTCATGGAAAACTTACTGATTGGAAGTTGGATGAAATTCAGAATATAACATACCGTCATTGGTACATAAATAATACTTTCATCTGGAAAGGTAAAGATTTCTCGACTTTCGATATCCCCGCTTATCAAGGTAAACAGAAAAAATATCCTAAAGTTACTACATCTGCACCTTCATGGTTTTACTTCTTAGGTTTTTATCTTGCCGAAGGATATTGTACTCCTTACGGAATTAGTCTTAGTCAAAAAGATGAAGCTGTTTTTCCTTTAATAGAATATCTTGCGAATCAACTTGGTTTTGTAGCACATACTTATGCTAACGAAGATTTTGGAGCGGATCGTATCGATATCAACTCTCCACAACTTAAGCATCATTTAGAAGAATTCGGAACATCGTCTTTAAATAAGTTCGTACCTCAGTATGTTAAAGATGCCTCTCCTGAACTCATTAGAAGATTTTTGAATGGTTATTTGCATGGAGATGGTTATATTAATAGAAAAGGCATAAAGATTTATTACACATCTTCCAAAAAATTAGCGGATGATATTCAAGAGCTAATTTTTAAGGTTGGAGGAAAGGCGTCCGTTAGAAAATATACTCCCGAACAGAACCAGAAAAAACCCAGTTATATTCGAGGAAGATTAGTACAAACAAAGCATGTTCGTTATAGAGTAGCTGAATATGTAGATAATAAGGCTTACCTCACTATTAGACGGGAGAATTTGTATCAAGTTCCATACAAAGGAAAAGTTTATTGTGTAGATGTCGCTCCTTATCATCTAATTTTTACACGTAGAAACGGCTTTTGTATGTGGTCCGGTAATTCAGAGGAAAACCTTATGTTCATCGTCGACGAAGCTTCAGGTGTCCCCGATGCAATCTTCCCCGCCATAGAAGGAGCCTTAACAGGAAAGAAGGCTTATTGTATTTTGACAAGCAATCCGACCAAAATTTCCGGATATTTCTACGACGTGTTTAATAATCCTATGATGAAAGGTCTTTATAGACTTTTTCACGTCGATAGCCGAAATTCTCCTTTTGTCGAAGAGCGTTATTTGAAAACCATGCTGGCCACCTATGGCGAGGATCATCCAATCTATCAAATAAAAGTCATGGGCAACTTTCCGAAGATGGATTCGTCTATGCTCTTATTCACTCCCGACGACATCGAAAAGTTTCGCAATAATGGGCCTGAGCTTTATGATGATCGAGGCAAACGCATACCAATCGAATTCGGATTAGATATTGCTCGCAGTATTAATAAAACTATATTATGCATCCGAAAAGGCTATAAAGTTTTAGGTTTTGAAGAATTTCCACTAAGCGGCAGCATAGGCGATACGGTAGATATTACCAACTGGGTAACTGAATTTGTTCAATCCTTCAATCCAACTTCAGTGAAGGTTGACGCTAATGGAATCGGAGCAGGAGTTTATGACAATCTTAAACGTCTTTTTCCTAAGATTGTCAAGCCAGTCTTAGGTCAGGCTAAGGTTCCAGATAAACATAAAGATACCATCGCAAACTTACGTGCTCTTGGATATTGGAACCTAAGAACTATCTTGCCTCACGTATACTGCAAAAACATTCCTCAACAACTAATTGCTGAACTTGGGAATTTGCATTATATTTTACGCAACGGAAAGATTCTCATTGAGTCTAAACAAGGCATGGGCCAATCTCCTGACCATCTTGATGCAATGATGTACGCTTTTCTCGATGACGAATATTGCAAAGATGCTAAAGGCACCACGCCCTCGATTCATTTTTCCAACGCTAATAGCAACCTAAACAGGAGCAGTATTTGGAATATGGACAAACCCAGGCTAAAAACTCCGTCTAATAACGCTCGTTGGAGCGTTTTACATTCATAATGAAAGGATTTTAAGATGGCTCGTCCTCGATCTATCTTTATTGAGGTAGGAAAATTCGGCTTTTCTACTAATTATGGTCAAATAACTCAGGAGTTCTTAACAGCTCTGCGAGGCCAAACAGGACGTAAAACTTATACAGAGATGCGGGACAATGATCCGATAATCGGAGCTTGTATGCACGCCATCACTCAAATCCTTCGTGAGACAAGATGGGATGTTCAAAAAGGCCAGGGAGGCAATGAAGCCGATGCAGAATTCCTTCGTGAGAATATGTCTCATATGGAGCACTCTTGGGGAGATTTTATCAGCGATGTCTTGACAATGTTAACATACGGCTTCTCCGTCTTTGAACAAGTTTATCAGAGAGATGATTCCATGCGAATCGTTTGGAAAAAGATGGGATTCCGTCATCCTTTAACTATCGAACGATGGGATTTAGACACCAATGGTAATCTTAAGGGATTTTATCAAAGAGCAGCTCCTTCTTATAAGCTCGTTTATATTCCAATGGACAAATGCCTCCATTTTAAAACTGAATCAGCCGGTGGCAATCCAGAGGGAAGAAGCATTCTCCGAAACGCCTTCAGGCCGTGGTATATCAAAAAATCCATCGAAGAACTTGAGGCCATCGGCATCGAAAGAGACATGACAGGTTTTCCTGTAGTGACGCCGCCAGAAGGATTCGATATTGATAGCGACGATACAACTGTTAAGGCTGAGTTAGATGCTATTAAACGAACAATCTCTTCGGTTAGGCGAGATGAACTTGAAGGAATGATTAAACCTTTCGGCTGGACGATTGAGCTTATGGGAGCTCCTGGCAAGAGACAATTCAGTACGGTTGAAACAATTAATCGCTATAATAAAGAAATCGCCGTTACTGTTCTGGCACAGTTTGTCATGTTAGGAATGGAGCGTACTGGTAGTTACGCTTTAGCTAAAGAACAGACAGATATGTTCTATCTCTGCCTTGAGAGTTGGGGAGATGCTATCGGCAAAGTTCTTAATCGTCTTGCCGTGCCAAGGTTGTTTAAGCTCAATGGAAGATCGACTAAAAATCTTCCTCAGATTGTTCATACACAGATTCATAAAGCCAATCTTAGAGACCTTTCTAATTATGTTTCAGAGCTGATAAAAGTTGACGCTCTTGAGATTGATGATGGTATAAAGAAATTGCTTGCAAGATATGCAAGATTAACCGAGTTTAGCGAGACTCGTTTATAATTTCGCAGTGACGAAATTACGAAGATAAGGAGTTAAAATGCTTAAAAATTTTCTAAGTTTTCTAAAAGAAGCCAATGGTGATTGGTCGTGTATGCGAATCATGCAGTTAATCGTTCTAATTCCCGTTATGTTCGTTTGGACTTATATTAGCCTTAGAAATAACGCTATGACCACTTTCAGCAACACCAACGTTGCGCTTCTTGGTGTGATTTTTGGTGCTAAGGCAGTACAAAAGTTTGGCGAGAGATGACGATTCTTTTAGTTTCTTCAGATGTTCTTTTACTCTTTTTGGTTTATAGATTTTCTTATCGTCAAGGTTATAAGAAAGGCTATGAAGAAGATTATCTAAAGAGATTAAACACAGCGAGGAATAAAATTCATGAGTCTTGTTAAAGATGCTTTAATCGGCTTAATCGAAGCAAATCGAATCTTAGACGGCCGTATATACGACCCTGATACAGATACTTACGGTTCGGCATCCTCTGAAAGTGAGCAGGCGGCACGAATGGCTTTACAGTCCATTGTTGATAGTACGGTGCAGCTTTTTCCCGAGGCCATATCGTTTCGTCTGCCGAATGGTAATGCGTATGTTATTAGTCGTGAGACACTTGTTCCAGTGGTGGAAGAAGTTCAAGCTGCTATTCGAGCTTATGTAGTGGCTACAACTGAAATTAATTAAAAATCTTCATAAACAATGGAAGTCTTAGTTAAAACATATACACGACATCGTGACCCTAACAGTAGGTTATATCTGAGGGATTGGACGGCAGGAGACATTCTTCAAATTCAACCTGATGGTTTCTTCACTCAAAATCGTCATGCCGGTGCGAAACGCATGGGTATCGTTCTGCGTGTCCCAGGTAGGTTCAGGTGGCAAGATTATACCTGGACTCCAGAAGAAATTGATCGAATGGAACGAAGATTAATACCTTGGCGAAGAGCTAAGTATTATGTAGATTTGAGTAAGCTGTTTGGTGATCGGCGATTGAGAGATTTATATAATCATGACTATGCCGTTCCGGCGATTACGGTAAATAAAAATCCTATTGATTTATTTGAACCGGTTGAATTACGCACTGTTCTTAACCCCTATGATCGGGCAGGTACTTTTACAAGTGGTACGGTTGATGTTGGACCAAATGGCCATTCAGATGCCAACACATTCTTTGAATTTGAGTCAAATTGTGGCGATTTAACCGGTGATTTGACGGGAGATTGTGATGAGGCGTTTAATGAGAGTAATGCCAACATAATAGACATTGCCGGATTTGCGGACAATGGATACACACTGACTTTCAGGATTTCCGGTGCGGGCCGTCATCAAGGCAAGTGGGATACAAATTATTACTATATGTCGTATGGCGGAGGTAAGGGAGCTCAGATTGAACTTAATCAGAATGCTGATCTGACGCATTTCGCACTGGATGGTTTCCAGATAACTGTTTCAAGAAATAATATCTATAACCAGTATGTTATCCGTTTGTATCAAACCGTGGCTTCTACCCTTTTAATCAAGAATTGTATAATCAATGAACATACCAACGCTGGTTCTGGAACTGCAAGTGGGATATGTATGAGAGCATGGAAGAACAATGGAGGTCGTATTGAAAATTGTGTAATCAAAAATGTGGATAATATTGGAATTGAAGGTATGAATACATCACACGATGGTGCTATAAACTGCGTGGTTTATAATGCAGGCGGAGACGCTTATTACACGCTAACTTGCACTTCTTGTGCAGCACACACTATTACAGGAGCGGATTATAGCTCTTGTGATGGGGATTACAATGCAGGAGAAGATGGTTCCCAGCCGGGCACTCACGATGTTGATTTGAGCGGAGAAGCACACGGCGATATTTGGACGGATGCTCCTAACGGTGATTTCAGTTTGGTTTCTGGGTCGCCTCTGATTGATGCAGGCGATCCAGCGAATTCGACTTCTACGGATATTATAGGCACTTCTCGTAGTACGCCGGATATAGGTGCTTGGGAGTATGTGGCTGGAGGTGCAAGTATTCCGGTATTTGTTCATCACTATAAACAACAAAGGATGATGTAAATGATAGAACTTAGACAATCAACAGCCAATCAGGAAGTTCCGCTCGGATATTTTCTTGATTCATCGGATGGCGATACCGAGGAAACGGCACTCACTATAAGCAATACAGATATCAAAATCTGGAAGTGGGGTGCTACATCACTTGTCAGCAAGAACTCTGGTGGTGCTACTCACATGTCTAACGGCATTTACTACGTTGTTCTGGATGCAACTGATACTGATACTGTCGGCCCTGGAGTTATTTTTGTCCATGTATCGGGTGCATTGGCGGTTAGATTAGAGTTTACTGTCCTTCCGGCTAATGTTTGGGATTCTAAGTACGGTTCAGATAAGTTGGAAGTAGATGTTGTTCAAATAGGCGGAGTCACTCAATCGGCTACCGACCTGAAAGATTTTGCAGATACGGGTTATGATCCGTCTACTCACAAAGTCCAAGGCGTTGTCTTGGCCGATACCGCTAACGCCTTGGGAACTCAAGCCAAATTAGATGTCAATGCCGAGGTTGATACAGCCCTAAGCGATATTGGACTTGACCATCTTATCAGTGCTTCGGTGGCCGGAACGGATATTACCGATAACTCGATCATTGCTAAGTTGGTATCCAAGTCTGCTACCGCTGATTGGGACGATTTTGATAATACAACAGACAGTCTTGAGGCGATAAGGGATGCCCTGGTGGACGCAAGTCCCCTCGGCCATTCGGCAACGTCCAATTCCGAAGAAGGTAATACCGTCTTGGTTGATGGCGATTATACTGATACATTTACGCCTGACGGGACAAATTACTATGAGACAAGCCCTGGAGCGGCAGTTGGTGGATATGGTCTCGATTGTAACTTGACATTTAACATCGGCACAGGCCGCACACCTTCCGTGGTTGTAATCAGAGGTCATTTCGATGCAGGAGCACAGCGGACAGTTCAGGTCTGGGCATATAATTACAATACTTCTAGCTATGACCAGATATCTAATTCCACGAATGATTTCGGAAACTCAGGAACAGACGCAACTCAGGAATATGCTTTAGGGATTGATAATGTTAGGATTACGGATGGTGAGGTTAAGATCAGGTTCACGTCAACGTCAGAAACAGGCACGGATGTTTGGTACTGCGATTATGTCAATGTGGCAAGTGTTGCCTTGGAGGCGGCTGGACTTACGGCAGATACAATCCAGAAAGCCGTGTGGGCAAGATCAAGCGTAAACGGCAGTCATGATGATGGAACCCTTGGTTATAATCTATCTCGTATGTTTCTTGTCCAGGGTGACGTGGCCTCGGCTACGGATGCCACTAAGTTTGTCATAGACTCTGGTTCTTCTGTTAATGATGCCTATAACGGCATGATCATTACCATAGAAGATAAGACAGACGGACATTACGAAACACGCCGCATTATAGACTATGTTGGCTCTTCGAAAGAGATTACGGTTGATCGTGCCTTTGGCTTTACTCCGGCGGCAGGGGATGAGTTTTACATCCTTAATGCCTATGCTGATGTGAACGTTACTCATATATCAGGTACTGCCCAGACGGCCAACGATAACGGAGCAGATATTAATGCAATTTTGGCAGACACGAACGAACTCCAAATCAATCAAGGAAATTGGGTGACTGCAACAGGCTTTGCCACCAGTGCCGAGTTGAGTACGCACGATAGTAAACTTGATACGGTAGATACCGTGGTAGATGCAATAAAAGCCAAGACAGATAACTTGCCGGCCAGTCCTGCGGCGGTTGGGAGCGAAATGAACTTGGCAGATGATGCCATCACTGCGGCTAAGTTTGATGAAACAACCGCTTTCCCGATCAAGTCTGCCGATTCGGGTTCGACTCAGATAGCCAGAACCGGTGCTGATGGAGACACTCTTGAAACATTGAGTGATCAGCTTGACGGCACTTCAACCCATTCAGCAGCCGATGTATGGTCTGTCGCTACAAGGGCTTTGACGGATAAATCCGATTTCAACCTGGCGGCTGATCAAAGTGATGTCACGATAGGAACTGTCAATGCACTCGGGACCCAAGCTAAGGCGGACGTTAACGCTGAAGTGGACAATGCCTTAGATACAGCAATTCCTGGTTCGCCGACGGCGGATAGTATTAATGACTATATCGAGAGAATCAAGAAGGTTACGGTCAACAAGATGACTATTGACGAATCGAACGGCAACACGGTGATTTATGACGATAATGATACTACTGAATTCGTAAATGTGGCCGGTGCCTTTACATCTTCTGGAGGCGTAACCACTCGGAAGAGGTTGGAATAAGATGGCCTTAGATTATTTGGCAATAGCGAGCAGGGGTATTTATCCCGATCCTTCTTCCACGACAAAGGAACGAGCGGGTTTTGCTGTGACAGCTGGTTTACTTGGAACGATAGCCGAGGCAATATTACTGACTATCATTAACACTACCATCGAGAGTTTGACAGCATTAAGGACAATAACCAGCTTGACTACTGCTAGAACGATTGAGTCCAAGTGATAAGAGAGGTTGTTAGATGGCTACCGAGATAGTTTATTTAGGACATGATAATACTATTGATCTCCTGCTTAAGGCGGACGGCACGGCCCAGGACTTGAGCGGCGTGACTAAGATTACGGCTACTTTCGGAGACACGCTGATTGAATCTACCAATGCCGCAAATGGTCCTATCACATGGGCTCAGTCTGGTTATGAGACAGGCGAGATCAGGCTTGCTTTGGGAGATCAAGAAATCTCTCCCGGAGGTTATAATGTCCCTATCGTAGTCTACGACGCTGTTAACACCGATGGAATCGTTTGGGGCGCTGTTACAATCATTGTCAAGGCAGAAGTAGAAGGCAGCTAAATAAAGGAGGCTATATGGCAAATGGACAAAAATGGTTAGGTAATGGTTTTCTTGCTCTCATGGTTCCCATCGCCTTAATGCTTGTTACAGGATTCATCGCCTGGGGAGGACTTAAGACCGATGTCAAGTACTTACAGGCCGATGTTACTAAAGTAGAAAAACAAGCTAAGGTGTATGAAAATACTCAGGCAGAACAATCGGCACAATTGGCCGGTATAAAAGCTCAAATTGAGGCAATGAAAGAAAATATACAAGAATTAAAATCAGGGCAAAAAGAAATTCTAAGACTTTTACAAGATGGTCGTAGTGTAAATTCGCTACGACGAAATTACGGAGATTAATTATGCCGTATCCAAATGAACATGCTTGCAGATTACAGAATCCCCGAGATATGGAACCAGATTCCTATTCATCTGGAACTCGAACATCTCAGGGAAAGCTCTATCGCATTATCTTCGCTCGTAAGAAAGGCGAATCTGGCAAATCTGAGCAAGCATATCGTTACAACAAGAAACAGTGGTCGGTAGAGGAAGCACGAGCGCATTGCCAAAGACATGGAGGTCAGTTCGAAGCGGCGAGAGCTAAAGATGAGTTAGGCTTCGAGATTATTGCTAAAAATCAGGAGAAGCAAGTCATCTACGGCATCGTCTTTGAGCCGGATTTTGTCGATCTCGATGGTGACTATGTGACCAAAGATGATATTGAAAATGCGGCTCATGACTACCTTGTCAATTCGAGAAAACTAAAGCTCAGTCATCGAGTTGATATTGACAATGTGGCTGATGTTGTAGAATCCTATGTCGCTCCCGTAGATTTTGAACTTGATGACAGAAAAATCTCTCAAGGAACTTGGATCGTTGGAATTAAACTATGGGATTCAGAACTCTGGAAAGAAACAGAGAACAATATAGTTGGCTTATCTGCTGGCGGTCGTGCAGTTATTGTTGAGGAGGAAGAATAATGGCTAAAACTAAGAAACGTAGGATTGTTCCTACCATTCGAGAAATCTCTTTAGCGTACAACCCAAAAAACCAACAGAGGTTTCTCATGAGGAAAGACGATAATGATGATTTTGACGAAGTTGATTCTCGACTTCTCAAGATACTTAATAAATCAAAGGGAGGAAATTCCATGGAGAAATTACTTGAGCTTCTGAAAGATGAGAAGCTAAGGGAAGATCAAGAAGCCTTTGAGAAGGAATTGGACATCATCGCAAAAGATGAAAATTTTGCAGATGAGACCGTTTCCGCAATCAAAGCGGCTCGATCTGTAATCGTAACATCTAAAGACAACTTACCTGAGAATTTTGTTGAAGATCTTATTAACGCTGTTAAGCCTGCCAAGATCGATACGGAAAAACTCAAAAAAGATCTCAGGAAAGAGCTCGAAGATGAGATTCGCAAAGAGCTTGAAAAGGAAATGAATAAGAGCGATGATGAGCGAATCACTTCTCTGCTTAAAGCCAATGAAGAGATGAAAAAAGCTCTTGATGTCGTTAAGGCTCAGGCCGAAAAAGAGCGAGAGATTCGCAAAACGGCTGAGCTCAAACGGCTTATCAAAGATAAGCACATTCCGGGCGATGCCAATCTCATCGTATCAACTCTATTGAAGGCAGAAAAAGTTAGCAAAGAGCTTTATGATAACATTCTTACCAGCTTAACTAAGGCAGGTGAGGCTATCGAAACAGTTTTCAAAGAAACAGGAACTTCTCTCGAAGCCGATGAGGCTACTGATGTCGAAGGCAAACTTAACAAGTTGGTTGATCAGCTTATGGAAAAAGATGAGAAACTTACTCGTGCTGAGGCCATGGTTAAGATCGGTAAAGAGAATCCTGAACTTTGGAACCTTTATCGTCAGGGGAGGAAATTATAATGGCTATTTCACAACAAGTCTATGACATTTCCATGAAAACAGCAACTGATTTGTCCGAAAAGCAGTTTTATTGGATGCAAGTCTCTGCCGATTACACGGTAGCCATCGCTACTGCGGCAGATACAGAGCTCGTCGGACTGTTGCAAAACAAGCCCGAATCAGGCGTCGCTGCACAGGTACGTCGAGTAGGCATTTCTAAGGCAGTTCTTGGCGGAACTGTAACAGCCGGAAGTCGATTAACGTCTGATGCTAATGGTAAAACAGTTGCTGCAACTTCAGGCCAACGCTATGGAGCGATTGCTCTTGAAGGCGGAGATTCTGGAGATACCGTTTCTGTACTCATGGAATTCGGAACTGTGGCTTAAGGAGGATAACACATGAACCCGACACAAAGTGATTTACATATTGACACTTATCTGAGCAATCTTAGCATCGCATTTATGAATCAGCCTTCGGATTATATCGCCGATCAGGTTTTTCCGGTTGTTTTGACTAATAAACAATCGGATAAGTATGCGATTTATAATAAATATGATTGGTTCAGAGATGAAGCACAACAGCGAGCTATCTTGACCGAATCTACAGGAGGCGGCTATCAGCTAACCACTCCTGGAACTTTCTACTGCGATGAATATGCCTTCCATAAGGCTATTGCCGATGAAGACATCGATAACGCAGATGAAGTATTCGATCTTGAAGAAGAGGCTGTTGAGTATGTTGTTGAAAAACTTAAGATCAAACGCGAGAGGTTGTGGGCGTCTGCATATTTCCAAACAGGCGTATGGACTACTGATCTCGAAGGCAAAACCGTAACTCCCGGTACGAATGAGTTTACTTGTTGGGATGAAACAGGTGGCACTCCGATTGAAGATATCGAGGATGCCAAAGCAGTCATCAAAGGTCTGACAGGCTTGATGCCTAATACTCTCGTTGTTTCGATGCGAGTTCATCAGGCCCTAAAGAACCATTCCGATGTGATTGATCGCTACAAATACACCCAGGCGGGAATCATCACGCCACAGCTTTTAGCTAAGGTATTTGAAGTTGATCGTTACCTTGTCGGATCGGCTTTATATTCATCCACACCGGAAGGCACAAATGATTTGAACTTCATCCTGGACGAAAACGATGCTTTGTTAGTCTATTCAGCTCCTCGTCCCACGAAGCGGAGGCCTTCAGGAGGCTACACCTTCCGCTGGAAGAAACCTATTCAACGAGGACGTTCCGCTGAAAAGTTGGAGTCTACCATTCGTAGATGGTATGAAAACAAAATCAAAGGCACGGTAATTGAAGGCTCTGTCTATGAAGACATCAAGCTCGTTGCGGCTGATTGTGGAGTCTTTTTTCATAATGCCATAGCATTAGGGACGACAATCTCTTAATTGAGTTAGTTATGTCTTTTACCTACGATGTAGATCAGTTATCCTCAAGTGCAATGATGCGTCTGCGTCTTGAACTTGGGGATACTGATTCTGATCGAGCCTTGTTGCAAGATGAAGAAATTCAGCAGATCATGGACGAGGAAAGCAATTTTCATCTAAGAGTAATTGCTTGTTGTCGATTGATCTTGGCCAAAATAGCTAAAAATCCAGAAAGCTATCAGGTTGAAGGATATTCTGAATCTAACCGCAATATGGTTAATCATTATAAAGACTTAATTCATATGCACTCAGCTCGTGGAGGAGGAACTCCATGGGTCGGAAGCATTGAGACAAGTTTCAAAGATGATACTGCTGACGATACAACCTTAGTCAAGCCTTTGTTTAAACGAGGAATGCATGACTATCAGTAGCTTTAATGCTCGATTGACTCATACTGTCTCGATTGTTAATGTTACTATCTCAGCAGGGGCACGGTCAGAATCAGTACAAACTAATGTTCCTGCGAGAGTAGCAGAGAAACGAGAACTTATCCGCACTGCTGCAGGAGATCGTTTAGCATCAAATACCGTTGTTTATCTGAAGCACGATGCTAACGTTTCTGAGCAGGACGAAATAATCGTTGATGGAAAACAACGTCCTATTGTTAAGTTAGTTCATGCACGTGACGAGGCGGGAGTTCATCATCTTGAGGCATACTTATCGTGAAAGTAAGTATAAAGTTTGAAAAACAAGCAATGAGAAACGCTCGTATTTCTCTTATGAAAAGTCTTAAAGGTGTTGAAGAAAATGCTATGCAAGCTGCTTTAGATGCTTTGCTAAAAGATGCCTTAGATGAAACTCCCTCTTGTCCGATAGATACAGGGAAATTATACAATAGCCATGAGACTAAAATAGTTAAAGGTGAGCGTTTAGTTGGTATTATTGGCGTTAAAGATGTTCCTTACGCTACCTATGTTCACGAAGGCATTCATGGTCAAAAAGCCGATACGGTTATTCGATATACAAGACCTGGATCAGGGCCTAAGTGGGTCGAAGCCAAAATGCGTCGGCATAGAGAGAAATATTTTAAAATTATGCGGGATAAGATTTACAAATGAGTTTGATGCATAACATCGCCAAGTATTTAGAAAACTCGACCAATTATGCAATAGATACAGATATCTTTGTCGGAGCTGAAGTCTATGAAGTACCTGCTAAGGCGATCATAGTTACCGAAACACCTGGAGGAACTCGAAATGAAAGTAATTTGGAGCAAAGAGCTATTCAGATTTTGTGTATGGATAGGTCGGTCATCGATGCTGAAACTTTAGCTTTTGAAATTTTTGAGCTTATGGCACATGCGCCAGGATTCTCTGATAATGATTTGGCAAATGAAAACATTTTTTATTGTGACCCCGTAGCATTGCCGCAAAAGTTAGCCAGATCACAAGGAGGCAGTTTTATTTATTCCTTAAACTTTACAATATGGAAAGGAGCTTAAATGGCAGTAGTTTTTCGATCACGCTCAGCTAATCAAAGATATGTTGAGCAGAAAAGACAACTCAAAGAAGTTAGTTCTTCTAAAGCTCAAATAGTCAGATACATTGAGCGTAAAGAACAACCGATGGTTACTTATTGGATCGGAAAAATTCCCGAAGATTTTGTTAGCTACGGACAAAAACTTGGATATGTCTGTCGTAACTACGAAGCAGGCGAGCCAAGTGTTTTAATCCATAGCCACGCTTTGGTCGTTAAGGAGGCGGATCAAAATTTTCATCATCGCTTGGCGACTCTAAGTTTTGCGTCAAGTTATGGAATTCCTTTGGTATGGATTAATAGATATATGCATCCCGGAAGATGGATTTGGTATTTTGATATTTGCTTAGTCGGCGATATTAAACCTGCATATTTTTGGAGGCGGGTATGTCAAGAGCTCCTGTAGCAGTATTGTTTTCTAATGGTATGGGAAACTTCATTTTCTTTTCTGCGGCGATTAAGATTTTGAAGAAATGGGGTTATGAGCATATTGATTTAATTACTGATGACTATTTCTATAACTATAAGCCTTTGCGAGAAATTACTGAAGGTATTTTTGATAATATCTTGACTGAGCTCGATAAGGATAAGTACGAGCGAATTTTTATGGCCAACTGGTCAGTTCCGCTTAATTATGCTAAGAAAAGAGATGAAATAGTCAAACGCTCCAGAACGATTAATTGGCATACAGAAGGCGTCCACGAGGTTCAAGAGTATCTGCGAATGATTGGAGCTTCCTGGCAAGATTTCGATGGTTATTTACTTGAGCCAGATGATGAGCCCTTGCTAAATCTGCCTCGACCTATAATAGCTTTGTCTAATTGTGCATCAACTAACCAGGCTCATAAAAAACGTTGGAAATATTTTCCTGAGCTCTCAAAAATCTTGCAAGACCAAGGTTATTCTGTTGTTTTAGTAGGCTTAGGTGATGAGTTGAAAGGTTGCGTAGGCAAAGATTTCGTCGATAAACTAACAATTCGTCAGACAGCTAAGGTGCTTGAGCAGTGTGATGCTTTAGTTTCCGTATCTACCGGAAACAGTATCGTTGCTGATGCTGTTAGAACACCTGTACTACTCCTCGAAGGACCTATGTTGACATCAAGAGCTCATCCTTTGCAGTCGAGATTTGATGTTGTTCGTCGCTACGTATCTTGCGCTCCCTGCTTTCAGAAAATGATCTGGAAAGTTTGCGATAATCCTATCTGTATGGATGAAATTACTCCCGATGAAGTTTTTCGTAGATTGATGAATTTTCTTAAGCATTCTAAAAAACCTAAAAGATTTTGGCAGATTCCCTCAACACATCGTCTTAAAGGCAAAAAATTGAAAACGGATAAATCAGTTGCTTTCTTGATACCTTGCCGAGATCGCTATTATGCTCTTAGAGATTTTCTCGGATATCTGGAAAGATCGCATTTGCCGAAGTCTGAGATATTCTTTTTAAACGATGCAAGTATCGATCCCAGAGTCGAAGAGCTTCTTTTGGACTTTCAAAAGAAACATACATCGAAAGATTGCATTGTTCATTATTACCATCGAGATTTCGAAGAAGTCGATGAACTTTATCGAAAATATAAGGTTAATGAAACTGTTCACGCATCTAATTACTTAATCCAGCGAATGTATGATTCAGACTGTGACTGCGATTATGTCTTGCGATGCGATTCCGATCTCATTCTAAAACCCTACTGGGTTCAGAAGATGATCTTAGCTTTTGAAGAAGCGAAAAAAGAACATCCAGAAATAATTACCTGCTCTGGATTTAATTCGATTCATCCAATATACGATGACGAAACAACTTTGGAAGTTTATTCGACATCAGTTAGTGATTATCGAATTAGTCGAGGATGTAATGCCGCCTATCTAATAACAATGGAAGATATGAAGAACATTCACGGCTTCTTTGAAGTTGGTACGATGATTACTTCAAGCGATATCAAAAAAAATAGTGAGTTGGTCGAAAAGGGATATAAAGCTATGCTTCTTGTTCCTTCTGTTATCGAACACTTTGGAGCCTTTGATTCTTCAGCTCCTTTTGCTAAAACTACTTTAGTTTCGGAGGATTTTTGTGAATAGATTATGTCCAATATGCAGTAAGCCCTTCATAAGCATTGACGGCTTGTGTTATTGTGAGAAAGATCATCTCTATGCCGATCTTCGGCCAACTCGATCGAGTTATAATGATCTTTATTGGCTCCATTATAAACTTTACGAAAAGACGCCTTTGTCTAAGCAGATTTTTCAGGCGAGGCAAAACCTTGTTCTGGATTATTTTAAAGAAGGCGTTTTGTTAGATTTCGGTTGCGGAGCAAGAACCTTTGAGCGATTTTGGAAAGTTTCAGATAGGGGAGAAAAGATCAAGGTTTATTCTTACGATCCTTACTTCTATCCTAATCATAACTTCCTCAAAGAGGATCATATTGATGCTTTAACTTTTTGGGATTCGTTTGAGCATATTGAAAGACTTCCGATTGTGAAAGAGTTTCGAGCTGAGTTTATCTTTATAACCTTACCGGTAATAGACAACGTTGAAAACATTTTTTGTTGGAAGCATTATGTGCCTTATGAGCATATTTGGATGTTCTCAACAAAAGCGTTGATTAATTTGATGACTAAATGGGACTATACGTTAGTGACACATGCAATGATTGAATCTCATCTGAGGTCGGCGGATATTCAATCGTTTGTTTTTAAAAGGGTAATTTCGTAACGACGAAATTACAAAGATGTAATTAAGGAGGATTAACATGTCAACACCAAGTTCTGCAAATTTAGATCTTGGGCCGTGCAGAGTGTATTGGGGATCAAGTCAAACAGATTTAGGCCGCACTCAAGGAGGCGTAAGAGTTGCCTTCTCGACAGATGCTGCGGATTTGTTATCTGATCAATACGGCACTCAGCCTGAGAATCAAGTGATAACCGGAAGTGGTGCTACTATTACTGTACCACTCGCCGAGTATACTCTCGATAATTTGGCCATAGCTCTTAATCAAACAGTAACAGCATTGAATAGTAAACATGGCATCAAAGGCGATAGTTTAGTCGGCACTCGTATGACATCTTTTGCTGATGAGCTTTTACTGAAGAAATATGTTGATGGAAGTATTTCATCCGATACGGAAGATTGGATCAAATTTCCAAGTGCAGCTCCGTTAGGCAACTTCGAGGTGCCTTTTGATGGATCATCTCAGCGCATCATCGAAGTTGTTTTTCGAGCTTTTCCGAATGCCGACGATGTTCTTTACTTCCTTGGCGATGAAGATGCCGCAGAAAGTGGCACTTAATTAATCTATGAAAGGAGATGGTTAGATGCATAAAACTGTCGATATTGATTCTCAAATCAAAGACGACGCATTAACTCTGAAACTTGGAGGAAAAACTTATACCATAACAGACATTCCTGTCGAAACATTCCGGCAGGCTTTGGAGATAGATGAGGAAAATGTAGCAGAGCTCATCTATATTCAGCTTAGCCAAATACTGGATGTTTCAATTGAAGAGCTTCAATCTACTATCGGCATGAAAGCCGCTCGAATAGCTTTGGATGCTATTAGAGAATGGATGCTCAAAGACATGCAGGAAGGTACGGAGGCTGATCAAGGCCCTTTCGATGGAAACGATGGTATGCAGAGTTAGCCTCTATGTATGGTTGGACGGATCAAGATATTAAGCGTCTAACCATCTCCCAATTTTTTAGCTACCTAAGTGAGGGACGAAAATTGCAGCTTGAGAAACAGCTGCTGGAAATTGAGGCTGCAAGTTTTCCTCACATGACTGAAAATTCTCGTATGGTTTTAATGCGTCAATATGAATATCTGATAAATCCGCCAAAGATGGACAAAGAACGCATTAACCAAAGTTGGGAGTTTTTAAAAAAGGCTAAGAGAAAATGTTAGATGTTTACAACTTAGCAGGTGCGTTAACTTTAGATAATAAAGACTTTATCAGAGTGTTAAAAAGCTCTGAGAAAGTCTTTGCTCAGGCTCAAGAAAGCATGAGTAGCCACTCAGTTCGGGCTACGAAACGTATGCGGACGGCTCTTGATCGTTTTGCTCAAGCTCAAAGAAGGGTGAGTAAGCGAATTGCTGATTCTATGCGACGTATGGGTGCCGCTGTTGAGCTTTTTGCTAAACAGAACGAAAAAGCTTCGCGAAGGGTTAAAGCAGGTTGGTGGAAGCGATTCGGTATTGTAGCTCTCGGTTTCACTGTTGCTTATCGAGCTATGAATGCTTTTGAGGCTGGATTATCTAAGCTCGTTAGTACTATAACAGAAGCCATCCAAGAGTCAGGAAGCTTAGCGTCGCTTCAGGCTAAGTTGGCGTTTTGGTATACGATGCGAACTAAAGGCGTCATTTCCTTCGCTGAAGCCTATAAGCGCGCGAGTGTTAATGTTGATGCTATGTACAAAGCCAGCCTTCATACTCTTAGCTCGGTTGAAGAATTATCGACGGCTATGGATGAGCTTGCTCAGGCAGGTGTTTTTGTGCCTAAAACTATGACCAAAGCATTCGCTTCTTTTGTCGATTTTACTGTAATGGTTTCCAAAACTACAGGAGCAACTTTTAAACAAATTCGACAAGAGATTCAATCCTTAATGCAAGGTCAGATGAAGACGACTAATATTGTCATCAGGTCTTTAAAATTCTTAGGTCTTTTATCTGAAGAAGATATTAAAAGATTAAAAGAACAAACGCATCGAACCGAGATTCTCGGTAAGGTCGTAACAGCAGTTCATGAAAACTGGCAGGAAGTTGTTAGCTTAATTCTTCGTTCCGATGTCAATGAAGCCTTAAACTTTTGGAATAAAACTGTCAGAAGTGTTTGGATTAATACGATTAGACTTGCTTCAGCTTCCGAAAAAGTAGGAAATATCTTTGCCGCAGCTTTCGCTGATGCCGCAGATAAGTTCGCTAAGACTATGGGAAAAGAAGACGTAGTCAAGCGAAATGTTGTTTTGATGAAACTTATGCGAGATGCTTTAAAATCAGTACTGCAACTGTTTCAAGATGCCGCACTTGCTATTGGATATTTAGCAACTGCTTATAGAAACCTGACTCCTCAATTAAGAACTGCTCTTAAAGCATTCATAGGTTTTATGGCCATTAGAGCCGTCCTTGTACTTGTTCGTCGGTTTAAAAAAGCCTTATTGCAGATAGCAAGTTTGGATATAGTTATAGGCACTTTCAAATTTTTTAAAGAGAATTTTAAAGATTTAGGAACAGCCGTCGACACCTTAAACAAACTTTTAAATTCTATGATAGCCAAACTGCTAATCTTACCAGCTACTTTCGCCGTTTCTTATGTTGGTATGAGAGCTTTCATAGATACAACTAAAGATGCTGAAAAAACTCGTCAGGAGTTTGTTGATGCCGCTAAGAAAAGCAGTATAGATCATTTAGATGCCATAGAAAATGAAGCGGCAGGGTACTTAGGATTATGGAAAACCATTAAGCGTTTCTTCTCTGCACGAAATAAATTATCTAAAGATTTCACTGATGAAGAACTTCGTCAGCGAAAAAGGCTTCAAGGAGGCTTAGTCGAAGGTACTGTTGTTTCTCCTTATAGAGATAAAGGTTTTATAGATCGCTACAAAGCTAATTTTAAGAAGAATTTTAAAGATTTATTAGATTTCGCAAAGCCTTATTTAGAATCTTTCGGAACTTCTATTTCAGATCTTATGGAAAAGATTCTAACTCCGCCGGACTTCGAAAAAGGTCAGGTTTTTTCTCTTGAGGGATTAAGAGAGCAGATAGATGAAGCCATAGCTAACGCTGAAAAAGCTAAAAAAGTTATTGCAGACTTTGGCGAGGCATATCGAAAGACCATACTCAGTCAATATCAATACGAAAGATATAATCTTAAGAAGCGTTTTGATCTGTTTAATAAATATGTTACGGATAAACAAAAGTTGTTTAAATGGTTTCATGCAGAAACTGAGCGATTGAATGAGGAAGAATTCGACCGTTTTGCTAAAACATTTAATCATATTGGCAGAGAAGTCGGTAAGGCTATTAATTATTGGAAAAATCGCATACAGAGCTTCCGTAATGATTTTAGGGACGTTCTTGATAATATAACTGATGCGCTTCAGCAATTCGTAACTACCGGTAAGATGTCATTTAAAGACTTAGTCAATTCTATCTTGGCCGACCTTGCTCGAATAGTGATTCGTAGAAGTATTACAGAGCCTTTAATGACCGCTTTTTCTTCGATAGCTAAGAGTGCCCTAATAAGATTTGATCAAACTAATATTCCTCAAAAAAGAGTTGCTAAAGGTGGCATTGTAGATCGCCCAACATTTTTCGGTTTTCAACATGGCATCGGTCTCATGGGAGAGGCAGGACCCGAAGCAATCTTGCCTCTGAAGCGAATGCCCGGAGGCAACTTAGGTGTAGAGGCTTCTAATGGAGTTAATGTTGAGATACATAATTACTCAGGCACGCCTGCTCGTGTAGAAGAAGGTCGTAATGCTCGGGGAGGCCGAGATATAAAAGTAATCATCGGCGAATTAGCGGGAATGAACATTGCCGAAGGTGGAGCTTTAGCTCAGATAATTCAACGACGCTACGGACTCCAGCCTGCGGTTATAGGGAGATCATAAAATGGCTTCATGGCCAAGTAACTTATACGGATATATTCTCAAAGATAGTTTTAAAGAAGTTCCGCCGAATAATATTATTAGAACGGCTATGGATGTCGGCCCTCCAAAGATTAGGAGGCGATCAACTGCTGGAACTCGTAAGTTTTCTTTTAGCATGTTTCTTCCTTCAAACTTAGTTACTGTTTTCGATGATTTTTATGACAGCACTCTGCATTCAGGAGCGGATAGTTTTACTTTCAGATCGCCTCGAACTCAGACTGTGGGGACGTATATCTTCTCTCAACAACCTGTTTATTCGTCATATGGCCGTCGAGGCTATCAGATTTCTTGTGAAGTGGAGTTGTTGCCATGAGTAGAGATACATCTTTAACCTTCCGTGAATCAGTTTATAGTTCCTCGACAAATGAGGCATTTATTGTTCTTATTGATATTCAATACAACAGTACGCATATTCGTCTATCGAGCGATAATGTTGATACAGTCAGCAATGGCAATACTTTTACTGCATATCCCTTTGAAATATCTTTGCCTTCCGATCCCGATGAGTCAATCACGAGAGGAAGTATAACTATTGACAATATTGATAGGTCTATCGTTGAAGCTGTTCGGTCGGCAACAGAAGCTCCCGATATAACAATTCAAATCGTGTTGGCAAGTGATCCAGATACCATCGAGGCTGAGTTTAGCGGATTCAAACTTAGCAACGTTAGATATAATGCTTTAACGGTTACAGCGGACATAAGCATCGAATCATTTGTTCATGAACCTTTTCCTGGCGATCATTTTCTTCCTTCAACATTTCCGTCATTGTTCTGATGTTTGATCGTTATATTGGCATTCCATTTAAAGATAAAGGTAGAGATTTTGATGGATGCGATTGCTGGGGATTGATTAGATTAATCTACAAAAATGAGTTTAATATCAATTTGCCTGAATATCTTGATGCCTATGTTTCAACAGCAAACAGAAAATCCGTAGCTGAATTTGCCGATGTAGAAAAGTTAAATTGGATAACCATCACGTCTCGTCCGAGTTTTGGTGATGTTATTCTCTTTCGCATATATGGTCTCCCGATGCATATAGGAATGGCCATTGGCAAACGACAAATGATTCACATTCTCAAAGGTGCTGATTCAGGCATTGAAAGATTCGACAATCTAATTTGGAAAAACCGAATTCTTGGAGTTTATAGACATGCAAAATTCAATCAAAGTACAAACTTGTCCTGAACCTTTTTCTTTTAAAAGAGTTGATTGGATAGTTGAAGAAGATCAGACAATTGAGCAGATTTTAGAAAAATGCTCTCCTGTTCTTTTGCGTGATGATGTCTATGCAAGAGTTTTTGTTAATGATCAAATAATAGCTAAAGATTATTGGTCCTCAATCAGGCCAAAACATGGAGATATAGTCAACATTCGGATTCTTCCTCAAGGAGGGGAGGGAAAAGATCCGACAAGAACTATGTTGACATTGTTAGTACTGGCCGCCGCCGCATATGCGGGACCAGCAGCTGCGGGTGCTTTAAATCTGACTGAAGTAGTAGGCGGTAAGGTTATCCTAACAACTGCTGGATCAATAGTCAGTGCCGGAGTTTCAACTGCGGTTACTGTTGTTGGAATGCTTGCAGTAAATGCTCTTGTTCCGCCTCCAGTCGGAAATTTAGGCGGAGAGGGAGATCAATTTAAACGTTCTCCAACGCTAACAGGCGGTCAGAATAAGGCTAATCCTTATGGCCCGATTCCTGTAATCTTAGGTATGCATCGAATAGTTCCTCCTTATGGAGCGATGCCTTATACTGAGATAATTGGTGACGATCAGTATCTTAGAATGTTGTTCGTCATTGGCTATGGTCCGCTTAAGCTCGGCAATTTTAAATTCGGCGATACTGATATTAGCGACCTTGAAGATGTTGAAATGGAGATCAGGGAGGGTTACGACTCTGATGAGCCTATAACATTGTATACTCAGAATGTTAGAGAAACTCAGCTAAATATTGAATTATCCTATGCTACTGGCTACGTAACTCAAACTACAGAAGAAAATTGTGATGAAATTTCAGTAGACATCTCTTTTCTCCAAGGATTGTTTAAGATCGAGAGTGACGGCACTAAATCCTCTACCAGCGTAGACTTTGAAATTCAGTATTCGATTAAGGATGCCGATGATTGGAGTGTAGGTGTTGATTATGAATCTATCTCTGCTCAAGAATCCGATTCAATGCCTGCTACTGGATTCGATCATGTCTATCGTTACTATCGTGTTGTAATAAATAAATACACGGGCGAAATATCTACCTTGGCCGGAAATACAGGAGGCGATCCTTCTTCTTATCATTCTTATCATTCTCAATACTTTCCTGCAGCAGTTCCGCCCACAGTGCCCGATTGGGCATGTCCAATAGCTAAGATATTACGAAACAATTCCAGTACAATTTCAGCGAGCGACATTACTGATGAGCGAGATTCTTGCTTGAAGAAACAAAATGCAGGTGATTTTGCTCCATCGGCACAATCTCCAGAAAGTGATAAGATCGATATTGCCGCAGGTTATTTGAAGGTCGATCCAAGTTTTTCTGACGCAAGAGCAGATATCATTAGAAGAACATTTCGCTTTAAGGTTCCTCGTGGGCAGTATGACGTTAGGATTAAGAGACTAACTGCGGATTCTGGAGATGATACTGTTGACACTGCTCATTGGACAGCTCTTAGATCAATAACAAACGAAGATCCGATAAGCTCAGATGAAAATCTGGCCTTAGTCGCTTTGAGGGTTAAGGCAACTGATCAACTTTCCGGTACGCTGAATCAATTTAACTGTACGGCTATGTCTGTCGTTAAAGATTGGGATTCAGCTTCCTCGACATGGATTGAGCGTGAATCTGCAAATCCCGCATCTCTGTTTAGACACGTCTTGCAATCAAGTGCAAATAAACAGGCTCTTGCGGATTCACGCATCAATTTAACTGATCTTCAAGAATGGCATGAAGACTGTATTACGACTCCGCAGAATCTTGATAATGCTGCTGCAATAGATAAAGGCAATGGCTTAGTTGGAATTCCATGCACGGGACATGGCTATGCTGATGGAGCTTTGATACATATTTTCGGTACGGTGAATTATGATGGCTTTTATGTTCTCGATGACTCTACTTCCGCAGATATAATGGTCATCGAGGCTACCTACGCCGCTGAGAATTTTACAGGAAATGAAACAGTTTCAGGGCTTAGTTATTCTTTTAATGCAGTGATTGATTATCAAACATCAGTCGAACAAATACTGCGGGAGATTGCATCAGCTGGTCGAGCCTCATTGTCTTATGTCGATGGCAAATTTTCAATCGTTCAAGACAAAGAGCAATTGACACCTGTTCAGCATTTCTCACCAAGAAATTCTTGGGGTTATCAAGGAGAAAAACAGTTTTCGCAAATGCCTCATGCCTTCCGTGTGCAGTTTATTAACGAAGCTAAGGAATGGCGAGCAGATGAGATACTTGTTTATGATGATGGGTATGATGCCAACAATGCTACCATATTCGAAACTTTATCGCTAAGAGGCATTACCAATAGCGAAATGGCATATAAACATGCCAGATATTTCTTGGCCTGTGCAAGATTGCGTCCTGAGATTCATAGTTTCTATGCCGATGTAGAAAACATTATTTGCACTCGTGGAGATTTAATTAGATTTACTCACGATGTTCCGATGTTCGGTGTTGCCTCCGGTCGAGTTGCCAGTATTACTGAAGATGGTGGTGGCAACCTGACGCATATTACTATGGATAGCGAAGTTGGGATGGAAGCTGGTAAAGATTATGCTATTCGCATTAGGAAGTCTGACGGATCATCGAGTGTCTATAATATCGTAACTAACCCTGGGTATCAAACAGTTCTCGAATTAGAGACTCCTGCGAGTTCGGGCCATAATGTCCAGGCTGACGATCTTGGTCTCTTTGGCGAAGAAGGTTCTGAATCAGTTGAGTTAATCGTTAAAAGCATCGAACCTGCGCAAGACTTAACTGCGAGGATTGTATGTGTCGATTACAACTCGGCTATTTATTCTGCTGATACCGGCTCTATTCCTGAGTTTGATAGTCAGATAACTTTGCCTTATGATATATTTGAAACCATTGGAAGTCCGATAGTAGATAATATTCGTTCAGATACTTACGTTCATTCTCGGGAAGAAGACGGAGCTTTAGCTTATCGAATTCTGGTTTCTTTTAGATACGAAAGTGGTCATTTATTCGACCAAGTAGCTAAAATGGAATCGGCGATAAGGCTTCAAAATTCTGAAGGTCCATGGATATATAACAGCTATTCTGGTTTTCAGTCCGAAATTGCTATCGATGGCGTTCAAGGTGGAGAGAGTTATGACCTAAAGTTTAGATATGTTGCGCTTGATGGATCAATAGGTCCTTGGTGCGATGTAGAAACTCATACAGTGATTGGTAAAGATGAAAGTCCCGCTAAGCCAAGTGATGTTAGTGCTACTGGGATTATTAATGCCATTCGTCTTGACTGGACAAATCCTCCTGATTTGGACTTCGACCATGTCAACATTTGGCGAAATACTTCAGATAGTTTTCCAGGAGGTGATGCTCTTTATTCAGTAGCAGGTTCCCCTAATGGATCTGTTTCAGCGACAGATAAGAATGTTAGTTACGGAACAACATACTTCTATTTTCTCAAGGCCGTTGATGCGGCTGGAAACTTAAGCGAAGCTACAAGTTCTGTCAATGCAAGTCCTAAACAGATCGAAACAGAAGATTTAACAGATGACCTAATCCCGCCATTGCCTTCAGATGAAAATCTTGTTGCTTATTGGGCATTTGATGAAGGTTCCGGAACTTCAGCGATTGATTCATCGGGAAACGGTCTCAATCTCTTATTTCACAGTATGTCCAATGCAAGCTGGAAGGATGGGATATCGGGAAAATGTATCCAGTTTGACGGTTCTGAAGATTATGCGACTGTTAATCATAACGGTAGTTTGGATTTTGCTGGCAAAGATCTGACAGTTTCTGTTTGGATGTATCATAATGGCTCCGGAGATTTTCAATCCTTAGTAGCTAATGCGGTAGGTCAATCTTCTACAAGACAATTTAGCCTAGGGTTAAATTCTTCTAATCAGCTTCTGTTTTACACTTATGATGGCACTAGCTGGGCTAAAAGAGTTGATAGTGGAAGCAATCTGGTTAGTGCTGGAAGTTGGCATCATGTAGTAGTTGTCTTTGATGACACTGCCGGAACTGCAGAGTTATTTATTGATGGCGAAAATGTAGGAAGTGCTTCAGGTCTGAATAGTTTGGCTTATTCGCCGACTTATATCTATGTTGGCTCTCGTGAAGGATACGAATATCTAAACGGTAAGATTGATGAAGTACGTCTTTACGAAGAAGCGATAACATCAGACGAAGTTCGTGCTTTGTTTTTGAATCCAGGAGGCCAAAAGCCTCAATGGACTGCTGAACCTGGAGCTACAGCTACCGCTCCAGATAATCTTGTCTTAAACGGCGGAGCGGAACTTGGAGGAACTCTTAACTTTTCTCAGTTTGAGTATGTTGCTAATGATGGCTATCAAGGCTTAGGTTGTTTCTCCGTAACAGGTAGTAACAATACTCGATATAGTGATGCTTATATACCTGTTAGTGTCGATCTTAAATATGAAATTCAGGCAGCGATTAAGGCTTCATCTACACAAAAAACTTATATGGGCTTTGCTGGATACGATGAAAATAAGACTTTAATTTATCATCAACACTGTTGGCGACATGCTAATAGAGACACCACTTTATACGCTCAGGCCAATCAAGGTGATACCTATGTTGACATAGTTCCTCCAAGTGAAGATTGGACAGGTACTTATTCTACAATTCAATTTGATATTGAAAGTGATTATAGCGATTTACCTAACTTCAATACAAGATTTATAGACTCAATAGATAAAAGTAATGATCCAACTTACTGGAGAGTGAATTTACAATCAGGACAAACAGTACCTGCAACCTATGCGGCCGGAACTAAAGTAGGCCATACTCAGGCAGGGGCTGCTTATAGCTATATTCTTTTAACTAATCAGGATGTTAGTACAGATTGGGAATTTCACTCAGATATTATTGATGGAGTGAATTCCGTTACTTCTCCTCCAGGTTTTACTAAATTTAGATATGGTACTAAATACATCCGCTTTCTTGCCTTAACTAATCGTACATCTTCGGCAACTACTTATATCGACTCTGTTTCGATCAGACCTTTAGGTAAGAAATTGTCAGATATTGAAGAAGGTGCAGATGTAACAGCCAACAATCCTCAGTCATCCTCTTGGCTCACCGACCAGGCCAGTCTTATTTTCGAGAATGATTCGATTACCAGATTGATCGACAGAACTCTGGATAACATTGCCGATGGAGCAACTTATGGTAGGGTTCTTTTAACGGATATATCCTCGGGACATATTTTATTAGCTTCTTGTACAGGCTCTCTTGATGATATAAATGATGGCTCTACTTATGGTAGAGTTTTAGCTACCGATATATCTGCCGGACATATTAAACTATCAGAGGCGGTAGGCGATCTTGACGACATCGCTGACGGCACATATGGCAAAGTTTTATCGACAGATATTTCAGCCGGTCATATTGTTCTTTCTTCAGTTGTCGGCGATGCTGATGACATAGCGGAAGGGACAACTAATAAATTTGCAGCCGAAAGTGGAGCTGATGTAACGGCTAATAATCCACAATCTTCTTCGTGGCTTACGGATCAATCTAACATAGTTTTTGCAAATGATTCGATTACTCGGTTAATCGACAGAACGTTAGATTATATCGATGATGGCGCTACCTATGGCAGAATTTTATTGTCAGATATTTCGTCTGGTCATATTCTTCTGGCTTCTTGTGAAGGAACGCTTGATGATATAGATGACGGTACAACCTACGGTAAGGTTTTGGCTACCGATATAAGTGCTGGCCATATCAAGCTGTCTGAAGCAGTAGGCGACCTCGATGATATCGCAGATGGGACGTATGGGAAGGTATTGTCAACTGATATATCTGCTGGGCATATCATTTTATCCTCGGTTGTAGGAGACGCTGATGATATCAGCGAAGGCACTACAAATAAGTTTGCCGCTGAGAGTGGCGCAGATGTTACGCCTCCCTTACCTTCTGATGAACATCTTGTTGCCTATTGGTCTTTTGACGATGGAACAGGAACTACTGCGATAGATAATAGCGGAAACGGCCATGATGGAACTCTGGTCAACATGGAAGAGGCTGACTGGGTTTCCGGAGTAAGTGGAAATGCTCTTAGTTTTGATGGAACAAATAAACAAGTAACTATACCAAGTGATTCTTCTTTTAGTTTTGAAAGAACTGATTCTTTTAGTATTTGTTTGTGGTGTAAACGAAATGCTTATGGAGGAATATTACTTAGAAAAAGCGCAGGAAACTACACTACTCCAGGATATGGTATTCAAGATCTTGATGGCGAAAATCAATTTAGAGTATATTTATCGGGTACTACCAATGGAAATGATTTAATTAAAGATTTTAATTATCCACAAGGCTATATTGATCAAAATTGGGGTTTTTTGGTTATAACATATGATGGTTCAGTGAGCTTTGATGGACTTTTGTTATATTGGAATGGTGATGAAATATCTGGCGATAACGTAAGAAATACATTAACTGAGACAACAGTAACTACTGATCCTCTACAGATAACGAATGGAGGTTTCGATGGTCTAATAGATGAAGTCCGCATCTATAATAAAGTACTTACTGCTTCAGAAATCAAGGCTCTTTATCTCAATCCAGCAGGAGTTTCTTCGAGACTTGCAGAAAATAGAATTTATACCGGTCTTGATTCAGATGGTAATTTGCAGACCAAGGTTTTGCCTGGTGAGAATGTCGGAACGCCTGCGGGTGCGGGGCTTTATCTTGGTGCTGACCATATGGGATATTTTAACGGGTCTGCATGGACGAATTACATCGATAGCGATGGCAGTTTCAAGCTGGGGAAGGACTCAAATAATTACTTTGCCTATGATTTAGCTACCTTCAAGTTTAAGTTTAGTGATGCGGATGCCCTTGAAATATTGGGTGGAGGAAATATTAAGCTAAACGGCGGTGATATTATTCTTAGCACTGGCGGCGGCAGTGTTAGGGGAGGTCAGACTGATTTTGCGACAGGGATCGGTTTCTTTCTCGGGTATTCGGGGAGCGACTATAAATTTTCCGTTGGAAATTCAACCAAGTATCTCAAATGGGATGGCAACGATTTACAGGTAGGCGGAGATATTATTGCGACGGGTAATATCAAAACACATGCAGTTACGCAAGATAAGCTCGAACCTTATGAAGCGGGAGATGTAAGTCTGCATTATGATGACTATGTCCACGATGTACAATCTACAACTTACACAAAGGCCAAAGAGCTGAGAATTCCGAGAGGCGGTGAATTGCGTATTACTTTCAGTATAAGTATGTCCAATGCTACACGAGCTTATGGACGTATTTATCGCAACGGTTCTCCTGTAGGAACAGAGAGAAGTACTACTTGGACGCCTCCAGACTATGAATCTTTTACGGAAGATATTTCTGGATGGTCGCCCGGAGATTTGGTACAGATTTATATTCGAGGTCAGGATGCTCCCGGAAGCGCTTATGCCAAAGTATTTAGCGTTAGTGTGGATAATAGTTTTGGGGTAGATATATTGATGCAATAAGTTATATCTAATTTAAATAATTTTTAAATTCGGTAATTTCGAAGTGTCGAAATTACAAACATGAAAGGAGACAGCATGGAAAATGCACCCATCGATCTTAATGAAGTAGCGAAAATCATCGGCCTTAAGGAAATAACGATTCAATTACTCAATCAGAGAATTGCAGAACTGCAAAGAGAATTAGCCATCTTAAAAAAGGAGAAGAAAGATGAATCAGCCTCAGATGATAATTCTGCATCATAGCGCAGGTTATGACCATCCCGTAATCCCTAACTGGGAAGGAATTCGTCGTTATCATAAAGAAGTCAGAGGATGGAGGGATATAGGATACCACTATGGCATCGAGTTAGTCGACCATCGTGCCGTTATTCGCTATGGCAGAAAGCCTTATGAAGCAGGAGCTCATGCTCCAGGATCCAATGCTAAGAGTCTCGGTATCTGTATTCTCGGCGATTTTAGCGAACATACGCCGGATTTGAGATTAATATTACGCCTCTTAGAGCTTTTGGAAAGTCTCATAAAGGCTTTTAACATAGATAGAAATGCTATCTATGGCCATTATGAAGTCATGCGACCTGGCTATACTGAATGTCCAGGGAAGATGTTTCCCTTAGAAAAAATAAAAAATTGGGTGACTGATAATGTATGAAGAAGAAGATTTTAACGTTGAGATTATCGATCAGGAAACTATAGATCTTTACAAAAAAGTAGCATCTTTAATTCGTCCTACAGATACGGTTCTTGAATTGAATGGACGTGACGGCTACTTTGCCGGAAACTTTCTGGCTTTTTGTGCGAAGGATTTTCTTTGTCTAATCGGAGATTTAGAAAATCTATTGAATGCTCAGCAGAAGTATCCGGGCATCAAAAGTAAATTTCGCAAGTTCTTAAAGACAGAGTTGACAGACTCAGGAACAGACTACAACACCGTGGTTGCTTTAGATATGTTCCGAGACCTCGGATTGGATTTGTGGATATTTCGCAAACTGAAGCCTGATACTAAGCTCATTTTCACTCTGCCTGGAAGAATAACTTCATCAGACATTTACAAACGATATCGAAACCTTCTCGATGTCGTCAAGTCTGAGAAGTTTAACGATGATTGGCTTTTGTACGGATGGAAAAAATAATGAACTTAACTTTACCAATCTTAGACCTTGTCAAAGATAGTGCTAAATTCTTAGGCGAACGTCTTTTACCTCCTAAAAAAATGAGCGAGCATGAGAAGATGACTCAGCTCGCTCAACTTTTTAATATTTCAGAACAGTCTACTGATTCAGCAAGGCAAATGTTTATGACCGAACTCAGAACACAAAAACAGCCTTGGTTGATTAGATTCCTAAACGGCCTCGTTAGGCCGGTAGGTGGATTAGGAGCTCTCCTTACAGAGTTTTATTCGATCTGGGGAGAGAACATCGCCGAATGGCTAAGATTCAACTACCATCCTGTCACAATCACCAACGCACAACATTTAGTTCTGAGCACAATCATTGCCTTTTACTTCGGTAGCCGCCTTAAAGAAGTCTTGTCTGGAGTTGCTACGAAACGTTAGATTCTTGAAAGAGCTTATCAATTTCTCGCTGTAAGGTTTTCAATAGCGACATAAGAAAAGCTCTTTGATGATAGTGGTATAGCATTTTTGAGATTTGCATTATGACTAAACCCAAATCTCTTCCCGCTTTAGCTGATCGTTTTTGCTTGGACATCGTTTCTCTCCCATAGTTTTAGGATCTCTTCCATATCTTGTTCAGAGATTTTTAGGTAATGACAAAAAACCTTCTTCAGAGTTTTTAGTTCTGCACGAAGAATTTGATTGTTTTCGGCCAAGGATTCATTAGCTTGTCTTATGGGTTCAAGATTATTATTTTGTTTCTTAACTAAGTTTTCTAAAGATTGAGCATAAGCCAATATTTTTAAGGCGTTATCTATTATCTTATAAACAGTTAAGTTGGTTTGATGGTCTTTTAGCATAGCTCTAAAAAACTTTTCTTTTTGTTCAAGATTCATTTATGTTCTCCGATGTATTTAGCTAAATCTTTAACAACAAATACCAAATGGCTCTCTGGCTCGTATGTATGCTTATTGGTGCCGAGAGGATCGTGAATTAATCTATCGCCTTTCCAAATAACAGCGTGTTTTTTATCCTTGAAGTTGGGACTATCGACTGTTGCGATAGTATAAAAATCAAAAGGCTCAGTAGGAACGACATCGAGAGGAATAAGATTATATTTTTCACACCATGTATTCAAACAGCTAATCCAGTCTTCATGTTTTATAAAGTGGGGAACCTCGTGCATCGGTAATTCGAAGAGAGATGCGATGCAGGCTTTTAGACAGTCGTCAGTCGTCTTTTGGTTTTTAGGTTTCAACTTTTCCTCCTTATCTGTTATATTTTTTCATACATTTTAAAAACATTTCATTTTTGAACAAGTTTATGATGTGTACTTTTAGTTCATCTTCAGAAACTTCCGGATATTTATAAGCCTCCATAATTATATCTTCCATAAACTTTTTAACCTCTTTGGACGTTTCTTTGTCTTTTCGAGCTACTTTTATAAGGAATGATGACTCTATACCATATTGGCGAAGAAGCATTATCATTCCTGCAAACTCTCCAAAAGTTTTACAATCTGAAACTATGTCTTTAGGGTAACAGTTTAAAGGGATGAAAATTACTAAAAGACAAATCGCTACTAAAGATTTTTTCATAACACCTCCTTAACTTTTAATCATTATAGTCTCTCATCAAGAAGAATCGAAACTATTGTAACATGTTGACATCGTAAAATAACTTCTTCAGAAGCATTATCGTCAAAAAAGGGACATTTATCTCCACATGGTCTACTCGATCCTTTATATGGACATTCCTGTAGTCTCCATGCGTCTACACGTTTAATCCAAAGTTGTCCATATTTGTCGATTTTTCCTGATAGGCATTTATCCATTTAATTCTCCTATTAATTCTTTGCCTGTAAAGAGATGTTCTAAGCTATATCCAAATTCTTTAAGATACTCTTTAGCACCTTCTTCTCTGTCTACAATGACAATAACTTTAAGTATTTTTATGTTGGGATGTACCTTCTTTACGGTATTGATAGCTCTTAATATTGACTTACCTGTTGTTGCGACATCATCAATAATTATCACAGAACTATCCTGCTCATTAAGCTGACCTTCGATGAGCTTATTAAGGCCGTATTTTTTAGGTCCTTTTCGAATGATGAATGTGTTGAAATATCCTTTTCCTGACAGAGCTCCAAGTATGGGAATTGCTCCGATCTCAGGGCCTCCTATTGCATCTACTTGAAGATTTCCGATCTTTTCTTTAATTAGATCAGCTAATAATGGAGCTCCTTCCTTGAGAGTTGATATCATCCTACAATCGATATAATAAGAGCTTTCTGTTCCAGAAGATAAAGTTAAGTTTCTGAATGTAAGAGCATGTCTTTTCATAAGTTTGATAGCTTCAAGACGGTAGTAATATTCTTGAAGAGCTAACTCACACTCTTTTTTGGTTTCATAAGGGCCTTCCCACCAAACTTCACCCCAGAAATACCATTTATCTTCGTGTTGATGAATGGGAGATTTCATTTCTTCTCCTTCATCTTAAATAGTCTTCTAACTTGTTAACTTTTTCAATATGAAGAGTACCGTCCAGAACAGTTACTTTAAGATTTCGAGGCACAATCCCTAATACACCGGTAAACAGATCTAATAAGACGCAATAACTTTTGTCTGCCCTATAAATTACTTGAGTTTCGCTTAAAATTATTTCTGAAACTTTGATATATATCCTTTCGGGATTATTTGCTAATCCCTTTAAAAGAGTGCCTGTTTTTAAGTCTCCTAAAGTAGCCACAGCGTCTTTTTCTGCTTCTTTGATTTTCATTATATAATCCTCTATATTTCTTTCATATTCCCGTTTCAAGAATATATACTATGGTTCCATCTGTTTTAATGTGATAGTATCTAATAAATGCCTTTAAATCTGTCACACCTTCCGGCCAATCTTCCCGCATAGCACCAAATGCCGCTTCATGAGCTTTACTGTAATCAGTGCCCAAATAAATCTGCTGTTCTCGTGTTAGGTTTTTTCGAGCGTCGCTTATTTTCAAAACTGTTATGTATAAAGGAATAACTATAACTTCTTCAAACATTTATCTTATCCTCCTCAGATAAAAATTTAATTTGAACGTTAAAGTCTCTTGTTCCGTAACATTGCAGCAAATTTCTTATTTCTTTAAAACACTCTGACAATTCTTCAAATAAATCGTTTATACCATTTACCCTAAAGCGTATCACAACCTCGAAAACATGATCTATGTCAGGATTAATTTCCAGAATTTTACTATTTTGTTTTTGTTCGATCATTTTTTTCTCCTTCCCAAGCAATATTCTTGCTTTTCGCAAGGCTTCTATTAAATAATCTAACTTGCATTGTGCCAATATTAATTCTTTTTGTCAGACATATTACTTTCTCCTTTCTCCTCAACAGGAAATATAATAGGCAACATAAGATTAAACTGATTTCTCAAGGGAATCATAATTTCACGCATTTGTGGATGTGCTTGTTTAGAACAGCGTAGTTTGAAAATATGCCGCCATTCTCTCAGATTTGCCGTTATGACGATTTCGGTTTTAAGAGCATTTGGAAGTACTGATCTCGCCTTTTCTGGCGACCATCCATGTTTTAGAAAATGGAGATAGTATTCTTCGGCTTTTAACATGGCCAAGAGTCAAACAGATTCATCTTTTAAAAGATAACGAGTTGCAATAGCTTCTTTATCTTTAAGCTCTCCAGGTTCGATATCGAGCCAAGGTGGAATTATAAAGGCGACTCCTCCAGAGTAGTTGCAGTATCTTGTCGATTCTTGACTGTAGGAAGCCAAACGATGTCGGACGAGTTCATGAGAAACACCTCGATCACATATTAACTTCACGGTGGCGTAGCAATGCTCGATGACACTTTCATGGCCTTTTTTGATGATATTTTCGAGAAAATGCTCAGCAGTGCCACTATTAATTTTGTCTTCAGATTTATAACATACTCTTCCTATCAGTTCAAGTCTTTGCATGGCATGATAGGGAAAATCTAAGATTTGATAATAGGGTTTTTCTAAAAACATAGCAATCTCCTTATGTCCATTCCGCTTGACATGTTTCAACGCCTAAAGCATTGTCAATAGCTAAAGCTATTTTGTGTGTTAGATTTTTTAATTCTTTAAAATCTTTAAAGGTTGGTTTTGCGACTTCATCATAAAGAGTTAAAACATAAGCCTTTTTTAACATTTTTTGTGTTAGTTTACCTATTTCATGATTTTTCCATTGTTCAGGAATTTGAAGTTCTTCAAGATGGTCAACGGCCCCATTTGCCCAAGAACGAATTTCATCTGCTAATGCCCTTTTTTCATCATTACTACAAAGAGGAACGATTCTATCAAACCAAAATTTAACTTCTTTATTCCAGCCATAATTATGTTGCATATCAGGATTGTCTCTCAAAACTTTTTCCTTCTCTTCGGGCGGCATTTGCATAACAAAATTATAAATTTCTATTCTTTCCGTTTTAGCGTTATAAAAATGAGCATTGAATAATAAAAGATTATAGATAAATCCTCTACCATATTCACTTTTAGGCATAATCTTCTCCTTATCTAAGAAAACATTTCCTTCTTTTCTGCAAGCCAAAAGGGTATGACGACCTTAGTTTTTTGACCTGACTTGACTGCATCGACATCCCAGCTTATCTGAGATTTTGGTAACCAATATTCTTGACCGTTATAGTTAATCAAGATGGCCTTTTTAGTTTCATGCTTAATTTCGACGGTGAAAGAATAATCGTCAGAATCGTTTATTCTTGTTGGTTCGATGCGCTTAGGTTTTTTCACCTCCTTTCGTAGCTGCTTAGGAGAACAATCGTTACAAAAACAGCCTTCAGTGGTATAGATATAGGCTAATTTGCCGCATTGACACTTAGGTATCTTTTCCAAACCCTCAAACAAATCACGTTCTTGTTCGGATTCGACATCATTTAAATTAACTTTAACTTTCATATCTGCTCTTTTTGATGCACAGAGTCGGAATCGAACCGAGGAAGCCTTCAGTACAGTTGAGAAAACAGCTTCAGGTGTTTCCCCAAACACATAGACATACTATGCCGCTTTTGGTCTATGTGCCCAACTGTTTCACCGCAACACCAGTTGCCACTCTGTGCATATCATTAAAGTCGTCTTTTGAGGGAAGATACGCTCATTTCGAGTATCTCAGCCACGAGCTCAAGCGGCATTTTACGATTATCGTGCATTTCTTTTATTACAATATCGAGAAGACTCTCTTCACCAAATTTTAAATCATCTAAAATCTTTACAAGAGGATTTTTTAACTTTTTCATGTTTTCACCCTATATCTTACTCCTTTCTTATCTGCAATTTCTTCAATTCTGCCTTTGAGTTTTAGATCGCTAATAACCTCAGCTAAGTCCGCCGCTCCATTGGGCAGTTTTCGATAGACTCTTTTCAAGAGAACTGAGTGTCCGATGGCTTCTGGAGCTACTGAAAGGATGACATGTTCAACTAAATCAGTAAGATGACTTCGTGCTGTGGCGCCGACATAGGTTATAGCGGCGGGCATGTTATCTTCGACTATCTGAATAATGTCTATAGCCTTTTGAAGATGATCTAACCTCAAAACCAGTTCGTCGGATTCCGATATTGACAAAATCATCGCAAGTTTCAGAACATGGTCATGTTTCCTAAGATAAAAAGAAGCCATTTCAGGCGTAGTTGGCTTGAGAGTGGTTTCATACCAAGCATCAAAATATTTATCTGCCTCTTCGGTCATAACCATCTCGCCTTCGAGTTCGTTGATGCAACCTAAATCCCAAATGAGGCTTTCCTCCATTTCTCTTTTAAGTTCGGGTTTGGCGTATCGGGGCCAAGTTTCATCAGTATAAATCAATAAAACCCTGCCTAAGAATCCACTAAACAATGCCATAGAAGGAAAGATTTCCGACATTTGTTCAGGTGTTGTTGCTGTTAGTATTCCTGGATATAAATTCCTCGCCTTACATAACCCGTTCTTGCGGGTTAGAAAATCTAACTTAGCCTTGGCTGTATAAGCCGCTGTTAGAAAGGTCATTAGATCAGTGATGTATGATGCTCTACCAAGCAAGAACTGAAGTTCGTCTGCATGGAGTAAGACGCTTCCATCAGGTCTTGCCTTTCCTTCATTTGGCGTACCTGGACGGCCAATCTCTACGTTTTTGTTCATCATATCCATCAATCCCTCGATAGTAGCTCGGCCATGAACGATATGAATATCTGGAATATCTTCCAGGAGTTCAAGGCCGATATCCATAGCCGTACTTTTGCGTTGGTCTGCGGATTTAGCTACCAGGACGATGTATAAATTTGGCCATACTTCATACGCACCACGATCGAGATAGACATGCCTTTTCAAAACGGTTGAGATTAGTTGACATCCTACCCAAAAATGAAAGGTGCGTGGTGATTCTTGCTTGATTATGTATTCATCATATGCCTGTAGCCATCCTTGTTTAAGCTTTCTCTTTCTCGCCATAGTGTAAACACTGCGCATAGGTTAGATAAAATACAGGTTTACTAAATGCGATAGCGTTGGCGATATCATCTCTAACGCCGAGAGAGTCTCTCCATCCTTCAATCGTCATAACGATTGCTTTGGTAGATAGTAACATCATTTCCATATTACTCCTTTGCCAGAATTTGTAATCGGTTCCTAAGTTTAATTCGGGAAACGTATCTACAACAGAGTGCCAATGAACTATGGGACTGTAGATGTTAAGACCGCATTCAGCCATGTGTCCGCATACTCTTGCGGCTAAGCGGAAACGGTTATGGCGGATGTACGGATTCGTATCGTTGTACGGACTTATCAAGTAAATCATCTTCTCCTCACTTTCTTTAGAAGTCTTTAAGGCTTATTGGTTCCATTTCGTCAAGATTGTTGCCAATAGCTATTTCTACGGGAATCTGATGTTTTTCTCCCCAAATTTCAACTTCTGTTGAGTAGGCTTCCTCGATGACTTCCAAGGCAGACTTAATTTCGTTCTTAGGAACAGATATAGAAATACCATCGTGAAGCTCCAACAAGACTTTGTAGTATTTATCGATGAACTTCAAGGCAATCTTATTCAAATCGGCAATTGTTGATTGAGGGATGAACGAATAGCCAATGTTGAAAGTGCGATAATCTTTTGGTCCGAAAAACACCATGCGACGGCCAAAGGGATTATATAACATTCGATATTTAGTTATCTGCCTTCGAACATAGGCATGAAAAACATCTCGAATACCTGGGTAGGCTTTAAAATAGGCTTCAAGATGTTTTTTAGCTTCAGAAAACGATAAACCGGATAACATAGCAAATCGCATTGGCCCCATGCCATAATTGCCGCCATGAATGAGACGTTTAGAGACTAAATAAAGCTCACTGTCTTTAGTTACCTCGACGCCAAAGACATTCTTGGCATTTTCGATGTGAATAGATTTGCCGGATTCGAAAAGATCGATTAGCTTTTTGTCTCTCGACAAATAGGCGACAATGCGAGCATCAGCACCTTTCTGATCAGGGTAGAGTAAAACATGTCCTTTCTCTGCGATGAAGAATCTTCTTTGAATACCTCGTTTAACATTTTGAAGATTCATGCCTGCCTTATTGAAACTCTTGCGAGAAGCTAATCTACCTGTCTTTGCTCGGCCAAGGGAGAATTGGCAATAAACTCGGCCATTTAAAATGTTTTCTGGAGCGAAAAGTCCGATCTGTTTTCGGTTTGATTTTATTTCAATGATCTTTAAAGGCACTTCGGTTTTGTATTTATATGCGAGTTTCTCTAAAATATCCTTACCCGTAGAGCCGCTTTTGTAGCGTGCCATGCCCATATAATCGTATAACAACTTAGCTACTTGCTGAGGCGAATTTAGGTTTATAAGATCAGGTCTTTTCTTAGGCGAAATTGGTTTTTCGCCTGGCATCGGCACATAAACCTCAACGCCTGTTTCGGCTTTGATGTACTTAAGATTATCTTCGATTTGTTTCTTGAAATCTTTGGCGATCTCTTTTATCAATGTAACGTCCACCGGAGCTCCTTCGATGTTCATCCGATAAAGGGGCGGAATCATTTCAGCATAAAAACGGATGTAGACATCAAGCATTTTTTCTTCTTCGAGCTCTTTTTTAAGTTCCTCGATGGCCCAAAGAGCTCCGACAACGTCATAGCAGTTATAGGTCCAATGACGTTCTTCATCGCCATAGACAATTCTTGAGCCTTTTAGCGAAGCTCCTTCGTCAGATTCATCAGTTTTATAATAGGGTAGGTCGGTGTAGATACTCGTAATAATATCGAGACGATGAGGCATCTCGCTGTAAAGACAATGGTGCATTAACATCGGATCCCAGGTCGGCATTTTTAGATCGATGCCATGGTCATGCATAACCGACCAATCAAACATTACGTTTTGATTCGCTAAGTTAAGCTTAGGCAACACTTCAGCAAGGCGTTTCCAGATAGCGGCTTCTTGTTCGAGGGTCCAATAGCTATCACCATTTCCTAAGTAGAAGGGAATGCAAATAGCGTCATATCTCGACCAAGCGATGCCGATGGCTGACAACAAACCTCGTGGGTTCTCGATGTCAATTGTCATTAAGCGGTCAGGTTCTTGCTCAAGCATTTCCAAAGTTTCCATTACTTCATCAAACGTCGGCTTGATTTTGAAATTAAACTGTGGAAAAGTAAAGTTGAAGTTATTTGTTTGCATTAACTTAACTTTAGTTAAATCGGCTACTATCAGGGGCCAAAGACGATAGTCATAATGCATGTTTGAAGGATGGTATGTTGGAATTACTACACAATCATGGCGAATGTCAGAGATGGGGTGCATAGGAGTTCCTCGATATTTTGAAACTCCCGATTGACCGGTAACTGCTTCCATGGCATAGTTGCCGAGAGGAACGATGACCTTGATATTTGGCATTATGTTTAATTCATAAATAAGTTTCTTCCGCCATTCTTCCAATTCGGCTCTTGGAATGTTGGAAATTTTATCTCCTGGAGCTCGTCGTTTGCTGAGATTGGTTAGACGAATTTTTGAACGATCAAGCTGAGCTAAAGCCAAAAATTTATCTAACCATTCTCCTGCACTTCCGACGAATGGTGTTCCTCTGAAGATTTCTTTCTTAGCTGGTGCTTCGCCAATCAGAACAATTGGCGAATTAATCGGACCATCAGGCATTACTTCGACATAAGTCATTTATCCTCCTTTGAGGAAAATCCTTTCATCCTCTCAACTCCTCGTAAATAGCAATCTTTATCGAGTTCGATAGAAATCGACTTGCGTTTTAGTTTAGTTGCTGCGGCGGCCGTTACAAAACTGCCTGCGCATGGATCGACAACCAAATCACCTTGATTAGTAGATAGTTGAATTAAACGCTCGATGAGTTCTCTTGGTTTTTCTTGGGTGTGGATGCGTTCTGTCGTCACAGGACGGTTATAAACGAAAACATCTGAACATGCGGAACTCAAAGGTTTTTTAATGCCTTTGCTGCAAAAGAGAAAAGATTCGTAGCGGGGCATAAACTTATGCTCGAAATCAGTAAAACCTCCACCTTCTTTAATCCAGATAAGAGGCTTCTCCTCGACATGGAAACTCCATGAACGCTCTGCCTGCTTTTGAGCAATTTCATCAGCAATAGCTTTTTGGAGCTGAGGTGAGAGCATACTTATCATAGTTTCAGGGCTGGTATAATACAAATAGTTGTTGAGTATGTTGATATAATAATCTCTTTGCGAAAAATCGTAAAAGATATACATATGCCCATCCGGCTTCAAAATTCGATGAAGTTCGGGGAGAAGATCTTCGACAAGTTTTCGTGATGTGAAGATGGTATCATCTCGATAAGACGTCTTTTCACTGCGAGGACCACGAGCAGATGCAATTTTATCGACATCGATGCCCCAAGGCGGATCAAAAATAATCAAATCGACAACTTCGTCCTCAATTTTTTCCTTAATCAGTTTAACAGCGTCGCCATGCAACAAGACATACAAATTCGATTCAAGCTTTTTCTCTGCCTCCTCCCTTTTCGCCAATTCGGCTAAAATTGCCATTTCGGAAAGTTTATCTGTAGTTTTCAATGCCTGACGACGACTTTTGAGAGCGGTTAGTTCTGGAACCGCTTCGATTGATGCAGCCAAGTTTAGATCTTCAGAGACTGTCGATACTGGCATTCCGAGCAATTCGGCAGTTTGAGCGATTCCCCAGCCTTTTCCGGCATGGCCTTGTTTTGCGGCACCATGTTGCTCTTGTTTGAGGCGATGGATGTCTTGAACTAACATCGCACGCTCTTTCCAGGTTAGGGTTTTGTGGATGTTTTCTTCAAGCTCAAGGATTTTCTTATCGATCTCGGAAAGGTTCTCATAGAACCTAACTTCGACTTCTTTCATTCCGAGCTCTTTGCAACATGAGTACCTTCTAAAGCCTGCGATTAGTTGATAATCTTCTTTGGAGATTAAGATTGGATTCATCTGACCTCGAAGTTTGATACTTGTTTTCAAATCTTCAAAATCGTCACCTAAATCTTCTCTGCGACGTTCGCCAATCTTTATCTTATCAATTGCTATTTTCATTTCGCCTCCTAATGAGCTGTTATGATTAGTTGTTTAAGAAAAATGCATAATTGACCTTTATAGCGGCCATAGACTACTTCATACTTACCTTCTTCTTTAAGAAAGTGACCTATTGCTTCGAGAATGTTTGTGCGGATGGGATTTATTCGATAGACAGTTATTAGTAGATCTGGATCCCATGATCTCAAAAACTCTGGTGTGACACGTTTTGGCATAGGTGTTCTCCTATCTTTGTAATTTCGACACAACGAAATTATAAACCCAAAAAGGTATTTAAATATCTTAAAGCGTCTTCAGCTCCGTCTTTAAAGCGATCTTTAATGGCTTCAACTAATTCATTATACCAACAAAGAGCTTCATCGACTTTTAACAGCTTTGTTAAGTACTTGGGAACCGGACGCTGATCTTGCTCAATCATACATAGATATGACGCCGAATAGGTGGACTTTTTACTGACTTCAGCGAGCGTCATACCTAATCGTAATCTTGCGAGTTTTACTTGCTGGCCGGACGTAAGTTCCATGAGTTTTCTCCTAAGATAGGAGAGGAAGCAAATCTGCTTCCTCTCCGAGACATGCTTAGCCTACTTTAGTATAGCCGACGATGTTGTTTCGATCAACGCCTTCATAAGCACGAACTTGGTTAGTAACGATCAGCTTGCCTCCGTGGGCTTCCTCGGTATCGAAACCGTCTTCATCCCAAGCTAAACCGATAGTTTCGAGAAGATTCTTAAGATTCCACAGTGCGTTTTCGGCCAAAGATGTTTGCCAACTGATCATTTTGCCTTCAAACTCTCCTTCGAGAATCTCAGCAATCCACATAATGTATGGACTATTTGCACCTTGTTTGATCTTGGAATTTTTTATCTCGACAAAGTAGTCACCATCGGGATAGACTTCAAATGCACTTTCGACATCATCAAGATTTACCTGAATTCTTGGCATGTTGTTTTTACCTCCTAAAGTAATTTAGCCAAATAGGTTAATGGTTGGCCTCTAAATGAGGCAGGTTCTGGGCCGATAATTGTTTTACCTCCTTTCTTTAGTTATTTCTGCCTATCCTCTATTGCCCATAAAACTTTGGTGCATGCTTCGACATCCACTATCGCTCTATGGGCTCCGGAAAATCCTTGTGGGTCAACTAAGCTGCGATAGGCAACATCAAGTGTTGGCCATTTATACTCTCCATATTTTCCGGGAAGTTTAAGGATAGGCGTTGCAGCTTCCATAGTGCATAGATAAGGTTTGTTGTTCAGATATTCAATCATCTCAGGTGAGCGTAAGAGATGAAACTGAGTTAACATGACCATCTGGTCAAAACGATAGTTATGAGCGACAAGTCTATCCGCCTTGGTCATATAAAATGCGAATAAACCCATCGCCATGTTTAAAGGAATGCCGTAGCTGTTAAGCAGGTCGTTAGTCAGACCATTAACCTTAACTGCGGCATCTGACATCGACTTTGTTGAGCGGATTAAGACGCTAAGAGATGCCAATAATCGGCGATCGTTGTAAAGTTGCATACCTAACTCAACCAAATGTGGTTGGCTTGGATGTTCATAACTTTCCTTGAAGTTTACAAGTCCTGTTGTTTCAGTGTCAAAAATTAAATCGATCATTTAACTCTCCATTCGTCGGGTAGCTTCTGGAAAGTATCTAAAATGTTTGTGCCTAATCGAAGGATGTTATAGAATTGATGAGCATGCTCCTTAGTCATCAAAAGAGGTCCATACAGGCAGTCATCGATCGTTAAAGAAACTTCGATTAGGTCGCCATTTCGCAACTTTCCTGTTATGATTTTGACATCTGCCATTATAAAATTCCTGCCTTTTTAAAGATTTTTGTTAGATTGGCCTCCTCGAATTCGTCTAAGGGCATGCTTGTTCGAGCACAAGAGTATAACTTCGTCTTGTGGGTTCTCAGTAGATACTGTTGCGGCGTCTTCTTGACCGTTGATGCCGGCTCGACATGACAAAAATAGACTTCATTAAAATAACCTCCGAGTTTCTCACGCATCTGGCCATCAACCATGGGCCAATAGCCTTTATCGATGAAACTCTGAGTTATTTCGTTTCTTTCGATGTCGTGTTTCAAGTGTACCGTACAGATGAAGTCTTTGTCGTCGATGTATAACAAGGCGTTAAAGAGTTCTTCGAGATTGGAAAGATATGATCCCCAAGAAGGCCAGTTCATGTCGTCGACTTCATCTTTCTTCTTCCCCAACTTGCCGTGGGCTCGATGGTAGATTAAAAGACGCTTTAAGTGCTCGACAGTTCGAGTTAAGGAATCTAAGACGATGGTGCGATAGCGATTATAGTCTTCGACTCCATCGAGAATGTCATTTAACATGTCAACAATCTCATAATAACCTTGCGGCTCCTTCTGCGGCCCCTTATTGGGATTTTTTGCTCGATAGGCGAGCCTATCAGCGACAAGTGGCGATTTTGGAGTTAATATCGTTACATCGCCATTCTCGATTAGGGGTTTGATATTTAACATCTGATCTGCTTTTTTATCGACATCAATGAGTAAGGTTGGATGGCGTCCCGTACAGGCAGTTGTTGTCTTACCTGATCCAGGAGCTCCAATCAAGAGAATGTTCATATAACCACCTCTCTTTCATGTTCTTTAGTAAATCCTCCCATAAGCAAACGCTGGAGCATTTCGCCATGAGCATTCTTCAGAGGAAGGTACTCACAGCCTCCATAAGCCTGACATTTATCTCCATCTGCTTTGGGGAAAACATCGTTGTTAGTGGCGAATCTTATCATTTCTACCCATTCTAACATCTTATTGAGAGAATCGTCGATGACCTTATTTGATTTCATGGTCATCTCACGCTCGAAACGGAATCGAGTAGGATTTATGTAGATGGCATTAACTAAACATCTTGGCCTCTCCTTCTCTCGAAAAAGCTCAAACAAACCGAGCTTTTTGCAGATGAACATGTACCAAAGTATTTGATAAGAGTCTTTTTGTGCTCGAAACCATTGAGGGCCAAGCCAAGATACTGTTTTATCTTCGATAAGGAAAACATCATTTTCGTCTCTCATAATTCCATCAACTCTGCCCCGGAAGAAGATATCTGGAGCAATTTCTTCTTCGAACCAAATTTCAGGCTTTACGACTAATTCAGGTTCTTCTGGATATTCATTCATATAGGCTTCTAAAATCTCCAGACCACGCTCGACAGATCTGAGAGGGTCTTCATCTTTACTAAATTCCAAACTTTGACCTTGACTTTTCCATGTTTCGAGAAAGGCATCGATTGGCGATAGTTTGGTGTTTTCAGGATTCTGTTCATCAATAATGGAATGTTCGGTATTGCCATTTTTGCGAAAAGCTGCTACTCCGGCGGCCATACAGCTACCTAATGCAAGAGCTTTAGCCTTTTTTAGGGGACGATAGCCCTCGACATATCGCCATTTATACAGCCTTGGGCAAAAAGCAAAATCTCGAATTTTGGAGTAGGAATAGTATTCTGCCATAATTCTCCTTATTAAGTGAGGAGATGTTCGTCCATCTCCTCACGTTTTAGTCATTAGGATTTCCTATACAATTAATAGCGATAAGAATTAACACGATCAATATTTCCCAGAAAAGTAAGCTCATTATGACTTCTTCAACTCTGCAAGAATTTTAGCGGCAAGTTCTGGAGGAATATCACCGAACATTCCATCGTTTCTCTTTCTCGGCTTAGGGCTGTATCCCGTTTTTCTTTTCTCTCGCAGTTTTCTTAGATGTTCCTTTAGTTCCTCTGTTGTCATCTCTGAGACTTTCTTCAACATTCTGTCCTCCCAGGTCTTCTTTTATTCTGGTCATTAAAGCCATGAGAACATAATCTTGCATAGTTACGCCCTTCATAGCTGACAAACTTTTCCAGGTGCGATGTAAATCATCCGGAAGGTTTCTTATTAGATAGTCCATAAATTCTCCTAAAAAGGGCGAGGAGCCGAAAAGACTCCTCGCCAAGTTAAGATGAACTAATTAGCTCTTGAACTTTTTCACGAGGCGAGCGATTTCCTCGGCAACTTTGGGATCGCTCTTCGCCATCCGTTTCAAAATAGTAAGTTCGGAAACTTCTCTGGTAGCAGAAGCACGATAATCGTTCATAATATCCTGAGCAGTCTGCCTGTTAATTTTGGCCAGAGCATCTTTTTCTCCCATAGCCTTAGTAGCTTCGGCGATGGTTTCGTAAACAGGAATCTGAACTTTACCGATGACGTTTCCTTTATGGCGAACTTCTTTTTCAACTTGCTTCATAATTTTTCCTCCTATTTTTGTGAAGCATTTTTTAATTTATCTCCAAAGGAGATTTAAATGAATCGTGGAATTAATGCTACCCTCCTTTCATCTCCGTAATTTCGCCACGCCGAAATTACAAAATATTCATAGATAAGTTTGCCGCAAATGAACAAATAGCTGCAATTAGCTTTTCACGTTCATTTATTAAGACAAACTTTGCAGCCTTGTGTCGAAGATTCTTGGCTTGGCTGGGTGATGTTTCTGCCAACATTTCCAAAATTTCGACTACAATGGCTTTGATGCTTGGTGTTGACCGATTCTCAATATCCGGTACGATATCGCCTATAAAAAATTTAGCAATGTCAGTGAATGACTGCGTTAATACTGCCTTTGGTTGTTTACTGGTTGCCGCCCATACCTTAGTAGGCATGGTGTTTTCTTTTTGCGATGTTTTCTTCTTGCGACGTTTAGTTGCTCGTAGTAAGGCTAAAATTTCACGAGCCTCATTGTCGGATAAGTTATCGATGTTATTTAACATGTCGAATACCCGCATAACTGACAAGTTTTACATCCGCCTTCTCTCTTAAGAGTCATTTTGCCGCAGCTTGGACAAAGGTCGCCGTTGGCGATAATGATTTGGTCAATATCTTCAGACGATTTAGATAGAATGTGACCAATTGCATCGAATAGTGATTTATATCTGCGTTTGTCCAAAACATAAACATCTCCTGAATCGATGTTTTTTAAAGCATTAGCAAATGCCTCTCGGAGAGAAGGATATGCTCTTAGGCCGACAGATAGAACTCGTCCTAATGCCTCACCTGCTGCATTTAACGCAGACCCTCCTTTGCCAGTATTTATGAAGGTTTCTCGAATCTGACCATTAACGTAGGTTATTATCACATAGCAGGTTCGAGGTCCCGATATTTCATAAACTTCTGCGGGACGTTTAGAAGGAAGGGTTTCGATAGGTTGTTTTTCTGCATTTTCTAATATCTGGATTGCCTTAGATTTATCTCGATAGAACGAAATGGCCTTTAAGTTGTTATCGTGAGCATATTCGATTAGGTCAACAATCTCGGAAGTTGTGGTATCTTCGGCCAAGTTAATCGTTTTACTGACTCCTGTATGGCAGAACTTCTGAATAGCTGAAGTTATCTTAATATGCCAATCAGGAGAGATTTCATGAGCTGTGTGAGGAATGAAGTCTGAAGATGTTGGATATTCCAAAACAACCTCTTTGAGTTGATCTTGATAAACAAACTTACGTTTTTGCTTCAAAGCGAAGATTGGTTCGATGCCCGTAGAAAAACGATGAATTAGTTGCGATATCGAACCAGTCGGAGCCTGGGTTGTAGTAGTAATGTTGTAAAGGCTACCGTAATCGTTTAATACGGTGCGTATAGATTCACACGAATTAGCTAAATCTTTTACGCAGTTTTCAAGTTGATCGAGGAAATGTAACATCCATTCTCTTCTGCATGGAATTGCTGTCGTCTTTAAAGTTTTCTGCATTCGAGCACTCGCCAACATTGAACCACAGACGATGGTTGCTTGAATCTTTTCTGCCCATTCGATGGCTTGTTGAGAATCATATTGAATCTTGCGATCGATTAAAAATTCGTGAAAGCCTGTCATACCAACACCAATCGGACGGTAGAGTTTTGATGTTATTTCAACTTGCTTATCGGGGTAGCCGTCTAAGAAAGACAAAATGTTTTGGAAAAGACATGCGTGGTAAGCAGCATCGTGAATATTCTCCAAAACATAATTTTCCTTTTTGTTGTTGAGTAGTGGAATGTTTAGATGAATCAAGCTACAAGCCGTATTGGCGATGTTTAAATACTCTGCACAAGGATTGCTATGTCGGGGTTCGAGTTCCGCTGGAATCGGTGTGTTTTGGTAGACGTTATCAAGAAACATAACGCCTGGATCGCCACAGGCATGAATCGCTTCCGCTACCATTTTCCATTGATCTTTGTTAAGCATACTTAGCGAATTTACGATTATGGAGATATTCATGTTCTTAAAATCGCCGTTCAGTTTCGCCTTGACGAAGGATTCTAAATCGGGATGTCTGGCATCTAATGTTACCATTAGCGCTCCTCGCCTACGTCCTCCTTGACTAATGGCTTGAGTTACGCCATCAAAAACATTCAAAAAGGCTGTCGGGCCAGAAGCGATGCCTTGGCCGTTAGATACCAGACTTCCTTTAGATCGAAGTTTTGAAAGATCGATACCAACACCTCCGCCTGAGCGAAAAATGATGGCCATTCGTCTTGCAGTGGACATTATGTCTTCGATGCTGTCTTCTACGTAGCCGAGCGGATAACAACTAAAGTAGGTTTTTCGGCGAGATGGGGCTCCAAAGTGCATTAGAACAGGTGTAGCGGGAATTATTCTTCGGCTTAGGAGAAGTTCGGATATTTTGTCTATTACCGCACTGTCGGTTAGATTGTCGGGTAGTTGCGATAGAACTTGTTCACATTGCAAATAGTCCACGACACGTTTTATGACATCTTGATAACTATGTTCAATGGGTTGATTTTCAGAATCTTTTATAGAGTATCGAGACTCTATAAGATACTGTTCAAAACTTTTCCAGTTATTTTTCATGATAACTTCCGGCCTCCATGAGAATAAATACACGGGTTAGTTTTTGGTTGTCAATAATCATAGGCTTTGTTGTTATTAGCATATTCAACTTTCTGGCGGCACGGCGTATTGATGCCAGAGTTTTTGCTTTATGAACGTCGATATACATTCCTGGCTTCTTAGAAGATAGAATCTTTATCCATTGATTTTGGGGAAACATAGATTTAGGCAACGGTATACTCTTAACAACAACCTTAGTTTTGTCAAAATGGCGACTTGGTACTGTGTTTTCGTTACAGAGACAGTTAGTTAGATATGATTTCATCTGTTCGAGAGTCATATCTTTGGGAAGTTCTAATGTTATTTCAAATCTTCTGAGCATTGTCTATCTCCTTGAGTCTTAATAGGGTAAGTTCTTTGGCCTTTTCTTCGCCTAATACGAGGCAAGGGCATAAAAGACCTGATGCGGAATCGAGACTTATGAAACTTCTACAAATATCGCAGACTTCTTCTATGGTTGAGCCTTGCCATAAAGTATTAGCATCTCTACCGCTATCAAAATATGGAGCTGCTGGACAGTGAGCTCTTATGTCGTTTAATTTAAGCATCTTTTTTAAACGCTTAATGTGTATTTCTTCCGTATAAATATCATTCGACATGCCTTATTTTCTCCTTTCTAAAATCCTGCCGCCAAGGCGACAATACTGAGAAGCCCAGCATTGTCTTTTGTTAGATTGACCTTACTCTCGCATGTTTTATTTTTGATACCTCAGCGGCAGGAAGCTAAATTACTAAGCAGCTTCGTCACATTTTATAAAGAATTGATATTCACATCTTTCTCTTTCGAGTTCTTCATCAGTTTTTTGCCTGATAAGTTTTTTCTCAATGTGACAGACATTTTGGTCTCGTTGATCCAGGTTGATTCGTATCTTAATATCTTGCCAATCAGAAAAGTTATCAGACAGAAGGGAAACTAATCCAGAACCTTCAGGCAAGAGTTTCCAGTCGATGTTTAATTCTCTATGAAGCGGCCCTGCAATTTGTTCAATTACATCAGCAATATCTAAAATCTTATCTTCTGCTTCTCGAGATTTTGAAACATCAATAACAACACGCCAACCGTAGAAGTAAACATAAACTTCGATTTCAGGAGAGTCGATAAATGGTAAGGTTTTTAGAATACTCAAAATACGCTCTTCATTTTCTATCTCTTTGAGTCTTTGCTCATATTGTCTTTGTGCAGCGGAAACTCTTTCTTCAAAAATTTTTGCATTAAGCATAAGCGTCTCCTTTAGCCAAGATCGTCAAACTCAATAGTAAGTTTTAGTGTGCCTGGGTAAGACGTAGTTTTAGTTAAGGCTTTCAGGCCGGAGCGAGTGATGTAAATGCTTTTAATGCAGGTTTCGTCGTCGTGGGGAGACTTGGCATCATAGCGAATGCTGTGTTTCTTCTCGGCATTAAAAATAAGTTCTTCTGTTCTTTTTGTCATAGTTTAAACCTCCTATTCAAGAACTTTTAGTTTGTTGCAAACTTTTGATCCGGCAGGAGCGGATCTGAGAACTAATAGATTGCGAAAATTACGCATGCGAGGAAGTTCCCATGGTCTTGCTCCAAATTGAGCAAAAACTTTTTTAGGTTGTTTTAGTTCAGCTAAGGGTTGCACTCTGATAATTTTAACAGGTAAATCGTGAAGTTCAGCAAAGACGAAGTTTTCTGCATGTTCTTTTTCAGGAAAAACAAATAATCCTTCAGTTTCAGGAGCTTTCTCAACGATGACTTCTTTGTGATACTGCGGAAAGTATTCAGGATAAGCGTTTAGCAATCTTTGAAGAGTATAACCATCGCAGTTTCTTTTTGCCAAGATAACATTAGTTCCATAACGGGTTTTTGGATCGACTACTTTATAGACAATCTTTTCCATGTCAAATCTCCTTTTAGTTATTTGAATGGAGGACCAATGCTTTTCATGGCTTTTATGTAGCTAAGATATTCTTGTATCTGCACTTCAGTGTATTTGTGTTTTTTGCCCAGCTCTTCGTATTTTTGTAGCCAATCTTCTATGGATAAGCGAATGCAGCCTATCGTCAACATCCGTTTATCATACCAAAATACTTCGTGTTGAGAGCCTCGAATTATGGGCATAGAACGAACCATCTTTTGATAACCAGCCAAATCAACGTTAGGCTCTACAATTTGCTCTGAAGCGAGTGTGAAATGTGGTCCTAAATAAACTCTTGAACTTACTGTAGCAAGATTTTCAATAGTTGTATTTCGAGACAAGAAACATAAATCACCGATGCGAACATATTCTCCTATTGTAGAATGCGTTCCGATATATGTTTTTGAACCAATACTTGCTTTGGATTGTATCCAAACATTATCGTCTATTTCTGTTCTATGGCCTATTTTGACACGATCACCAAGAAAAACATTTTTACCTATTAGCTTTGGATTGCCTATGAAAATTTTTACATCCGTGCCTGGTTCATGATAATATTTGTCTTCTGGATCGATTGGCCAAGATAGGACTTCTTCCAGTGGATATTTAGGTCGTGATAGAACTTTTGTTAAGGACATTTAAATCCTCCTTAAAGTTAGTTGAATGGTTGACCAAGTTTTATCATTAACTTTATGTACTCATAATATTCCTCTATCTCCTTTTCGCTATAGCCAGCGATCTCTCCCATCTTTCTATACTTTTCAAGCCAAAAGTCAATAGGATAGGCATCACAGCCTATCGCCAATCTTGTTTTGCTACGCCAATAGACAGCGTGCTTTGATCCGTAAATCACCGGCAGAGAGCATTGTAGCTTGAGATTACTATCTAACAGAATTCCGCTTGGTATGTCTTTCTCAGGAGCTAAAGTGAAATTGCGCCCTAGTATTACGCTGTTTTCTACCCGAGCATCACGGCCAATTAGACTATTGGCTGCTATGCGGCAAAAAGAACCAATACGTGCATATTTTTCGATAGTGATGTTAGATTCGATTGTTGTATAAGGGCCGATAAAAACATCTTTTTGAATTACTACGTTGCTGTTGATAAGAGTGCTTGGACCGATAAAAACTCTATCACCGAGCCAAACATTCTCTTTAATAAGATGTGGACTTCCGATAAAGATTTGAAAGTCTGAATCGGGTTTGTGATAGTATTTGGACTTTGGATCTATCGGCCAAGATAAAACTTCCTCAGCCCGAAACATTGTCTTGAAAAGGTCTTTTGCAGGAGTCATTTTTAGCCTCCTTAATCAAACATACTAATTAAATGTTCATATAATCTTACGGTGCCCATGTAGTTGAGATGCTTAGCGACCTTCATGAGAAGACAGCATCTTCTAATTACCAAAAGCGTGTAGACTTCGTTTGCGAAGTCTGTAGCAGATTCATCATCGAGTTCTGTTAGTTTATCTCTTAGATTTTTTAAGATTTGTCTTTCTTCTCTTATAGCTTTTTCTACTTTTTGAACAAGTTCTCTTTGTTCAAGCGTAATCGTTTGAAGCTTTATCACTTTAGCCATAGCTAATCTCCTCTAAGGCATAATTTTTAAAAATGTACCAAAGCGTGGTGCTTTAGTTTTTGGAAAGACGTGTTGATAGGATACTAAAACTCTCTTACCGGGTAGGCTATCTCGGATTTTCCAAAGATAGTTTCTGTCTTCGTCTGTCATTCCTGATCCTACACTGAACACAGTACCTTCATCGCTGGTGCAGACTAAGGCGCCCATGCGGCCTTTAGGACTGCCATATTTATCTTTTTCTTCTTTCCAGGAGATTATTGGATAGATATCTCTCTTTTTAGGTTTGTATTTCATCATATAATTCGACAGCCGCTTGCGAACATAGGGCATGTCAACGTTTCGGATGATGAAACCCTCATAACCTAATTGGCGAAATTGGTTGTAGAGCTGCATGAGTTCATCGAAAGTGTCTATTAGATAACAGTCCACTATCTTAATATTGTCTGAATAACCGATGTACTCCTTTAGAGATTGCAGGTCTAGTAATCTCTGTAGCTGAGGTTTGTCAGATACGATATCGAATATGTGATATTCTATGTCTTCAAAGTCTGGATGTAGGTTAGTCGTCCGTGATACGATGCTATGTATATCGTTAAAATCCATGCCGTGAACATATAGCTCGCCATCGAGTTCGATGTCGCCAAGGTTATAAGATTTTAGTTCCATGTTAATATGCGGCACGCTTACGAATTCGTTGACTTCGCTTGTGTAGAGAATGGGGTTGTTATCCGTTATAACCGCTCGACAGCGTTCGCCATCAAGCTTTGGTTGAACCAGATATGGGGGATTCCATCGTTCCATTCTTTTCTGCTCGAATGGAACAGCTAACATTATTCCAGCTCTTTTTGAGCCTTCATAAGTATACCATTCTTTTGTTGTCATAGGAGAAACCTCACGTTTTGAAGTTTTTCATCTTAGCTACATATGTTGCAGCTAAAAGTTTCATAGTTACACTTGAATGATAATCGCCTGGTTCTTCAGAGTTTACGAATATATAGCCTATCGTGCAGGATTCGTAAACATCTGTATAGTCTATATGATTTTTAAAAACTGCCTCGACTGTAAATAGATATTTACATTTCATGCAAGGCCAAACATACCTGGGCTTTTGTGGAAAGTTATAGCCTAATAATTTTTCTGACATTTTTTAGCCTCCTAAACATAAACTCTGCGTTTATTGTCTTGAGAAGTTGCTTTCCATGTTTTCATATTTACGATGGCCCAATCTCTATGTTGTTTAGTTAAAAGGCTGATAGAGTATCCTCGACCTATTGGTTTTAAAGATGAGTTATCTATCAGCTTTTTGGGGAATCTTTCGACATGGCCATAAAAATATAGCTTCCTGGGAGAGGCAACATCATTCGCCCAGACTCCCAGGAGCATGACCGCTTCGTCAGTTTGATGATTTTTGATAATCACCATAATCTAATCTCCTATTCTAAAACAAGAAGGGAGTCGCAGACATAGCTACCATAAGGAGCATTGCTAATATTTAAGGTGTGAAGGTCTGCATGTTTATACCAGTTTACTAACTGGTGCAGTATGTTTCCGTTATGACTGCAGACCTTTTTAGGCTTACGTACTTTAGATAGAGGTTTTACCTTGATGATTTTTACACGAAGATGGGGCAACTCCCATTCTATAAATTCTTCTGCGTGTCTTTTTTCTAAAAAGACAAACAGACCTTCGGTTTCAGAAGCTTTATGTACTGTAGCTCCTTTGTGATAAGTCGGGAAAAGGTTACTATGTTCTTTTAGTAGTTTTTTAACTTGTGCCTGTTTGCTTGCCAGGCTTTCGTAAATAGTTAAGTTGGTTCCGTATCTTTTCCATTTACGCACGACTTTGTAGGCGATATCTGGAATTTCTGCCATGGTAGCTATTTCCTCCTATTCTAAAACTTTAAGAGAATTACAAACATAGGTTCCTTTAGGCGGAGCAACTTCATCCATTAAAGTCATTCCTTGATAATAAGCAGGAAGAGCATAGGCGTAGCTACCAATTCCACTGAGTATTTTCTTAGGCTGTGTTATTTTACCGATGGGCTGAACCTTGATAATCATTAGGGAATCTTCTGGTAAGTGACATCGCCGAATTAATCGTTTGGCGTAGTAGATGTCTTTAAAAAAGAACAGACCTTTTGTTCTCGGTAATTTCTGAACTATCGTATCTTTTAGATACGCAGGGAAGAAATCTGCATAAAGCTTTAAAAGATATTCAATATCTTTCTTATCGCTTCTTCGCTTCCAAAGGGCCAGATTAGTTCCTCTACGTGTTTCTTTGTCAACTACTTTAAAAGCAGGACTCCTTTTTCGTGGCATGTTTTTACTTCCTCCTGTCTTTTGGTTAATGCTTAATTAACATGTTTATCACAGAACTCAGATAGCGTCTATCTGAGCTCTATGAAAAACATGTTGGTAATTTCGTCAAAACGAAATAGTGAAAAGGTTTTACAGAAGGGAATGACATAGAATAAATCCTGTGTCATTCCCGACATGTTAGTTGCTATCGTTTTGTCTCTCCATGACGGCTTCGTAGCGTATGCGGTCTATATAGGCATATTCGCTTTCATCTATTTCGATCTCCCATGGAGATTGCGGCTTCATATGAATATATCTTCCTGGTATTTCGCTCTTGAAGCAGTAAACATAATGTTCTTCTTTCATGACTTTCTCCTTTATACTGTTTTAATTAAGAAATAAAGAATTCCGCTGGTGAAGCCTAACAGGTAAGTCATAATGGTGATGAGCAACTTCTGCAACTTCAGTTGCCCATGAGATTGACTCGGATAATATTCCATGCTTAGCAGCATAGCTCTTTCTTCTGGGGAAACTTGTGTTATGTCCATAGCTTTCTCCTATAATGACTCCAGGTCGTTTTTGTCATAGACGTTTAGGGTTATATCGTTATTCGCTTTAGGTGCTGGTACAGCGGAAGTAACATATCCCAATGGAACATGAGGAATATCTTTATTTTCAATATATCCGATTGGTCTGACGGCTTTGATTAGGCCATTTTGGAATTTTAATATCTTAAATAGCTCTAAATAATCTGCTGTTTCATGCGGTGAAACGACTATTCTTTTCATTTCTCCTCCTATTTATTGGTTAGCTTGGACGCCTATCCGTCCAAGCTGGTTAGCAGACAGGAGGCCGCATTAGCGGCACCGAGGATAGGCTCGGTGTAGGTAAAAGCGAGGAGCTGGATTGTTAGCCATCTAACTTAATCCAGCCTTGGGGAGTCTTTTGGTATTTTTGGCCAAACCCTGTACCTAAACCACGACCGTATGTGCTATGACAGATTGGACACATGTAGGCCCAATAGCCGAATTGTGTTTTGCCATCAACAAAGGTGTCTTCGATGAGGCTTTCACATAGGTCACATTTAGCAGGTGGTTTACCTAACCATTGTTTGGTCATGATTAAAGCTCCTTAGCAAACAAGTCCACGAGGTCAGGGAAGTCTGCTACGGCTTCGCTATCTTGTAGATAGTCTATCACGCCATCGCTATTTGGATAGTCATGATATTCGCTGTAGTCCATAGAAGATATGTCTTCAAACAGCGAGTAGCTATTCGGAATGGTGACTGGTCTATTCTGTTCTTTATCTTCCTGTGAAAGAGCTTTCATGATTTCTCTACGCTCATCGTCTGTTAACTCGATGAGCACTTTTTCGTCAATGAGAAGTGCATTGTCTGACATTTTTATCCTCCTATTCTGCATCGAATAGTAACACATCCTTATCAATCAACTTTCCTTTTCGGGTAGCCATGAAATCTGCCGCCCGTTGCAGAACGGCTAACAGGTTGTCGCCTATACAGCAATTGCCAGCTGTTATGCCGAGGCCAGCATCTCCCATCTCTACGTCAAGATAGCCAAGGTGTGTTTCGCCAAACCAGCACTCTAATTGGTATGTGCCAGTTTTTGCCTTGACGGGGTTAAAGATGACTTCCTGACTCTCATCCTCGGTCAAGTCATAAATAATTCGTTGTTGCATTTTCTTCCTCCTGTCTTAACATTCTCTTAAGACTTCTAAAGCTATTGAAGCATTTTGATATTTATTCACCCCTCCTGAGTTTAGATAAAAGCGGTACTCTTCTGGAGATAGAACATCGCAGACTACTTCGTAGTTCCAGATATTGCCGTCTTCGTCTTCTAAAGTCTCTGCTTCTAAGAAAACCAGCTTGTTTTCTCTGCTGGCCTCTTTTAGAGTTTCTAAGAGTTCATCTAAATTCCAGGCTTCTATGTTTTTGAAAAGATTAGTTAAATAGCTGCGGTAGTTTTCTTCTGGCGTCATTTTCATTCTCCTAAACCTCGGACTCTTAAGTCCAGCAGCTGTTGTATAAATTGGATAGGCTTTTCTGTAGAATAGTACTCAAAGCGGATGTCGTCTAACAATGTCACTAACAATCCCTCAAGAGCTCCTTTTAAGAGAGCAACGTCTTCTGGATTTTCAATTTTTTCTGCAGTTTTTAAATCACTGCTGAGGGCTTTTAGCCTGTAGGCTCTTTCCTGTAATGCGTCTTTGATAGTCATTTTCTCCTCCTGTCTTTTATTTTAGAAGAGTGAATCTTTCGGATACAGATTCCCTCCAGAAAGGAAGGCCGTATGGCCTTCCAATCCGCAAGGAAACTATATATGCTAAGATAACCAGCTTGACATTGTTACCGCAATGACAAACTGCCTATCTGAGAACGCTACTATACTTCGCAATTCTCATGACTACTAACAACCAGCCTGGGCGTCAAGGGTGCACCGCCGAAACCCTGAGATGCAGCTAAAACCTGTGGCGGCTTGTTCTTAGCCCGTTTTGGCTGTGTTCGTTTTTGTCAAAGAACAAGACAGTTTAGAAATTCGTTCAGGATTGGACTGTTAGATGTGGGTTACTAGCAGAAGTATCTGTCCGCTTTCTTCACCCTTATCTGATTTTCCTTGGTATCCTGAACTCCTTTCCGGCCTGCGTTACGCCAGCCTGAGAACTGTCTGGGATGCCTTAATTTTGGCATCTTCCATTGTAATAAGTATAGCACAAAGGGAATTTTTTGTCAAGGAATTTTTTAATGAATTTTGTCAATAAAATCAAGTAGTTAGTGGCCAAAGTAAATTTTTCTTGTTTCGGGCGGCCTCGGCTAAGTACTTAAAATCATTGAAAATTCTGTCCTTTAGATGACTCTTTCCTCCCGATGGCCTTAGTTCTTAGCGGCTTAGTCTTTAGCTATTCAACCTTTGGCTGAGTCGTTCTTGGATAGTTTTCTAGTTTAGATGCGTTGGCCCAGGACGGCTTCGCCTGTAAGCGTTTAGTTGTCAGCTTTAGGCCGCTTTGGCTGTTAGTTGATCGTGGATAGTTTGTTCTGAATAAGTTGTTCGCTATCGAGTCATTATTCTCAGGTGTTCGTCTTTCAGCATTTCGCCTTTAGACGTTCGCGTTTGGGTGCATGGTAGCATGATTGATGGGATGCGGAAGGGCAAATTTGGGAATTGTCAATAATTTCAGTAACTTATCAATTCTACAACCTTTGTGGAATTTTGGCTGGGTAAGTGTTTGAAATTCTTAGGTTATTTTTCGGCGTGAAAACCGTGGTTAAAATTGCCAATAAAATCAATAACCTATCAATTCTACACAATTCTACGGGGTGGGAGCGGTCGGACGGTGTCGGAATTACGAGAGATGAAGTGAGGGCTATGAAGA
>Ga0190329_1000004_pt1 | contig 65691 bp, 66 predicted proteins | sample 48720423_MG_FD_161655 | JGI IMG/M metagenome (GOLD analysis project Ga0190329, IMG submission 161655) | Hydrothermal vent sediment bacterial communities from Southern Trench, Guaymas Basin, Mexico - 4872-04-2-3_MG | ecosystem: Environmental > Aquatic > Marine > Hydrothermal vents > Sediment ... | reverse complement strand
AGATTATTTTTGAGGAAAGCCGATACCTTGACTAATCACCCTATCTGTTTTATCATAAATGCACTTCAAAAGAAGGGAGGTATAGTTATGGCTCATAAAAAGGGAATGGGTTCAAGTAAGAACGGAAGAGATTCTATTTCCAAACGTTTAGGTATTAAGAGATTTGAAGGCCAGATTGTTAAGGCAGGCAATATTCTTGTTAGACAAAGGGGAACAAAATTTCACCCCGGTTTCAACGTGGGTAGAGGCGGAGATGATACACTCTTTGCTCTAAAAGATGGGGTGGTAAAATTTGAGAAAAGGAAAAAAAGAGTCTACGTCTCTGTTTATCCCCTGAATGCATAAAAATAAAATTATCCTGAGTTCTCACCAATAAGCTCTTTAAATTCCAAGGCATTTTTATACATCATCGTGTTATTAAAAAGTACGTAATTTTCACCCTTGGATAGCATGGATAAGAGCTCCCGAAGTTCTTCTGTACTATAATCATACTTGTATCCTTTCCCCCTCCCATGAAGTCTAAAATAGCAGATATCTCCGTAGAGCTGTCTACCTTTAAAAGGGTCTACAACATGGATTACATCGATCTCGGGTAAGACCTTTTTTAAAATCTCCACATCCCATCCTCTTGGTTCCCAGAGATACACAATATTTTTATCCCTCTCTATACTTCTAAAAAAGGTCCTGATATTTTCAATATTCTCCTCATATGGTTTAAAGGAGGCAGGAGTCTGGAAAAGAATAAACCTTGCACTGATAGCTCTGGCGAGATCCAGTACCTTCTTATAAACTTCAAAAACCTCATCTGTGGGTCTAAAATACCCGTAACAGTTTTTCTTATCATCTTCTATTTCAAGACCAGCTTTTCGGTATGTGGGACTTTCCGGAGGGTGGGTAATCATCTGATTGGCCTTTACCGACCAGATAACATGGGGGGCTCTTTCTTTCCATCTCAGCACTGTTTCAATCCTGGGTAACTTGTAAAACGTCTTCTGAATTTCTATTACATCAACCTCAGAATCCAGTTTTTCCAGCCTTGCCGGGAATCCACAGACACCTACTTTAATCTCCATATTTTACGTCTAAAACCTTAAATTCAATCTCACCATTTCTGTTATTTTCTGAGACCTGGACTGCAAAATTGAGAGGCTTACCGCTCTGTATGATTTCTCTCTTATCCATGGCATCAAATGCAATGGCTCTCCTCTCAATTTGCTCTTGCTTCAAGGTGAAACTGATATGCCTGTCCTTCATCACTCTAATATTATTTTTCACTGTGACATTTTTCACAACAAATACAGGCTGTGGATTCCCCATCCCAAAAGGAGAAAGTTTCCTGTATACAGAAAGAATATCTTGGTTTATGTCCGAGAGTCTTATCTCCCCATCGATGTAAAGTTCAGGTTCAAGATACTCCTTTTCAAGCCGTTTTTTTGCTAGTTTATTTAAGGCTCGCCGAAAATCCTGTAGATTCTCCTTTTCCAGTCTGAGACCCGCAGCCATTTTATGACCACCAAAAGAAATCAGATATTTTTCAAGATCCAGTAAAGCATTGAAAAGGTTAAAATTCCGTATACTCCTTCCAGAACCCTTTCCTATACCCCCTGTAAAACTGAGAAGGATGGTAGGTCGGTTATACTGCTCCACCAGTTTGGATGCAACAATACCTATCACTCCTTCATGCCAATCTTCAGACCCAAGCACAATAACCCAATCTTTGTCAAGATCCATTCTCCTCACCATTTTTTCTGCCTCAGTAAGAATTTTCCTCTCAATCCCTTGCCTTTCCTTGTTAGTCTTGTCCAGCTCCCTGGCAAGCTGCAATGCCTCTATTCCATCCTTTGTGGATAGGAGTTTAAAGGCCTCAATTGCATGCTTCAGTCTCCCAGCAGCATTAAGGCGCGGGGCGAGGATAAAAGATATGTGCCAGGGTTCCATCTTACCATTTAAACCTGCAATAGATTTGAGAGATTTTATTCCCGCCTTTTTACTCTTTTCCAGAATTTTGAGACCAAAATGGACAAAAACCCTGTTTTCATCAATCAGTGGAACAATATCCGCCACCGTGCCCAGGGCAACAAGATCAAGATCCCAATATAAATGATTAAGATTGAGTGAGAGTTTTCTGTAAAGAGCCTCGAGAAGTTTGAACGCAACGCCAACTCCCGCAAGGTCTTTGAATGGATAATTGTCAACTTTGGGATTAATTATAGCTGTGGCTTCTGGAAGAGTTTCCTGGGGTTCGTGATGGTCAGTTACAATAACATCTATTCCATATTTTCTGGCTATTTCGATCTCTTCTAAAGCCGTTATTCCACAATCAACTGTGATGATAAGACTGATCCCCTCCTCCCTGGCTTTTTCAATCCCCTGACTGGAAAGGCCGTATCCCTCTGTAAACCTATCCGGAATGTAAGGAATAACATTTAAGCCTATACCGGTAAGGTTTCTATAAAGTAAGGAAAGGGAAGTTACACCATCTACATCGTAATCACCATGAACCATAATCTTCTGGGATTTTTTAACAGCGGTAATAATCCTTTCCACAGCCTTATCCATATCACTCATAAGAAAAGGGTCATTAAGGTCTTCAAGTCTTGGCTCAAGAAAAGCCTTACTTTCTTCTGGTGAAATTCCTCTTGCGGAAAGCACCTGTGAAATAGGAAGGGGTAAACCGTAAAGATTTAAATCATAAATATGTTTTCTTCTAACCCATCTCACTTTTAAAGTTTAACACTGCGTTTTTGGAGAGTCAAAGGATTTGCTTTATAATAGAGTCTATGAAAAAATTACCCATTGGGAAACTTCCTCCCGATTTTCTTCAAGAACTTTTAGAAAAATTCCGATATTCCGACAAAAATATCCTGATAGGGGCCTCTTATGGTGTAGATGGCTGCGTTATTAGCACCGGTGGGGTAAATATGGCTTTCACCACAGACCCTATTACCTTTACAACCCGAGAACTTCCATACTATCTTATAGGAGTCAATGTAAATGATATCCTGTGTATGGGTGCCCTGCCCGAATATATGCTTGCAAATCTCTTCTTCCCTCCAGGAACATCTGAAGAATATGTTAGAGAAATCTTTGATAAAATAAATGAAATTGCTTCCAGATATAATCTTAAGATTGTTGGGGGGCATACAGAAATAACTTACGGGATAGATAGAACCATTGCTTCTGCTTTCATTATGGGAAGAGTTATAAAGAATATTGGGCCTGCCAATGTAGTCCCCGGTGATAGTATCGTTCTGGTCAAGGGGATAGCAATAGAAGGAACCTCTATTCTGGCCAGGGAAAAAGAAGATGAACTCCGGAAGAAATTAAGTTCTAATATAATAGAGAGAGCCAAAAAATTTCTCTATGACCCCGGAATTATTATTTTTAACGAAGCGGTCATTGCTCTTGAAAAATTTGATATTCACAATATGCATGACCCAACAGAAGGTGGTATATTTACAGCGCTTTATGAAACTTTGGTTGCATCCCGGAAAGGAGGGTTGATTTATATCGACAATATTCTAATTTATGAAGAAACCAGAGTTTTATGTGAAATATTTGGCATAGATCCTTTTGGTCTTCTTGCTTCAGGGTCATTAATAATAATACTTCCTGAAGATGAAGCATCAAAACTTATAGAAGAATATCGGAAAAATGGGATTGATGCTAACATAATTGGAAAAGTCATGGAGAGAGATTATGGAATAAAATTGGTAAATAAAGAAAAAACAGAAGATTTAAAACCTTTTGAAAGGGATGAAATAGTGAGGGTTTTGGAATGAAGAAAATATTTCTAATACTCGTGCCATTGATGCTGAATGCTTCACCCTGGGTATTCCGTGTATCTGGTGAATCCTCTCTTTTAAAATATGGTGGAACACTCAGGAGGAGAAGCGCATACGCCTCTGTGGCCATGAAAGCAGATTTAATAAAATTAACGGATAGTCTCTTTCTTATGGTGGGAGGCAAAGAAGCAGTCTGGATGGGGAGAGACAAAGGCCCCATACAGCTTGACCCGCAACAGGCAGATTATTTACTGCAGGGTGGTATCATAAAATATATCACACATGAACGGTATTTTGGTATCATTCTTGATCATCCATGTTATCATCAAATTGATACACTGGTGGTTAGAGCCCTGTACTGGAATAAGATTAAAGTGATTTATGGGAATTATAGAACAGAGAGGCCTCTTCAATACCGGAAATTGAGATATCATATTGAGGCGGGTTCATTTTTAAGGCACAGGGATGTACCCTGGCTTACCAAGGGTCTGGATTTTCAGTTTGATATATACTCAAGAGCCGAATACGCATTCCTAAGAATAGGTGAGATAAAGATTTACACAGAATCCCAACTTTACACGGGAATATCTATGAATTATAATTTTCACCCCTCCCTGGAAATCAATCTCGGTTTTTCGGTAGCCGGAGAGGAGGGGGAAGGAAGATTTTTTGTAGGAATTAGACCTGTTGATAGGAAGACATTCAGGGAAGCTGAAGGTGCTCCTTATATTGGTATAAAAATTTTATATTAAATTTTAGGAGGGTCGAAAATGGGAAAATTATTTACTTCTGAATCTGTAACACAGGGTCATCCTGATAAGATATGCGATCAGGTTTCAGATGCAATTCTTGACGCAATACTTAAAGATGACCCCAATGGAAGGGTGGCAGTTGAAGCCCTTACTACCAGGGGAATGGTTATAGTAGCAGGTGAAATCAGTACCACCACTTATGTTGATATACCTGCAGTTGTCCGTGAAGTAGTCAGAGAAGCAGGATATACAAGACCAGAATATGGATTTGATTACCAATCTGTTGCTGTAATTTCCTCCATCCAGGAACAGTCACAGGATATAGCCCAGGGAGTAGATATTGGCGGCGCCGGTGACCAGGGGCTTATGTTTGGTTTTGCTGTAGATGAAACACCAGAACTTATGCCCCTTCCGATAATGCTCGCTCACAGACTTGTAAGAAGGCTGGCAGAGGTACGGGAAGCAGGCATCCTTCCTTATCTGAGACCGGATGGAAAATCTCAGGTTACTGTAGAATATGATAATGAAGGTAAGCCTGTATGGGTAGATACTGTTGTTCTCTCTGCGCAACATGACGAAGATGTAAAATTAAGTGTTCTTCAGGAAGATCTCAGGGAACTGGTGATAAAACATGTGATTCCCGAAGAACTAAGAGACAAAAATATAAAATGTTACATTAACCCCACCGGTAGATTTGTGACCGGTGGTCCGGTGGCGGATACCGGTGTTACAGGGCGTAAAATTATGGTAGATACCTATGGCGGATATGCCAGACACGGTGGCGGATGTTTTTCAGGCAAAGACCCAACAAAAGTAGATAGATCAGCAACTTATATGGCACGTTATATTGCGAAAAATATTGTAAAGGCAGGGATTGCAAAGAAAGTAGAGGTTCAGTTGGCCTATGCAATAGGCGTGGCCGAACCTGTTGCTATATATGTGGATACCTTTGGCACAAGTGATGTGCCGGAAGAAGTGATCGTTAAAGCCATAAGAAAAAGATTTGATCTTACACCACGGGGTATTATTGATGAGCTTAAGCTATTGAGACCAATATATAAAAGAACAGCTTCTTATGGTCACTTTGGAAGAGAAGAGGAAGGTTTTACCTGGGAAAGAACAGATACAGCAAAGGATCTACTGGAGCTGATACATGGATAATTTTAAAATAAAAAATTTATCTTTAGCAGAACAGGGAAAAGAAAAAATTGAATGGGCTTCATCCAGGATGAAGGTGCTCTCTCTCCTAAAAGAGATGGGTAAAAAAGAGAAGCCCTTCAATGGTGTAACCATAGCAGCATGTCTACACGTTACATCCGAAACTGCAAATTTAATGATAGCTCTGAAAGAGTCCGGCGCAAAAGTGTATCTTGCTCCTTCTAATCCCCTCTCCACACAGGATGATGTTGCCGCAGCACTGGTTAAGTTTTATGAAATACCAGTATTTGCAATTAGAGGAGAAAATAGAGAAAGTTATTATGAAGATCTAAGAGAAGTAGCTTCAAAGAAACCGCATATAACCCTTGATGATGGAGGTGATCTTACTGCATACATTCATGAAAACGGGCTATTTGATGAGATCCTCGGTGGAACTGAAGAGACAACGACTGGGGTCATCCGATTCAGGGCTATGGAAAGGGACAAAGTACTCAAATATCCAATAATTGCTGTTAATGATTCCCGGACCAAATATCTATTTGATAACAGGTACGGTACAGGTCAATCCACCATTGACGGAATTTTAAGAGCAACAAATATACTGATTTCAGGATTGAAATTTGTGGTAGCAGGATACGGCTGGTGTGGGAGAGGCATTGCAATGCGCGCCAGAGGTATGGGCGCAAATGTTATTATAACCGAAGTTGATCCTATTAGAGCTTTAGAAGCTCGTATGGACGGCTTTGAAGTCCTCCCCATGGAGGAGGCTGCAAAGATAGGGGACATATTCGTTACAGCCACCGGTTGCAAAAATGTAATAGATGAAAAACACTTTTATCTTTTAAAAGATGGTGCTATACTTGCTAATTCTGGGCATTTTGATGTCGAAATCAATGTGAGGAAACTGGAGGAAATAGCAGTTTCTCACAGGAAAATGCGTGATAATGTGAAAGAATTTACTCTTAAGAATGGCAAAAAGGTCTATCTACTGGCAGAAGGTAGACTTGTAAACTTAGGTGCTGCTGAGGGGCATCCTCCAGAGGTTATGGACTTGTCTTTCGCAAACCAGTACCTTGCTGCAAAATTTATCCTGGAAAACAGGGGAAAGCTTGAAAATCGAGTATATGTACTTCCTCCAGAGATTGACGAAGAGATTGCAAAATTAAAACTGAAGTCTCTTGGTATCACCATAGATGAACTTTCTGATGAACAAATTAAATACCTTAGAAGCTGGAAAGAAGGCACCTAAAGCAAGTTTGACTTTGTATATTGTATATCATAGAATTTAACCCAACAAGGAGGCGATATGATTCCTCTTTTGTTGTCAATTTTGTTTAGTCTGGAGCCTGTTAGAAATGTAAGGGCTTTTGATACCCCTGATGACGGGGGAGGAAGTATTACAGTAACCTGGGAGATCCCAGAATCTAATACCTCCATCACCAGAATAGAGATATTCAGAATGGAAGGGAGTACGGAAGCCACTCCCGAGCTGGTAGGCTACTTCTTGAGACCTCAAACTCAATTTGTGGATAATACTGTCGAGGATGGTGTCCCTTATTACTATTTTGTGAGAATAAGAAGTGACTCGGTTTATGTCGACTCCAAAATAACTGCAACACCAGCCATCAGTAAAGCTCAATGGTTCAATAGCAGAAGAATACCTGCATTGATTATCCTCGTTCTATATTTTGGTTTTCTCATGTTTTATATCTTTAAAGCGAAGAGTGGGGGGAGTCTATTTATACGAAAGATTGCAGGACTTGAAGCAATTGATGAAGCAGTGGGTAGATCAACAGAGATGGGACGACCAATTCTTTATATTCTTGGTCTTGGATACATAAGTGATATTCCCACTGTAGCCTCTCTTGCAATATTAAAGAGGGTATCCAAAAAGGCTGCGGAATACGAGGCTGAGGTTATAGTTCCATGCTTTGATCCGATCGTGATGGTAGCTGCACAGGAAACTGTTAAAGAAGGCTATTTAGAGGCAGGAAGACCCGATCTTTACAATGAAGGTCAGGTGTTCTATTTAACTTCAGACCAATTTGGATATGCGGCGGGGGTTGATGGTATAATGCTTAGACAAAGACCAGGAGCTGTATTTTTACAGGGTTTATTCTTTGCTGAATCACTTATTCTTGCTGAAACCGGACATTCAATTGGAGCTATTCAGATTTCAGGTACAACTTCTGTTACACAGTTACCATTCTTTATTGCTGCCACAGACTATACTCTGATCGGGGAAGAGATGTATGCAGCAAGTGCTTATCTTTCCAAAGACCCGCTGGCACTCGGAACTATAAAAGGAGAAGATGTCGCTAAAATGGTGCTTGTGGTACTCATTCTCATAGGAACTTTATTGGAAACTTTTGGTATTCACTGGTTAAGCAACTTCTTTGCACTATTTTAAGGAGGATAAAAAATGAGAAGAGAAATCCCTCTTGCAATAACTTTCATATCCGGGTTCCTCTTAATTGTAGCACTTTTTATCCCTCATAAACCCTTCGGAACTTTACAAGAAACATTCAATGATTGGTACATTATAGTATCAGGGTTTACAATGATTCTTGGTATTGATAGCCTGCTCTTACACAACTGGAACAAAGTTAAAAGAAAAAAGAGTGACTGGCCATATGCTCTGACACTGATTATGAGTTTCTTTCTCACCCTGCTCTGGGGTCTATATTCAATTGTTTACGAACCCACCCATAATCCTTTTGCTCCCACAGCCTCTTTCTTGAAATATTTCTATAAATCTATTTTTGTACCTCTTCAGGCAACAATGTTCGCACTTCTTGCATTCTTTATCGCCAGCGCAGCTTACAGAGCTTTCAGGGCAAGGGAAATTAATTCTACTCTCCTCTTATTTTCAGCTGCTCTTGTAATGCTTGGAAGAGTTCCAGAAGGCGAGAAAGCTGCTCCTTATGTATTTGGCATCATCTTTCTCCTCTTCGCAATTTACTTCTTCATTGAGGCTTCACTTCTTACTGCTGGATTTCTCAAATATCTTTATGTAGCCGTGGGTGTGCTCCTTCTCGTAGCAATATATCCTGTGAGCAAACTCCTTCTGGCATATCTGCCTAAAATTGCTGACTGGATTATGAATATTCCGCAACTTGCTGCTAAGAGAGGAATCCTTATTGGTGTGGCTTTAGGTGGAATCGCAATGTCCCTGAGAATCATTGTGGGCATTGAGAGAACCTATCTCAAGTAGGAGGCTGAATATGAGGGAATTTTTTGAAAAATTAGGAAAGATTGATAGAAGAATTATTTATCTTATAGTGGCCATAGGTGTTATTACTCCAATACTTTTTAAAGCGAGGCTCCCCATAAAACCCCTGCCCGAGGTGAAGCAGGCATTTGATTATATAGAATCTCTTCCTGAAAGTTCTGTAGTTCTTATCTCTATAGATTACGATGCGTCCAGCATGCCGGAGCTACAGCCTATGCTTTACGCTCTTCTAAGACATATCTTTCGTAAGAACCTCAAGGTCATCATGATGGGACACTGGCCCCTTGGAGTCCCTCTTGGCCAAATCGCGCTGGAAGACGTAGCCAAGGAAATGGGTAAAAAATATGGAGTAGATTACTGTTTTCTTGGTTATCGACCAGGGATAGCTGCTGTGATGTTGAACCTTGGTAAAGAGATCAGATCTGTATTCGCTTCAGATTATAAATATACTCCTCTGGACTCTCTACCCATGATGAAAAACATACATAATTACAATGATATAGCCCTTCTCATTGGTTTAGAAGCTGGATCTGTGGGTGATTTCTGGGTTCAGTTTGCTCAGGCAAGATTCAATCAAAAAATAATACTCGGTTCCACTGCAGTGATTACACCTGACATATACCCATATCTTCAGGCAGGACAGATTGTTGGTCTTATAGGTGGTTTAAGAGGTGCAGCAGACTATGAAACGCTTGTGAATTCACCGGGTCCGGCAAGTATTGGAATGTATTCACAAACTGTAGTCCACATACTTATTGTCGCTCTGATAATTATTGGAAATGTTGGCTATTTTGTTTTAAGGAGGAGGAAGTAAAATGACATCTGTATTCTGGACCTGGGTAGCGGCTTTTTTCACTCTTTCAATATTAAGTTTTCTATATAAAGATAACCCCTTCTATAAATTTGCAGAACATATTTATGTAGGCAGTTCTGCTGCTTTCTACGTTTTGCAGCTATGGGTATTTGATGTTTATCCAAAACTCGTTGGAGGATTTCAACACAAAGTCGGAGTTGAAAAATGGATCCTCATTATACCCGCTTTTCTCTCAGTGCTGATGCTTACAAGATTCATTAAGCCCATCTCATGGCTCTCAAGATGGGCAATAGCCTTTACCGTTGGAATGGCTGCTGGGCTTGGTGTTACCGGGCTTCTTCAGGGATTTCTGGTTCCGCAAGTTAAAGCAACTTTTCTGCCTTTTTATGTACCCAGTACCAGTTTCTGGAATACTTTCTATCTATCCATCAATAATATCCTGATCGTACTCGGAACAGTTGCCACTATTTTTTATTTCTACTTCTCCAGAGAACATAAGGGTACACTGGGTACTATATCAAGAGCCGGGATTACTTTTATAATGATCGCTTTCGGCGCTTCCTTCGGCTACACAGTAATGGCCCGTGTTTCGCTTCTAATTGGGAGAATGTATTTTTTGATCCATGACTGGCTACATTTAGCTTAGAGGTGATTCTTCTTGAAACCTGTGAACAAAGCTAAAATTTTGCCTTTCCTCGTCGCTTTAGCCATTGTAGGTCTTGATCAATTAACTAAGTTTCTGGTAACGAAGAATCTTGTGTATGGACACTCGTACCGCCTAATAGGTGAAGTCCTTAAACTTACATATGTGAAAAATCCAGATACGTTATTCAGCATCTCACTGGGCCCCAATTTCCCCTATATCACTCTGGGATTCGTATTGATAGCTGTCCTGGTGGTTCTTATTTTACATGAAAAACAACTGACTCACAGCTTGATTTATGGTCTCCTTTTAGGTGGCGCGGCGGGAAATATTATAGACAGATTAAGAATTGGAGAAGTGGTAGATTTTATAGATGTGGGTATCTCACCTACCCTTAGATGGCCGGTATTTAACCTGGCTGATTCAGCGATTACCATTGGACTCATAATTTACTTTATAATTATTTTAAAAGGTGTTAAAAAGGGGGAAAATACATGATTAATTCATTGATTTTCATAATAGTGAGCTATACTTCTATGTTTGCATTTTCCGGCTCAGGAGACATACGCCGTGCACTGTTTAATCCCCTTCAACTTGAACGCCAGGGGAGATTAAGCATTTATTTTTCCGGTGGATTCACACGAGCCAATGAAAATAGATACCAATACGTTTATGATTCTTATGATAATACTGTGGGTAAAATCACTGTTTATTCTCACTCCAAGTTTTATACTGACCTACCAGATTTTCTCACCACATATAGACCTGGAAAAAGGGTGTTCGGTTACCTTGGAAGTATAAAATTTGCAGACTTAAATTACACCTTTTGCCAAAAATCCCGCGATCCCAACTATGTGATTAGAGAAGATTCAGTTTTAGAGCAGACCGGGACTATTAGGTTTTACAAAGTAGGAGCCGGAAGCCAGATAAACCTTTTTTCTCTCCTTCTGGGTATCGTGTATGCCCGTGGATCCCAGGATTCTCTGACTTTTAATGGATTTATGCCGGAAGTAGGAGCTGGCATTTTTTCTCCAAATATAGACTTAATACTTAATATTTATCCAGGTGCAAATCTTCAGGGAGATGTAGATAAAAAATTACCTCCAGTGGTACATGGAGACCTCACACTAAAAGCACCCTCTAAACAGTTAGACAGGGTGACAATCTCCCTTACTTACAAAAACTGGAAAAAATCATATTCCTACTATCATAATACAATAGAGGGAATGATTTCGTTATACCATACATTTCAGGATGTTACAACATTAGGAGTAGGCGGCTCCATAACTACATCCTATGTAGATGGAGAGACATATATTCCTACTTACACATTGTACACGTCCCATAGATTGAATCTCATAGAAATTGGCACTTTTCTCAGTTATACACCTTTTAATTACAATAAATATGAAAAAATTGAAGAATCAAAATTAAGTGTTAATCTTTTTATAAAAATGAACCTTTAAGGGGGGATAAAAATGGCCGAAAGGATTGTAAAAGCACCTCGAGGAACAAAATTAACTTGTAAAAGCTGGCAAACTGAAGCTGCAATGAGAATGTTAATGAACAATCTAGATCCTGATGTGGCCAAAGACCCTGCCCATCTTATTGTCTATGGTGGAACAGGTAAAGCAGCCAGGAATTGGGAAGCTTTTGAAGCAATTGTTGAGACATTAAAAGAGCTGGAAAATGATGAAACATTGTTGGTTCAATCCGGGAAACCAGTGGGTGTATTTAAGACTCATGAATGGGCACCAAGGGTCTTGATTGCCAATTCCAACCTGGTCCCCAAGTGGGCAACATGGGAATACTTTAGAGAGCTTGAAGAAAGAGGACTTATAATGTACGGTCAGATGACTGCAGGAAGCTGGATTTATATAGGAACCCAGGGTATACTCCAGGGTACATATGAAACCTTCTATGCTGCTGCCCGGAAACATTTTGGTGGAACTTTGAAGGGCAAAATAATTCTCACGGCGGGGCTTGGCGAGATGGGTGGAGCCCAGCCACTGGCAGCCACTTTGAATGATGGCGTTATGATTGCAGTGGAAGTCAATCCATGGGCGATAGAAAGACGAATTAAGACCGGTTATCTTGATACCTGGACAGATGACATTGACAGGGCCCTCAAAATGGCAGATGAGGCCAGAAAGAAAGGAGAGCCACTCTCCATTGGACTCCTGGGTAATGCTGCGGAAGTCCATCCAGAACTGGTAAAAAGAGGATTTATACCTGATGTATTAACAGATCAGGTTGCAGCTCATGATCCACTGAACGGCTACATTCCAAAAGGGCTTTCAATGGAAGAAGCGGATGAATTAAGAAAAAAAGACCCTGACGAATATCTCAAACGGGTGGGAGAATCTGTGGTGCTGCATGTTGAAGCAATGCTTGAAATGCAAAAAGAGGGCGCAGTAGCCTTTGAATATGGTAATAACTTAAGAAGGTTGGCCTATGACAATGGTGTCAAGGACGCATTTAATATTCAGGGTTATGTTCCAGCTTTTATAAGAGACCTATTTGCAGAGGGGAAAGGCCCATTCCGTTGGGTTGCTCTTTCAGGAAATCCAGAAGATATTTTCAAAACTGATAGAAAAGTACTGGAACTTTTCCCATATGATGATCATTTGAGAAAATGGATTGAACTCGCCCAGAAAAAAGTCAAATGGCAGGGATTACCGGCAAGAATATGCTGGCTGGGACAGGGAGAACGTGCCGAATTTGGACTTGCCATCAATGAAATGGTTAAAAGGGGAGAACTGGATGCACCCATTGTAATAGGTCGAGACCATCATGATACAGGCTCTGTAGCCTCGCCTTACAGGGAAACCGAGGCCATGAAAGATGGCTCTGACGCCATTGCAGACTGGCCAGTTCTTAATGCAATGCTCAATGTTGCTTCAGGCGCTACATGGGTATCATTCCATCATGGAGGTGGAGTTGGTATTGGATATTCTCTCCATGCTGGCATGGTTATAGTGGCAGATGGGAAGGAGGAAACTCAGATGAAACTTGAAAGGGTACTAACCAATGACCCTGGTATCGGTGTCATGAGACATGCAGATGCTGGCTATGAGATCGCTATTAAAACAGCAAAAAAACATGGGCTCAAAATACCCATACTAAAAAAGGAGGGATAGCGTGGAAGAACAATTAAATAAGATCCTGGATAAGATAGCGTTCCATATCCACAGTGCATCAGGATGGATAAAACTTCTGGGAATCCTCAGTATCATCGGTGGTATCACCACTGCTTTAAGTATAGTAGGAATTGTGGTGGCATGGATTCCTATATGGATGGGGGTTATTCTTCTTCAGGTTGCATCTAAAACAGAAGAATATAAAATTACTAAAGAACCGGAAGCTCTCGAAGAAGCCCTGAGTAAATTAAAAACCTATTTTGTACTTCAGGGAGTCGTTGCTCTCGTTGGAATTATTGCTACAGTGATTGGCCTTATTATTGCACTCACATCGGATCTATATTTGAGTAACTTCTTTGGGGGAATGAATTACTACTAAAACAGCTCTAATTGAAAGGCCACAAAGAGTAGTTTATAATAAAGCACAGGAGGTGAAAAACAATGAAAAAAGGAATTCATCCAGTTTATTATGAAAATGCAGTAATTAAATGTGCCTGCGGGAATGAGATTGTTACAGGCTCTACAAAGAAAGAAATTAAAGTAGAGATTTGTTCTAAATGTCATCCTTTCTATACAGGGCAAACAAAACGGCTTGTTGTGGATACAGGTGGTCAGGTTGAGAAGTTCAAGAAAAAATATGGATGGGAAGAGAATGAGTAAAAAAACAAATCTTTTATTGCTTCCTATCTTATTTTTAATAATATCCTCATGTGCAGTGAGGAAAACTGGAAGGGAAACACAGGTTATTAAGATAGAGCCGGAAGAAACCTCAAAAGTGGATACTATAAAGGTGGAGAAAGATACCCTTCCAGTTACCATTGAGGACACTACCAAGAAATCTACAGAACCGGAATTTACATTTGTTCCTCAAAAGGAGGAGGAAAAGAAACGTATATTTGGGTATAGAGTTCAGATCTTCGCATTTTCTGATAGAGAAAGAGCTGAAGCAGCAAAAGAAGAAGCACAACTCATTCTAGACCAACCGGTTTATATAGAATATGTCCCGGGGTTTGATGGAGAATATAAAGTGAGGGTCGGAGATTTTGTCTCAAGGGATGAAGCAATTAAATACAGAGATTATCTCCGCAGGAAAGGTTATCCAGACGCATTTATTGTAGAGACCTATATCACTGTCCATTGATTTGGTACCTGGCTTCCACAAATAGAGATAAGCTAAAGGAATTTCAGCACATATTAAAGTCGTACAGAGTAAAATTAAAATTCCCCGTAGATGAGGGTATATTGTTCGATATTTCAGAAACGGGGAAGACACTGAAGGAAAACGCTTTAATCAAGGCAGAACATCTATATAAAATTGTAAAAAAACCCGTTTTATCTGATGACACAGGATTATTTGTGCCCCACCTTGATGGTGCCCCAGGAATTTTTTCCAGCAGATTTGCCGGAGAAAACTCTTCGTATCTTGAAAACAGAAAAAAATTGCTCAGATTACTGGAAGGTATCCCCTTCCACAAAAGATCTGCGAAATTTAAAACTGTAATCTGTTTATATATGGGTAATGAAATCCAATTCTTTGAGGGACAAGTACATGGCTTCATCACCTCTGAAGAAAGAGGGTATTCTGGATTCGGGTACGACCCCATTTTTCTCTATCCTCCTCTGGGCAGGACCTTTGCTGAAATACCTTTACATTTAAAGAATAGAATTTCCCACAGAGCTAAAGCTATCGGAGCATTGCTCGATTTTCTGAAAAAAAGCCATGGAAAAGGCAATATTTTTTGATAGAGACGGTACCCTCATCGAGGATAAGCACTATCTTTCCTCTCCCCTTTATATAAGATTCAAGAAAGATGTTTTAAATACCCTTAAGGCCTTACAAAATAGAGGTTATAAATTTTTTATAGTATCCAATCAATCTGGGATAAAAAGAGGATATTTTTCGTATAGAAGAGCCGAGAGGATAATGCGAGAACTTGTCAGCAGATTAAAAACTGAAAAGATTCTGGTAGAGGGAATTTATTTCTGTCCACATCATCCTGGAGAAAGATGCCCCTGCAGAAAACCAAAAACATTTCTTTTGAAAAAAATTAAAAAAACATATCCAGGGCTTGATTTTTCAAAATCTTATTTTGTTGGTGATAAAAAGGAAGACATTGAGACGGGGAAAAAATACGGTATTAAAACAATTCTTATTTCTCCGGATTGTAATAAAAAGTTTGGAGCTGATTACTGCATAAAAACCTTCTCAGAATTGTTGAATATTATTGAGGATTAAATGAACATCAGAAACATTGCCCTTCATGTTATCTCAAGAGTTCTGGAAGAAGGTGCATGGTTAAATAAAATACTAACTCATTTCCTTTTCAAGATTCAGGATGCAAGGGATAGAGCTTTTCTAACTGAACTTCTATATGGTACTGTGAAGCAGAAATTACGCCTTGACTGGACCATCAGTAAATTTCTTGAGAAGTACTCCATTGAGGAATTACCACCTTACATCAGGAATATTTTAAGACTTGGGACATATGAAATCCTTTTTCTCAACATTCCCCCTTATGCTACAGTCAACGAATACGTAAAGTTAGCAAAAAAGGTAGGACACCGGGGAACTGCCGCTCTCGTTAATGCTCTGTTAAGAAGAATCTCTTCAGAAAGACCTGAACCCAGAGAACCATGGATCAAATATTCTCATCCTAAATGGCTATATGAAAGGTGGAGAAAGAGAATGGAAGAAGAGGAATGTATTAAACTAATGGAATATAACAATTCTCCGCACGTGATATTTATCAGAATCAACACGTTAAAAGTTACTCCATCTGATTTTGAAAAAGAACTTAAAAAAAACGATGTTAATTTTGAAAGGCTCTATTTTCCGGAAACACTGAAAATAACAACTCCTCCCCAGTTTCTCCCCATAGGCAAATCCTTTTACTTGGTTCAGGACCTATCCACGCAGGTCGCTGTACACTATCTCAATCCTGAACATCATTCTACAATTTTGGATATGACTGCGGCACCGGGAGTGAAAACAACACATATTGCACAATTAACATCTGACACGGCCTGGATCGTGGCCGTTGAGAAAAATAAAGGTAGATCCAGATTAATTAAAGATCTGGGAAGGAGAATGGGAATTACAAATATAGATATAGTTGTGGGAGATTCTTCGTATATATCCTTCAAAACCCGATTTCAATTTATACTCCTTGATGCACCCTGTTCTGGACTCGGTACATTACGACGGAAGCCAGAAATAAAATGGAGAATTAAGGAGAATGACATACATAGAATGAGTATTTTACAGAAGAAATTACTTGAAAACGCTGCCCGACTGGTTAAAAAAGGGGGCTTTATTCTTTATTCTACCTGTACAATTGAACCAGAAGAGAACGAAGAAAATATAAAGTATTTTCTTAGCAAATTTACCGACTTCAAACTGGTTACGGGAAAAAATATTCCAGAAAATTTCGTTAAAAATGGATTTCTTTTCATTGAAGGGATAAAATATAACTGTGATTACTTTTTTGGGGCAAAACTCCAGAAAGTGAGGTGAAATATGAAGATATATATCTCCATTGATATGGAAGGTTTATGGGGTCTTTCCTCCTGGAGTGAGGATAAACAGGACATAAAAAGGGCCATAACGAGGGAACTAAAGGTGGTACTTGGTGCCCTTGAAAAATCCACAAGGGGGAAATTAAATGTCCTGGTTGCCGATTCTCACTCATATGGAGAAAATCTTATTATGGAGGAGTTACCTGATTATGTGGAGGTCATTAGAGGATATCCTCGAAAATTTTATATGATGCATGGGCTGGATGAAACTTTTGATGCCTGCATGTTTATAGGATATCATGCTCCCTGTGGTGTAACTCCTGGTCAGATGGATCATACCTACTCGTCCTCTAGCATTTTCAAAATCGAGATAAACGGTAGAATTGTAGGAGAGTCTGAAATCAATGCTCTTCTTGCCGGTCATTTCAATGTTCCTGTCATATTAATATCCGGTGACAATCAACTTTTTAACTTTTCAAGAAAAAATTTTCCAGAAACTCAGTTTGTAATCACAAAATATGCCATTTCAAAATTTGCTGCTAGAATGAGACCATGGAAAGAGGTTGTAGAAGAGTATAAGATTAAGGTCCATAAAGCGGTGGAAAATATGAAAAATGTCTCTCCTATAAAGTGGGACCCCCCCTATACTGTAGAAATAGAACTACTGGACACTTCAAAAGCTTACACAGCCGCCATAATTCCAGGAGCAGCTCTTATAGATGGAAGAAAGGTTAGCTTCTCTTCCAGTGATTTCAAGGAGATTTACAGATTTATAATGAGCACCTCTCTCATAGCATGGGCAGCAAGAAAGAGCTAAAATATACACTGGAAACAGATGTAAGATATATAAAAGGTGTCGGTCCAAAAAGAGCAGAGCTTTTAAGAAAACTGAGAATTAAAACCATTGAAGATCTTCTCTATTTAGCACCAAGGAGGTATGAAGATAGACGCAACATTATCCCTATTAAAGATATTAAACCAGAAATTTATGCAACAGTGAGAGGTTTTGTCAGTCTAAAGGGAGCAAGAAAAATTTTTGGAAAGAATGGTTCAGCTATCGTAATAGAGGATGGCACAGGCTGGATTGAAGTCTGCTGGACCATCCCTGAAATTGTAAAACAATTTTCCCTAGGTGATGAGGTAATAGTTTCAGGAAAAGTAACACTTGATAAGTTATACAATAAACCTATTTTTGTTCATCCAGAATATGCAATAATAGGGAAAAAGGGGAAGAAAGAACTGGTTGCTGGTTCCATAGTGCCTATATATCCACAAACCGAAGGCCTGGATACTCGTTTTCTAAGAAGAATAATTCACGAAGCTATCGAAGAACCCTCTATACAGATTCCTGAGACTTTACCGGAGGCTATTAGAGAGAAATATAACCTTTACAACAGGGCAACCGCCATAAAAAAGTTACATTTTCCCGACACTCTTGATGAGGCTAAAAAGGCTCGTGATACCCTGGCTTTTGAAGAACTCTTTTATTTTTTCCTTACTTTGGGAAAACAGAAAAAAGAAATTACCGGGAAGAGTGTTACACTTTTTAAAAAAGGAACACTTACGGAGCATTTTTTACGTACACTCCCTTTTGAACTCACGCCCTCGCAAAAGAAGGTTATAAAAGAAATCGAATATGACATGGCAAAGGAAGAACCCATGCAGAGATTGCTTCAGGGGGATGTAGGCTCAGGTAAAACTGTTGTTGCAGTTTATGCAATGCTTTTAGCAGTAGAAAATGGTTTTCAAGCTGCTTTGATGGCTCCTACAGAGACCCTGGCTGAGCAGCATTATATAGTGATCTCTGACATGTTGTCCTCGCTCAGTGTATCTGTAGGCCTTCTGGTTGGTGGAATGAAGAAGTCAGAGAAAGAAAGTATTACCAGTGCGATCTCTTCAGGTGAAATTCAAATAATCATCGGGACACAGGCACTAATTCAGGAATCTGTAAGGTTTAAAAACCTGGCTTTTGCTGTTGTGGACGAGCAGCATAGATTTGGTGTAATACAGCGCTCTAAACTAATTGCAAAAGGTAATAACTTAACTCCTCACTTTCTGGTAATGACGGCTACACCTATACCCCGTACTCTTGCGCTTACACTTTACGGAGACCTTGATCTTAGTATCTTAGACGAAAAGCCTGCAGGGAGGCAACCTGTCATTACAGCAATGAGAAGGGAATCAAAGAGAGATGCCATATACAACTGGGTATTTGATCAGGTAAAGAAAGGCGATCAGGCTTATGTGATAGCCCCTTTAATAGAAAAATCTGAAAAAATCGAGGTTAAGGCCTGCGAAGAGGTATACGAATACCTTCTTTCGAGGGCACCCAAGGATTTGAATATAGCCATGCTTCATGGTCGTATGCCCAGGGAAGAAAGACGAAGTATTATGCAAAGTTTCCGAAGAGGGGAAATACAGATCCTTGTTTCTACTACCGTGATCGAGGTGGGTATAGATGTTCCAAATGCAACTATAATGGTGATTGAGCATGCGGAAAGATTTGGGCTTGCTCAACTTCACCAGCTGAGAGGACGAATAGGCCGCGGCTCCAAAAAATCGTATTGTATTTTAATAACTTCTGATAAATTAACAGAAGATGCAAAACAAAGACTTAATGCCATGGTAAAAAGTAATGATGGGTTTTATCTTTCTGAGGTAGATTTGAGACTCCGTGGACCCGGTGAATTTATGGGGACAAGACAACATGGATTACCTCAATTTAGAATTGCTGATATTTTGAGGGATCAAAAGCTCATTGAAAAGGCCCGTTCTGAGTCCTTTTATTGGCTTGAGCACCACCCCGAATTTTTGAACATACCTGAAGTATCAGCACATATTAAAAAAATAAAAAAGGAGGATATTATATATGTTGGGTAGGTTAAGAGTTTTTATACTGTTTTTTCTGTTCCTCACAACAACATGTAAAGCTCCTGAAGAAATACCAAGAGGAGAAGAAAACCAGATTATACTTGTCTGTGATGATGCTCTGGAAGAGGCAGAATACTTTAATAGCATTGTTAATGATACTTTTTATACCCCTCATGAGGACCCTCTTTTCCACATAGATTATGTTGCATATGAACAGTTTATCACATATGCCGGATTTAAAAATGTACTGATTTTTTCATTTCCCGAATCTCCCAATTACACTTTTTTCAAAAAAATCTTTGGTAACGTGAAAGAGGGAGTATATAAGACTAAAAATGTATTTAGAAAGGGAGATTTTGTGGTTGGTGTTCTTGCTCCTAAAAAACAGGTGCTTAAGAAATATGTAGAGGATTATAGCCCCATGCTGAAAGAATTGTTTCTGGAAAGATATTTTCATTTCTTAAGAATGAAAGCCTATTTTACAGGTAGAGATAAAAAGAAAGAAAAGGAAATACGAAAACGTTATGGAATTTCTCTTAAATTACCTGAAGGCTGGCAATACTGGAAAACCGAAAACAACTTTCTTTCTCTCGTTAAGCATTATCCAGATAGATTCATCTTTATATACACATCCAGTGCAAAACCCAATCTAAAGCCTCAAAATGTTCTGGATATGCGTGATTCACTTGCTGAAATCTATTACGAGGGTGATAAGGTGGTTAGGTCTCAGATTAAAATCGATACCCTGGAATTCCTCAACGAAAATGCTCTACGCATAATTGGTCCATGGGCTAATGATACACTTGTCATTGGCGGTGGTTTTATGTCTATAGCTTTTAACCACAATGGGAAATTCTATCTTCTTGATGGTGGTGTCTTTGCACCTGAAAGAAAAGAAAAACTGGAATATCTATTGCGCGCACAGATTATTTTCTCCACTATAAAATTGGAGTAAAAAATGGATCTTGAAAAAGTTCTGGAAGAGAATGGGGTTATACTTAAAGGCCATTTTCTGCTAACCAGCGGCCTCCATTCTGATATCTATTTTGAAAAGTTTCGCCTTCTCGAAAAACCTCACCTAATACGCTCTCTAATTATTGATGTAAAAGAAAAACTAAATAAGCTTAACTTCAATGTCGTGATCGGGCCACTTACCGGGGGTGCTCTTGTAGCATTTGCAGTTGGAGAAGTTCTGCAAAAAGTAGCTTATTACGCTGAAAAAACCAATAACAAGTTTATTCTGAGTAGAGGCTTCCAGTTGAAAGATTCAGATAGAGTGCTTGTGGTAGACGATGTACTCACTACCGGTGGCTCTCTGGAAAAGGTGAAAAATCTGGTACTTTCATATGGGGCAACTGTAGTCGGATATTTTGTATTAATAGACCGAAGGCCCCAGGATAAAGGTCTTGAACTTCCAATTTTTTCATTGATTAGAAAAAAAGCTAATGTGTATACCCCTAAAGAATGTCCTTTATGTAAACAGGGTATTCCTCTTGTGCGGAGAGGCAGTAAATAGATTATTTATCAGCAAAAACACCAAAGCTGCGGAACTTTTCCATTCTGTGTTTTTTTAGCTCCTCGGGGCTAAGTTTGAGCAATGATTTTAAGTGTTTTAAAGTAGCAGTTTTGAGGTTTTCTACTGCTATCTGAGGATCCCAATGTGCACCTCCAGGAGGTTCCTCAACAATTTCATCAACAATTCCAAATTCGAAAAGGTCTTCTGCAGTCAATTTTAAAGCCTCTGCAGCTTCAGGAGCCCGTGTAGAGTCCCTCCATAAAATGGAAGCACATCCTTCAGGTGAGATCACTGAGTAAATTGAATATCTCAGCGCAAGAACTACATTTGCCACAGCAATTGCCAATGCTCCCCCTGACCCTCCTTCTCCTATAATGGCTGTGATGACAGGAACCCTCGATTTGAGCATAAGTTTAATACTTTCTGCTATGGCCTGAGCCTGCCCCCTTTCTTCCGCACCTATTCCGGGAAAAGCACCAGGGGTATCTACTAAAGTTATGACCGGGATACTGAATTTATCCGCCAGCCTCATAATACGCATAGCCTTCCGGTACCCTTCTGGATGTGGCATTCCAAAATTTCTCCATATCTTTTCTTTAGTATCCCTGCCCTTTTCCTCTGCTATTATTGCCACTTTATAATTCTCAATAAAACCAAAACCGGTAATGATGGAGGGGTCATCCCTGAAATTTCTGTCACCATGCAACTCAATGAAATCTTGAACCATCCCTTTTATATAGTCCACTGCATGAGGACGGTCAGGGTGTCTTGCAAGCTGTACTTTTTGCCACCTACTGAGATTTTTATAAATTTTTTCTTTCAATTCACGTGCCCTTCTTTCAAGATTTGATATTTCCTCTTCCAGCTGCGAATCTTCTCCGAGCATTTTTTTTAATTCCTGTATTTTTCTATCAATCTCATAAATTGGTTTTTCAAAATCCAGAATTTTCATGTGCCTTAACCTCCACCACGAAAGAATGGACTGGCGGTAAACCAGCTCTCCTGTAGCTCCCATTGTAAACCAAAAAGAAATTGTTCTTTACTCTTAATTTAAAAATCCCCTCGAAGACTCTGGGCTCATCTCCAACAAAAATACCTCCTCCAAGTGAAAACAACTTATGAGGGACATATGAAGCACCTATCCTGTGAGTTACACCAAACCCGTGTATGATATTTCTATTGCCCTGTCTCATAATTTTAGAATAGGAATATGAAAGTAAAATGCCCTTTATGGGGAAGTAGAAAGTGGTATTAATTTTCATAGGAAGAGGAAATTTTTCTTCCACTCCAGTATCAAAGGCTAAATTATCCACATAAGCTGACAGAACAAGACCATCGAGATAAGACGGTCTGTATAGAAAACCAAAAGAGCCAAAAAAAGATTCCACTTTTTCGTTAATTACTTCAAAACGGAAATAGGATGCTCTGACACCAAAGGACAACTCTTTATCTATATCTATTCTCTTACCTCCATAGATAATATATGCAGTAGGATTATATGTAAAGCTCAGCAGATCATCTGGGATATTTGGTTTGTATTCCAGTTCTCCAAAATCATAATATCTAAAACCTACAGCTCCTTTTTCATAGAAAAATCCAAGTTCGTGAATTTTTGAGTATCCATCCCACAAAGATGAGGAAAATGATACATGAATGCCAGCTTCATAAGAAGATGGATTTCCTGTATTTAAATAATTCAACAAAGTCAATTCAGAGGATGGTGAAACCTCGAGGAAAGAATATCCCGTGCTAAAAATAATAGCCAGAAAAAGCAGAAAAGACTGCATTAGAATTCCTCCATTGTTAAGCCAAGCCTCTCGGAAATTACTTTCAGTTCACTATTGTTTTTAAATTTAATCACCACCTGTCCTCCTCCTCTCTTGCCAACTTTTATTAAGACTGGCTGCTGTAAATATTCAGATTTGACTTTTAGGGGTGTGACTTTACTTTTTTTACCTATTTCTTTTAATCTTTTAATAACATTTTCTGTCTCCCGTACACTTAATTGTTTTTTAACTATTAAATTAGCGACTTTCTTCTGCTCCTCAGGACTCAGGGTAATTAAAAGCTTAGCATGCCCTTCCTGTATTTTACCCTCTCGCAGTAAATTTTTGACCTCCTCACTCAATTTCAAAAGCCTTAGCTTGTTACTCACAGTAGCACGGTCAAGCCCAACAAGCTCCCCTATTTTTTCATGTGTATATCCAAACTTTTCAATTAAAAGTGCAAATCCCGTGGCTTCTTCAATTGGATTTAAATTCTCTCTTAGTAAATTTTCAATGAGTGTAATCTCCGCCACCGTATTGTCTGAAACATTGAGAACCATAGAGGGGATTTTCTTAAGGCCGGCTTTTTTTGCAGCCAGCAATCTTCTTTCACCCGCAATAAGAAGATACCCATCCTCTTCCTTCCTTACGAGAATTGGTTCAAGTACCCCCTGTTTTTTAATGGATTCCACCAGAGGCTCTAAATCTTTTTCAACATCTCCTCTTGGCTGGTATGGATTCTTCTTTATTTTCTCCAGTTCAATTAACTTTACATTCTCAATTATCTCTGCATCGGGTATAAGTGCCCCGATACCTTTACCAAGCGCCTTTCGAGCCATTTTCTAACTCCTTTGCAAGTTGCAAATAATTAAAAGCCCCTGCTGAATCGGGAGCATATTTATGGATAGTAACACCAAAACTAGGAGCTTCCGCAAGCCTGATACTTCTTGGAATTACAGTATTGAATACCTTCCTGCCAAAATATCGTCTAACTTCCTCTTCAACCTGTTTGGAGAGATTTAATCGTCTATCATACATGGTGAGAAGAAGTCCTTCAATTCTCAAATCTGGATTGAAACTGCTCTTAACCAGCTTTATTGTCTTAAGTAAACGAGTAAGGCCTTCAAGTGCATAATATTCACATTGAACAGGAACAATCACAGAATCAGCAGCTACAAGTGCTATGATTGTTAAAGTGCCCAAAGAAGGTGGTGTATCTATAAGAATGTAATCAAATTCATCCAGTTCGTCTAATATGCTTTTCAGGACAAAATGCCAGCCCTTAATGCTGCGCAGTTCCACCTCACCACCCACCAGAGAACTGGCGGATGGGATTATAAAAAGATTCTCCTCATCAGTTTCATACAATGCATCTCTGGGATTTACTTTCCCCAGAAGAACCTCATAAATGGAGGAGGTATAATTTTCCAACCCCAGACCACTTGTTGTATTACACTGGGGGTCGAGATCAATTAGAAGAGTCTTTTTCCCTATTCGACCGAGAGCAGCACCAAGGTTAAGACATGTTGTTGTTTTTCCAACTCCACCTTTTTGATTTGCGATTACAATTTTCTTCATTTTTAAATTATAACTCTAACAAAATAACGAATCAATATTAAAATGTTCCACGTGGAACATTCATATAATTCTTTGAAATACATAAAGAAACTGCTGGGTCTCTCTATAAGGCGAATAATAATAATAAAAACGATCCGCCCTATCCATCAAATCACGGGAGGAAGAAAAATGAATCAGTATTCCTTCCTTTCTCACAATAAAGGGCAACAATCTTACGAGTTCGTCTATCCCGCAGGAAGCCTTTGAAACTGCTACGTCCGCTTCCAGTCTTAATTCTTTCCAGTCCACATCAAGGACATATATATCTTCCAATCTCAAATATTTGATTGCCAGCTCAAGAAAAGCCGTTCTTTTCTTCCTCCTCTCTACCAGATAAATTTGTGCATTGGGGAAGAGAATCTTTTGAACTATACCAACAAATCCCGCACCTGCCCCGAGGTCTACCAGCGAAGAAAAATCACCTATAAATTTGGATAGTACAACCGCGTCATAGAGCTGTTTCTCCACTTCCAGAAGTAAATCTTTTCTTGAAACCAGGGATAAACTTTTACTAAATTTTTTTATGAGATATGCGTACTGCTCCAACAATTCTCTCTCTTTACTACCAAGCTTTATACCCTCTTTTTCAAGAATATTAAATAAATTCTTCATTTTTCAACCACTATGGTTTTATAAGTTCTCAAAAACACTTTACCCTGAGATAATCCCTTAACCCGATATACATTTTTTCTTTCAGTATACATTACCTCAATTTTACCCAAACCTGCTTTGCTGTATTCTGCTGCTTTGCTAGCCGCAAAAAGGATATCTTCACTTGAAACTGGTCTTTCTCCTTTTATAAGAATAACATGGGGACCTGAATAATCCTTCACATGAAAAAAAATATCCTCTTTATGTGCTAAAGTGAATGTAATAAAATCGTTGCCAGTAGTGTTTTTTCCTACCAGTACTTTATGCCCGCCAGGTGAGATAAATTCAATATATTTTTCTCTTTTTCTTTGTCGTGAAAGAGCTTCTCTTCGGGCTTTTCGAATAGGTGCTTCAACTTCTTCATTTAATAGTTGCTTTAGTTTTTCATAGCCGCGTTTAAATTTTTTATAGAGCTTGTAGTATTTTTCAGCCTCTTCATTCACCGTCTTCCCGGGTGTTACTGAGATAACTATACCGTTTAAGTGAACCTCTGGATTCTCAAACACATAACCACTGGGAAAGCTGGTAAGTAACAAATCAGCAAAATCTTTGTATTTTCTAAACTCTTTTATTTTCTCCAACTCCTCTTTTAATCTTTCCTTGCGTATAGATTCATGACTACTTCCTGAAGGACCTGAGATTAAAGTATAATACGCTTCTATAGCCGAAGTATAAGGGGAATATTCTTTGAAAATAATCTCTTCACCGTAAACACAGGGGCTCCATCCTAATGGGTTGTGTGTGTCCTTATTAATAAGCAAATATCCTTTTTTAATCTTATCCTGCTCTCTTTCACCTGAACATTTTTCAGAAAAAGCGGGCAATTTCAGCTTTTCTGGCTTCGGTGGAGGGACATACTTCGTGCCCACTTGAAGTTGTCTAACCCTGGATTGTGTAGGTCCTACAGGTCTGGCGATGTAGGAAATAATACCGGATTGGTTTATCAAAATTAAATTGGAATTTTTCCCGGTAAGTTCAAATATTAAAGCCCACTTTACTTTTCCTTTTTTAAAAACAAGTACAGCTACCCTATCATCTTTGGAGAGTTTAGCATCTACAAGGACTGCACCGTATTTATCACCGAGAATCTTCATATTCTCCTCAGGGAATCGTTTTGTTAGGGTCAATCGAAATCCGGGGTATCCATAATAAAAATGCAGGAACAAATCTGACCTCTTAAAACCTATGTAGTAATCCTTCTCGTTTACTTTTATAAAATCTAATTTTTTACCAAGCAAAAATTCTCTTATTTCCTGAATACAAATTGAAAGATCGAAATAGGTATAGTCCTGCATCCTTAAAACAGGGGAGTATTAAAATCAAATCTGACACTGATTGGTTCTTCTTCATCTTGCCCGAAAAAATAAATGGGTGAAACCCCGATCTTCAAACTAAAAAAATCTTTGGTGAACTCCACACCGAGTGCATAGTGAGGTCTGTCAAAACCCATGTGTTTAAAACTGTAACCATCTTCTTTTCTCTCTCTTAGAGAGTGCACTACTTTGATTCCGCCTTTAAAGGAAAAATATTGTGAAATAGGAATACTTACACCTGAAATAAAGCCTAATTCTTTCTCTTCTTTTTCTGAATTAAAATAGATTAAAAACATATGACCCATATTTTTTACGGGTGAAAAATTCAATCCCAGAGCAACAGTGTATCTACCTGAATCTGTAGCATAACTGTAGACAGTATCTAAAAGATAATCTTTGACTTCCTTTTCCCAGGATTGTTTAAATCGATTTGCAAAAAATAAAATTTCGGATTGAGCGGAAAGTTCTCTCTTGTAGAACAAAGAGATATTATAGGAAAGTCTGGGAGATAAGTGCATTGTATCTAAAAGGTCATTATATATAACAAATTTCAGAGGAAAGGAGAAGGTGAGTGAATACGAAGAAAAATTTTTAAAAATACTCCAAGAAACACCTGGTTCAAAGTATAAATAACTATTTCTTGAAAGAACATTCCCATATTGATCAAGATTCTTTTCATTTTCATGACTAAACTTGCTAAAGAATGCCCATGATTCAGTTATTCTGGCAAAACCAAAACCAGTTGTAAAAAAGACACTACTGGAATCCTCAGTATCTATACCGGCCCAGAAGTATTTATTTCCAAAAATATTTGAAATGCACAGTGCTTTCTTCCAGGGAAGCTCAAAGATAATTATATTTTCTTTATCCAAAACCTCAGTATATGAGGGGAAAACTGAAATGAATGTAGGAGATTGATACTGAAAATATACAGGAATTTCAGAACTGTGGGAGAGAGTATTGTTTAAAAAAAGAAAAAATGTTAAAAAAAGATAATTCATAAAATTTAAGTGGGCCTGGGTGGAGTCGAACCACCGACCTTACGCTTATCAGGCGTACGCTCTAACCAACTGAGCTACAGGCCCACACCAAATAACTTTACCTTCCAAAGAACAGCATAAACCTGAATACTGTGTTATCCAGTCCGAAATTTAGAGTCCCTGAGTTACCCAGATCTGTGGTCACAGTTCCGGTTTTAGATTTGGAACTGCTTTTTGAGTAGCTAAATCCTGAAATGGCGTCAACACCCACGGAAATGGTTCTTGTAAGAAATACCTGCATCCCAACACCGTAATCTAAACCAAAATTAAAGGTTGAGGTTTTGGTATAATCACCTTCTGTTGCAGAGAATTTAGAAGTAGTCTTGCTATTTCCAAATCCAAAACCCAGACCAATTAAAGCATGCACATCAAAATCACGCACTTTAAAGAATGGATAAATACCAAGAAGATCAAATCCCATGTTAAAATTGGTAACATCTGAAGAATCTGTGGGGAATCTATTTGCTGTTTTTGTATAGTTGAAAGTGAGGCTTGGTTCAATCATGATTCCTTTCCCGAATCTCCAAGCCACTGTATTTGGGGTAAAAAGGTTAAGTGGTCCTCTTCCTCCGATACCCACGAAGGTGCCTGCTGCCAGCGGTGTAGCAATCACCACAGCAAGTACAACGTTCATCATTCTTTTCATACCCGTCCTCCTTTTTAGGACATCTGAATTTTATAAAAAAAATAAAGTGGCGTGTCTCTGGACATATTTATCTCGTTAAAGGAGGTGATCCAGCCGCACGTTCCCGTACGGCTACCTTGTTACGACTTCGCCCCAGTCACCGGGTTCACCCTAGGCGCCTCCCTCCCCATAAGGGGTTGGGCGAGCGACTTCAGGTGCCCCCGGCTTCCATGGCGTGACGGGCGGTGTGTACAAGGCCCGGGAACGTATTCACCGCCCCATGCTGATAGGCGATTACTAGCGATTCCGCCTTCATGCAGGCGAGTTGCAGCCTGCAATCCGAACTGGGAGCGGTTTTATGGGATTGGCTCCCCCTCGCGGGGTTGCAACCCATTGTACCGCCCATTGTAGCGCGTGTGTAGCCCTGGGCATAAAGGCCACACGGACTTGACGTCATCCCCACCTTCCTCCGCCTCATCGGCGGCAGTCCCCTTAGAGTGCCCAGCCGCCACATGGGCGCTGATGGCAACTAAGGGCAGGGGTTGCGCTCGTTGCGGGACTTAACCCAACACCTCACGGCACGAGCTGACGACAGCCGTGCAGCACCTGTGCTGGCTTCCCCAAAAGGGGATCCCCCAACCTTTCGGTCGGGGTACTACCAGCATGTCAAGCCCAGGTAAGGTTCTTCGCTTAGCATCGAATTGAACCACGCGCTCCACCGCTTGTGCGGGCCCCCGTCAATTCCTTTGAGTTTCACCCTTGCGGGCGTACTCCCCAGGCGGGGCACTTAATGGTTTCCCTTCGGCACGGAAGGCAAGAGCCTCCCACACCTAGTGCCCATCGTTTACGGCCAGGACTACGGGGGTATCTAATCCCCTTCGCTCCCCTGGCTTTCGGGCCTCAGCGTCAGGGACGGCCCAGAGAGCCGCCTTCGCCACCGGCGTTCCCCCCGATATCTACGCATTTCACCGCTACACCGGGAGTTCCGCTCTCCTCTGCCGCCCTCAAGTCCGGCAGTATCAGACGCAGTCCAACGGTTGAGCCGTTGGATTACACGTCTGACTTGCCGGACCGCCTACACCCCCTTTAAGCCCAGTGAATCCGGGCAACGCTTGCCCACCCCGTATTACCGCGGCTGCTGGCACGAGGTTAGCCTGGGCTTCCTCTGAGGGTACCGTCAAGTTACTGGGGTATTAGCCCAGTAACCCATCGTCCCCCCTGACAGCGGTTTACACCCCGAAGGGCTTCATCCCGCACGCGGCGTCGCTGGGTCAGGGTTTCCCCCATTGCCCAAATTTCTAGCCTGCTGCCTCCCGTAGGAGTGGGGCCCGTGTCTCAGTGCCCCTCGGGCCGGCCACCCTCTCAGGCCGGCTACCCGTCATAGGCTTGGTGGGCCATTACCCCACCAACTACCTGATAGGCCGCGGCCCCCTCCCTGGGCGCGAGCATGCAAGCAGAGGCCCGCTTTCATCCTGAAGGGATGCCCCTTCAGGACTGTATGGGGTATTAGCCACCCTTTCGGGTGGTTATCCCCCTCCCAGGGGCAGGTTAGCCACGTGTTACTCCGCCGTCCGCCGCTAGGGTAAGAGTCGAACCCGAAGGTTCATCTCTTACCCTCGCACGACTTGCATGGCTAAGACACGCCGCCAGCGTTAGCCCTGAGCCAGGATCAAACCCTCCATCGGGAAAGATCCTTATTCTCAAAGTATTTTGTCCAGAGACACGCCACCTTTTTTTCAAAGAACATTTTTGAGAGCGTATATAATATATATGAGTAAACCTGTTTTGTCAAGTTTTAATTTCTATTTTTATAATGAACTTAAGTTGGATAATTTTAATATTTCAGGTTCAATTTGTCAACTTTTATTGAATATTCCCCTAACCTGTTGTAAAATTGTAACATGAAAAAAATCTGGGCTCCCTGGAGGATGGAATATATTTTACATGTTGACGACAGCGTTAAATGCATATTTTGCGAGAAGAAGGAATACGTACTTAAAGAAACCCGGCATGCGATGGTCATGTTAAATCTTTTCCCTTACAACCCCGGTCATCTTATGGTAGCTCCTAAAAGGCATGTGGCCAATTTGGAGGATCTAACGGACGAAGAATCGAAAGAAATCATGGAATTAACGCAAAAATCAATAAAGGTTTTGAAAAAAATAGCAAATCCAGATGGTTTTAACGTAGGGATTAATATTGGTAGAGTGGCGGGGGCAGGTTTTGAAGGTCATATTCACATTCATATTGTTCCAAGATGGAACGGGGATACAAATTTTATGCCCATAATAGGCGAAACAAAAGTTATTCCTGAGGGAATTGAAAAGACTTACAAAAAATTAAAACCTTATTTTGAGTGAGGAAATGGAACATAAATTTGCAACCATAGAAGAAGCTATAGAAGATATAAGAAAGGGAAAGATGGTCATTGTGGTAGATGACGAAGCGAGAGAAAATGAGGGGGACTTGGTTATAGCCGCAGAGAAAGTTACTCCGGAAACTATAAATTTCATGACCAAATATGGAAGGGGACTTGTTTGTCTTGCACTTACAGAGTCAAGATTTAAGGAATTGGAATTAGAATTACCGGTGGATAATACCTCAAAACATGGAACTAATTTCGGTATACCTATCGATGCAAAAGAAGGTACAACCACAGGAACTTCAGCTTTTGATCGTGCTATAACCATAAAAAATGCCGTGGATTTGAGGAAGGGGGCAGAAGATTTTGCGAAACCCGGCCATGTTTATACACTAATGGCAAAGGAAGGCGGTGTATTGAGAAGAGCCGGGCATACCGAAGCATCGGTGGATCTGGCAAGGCTTGCCGGGTTATATCCTGCCGGAGTAATATGTGAAATCCTGGATGATGATGGATCGATGATGAGATTGCCCGGATTGTTCCAGTTTGCAAAAAAATTTGGACTCAAGATAATTACAATTGAAGATCTCATAAAATATCGTTTAAAAAGGGAAAAACTCATTGAAAAAATTGCAGAGGCAAAATTACCTACACGTTGGGGAGTATTCCGTATTGTTGGCTATAAGGATAAACTCACAGGTGAGGTTCACGTAGCGCTGGTTAAAGGGGATGTGTATGGAAAGCAAAATGTTCTGGTAAGAGTTCATTCTGAATGCCTCACAGGGGATGTTTTCGGCTCGTACAGGTGTGATTGCGGAGACCAGCTCCACACAGCTATGCAAATGATTGAAAAGGAAGGCCTCGGTGTTCTTGTTTACATGAGACAGGAAGGTAGAGGAATAGGAATTGAAAATAAATTGAGGGCGTATGAATTGCAGGATTTAGGGTTTGACACAGTTGAGGCAAACGAAAAACTTGGCTTCCCAGCTGATTTAAGGGATTACGGGATAGGTGCCCAGATACTGGTTGATCTGGGGCTTTCCACCATTAGACTTCTGACCAACAATCCCAAAAAAATTGTAGGTCTGGAAGGATACGGCCTTAAAGTGGTAGAAAGAGTGCCAATTATTGTAGAGCCACGCCCCGAGAACCTTAAATATCTGGAAGTTAAACGCGATAAAATGGGGCATCTTCTCGGGGAATTAAAAAAATTTCCGTATAGCAAGGAGTAAAAATCATGGAATTTGTCGGAAAAATAAAAGGTGAAGGCAAGAATATAGCAATAGTGGTATCCAGATTTAATAGAATAGTAACAGAAAAACTCCTGGAAGAAGCAAAGGAAGAATTGTTACAGCATGGTGTAGATGAAAAGAATATAGATGTATTCCGAGTTCCCGGTTCCTTTGAAATCCCTTTTATAATTAAGAAAATCCTTGATTCAAACAGAAAATACCATGGAATTATAGCACTGGCTGCTATAATTCGAGGAGAAACTCCACATTTCGATTTTGTCGCAGGTGAGGTAACCAGAGGCATAGGAAGACTCGTGTTGGAGTATGGTATACCTGTAACTTTCGGAATTATCACTGCCAATACAATGGACGAAGCAATAGACAGGGCTGGAGGAAAAGTAGGGAATAGAGGCAGGGAAGCTGCCAGAACCCTTCTCGAGACACTGGGTATTGTAGAAGAACTATAATAGATGCCTCTTAGAGAAGGAGAGTATTTTATACTTTATGGAGGGCCAAAGGCTCTATATTTGCTAAAATATAGTAAAGATTTACGTTTTTCAACTCACCTTGGAGAATTGATATTCCCAGAGCATGTTGAATACGGTGACAAACTAAAGAGCAATACCGGGCATACCTTTTATCTCCTTCGTCCTTCTACAAGTGATCTTATCCTCTTTATAAAGAGAAAGACAACCATAATGTATCCAAAGGATATAGGGTATTTAATACTTGAAACTGGAGTATCTAACGGTAAAAAAGTAGCAGAAGTAGGTTCAGGTTCAGGAGGTTTGACAGTAGCTCTTGCTACCATTGTAGGTAAAGAAGGAAAGGTATTCTCCTTCGAGAGGAGAGAAGAATTTCACAGATTGGCTAAGGTTAATGTTGAAAATTATGGCCTCTCGGATAGGGTAGAATTTATTATTAGAGACGTAGCACTTGATGGATTTGGTATAGAAAATATGGATGTAGTATTTGTGGATGTACCAGAACCTTGGAATATAGTACCAAAGGCACAGGAGGCCCTTAAACCTGGAGGCTTTTGGGCTTCTTTATCCCCTAATATTGAACAGGTCCAGAAGACCGTTTTTAAACTGGAAAAAAATGGTTTTATTAGAATAAAGACAGTGGAAATTCTGGAGAGAGAGATCCTTATAAGAGAAGGAAAAACAAGGCCACGTGAACGTATGATTTCACATACTGGTTATCTAACGACAGCTCAAATTGTCAAAACTTAGTCTTACTGGAGAAATTAAACTCGTTCACCAGAACTGCTGGTATATAATTTGCAGCACTTCCCCCATATTCGACCCCAACTCTCTTCCCTTTTCCAATTTTTAAAACATTTTTCAACACATTGACAACTGATTCATTAAATCTCATATTTTTTGTCCCATAGGCAATTTTGCCATCTTCTATCATAAATGTCCCATCTCTGGTCATTCCGGTGACTGTGACACTCTTTTGATCCACATATCTAATATACCAGAATCTAGTCACAAGAATTCCTCTATCTACCTCCTTTACTAAATCTTCAACATCTATTCGCCCATCATCCATGTTGAAAAAGAAAGGCCGGCCGGTGGGTTTTCTACCTGTCCTTTTAGCCCAGTATCTATCACAAATAAGGGACTTAACTACCCCCCTCTCAATTAAATTGATGCGACCAATAGGAAATCCTTCTCCATCAAAGGGAATAGCAGGGTTTACTTTTGAGTAAGGATCAATATACAGGTTTACTGATTCGTTAAATATTTTTTTACCAATTTTTTCACTGAAAAAGGAGCGTCCCTCATCAGCCGCTCTGGCGTCCATTTGCATGTATAGGAATAGAAGCAGATTGGACAATGCTATCGGCTCTATAATAACTTTGTAAATTCCTGGTTCAACCTCCTTGGGATTTTTACCCAGCTCCTGTTTTTTGAAAGCTCTCTCATACTCTTTTTCCAAATCTAATTTCTCAATATTTTCATCGAAAAAGGCTGTATATCCGGAAGAATCTTCACCTTGCACTGTTATAGAAAAAGAGACTTCACTGGATTTGTGGTATGCTTCATGCCCTCTTGAGTTGTATATAGCAAATTCTCTCTCTCCATTGGTATAAAGACCTGCTACCTTTACACCATGATGGGATGCAGAAATAAAGATTTTACGAAGAGAAAGCGCCTTATCCTCTGGAGTAAGATTCAGTGTCCGCTCATAAAATCTTTCTACAGTATTAATTTTCACAGGTTCCAAAGGAGGGACATATTCAGGGTCTCCTGGAGCATGCTTTGCTATTTGTTCTGCTTTTTTCAAGGTATTTTTTATATCCTCGTAGTTCAGCGATGTGGTAGCCGCACTTCCTTTTCTTGTTCCAAAATGAACCTCGATATTAACTGCTGTCACCTCCCTGGCCATGTTTTGCGTAATTCTATTTTCGGCAAATCGAGTATAATGGTTGTTATGGCTCATAAAATAAACCACTGTTTCGTCACCACTGCTTTCTTTTATAATCTTTTCAGCAAGCACTTCCTTCATCTTCTACCCCTCCCTGTTCTTATTTTTCTAAACCTTGCGTAGGGAGCCCCATTTGTCATCTGAGCCAATTGTATCGGCTCTCCTTTTCCGCAGGTGAGGAATCCTCTGGGCTCCCAGAACCTTTCATCGGTCAATCCATCAAGCGCATTCCAGAATTCGGGAGTTATGGATTGGTATATGACATTTTTTAACATTTTTGTCTTTTTACCATTTTCAATTCTGTAAAAAAGGTCGCCACCAAACTGAAAATTTAATCTCATCTGGTCTATTGAATAACTCCCTCTACCTTCAATATAAATCCCCCTTTTAACATCTTGAATAAGCTCTTCAGGTGTAACCCTTTCTTTTCCAGGCGCAAGATAAAGGTTTGGGATCCTGTTAATCGGGAAACTGTAAAAATTATCGGCCCTCGCAGAACCTCTGGACCTTACTTCTCCAATCAGAGGTGCTACCTCTCTTGTGGTGCTGTAGCCGACTAAGATTCCCTCCTTTACAATATACCACTTTTGGCACTCAACACCTTCATCATCATAACCCGTGGTGGCTAGACCCCTTGGTAGAGTGTTATCGGCAATAAAATTTACGAGGGGGGAGCCATAACGAAATTTTCCCAACTTTTCAGGTGTTGCAAAACTTCTTCCAGCAAAATTGGCCTCATAACCCATAACTCTATCAAGTTCAGTGGGATGTCCTACAGATTCATGGATTGTGAGGGAGAGATGTGCAGGGTCCAAAACCAGATCCAGCACCTCTTCATCTGGCTCTTCTGCATACAGTTTCATTCTTGCCTCTTCTGCAATCCTTTCGGCATTTTCAACAAGCCCCAGCTTCTTGATGTGCTCATATCCTGCATTTAGTGGATAATCCTGGAAACTCCGCGTCTGGGTATCGTTATTGCCAACAGCAAAGGCTGTATACCCGGCATTGGACGTATAGATTATAGTCTCAATTAGTGAACCTTCCGTGGAAGCAAATATTTGTTCCCTTCTCCTGAAATGCATTCGTGATATTGCTTTTACGATTCCCTTAACCTTTAACATTGTCTCATTGATTTCGATAAGAAGGTTCAATTTCTCTTCTACAGGAATTGAGAAAGGATCAATCTCTATGGGTGTAAAATATTTATCAACATGCACAGGCTCTGATGCAAGTTTTACTCTGAAATCGCCTCTTGCTATTGAACTTGATTTCGCTATATCCAGCGCCCTTTTTGCAATTTTTTCGACCTCTTTCCTGTCAACCCTTGAAGATGATGCAAAACCCCATGCACCGTCATAGAGTACACGAATTCCAAACCCATAAGTCTCCTCAACATTCACCTGCTTGGGAGATAGGTCCTGGACTATAAAGTTCTCATAATTATACCTGGTAATCCTTATATCCGCATAATCTATACCCTTCCCCTTTAATATTTCCATTGCATACAGTGCCAGTTCTTTCATTGTATACCTCCAAAAAGTAATATATGGTTCGGACCACGAACAATCAAATACTTCAAAAAAATAAATTCTTATAATCTGCTGTCTTATCTCTGCAGGCAAAATAAGTCACCTGGACATCCTCTTGTTCTTCCTGGCATCTCTACCCCTTTACATTTAGAGTTCCTAATCTACGGAAGGCATATCTTTGGGTCTTTGAGGGTCAAGGTCTATAACTATGGTCTGTATAGCCACAATATCCCACATGGGAGCACAGCTTATAACCATCTTACTTCTGACTCTTATTCCAATGTATATGTTCCTCTTTCCATTTCATTTTTCTGCAACTTTGATAAATTTCTTCTCATATCTTACTTATTTACATAATGGGTAATTTCCACCAAGAATTCTGGCTCCACTCTTGTAAAGATGAGTCAAAAGGTTGTATAACGCCCTCACATGTTCCACGAGGAACATCACTAAATATTATTTCGGAATCATAAGGAAGTCAACCTTGACATTGTGTTTTGTTTAAGATATATTTATTATGTGAAACTGGATAAAAAAGTTCCAAAATCACCCTTTTTAGGATTCAGAGGAGGTGGGGAAAGTAAATTCTTTAGTGCTTTTCTTTTGGTTATAGTATTTCTTGCACTAATTTTAATGATAGTCCAGCTCACTTCTAAACCGAAATTTCTGGAAGAGAAAAACATGAGACTCTCATTTAGTGCCGAAACAAGAAAAGATATGGTACAATTCGGTCTTAAAGTTCCTCTGTATGCAAAGCCCAGCGGAGAATCTGAAGTTATAAAATATTACGAAAATCCAGAAGAAAAATTCATAATGATTGAAAGACAAAGGAAAATATGGGTTAAAGTTGTGGACGAAAAGCAGGATACAGGATGGCTTTCTGTTTTCTTTCTGAAAAAAGACTTGACAAATTGAGCATTTTGCTGGATAAATAAATAACTTCCAGAAGAGGAAATCCGTGGACAGGTATGATCTCGTTATAGTAGGGGCTGGTCCTGCAGGAAGCTCAGCAGCTTTAACAGCTTCCGCCGGGGGACTTAAAACCTTAATAGTCGAAAAGCAGAGGGAAGTTGGTAGAAACATACTCTGTGCAGAAGGAGTTTCTTCCAATTTTCTTAACCAGGTTAAACCCAAAAAGGGAGTGGCTACAATAATATACAGAGCAGGTTTAATATTCGAAAACGGCGAATCCATATTTATTGAAAAAGAGGATGGCATAGGAGCAGTATTGGAAAGGAAAATCTTTGATAGGCATATTTTTGAAAGAGCTGTAGAACAGGGAGCAGAGCCTCTTGTAGGAACCTCTATGGTGGATATACAGAAGGATGGCAAATATTACAAAATTAAACTGGAAGGGAAGAATGGGAAAATGAGTGTTTACGCCGAAAACATTATAGGCGCAGATGGCCCTGCCTCAAAGGTTGCATTGCTCGCAGGGATTGTAAATCCGCCCAAGATTGTGCATTATTGCTCTCAAGTCTATCTTTATCATCCAGAGATAAATGGTAAAACTATACTCTTCTATTTTGGCAATAACCTGGCTCCTGGTGGCTATGCCTGGGTATTTCCCAAAGAGGATGGTTATGCTAATGTAGGTGTAGGCACCACAAGCCCGGGGAACGCTTCATGGAATTATTTAACTAAATTTATAGATAAATACTATAAAGGTGCAAAGATACTGGGATTTCTGAGAGGAACGGTTCCCAGTGGTGGGCTGGATCTGGAATTCCAGAAAGATAGAGTCTTCCTTGCTGGAGATGCAGCAAGATTTGCTGATCCCCTATCAGGAGGAGGAATAGCCAACGCATTTATCTCAGGAAATATAGCTTCCCTCTCTATAGTAGAAGATAAACCTGAAGAATACAGAAAAAAAATAAACCACATTTTAGAGAAGGATTACCGGCTCTCCCTCCTGGCAAGGCAAATAATATACTCAATGGATGATAGTGAACTTAACATTCTTGCAAAGGAACTGAAAAGGATATTCCATGGGAAAAATCTTACAGAAATAAAATCATTTAATCTGGTAAAAATGATTTTTAGCACTTCTCCCGCACTGTGGGGGCTTATAATCAAAAAAGGGGGGGTAAATATTGCAAAAACTATACAAAAAATTGTTTCTTGAAGGCAATAGAGGAGTCTTTATACTTCTTGATCCCGATAGAATTGATACTGAAAGTGTAAGAGATGTTCTAAAAAGAGCCGAAAAAAATAAGGCTGTGAAGGGAATATTTGTGGGAACCAGCCTGCTCATGAATCCATTTTTTGATAATTTCATTCAGAAGGTAAAAGAAAATACAACTCTACCTGTGATAATATTTCCAGGAAGTCACTACCAGGTCTCAAAGCACGCAGATGCTATTCTCTTTTTATCTGTTGTAAGTGGTAGAAATCCCAATGTCTTAATTGGAGAACAGGTAAGAATGGCTCCACTCATTCAGCATTTTGGGATTGAGCCTATCCCGACAGCTTACATACTTATAGAGTCTGGTAACGTAACATCTGTAGAATTCATTTCAGGGACAAGGCCTATTCCACGAGATAAAATAGATATTGCCCTTGCACATGCACTTGCATCCTGGATGCTCGGGTTTAAATTGATTTACCTGGAAGCAGGTTCAGGTGCCCGGTTACCGGTGCCAGAAGAAATGATCAGGAAAATAAAAGAGAAAGTCCCGTTACCTCTGGTCGTTGGAGGCGGACTTAACACAAAGGAAAAAATAGATAGGACCTTTAAGGCTGGCGCAGACTTCGTAGTGATAGGTAATGCCATTGAAGCTAATATAAATTTTCTTGAGGAGGTATAAATAGTAATGAAACGCATAACGGTTGATGACCTTTTAAAAAACGAGAAGGTTTTGACATACATAAAAAAAGCCGATGAACAACTTGAAGCCATGGGCTACACAGAGCATGGTTTAAGACATACCACATGGGTTTCAAAAAGAACCGGGTACATTCTAGATTCTCTGGGTTTTCCCGAAAGGACTAAAGAACTTGGTGAAATTGCAGGATTGCTTCATGATATAGGAAACCTGGTAAACAGGGAACATCACGCCCAGGTTGGAGCAATTCTTGCCGGAAAACTGTTTGAAGAGATGGGCATGGACCCTCTGGAAGTTGCAGATGTGATGATGGCTATAGGGAACCATCATGAGGAAGATGGCTTTCCATCTTCTATAATCTCCGGGGCTTTGATTTTAGCAGATAAGGGAGATGTACATAGAAGTAGAGTAAGAAAAATGGGTAATATCTGGGAAAACCTAAAAGTGGATATTCATGACAGAGTAAATTTTGCAGCAACAAAATCTAAGGTGTTGGTAAAACCAGAGAACAGAATAATATCTTATTATGTCGAAATTGACACCAATATTGCTCCCGTAGTGGAGTTCTTTCAGATATTTTTATCTAGAGTGCTTGTTGCTCAGAGGGCAGCCAAGCCACTGAACGCAAAATTCGAACTTTATATAAACGGCACCAAAATGATATAGGAGGTGAAGAAGTGTTTGAAGTAAAAGAGCTTGAAAGCAAAAGAGTTACAGAACTTTACAAAATAGCCAAGGAGCTGGAGATTCCTAATTATCACAACTACCGGAAAAAGGAACTCATCACCAAAATAGTGGAGGCTCAAGCAGAAAAAGAAGGGCTTAAATATGTCGAAGGTGTCCTCCAGATACTTGAGGATCAGGGAGGATTTGGGTTCATTCGACTAAAAAAATATAATTACGCCCCCAGTTCCGAGGATATCTATGTTTCCCATTCTCAGATAAAAAAACTCGGACTTAGAAGTGGGGATTTCATACAAGGATTCGCAAGGCCTCCACGGGAAGGGGAAAAGAATCTAGCACTTGTGAAGGCAGAACTTGTTAACGGGCATCCCTGGGAGAAGGCCAAGGAGAGACCCACATTTGAAGAGCTCACCCCATTTTACCCCACACGAAAATTTGCCCTGGAGGTTCCAAACCCTGAAGATCTCTCTATGAGAATCGTGGATCTCTTCGTACCTATTGGCATGGGCCAACGTGGACTCATTGTTTCTCCTCCTCGTGCCGGCAAAACAGTGCTTCTGCAGCAGATAGCTAATTCAATCCTTTCAAATCATGGAGATGAAGTAAAACTCATTGTGCTTCTCATTGATGAGAGACCGGAAGAAGTTACAGACTTCAAGAGAAAGGTTCCTGCCGATGAGATCATCAGCTCAACTTTTGATATGCCTGCAGACAGACACACTCATGTGGCAGAAATTGTACTCGAAAGAGCTAAAAGACTGGTCGAATTGGGGGAGAATGTTGTTATTCTTTTAGATTCCCTCACAAGACTTGCAAGGGCATACAATGTGGTTACCCCTCACTCTGGTAGAACACTCTCGGGTGGTATTGATTCTACTGCCCTTATAAAACCCAAAAAATTCTTTGGTTCTGCAAGAAATATCGAGGAGGGTGGGTCTTTAACAATAATTGCGACTGCACTCATAGAAACTGGCTCAAGAATGGATGAAGTGATCTTTGAAGAATTCAAGGGTACCGGAAATATGGAGCTGGTATTGGATAGAAAACTTGCCGATAGAAGGATATTTCCGGCCATTGATCTTAACAAATCAGGTACAAGAAGAGAAGAGCTGCTCCTGCCAAAGGATGTTCTCAACAAAGTCTGGGTATTAAGGAAGATATTATCAGAAATGAACCCAATCGAAGCCATGGAATTCCTACAAGAGAAAATGAGAATTACTTCCAGCAACAAAGAATTTCTGCAGACTCTGAATCAAATTCAATACGTGTGAGCTTCCTCTTCTGGTTTATAATCACATTAGCCCTTCCACTTGCGCATAATTTAAAACTAACCTCTGCTTTTGGGGAAAATAGAATCACGCGGTTCCATATGGGGGTTGACTTCAGCACAAACCACAGGGATGGTATTCCTGTTATAGCTGTGGAGGATGGAGAAGTTGTAAGGATAAAATCTTCCTTTTTTGGACTGGGTAAGGTACTTTATGTTAAAGGAGAGAGTGATAATATTTACGTATATGCGCATCTACAGAGCTTCAGAAAAGATTTAGAAAGACTAGTCAGAATTTTACAGTACAAAAATAGAAGATTTTTCCTCGATTATTTCCCTGAACAAAAACCAAAGGTGAGGAAGGGAGAAGTTATTGGATACTCAGGAGAATCGGGAGCAGGTCCACCACATCTGCATTTTGAAATTAGAAGAAATATGGATATTGCTTTTAATCCAGCCTTTTATTTCAATCTAAACCACAAACTAAAATTCAAAGGAGTAAGATTACTGTCTCCTCTTGGCATCTTTGACTTAAAAGAAGAAGACACCACCAGGATTCCTGAAAGATTTAACATTTTGATTAAATGCTCGTATTTTTTGCACTTAAAAATTGTCATAGATACTGATACTGTGGCAGTTGTGAAACTGGATTCAATTCCTTACAGCAAAAATTCACTGGCTCAAATTTTTTATATATATGAAGGAGGGCGTTACTCTGATTCCTATTTAAGACTAACAGGATACAAAGACATAATCCCGCCGGTTGTGAAAAAGACAATACCTGAAGTAAAACTGACAACCGGGAGTCATAAATTCACTGTAATAGTGATGGACCTGCAAGGAAGAGAATACTTTTTTAATTATTCTGTAAAAGTAGAAAAAAGAGGACTCATTCCTATGATACCGAAGGAACCCCTGTTCACTGAATACGGGGTTATTTTCCCCGATGGCAGTATATTTAACCAAAAAACAGGAAAAAAGGACGACATCTATATACTCAAAATAGAGAAAGAGAAAAGTTCTGAGCTTCTACTGTCTGGGTTAAAAGTGAAATTTTTTGAAGAGACCTTCCCCTGGGATTTCTGGATAGGGTTTAAATGTAACGGGGATACTGTTGCTTTACTCCCCGCTTATCCCCCACTTATTAAACCAATTAAGCTCACGTCAGACCTGGGTGAGATTTATATCAAAAACGGAAAGAAAGTTTCTTTTATTGGCATAAATGAAGCCGACTTAAAAACTCTGGGAAGGATCTTTAATGCAAAAGATACCATACCCCCTGAGGTTAAATTGCTCCACATTTCTCATAAGAAAATAATTTTTTCACTGAAAGATAATCTTTCAGGGATTCTTGCAGATTCCATCAAATTGTATATCGACGGCAGATGGGTACCAGCAGAATATGACATAGATAGAAGTACTCTAACTTATAGGGTATTGTTTTCGGATCTGGACCCAAAATTATCCAAGGGTAAACATTTTATTGATCTCAGAATTATGGACAGGGTCTATAATAAAACTATATTTCGCAAGGCAATATGGCTAAAATAAAACGCTCTCAGGTTTTTCTAAAAGACAAAAACATACTGCGTAAAATAGTAGATTCTGCAGGGGTTAAAGAAGACGATTGGATTCTGGAAATAGGAGCAGGAAAGGGTTATCTTACAGAGTATCTGATGAAAAGTGGAGCTAAAGTAATTGCTATTGAAGTGGATAGCCAGTTTGTGGAGTATTTAAAAAGAGAATACGCTCTCTTCCTGAATCATAGCCTCTTTCTTTACAAAGATGACTTCTTGAAGATAGACCTGAAAAATATTCTGGATAACCACAACGTAAAGGAAATCAAGGTTGTTTCAAATATCCCCTACCACATAACTTCACCCATTATAAAAAAATTGATCCGGAATAAGGAGCTGTTTCCCGAAATCTATCTTACGATCCAGAAAGAAGTAGCTGAAAGAATTACCGCTGGGCCGGGTAGTAAAAAGTACGGGGCTCTTACCTTATTTGTCAACCTGCACTACAACCCTGAAATCCTTTTTATTATTAAAAAGGGGAGCTTCAGCCCTGTCCCTGAGGTGGATTCTGCCTTTATAAAGTTCGTAAGAAAAGTAGAGGTGATTCTCGAAAAATCGGAAGGATTTGAACAATTTGTTAAAAAACTTTTTTCCAGAAGAAGGAAAAAATTGAAGACAATTCTTAAAGGAATGATTAGCGATCAAACCGTCCTGGGAAATATTCCTGAAGAGGATTTATCAAAACGGCCTGAAGATTTTACTCTAGAAGAACTCATTAAAATTTACAGGGTTATTAAGGAATAATTAGCTATATTTTTTGAGAAGATACCGCCTGGCAAAATCCATAATAGTGTAGGCAGCCTGCTTCTTTATCTCAAATCTGCTCCCTTTGAAGACCCTCTTTATCACATGGACCTCTTCTCTGAAAGAGAAGCCCATGTACACCAGACCTACAGGTTTCTGTGGCGTACCACCAGTGGGTCCTGCAATTCCGGTGGTTGAAAGGCCAACGTCTGTATCAAAAAGTTTTCTGATTCCTTCTGCCATCTGCCTGGCGGTGGGCTCTGATACCGCACCATATTTTTTCAATATATCCTGAGGAACACCGAGAAAATCTATTTTAATTCTATTATGATAGGCAATTATACCACCTATGTAATACTCAGAGCTTCCAGAAACATTAGTTATAAGATTTGCCAAAAGCCCTCCTGAACATGATTCTGCAGTGGAAACTGTTAGAGCTCGCTCTTTCAGAACTCTTCCAAAAGCCATTTCCAGTGTTTCGTTATCATATCCATATATATTCTCTCCCAGTTTATCCTTCAACTCAATCAAAATTTCATCCAGCTCCTCCTTTCTATCAGCCTCTATTCTGATATCAACCCCATAAATGGATGGATAAAATCCTGCTTTTTCTAACCATCCGCAGTCTTTGAGTCTATCATGAATCTCACTCTCTCTAAGACCAAATGTTTTTACAGTTTTTACATAAATCTCTTCTCCTTTATACTTCTCCAGCAGTCCTTCAAGTTGGGAGAGTAACGATTCCACTTCCCTGGGGGGTCCAGGCAAAGATATCAACATACCCTTATCCGTATGGAAAACCATGCCCGGGGCAAGCCCTGCCTCATTGCGCAGTATCTTTGCACCCCTGGGAATGAGTGCATAATTCCTATGAACCGGTAAAAATTCTAAACCGAGTTCTTCAAGTCTCTCCTTAACTAGTTTCAATACCATCTCGCTGAATTCCAGATCCACATTTAAAAAACGAGCAAGGGCCTTCTTTGTAACATCATCGGAAGTAGGACCGAGCCCACCTGTTATAAAAATAATATCAAAATTTTTGAGATCCTTGAGTGTCTCTACAATTTCTTCAACTTCGTCTTTCACCGTGATCTCCTTACTCACCCTGAGACCAAATTTTCCAAGAAAATCAGCGATTAAAGCAAGATCCCTGTTCAATATCCTGCCCGACAGTATCTCAGATCCCACAGAAATAACAGCAATCTTCATAATGGAACATTATAACCTAAGCGGAGAGAAGGGTAAAGTTATATACCCTTGACAGTTCTGTCATAAATAAGTATTAATATACACTCACGAAATTCCGGTAAACCACAAAAGGAGGTAAGGCAATGAAGATCAGACCGCTAGCAGATAGAGTGGTAATCAGAAGAATAGAGGAAGAAGAGGTCAAAAAAGGTGGAATCATAATACCGGATACTGCCAAAGAAAAACCCCAAAAGGGGGAAGTTGTTGCAGTCGGTCCTGGGAGACTTGATGAAAAGGGCAACAGGATGCCCATGGAAGTAAAGGTCGGAGATAAGGTTCTCTTCTCCAAATATGCCGGAACTGAAGTCAAGATCGGGGATGAAGAGTATCTTGTAATGAGAGAGGATGATATACTCTGTGTCCTGGAAGAATAATAAAAGGAGGTAAAAAATGGCAGCAAAGGAGCTAAAATTCAACGAAGAAGCAAGAAGAGCTATACTGAGGGGGGTAGAAAAGCTTTCAAGTGCGGTCAAGGTAACCCTTGGCCCTTCTGGAAGAAATGTTATTCTGGAAAAGAAATTCGGTTCCCCCACAATAACCAAGGACGGTGTAACCGTTGCAAAGGAGATAGAACTCAAAGATCCCTTTGAAAATCTTGGTGCCCAGCTTGTTAAAGAAGTAGCTTCCAAAACCTCTGATGTAGCGGGTGATGGAACTACAACAGCCACAATACTTGCAGAAGCCATTTACAGACAGGGACTTAAATACATTGCTGCTGGTGCCAACGCTATGGAAATCAAAAGAGGAATCGAAAAAGCAGTCGAAAAGGTAGTGGAACATCTCAAATCCATGTCCAGAGAAGTCAAAGGCAGGAAGGAGATCTCTGAGGTTGCATCAATTTCTGCCAACAACGATAAAGAGATAGGCGAGAAAATTGCGGAAGCAATGGATAAGGTTGGGAAAGATGGTGTCATCACTGTGGAGGAAGCAAAGGGTATAGAGACCTATGTTGAGATAGTTGAAGGTATGCAATTTGACAGGGGATATATTTCCCCATATTTTGTAACCAATCCTGACAAAATGGAGGTAATTCTCGAGGAACCTTACATTCTCCTTCATGACAAAAAGATATCCTCCATCAGGGATATCCTTCCTGTTCTGGAAAAGGTTGCCCAGAGTGGTAAACCAATCCTCGTAATTGCTGAGGATGTTGAAGGTGAAGCTCTGGCAACACTTGTTGTGAACAAGATTAGAGGAACCCTCCAGGCATGTGCTGTTAAGGCTCCAGGGTATGGTGAAAGGAGAAAGGCAATGCTCGAGGATATAGCCATTCTCACCGGCGGAAGGGTTATATCTGAAGAGGCTGGGATGAAACTGGAGAATGCTCAGATCACCGACCTGGGAAGGGCCAAGAGGGTCATTGTAACAAAGGATTACACAACAATTGTAGAGGGTTATGGCAAGAAAGAAGATATCCAGGCAAGAATTCAGCAGATCAAGGCCCAGATTGAGGAAACTAAATCCGATTATGATAGAGAAAAACTTCAGGAAAGGCTTGCAAAACTTTCCGGTGGCGTTGCTGTAATATATGTAGGTGCAGCCACTGAGACAGAGATGAAGGAAAAGAAGGCAAGAATCGAAGATGCCCTCCATGCAACTAAGGCAGCTGTAGAGGAAGGAATAGTTCCAGGTGGAGGAGTTGCCTTCCTGAGAGCCCAGAAAGCTCTTGATGATCTCAAGCTCGACGGTGATAAACAGATCGGAGTCGAAATAGTGAAACAGGCCCTGGAAGAGCCCCTCAAACAGATTGCAGAGAATGCAGGCCAGGAGGGAACATTAATAGTTGAAAAAGTGAAGACCTTGGAAGAGACAACGGGATTCAACGCCCTCACTGGAGAATTTGTGGACATGATCGAAGCAGGAATTATAGATCCTACAAAGGTGGAGAGAATTGCACTCCAGAACGCTGCTTCTATAGCATCGCTACTCCTAACCACTGAGGCGCTGGTAACTGAGATAAAGGAGAAAAAGGAAAACGTTCCCACTCCTCCAGGTGGGTATGAAGAGTTCTAAAGGAGGATAAAGGGGGAGGGTTCCCTCCCCCTTTAAATTTTATTATGCCTATATATGAATATAAATGTACAAAATGTGGGAAAATATGGGAAATACTGGTTCTTCCCCATGAAGAACAGCCCCGTATATGTCCTGAATGTGGAGGAGAACTGGAGCGGATTTACACAGGTAGTGTGGGACTGGTTTTTAAAGGTTCAGGTTTCTACATAACAGATTATGCAAATAGAACAAAAGAAAAATCGAAAAAAACTGAAGAAAAGAAAAAAGAATAGCAAGAATTTCTTGACAGTTCAGGGAATTCAGGGTATTTAAGATTGCCATGAAAAAAGAGCATTGGGTAAAAAAATTGAAGAAAAAATTGGAGGAACTCGAGAAGGAAAGGGATAAGTATAAAGACCTTTATTTTCGTACTCTCGCGGATTTCGAAAACTATAAAAAAATCACCAAGGAAGAGTGGCAGAAAGCAATTGATTTTGCGAATGAAAGGCTTTTGAAAGAACTATTAACCGTTTTTGATCATTTTAGACTAGCCCTCGAGTCCAATGCAGACCCCGATAGTTTCAGAAAAGGGGTGGAAATGATATTCAATGAATTCAAAAATATTTTAAAAAAAGAAGGGCTCGAGGAAATAGGAGTCTCGGGTAAGAAGTTTGACCCAAGATTTCATGAAGTAATTGAAGTTGTAGAAAGTAGTGAACTCCCGCCGGGCATAGTGGTTAAAGAACATCAGAAAGGCTTTCTTTATAAAGGGAAATTGCTGAGACCGGCGAGGGTGAGTGTGAGTAAAAAACCAGAAAATGATAAGGGGGGATGAAAAATGGCCAAGGAAAAGATTATTGGAATTGATCTTGGGACAACTAACTCCGTTGTGGCAGTGGTTATTGGAAATGAACCCGTGGTCATTCCAAATAAAGAAGGAGAAAGAATAACACCTTCCGTGGTTGCTTTTAAAGGACAGGAAGTACTCGTAGGATCCATTGCAAAAAGACAGGCAATTTTGAATGCAGAGAACACTGTATTTTCCATAAAGAGATTTATAGGACGCAGATATGAAGAAGCTGATATGGATATCAAAAGGGTCCCCTACAAAGTTGTAAGGGGTAGAGACGATAGAGTTGAGATCTATATTCCCGCACTCGGGAGAAATTTCACACCAGAAGAAATTTCTGCGAAAATCTTATCTTACCTTAAACAGGTCGCAGAAAGTTATTTGGGTGAACCTGTGAAAAAGGCAGTGATTACAGTTCCAGCATACTTCAATGACGCCCAGAGGCAGGCAACAAAAGATGCAGGAATAATTGCAGGGCTTGAAGTAATGAGGGTCTTTCCCGAACCCACTGCAGCAGCTCTTGCTTACGGCCTGGATAAAACAGATAAAACCCTGAGAGTTGCAGTTTATGATCTGGGTGGAGGTACATTTGATATTTCTATACTGGAACTTGACCAGGGTGTTTTCGAGGTTAAATCTACTGCTGGCGATACACATCTTGGCGGAGACGATATCGACCAAAGAATTATCGAGTGGCTTATTGATGAATTTTACAAAGAGACGGGCATTGACCTTAGAAAGGATAGAAATGCCCTACAGAGGTTAAAAGAAGCAGCTGAAAAGGCTAAAAAAGAACTCTCCACATTAATGGAGACCACAATATCACTTCCATTTATTGCCTCTGATGCCCAGGGACCGAAACATCTGGAAAAATCCCTCACCAGAGCAAGACTGGAGGCAATGTCCAGAGACCTCATTGACAGAACTATAGAGATATGTAAAAAGGCTCTGCAGGATGCAAATCTCAGACCAGAGGATATTGATGAGGTAATCCTTGTGGGTGGACAGACAAGAATGCCCCTTGTTCAGCAAAAAGTCAAGGAATTCTTCGGAAGAGAACCACATAAAGGCATTAACCCGGATGAGGTGGTTGCCATAGGTGCTGCCATACAGGCTGCCATAATGGCAGGAGAATATCAGGATAAAGACATCGTTCTCCTTGATGTTACACCACTTTCTCTGGGTGTAGAGACCCTTGGCGGAGTCTTTGATGTGGTTATACCGAGAAATACTACAATTCCTACGAGAAAATCAAAAATCTATACTACTGCTGAGGATAACCAGACATCTGTTCTTATCAAGGTTTACCAGGGAGAAAGGCCCATTGCATCAGAAAATCGACTTTTAGGACAGTTTGAACTTACAGGTATCCCCCCAGCTCCAAGAGGAGTTCCACAGATAGAGGTAACATTTGATATAGACGCCGATGGTATTCTTCATGTCACTGCAGTAGATAAGGCTACTCAAAAAGAGGCTTCCATTAAGATTCATGCAAGGACTGGCTTAACAGAGGAAGAGATCGAAAAGATGGTTAAAGAAGCAGAAATGCACGCCGAAGAGGACAAAAAGAGGAAAGAACTTATTGATCTTAGAAATCAGGCAGATGCATACATCTATTCGGTTGAGAAGAGTATAAAAGACCTCAAGGACAAGATCTCTGAATCACAGAAATCCAGGGTTGAGGATGCAATCAAAAAATTGAAAGAATCCCTGCAGACAGAAGATAGGGAAAGAATCAGAAAAGATTTTGAGGAGCTTCAGAGAATCTGGACAGAAATTTCTCAGGAAATTTATAAAACATATGGTGCTCAGGCACAAACAGAAACTGGAACCACAAGTACTTCCAGCTCTAAAGATGAAGAGAAAAAGGAAGGGCCTCAGGACACAGACTATGAAGTGGTAGAATAATGGCAAAAAAAGATTACTATGAGATTCTGGGGGTCCCCAGGGATGCATCTCCAGAAGAAATTAAGAAGGCATATCGACGCCTTGCTGTAAAGTACCATCCTGATAGGAACCCGGAAAACAAGAAAGAAGCTGAAGAAAAATTTAAAGAAATAAGCGAAGCTTACGAAGTTCTTATCGACCCAGAAAAGAGAAGAATATATGATCAATATGGGCATGAAGGATTAAAGGGATACTTCAGACAGGGTGATTTTACCTGGAGTGACTTCACCCACTTCGATGACCTCAGGGATATTTTCAAAGATTTAGGCTTTGGATTTAACTTTTTTGAGGAAATCTTCGATTTCTTCACCGGAGGAAGAAGTACCACCAGAAGAGAACGCAGGGCATCTACAAAAGGAGAGGACCTTCGCATCTCTATACCTCTCTCTCTTGAAGAAATAGCAAAGGGGACTACCAAAAAGATTAAAATCAGGCGGCTGGAAAAATGTACTGCATGTAATGGCACAGGGTCTAAAGACGGTAGACTTTCTACATGCCCTACCTGTGGAGGGACGGGTGTAGTAAGAAAGGTCTCAAGAACCATCTTTGGACAATTTATCCAAGAATCCACATGCCCCACTTGCCGCGGAGAAGGAACGATAATTCAGAACCCCTGCTCAGTATGTGGAGGTACTGGCAGAATTAAAAAAGAAAAGGAACTCGAAATTAAAATCCCTCCTGGAGTGCGAGAGGGTGAGTACCTAATCTTACGGGGCGAAGGGAATGCAGGAATTAAAGGTAGAGGATACGGTGATCTTTATGTATTTATTCAAGAGAAACCCCATGAATTTTACAGAAGAGAGGGAGAAAATCTATATGTGGACCTACCCATAACTCCAGCAGAAGCAGCACTTGGGACTGAATTTGAGATCGAAACCATAAATGGTAAAAAACTTAAAATTGACATTCCAGCAGGTGCAGAAACAGGAACCCTGATTAAGGTGAGGGGGGAGGGGATTACAAGACACGGCAGAAGGGGAGATCTGTTTATTCGACTGATAGTTGTAACACCCAAAAAACTGACAAAAGAGATGAAAGAATTATATAAGAAACTGAGGGATATAGAAAAACATGAATTAGGAGAAAACTGGAAGGAAAGGGTTCGGAAATTCAAGAGATGAAATCAGCTATTTTTGAAAAGCAGAAAGGAGAAGAGGCATACATCACCGGCGAAGAGTATCACCATCTTGTGAAGGTCAGGAGGATCAAAAAAGGAGAACTTGTAAGGATTACAGATGGAGCAGGGAAAAATTATCTGGCTATTGTGGAGTATATCGACAGAATTAAAAAACTTGTGAGAGTTCGGATAGTAAGTTATAATTTAGATACCGAACTTGATTTTAAACTTGGTCTTGGTTTTGCATTAATAAAGAAGCCGAGATTGGAATTTTTACTTGAAAAATGTACAGAATTGGGGGTTGCTGAATTCATACCCCTGATATGTGAAAGAAGTATTGTACTGAAGAGCGAAGTCGAAGAGAGGTGGTTAAAGATACTGAAAGAGGCTGTAAAGCAGTCTGGAAGATCCAGAATTCCGGAAATCAGGAAACCTTTGAGATTGGAAAAAATTGAGGAAATAGCCCAAAATTATGATACTTGGCTCTTTGGGGATATAAACGGAGAAAAACTTATTCCAGAGATAAATCCCGAGGGGGATATTCTCGTTATAATTGGGCCCGAAGGGGGATTCACTGAAAATGAAAAGAAATTTCTTTTAAGTAAGGGATTTTTGAATGTAAAGTTAGCAAAAACAATCTTAAGAGCCGAGACTGCAGCAATATCAGCCTGCAGTCAGATAATAGCTGTAAGAGAAACTAATGGGAGGCGCCTAAAAACGCAAGGAGGTGATGCCTGTGTCCGGAGTCAGACTGCGTGAAGGAGAATCCTTTGACAGCCTTCTAAAAAGATTCAGAAAGGTACTGGCTAAAGATGGGATCCTTCAAGATGTTAAAAGAACTCAGTTCTATGAAAAGCCATCTGAAAAGAGGAAAAAAGAATTGATGGCTGCAAGAAGAAGGCTTCTAAGAAAGTTAAAAAGAATGGAAGAATGAATCTCTTTGATAGGCTCGAATATACAGAGCTGAAAAAAATCTTAGACTCGTACATATCCACTGATGCGGGGAAGTTAAAGCTTGAGGAGCTTGCCCCTAATCTCCCGCAGGAAGAAATACTTAAGAGATTCAAACTTATAGAATCCATAGGGGAGATTATAGAAGGGGGCTCCAGGTTAAATTTTTTTGACTTCCCACACATTAAAAAAGCTCTGGATATGGCTATACAGGGCGCCTCCCTCCCTACAATTGAAATAAAAAAAATCGGTATTTTTCTTACGGAGTATGACAAACTTTATGAGAGTCTTCTGGGCCATTTACCCCAGGATATACTGCCATCTCCTGAACCATTGAAGGTCTTAAAAAAGAAGATTCATTCTACTTTTGAAGATGATGGGGAATTAAAAGAAAAAGCTTCCCCTCTTCTTTATGAATTGAGAGTTAAAAGAAGAAAATTGAGAGAAGAAATTTATAGGACTTTTGAAAAGCTGCTACTTGATTATGGGAGACAGGGACTTTTGAGAGACAACATCATTACCCTGAGAAATGGCAGATTTGTACTTCCATTTGCCTCCCATGTAAAACCCAGAGGTGTGGTGCATGGATTCTCCAAAACTGAAGAAACTCTCTATGTTGAACCCTTCGAGACAGTTGAGATACAGAACAAATATGTTAAACTGATAGAAGAGGAGAGAGAAGAACGAGAAAGAATCGTGAGAGAGGTCCTGGAGCTTTTGTGGGAGAATGCTCCTCTTATAAAGGAAATATGGGAGGCTCTGGGATTTATAGAACTTATTTATGCACTCTATAGATTTAAAGATGAATACAATTGTGTATATCCAGAATTTAAAGAGGACAAAATAGTTATAAAGGAAGGTCGTCACCCTGTCCTTGTGAAAAACAAAGGATGGGATGGGGTGGTCCCCCTTGATCTGGAACTGGATAAGAGGGCTCTCATTATTTCGGGTCCCAATGCAGGAGGGAAAACAGTGCTTCTCAAAACTGTGGGAATCTTCCATCTTATGGCGAAATCTGGCATGCCAGTTCCCGCAGTGGAAGCAGTACTTATAAGACCCAACAACATATTTGCAGTCGGTTTTGAAGATGAGCAGAATCTCCTGGAAGGAGAATCCAGTTTTACAGCTGTTATAAGAGAGATTACAGATGTCATCAATAAAGTGACAAAAAGGGATCTGGTATTGATGGACGAACTCATTTCTTCCACAGATCCCCAGGAAGCTTCAGGGCTGGCTTTCGCAGTAATCAAATATATTTTGAAAAAAGGGGGGTGGGTGCTTGGAAACACGCATCTAACCTTATTGAAAATGCTGGTTTCAGAAGACAAGGAGATGTTAAATGGCTCCATGCTGTTTGATCCTCTCACAAAAAAACCTACTTATAAGCTCAGAATAGGTGAAATAGGGGTTAGCCATGCCTTTGATATAGCCCTGGATGCTGGTCTCTCTCAGGAAATTGTGGAAGAAGCTCGAAGGTATGTCCAGGGAAAAGAGAACCACCTTGAGAGGTTGATCTCTGATTTACAGCACAAAGAGAGCTTACTGGAAAAATTGATAAATGAGTATGAAGAAAAGTTAGCTTACATTAAAGAGAAAGAGAGAAAGGCTGAAAAGATTGCCAAAGAGAGGGCCCAAAAGATAATTCTACAAGCCAGAGAAGAAGTAACCGAACTTATTAAACAACTGGAAAAAGAGGTAAGGAAGGAGAAAAAATTAAAAATGGCGAAAGCTGTGAGAAAAACTCTTCAAGAAAAGACAAAAGAATATGATATCTTTGCAACTCCGGCCAAAGAGTTTATACCAGGCAGAGTCTATCGAATAAAACCCATCGGTATCCTTGCCACTCTTCAGGAAGTCAAGGATAAAAAAGCCATAATAAAAGTAGGACTCAGGGAGATGGAGGTCCCTACAAGTTCTCTGTATGAGGTGGAATAATGACAGAACTTATTGATAGAGTGAGGGAAGCGGTAGATATCCTTGACGTAATAGGTGAATATGTTCAGCTTAAAAGGGTAGGGAAATCTTACAGAGGTCTCTGTCCATTTCATGTTGAGAAGACACCATCTTTTTATGTTGACCCCGCAAAGGGTGTATACCATTGTTTTGGGTGTGGGGCTTCTGGTAATGTTTTCACCTTTCTTATGGAAATAGAAGGTATAACTTTTAGAGAAGCACTTCAAAGACTGGCAAAAAGAGCAGGCATTGATATTAAAGAGGAGAGAAGAGAAAGACCTGAACTTCGTCTTCTCAAAGAAACAGCGGAGTTTTATCACAGACAACTGTACAAACCTGACGGGGAAAAAGCTCTTTACTATCTGAGGGAAAGGAAAATTCCTGAATCCATCATTTCGCTCTTCAATATTGGATATGCTCCTCCTGCAGGTACTGTCAGTTATTTAAAAAATAAAGGGTTTGATCACTCACTGATTATAAAGACTGGGATTTTAACGGACACGGGTAAAGGCTTTAGAGAATTGTTAAGAGACAGACTTATCTTTCCCATCACAGATGAATTTGGTAGAGTGGTAGGATTTGGAGGAAGAAGCCTTGACAGTTCAGTAGAACCCAAGTATATAAATTCTCCTGAATCAGAATTTTTTAAAAAAGGAAAAATACTCTACGGATTTTATCAGGGAAAGAAGGAAATTAGGGATAAAAAAAGTGTGATTATAGTGGAAGGCTATTTTGATGTACTTGCCATGCATCTTGTGGGTATTAAGAATGTTTGTGCACCAATGGGCACAGCTTTAACTGAAGACCAGACTCAGATACTTGGTAAGTATGCAGAGAAGGTGTATCTACTTTTCGATGGAGATGAAGCAGGGAAAAGGGCGGCTATGAGAAGCGTTAAAGTTGCCATGAGTAAAGGGGTATTCCCATACGTAGCGCTGCTTCCTCGCGGGGAAGATCCTGCAAGCCTTTATCAAAAAGGGAAAAGTGACGTGGTTATAGACACACTTAGGAACGCAAAAAATTTTGCTGATTTTTACCTGGCTGAAGCCTCATCCATTGAAGAAAAGGTTAGATTGACCAAAGAGTTACTGGAAGAAATAGAAAAAATAGATGATCCGGTGCTCAAGAATACTTATATTGAAGTTTTATCCAGTGTTTCAGGCATCAAGGAACTCCAGCTCAGAAATGTACTTGCAATGTTTGAGAAGAAATTTTTGAAGAAAAAAAGTGAAGGTTTTAGTCTGGAAATGAGGCTGGTTATAACATCACTCTTTGATAATGAAATACGGGAATTTCTCTCAGAGAATATAGATCCACAGGATCTTGATGATGAGGATGCAAAGTCCATCTTACAGGAATTTAGAGAAGGCAAAAGTTCTGAAGAAATACTCACTCTACACCCTAAAAGAAAGGAGATTATCGAGTATGCAATGAAATATATTGACCTTAACGAAAGAGTAAAAAAGGACATTAAAAGTAGAATAAAAGAGCTTAAATTTTATAAAGAACGCAAAAAAATCTTTACCAAAATTTTTGAAAAAACCGAAGAAAAGGATGAAATTGAGGCTTATTTAAGTCATATTATGGATTTGAAAAAAAAGCAATTTAGGGGGGATTAACCATGAGAGATTGGATTGTACAAAACAAGCTTTTTCAGGATATCCTCGAGAAAGCGAAAAAACAGGGGAAGATTTCTTATAGTGAATTAAACAAACTTCTCCCCACTCAGTATATTTCCAGTGAGGTGCTTGAGGAAATCATTGTTGCACTTAATGAACAAGGAATTGAGGTTTTTGACGAGGTTCTTGAGGGTAGAAAGAAAAAGAAAAAGGCTGACAGGTTTCTTGAGGAAGATTATATTCAGGTTAGAGATGATCCAACAAAAACCTATTTGAAACAGATATCTGATCTGGGCCTTCTCACAAAAGAAGAGGAAGTTAAATATTCCAAAACTATTGATGACTCAAGGAAAGCAGTGGTCAAACTCCTTTTCTCCACAAAATTCGGTCTGGCAAAATTCCTGCATTTCATTGAACTGTGTGATAAAGGAATCTATCAAATTGAAGAGATTGTACAGGTTGATTCTCAGTACTGGACTTCAAAAGAGATGAATACAAAGGAAAAGGCAAGGGTTGGGAGAGCCTTCAAGTATCTGAGAGAAAATATAAAAATTCTCCTGGATAACTATTTTAACGGTGAAAATCCACCTCAGGATATCAAAAAGACTCATACCAGTGTGGTAAGGAAGATACTCAATCTGGAACCTCAATTCAAGAAAGTTCTGGAGGTTGTGGAGAAATTCAGGGGTGTTCTGAAAGACTACGGTAAATTAAAGAAAAGATACGAATACCTGGAATTAGAGGCGGGTAAACTATTTGAAAAGAGAGCTAAAGAATTACTCACTCCAGAAGATGAAAGAACACTTGGAGAAATTTCCTTTGAGATGAAGGAAATTAAATCCCAGATGGACCTTCTCAAAGAAGAGCTGGGAATGGACTATGAGGAAGCCAAGAATGTTCTCAAACAATTAGACAAACATATCGCCAAATTGAATGAAGCAAAGAAAAAAATGGTGGAAGGGAATGTCAGACTGGTAATAGGAATCGCTAAAAGATTCATGAATAGAGGACTTGAATTTATGGATCTTATACAGGAAGGGAATGCTGGGCTTATAAAGGCCGTTGAAAAATTTGATTACAGGAAAGGATATAAATTCTCAACCTATGCAACCTGGTGGATTAGACAATCCATTACCAGGGCTATTGCTGACCAGTCAAGAACAATCAGGATTCCCATCCACATGATAGAAACCATAACTAAGGTTTCCAGAGCTTCAAGGGTCCTGATGCAGGATTTTGGAAGGGAGCCCACTGTGGAAGAAATAGCTGATTATCTTGACCTTCCAGTGGATAAAGTGAAGCAGGCCATTGAATCTGCAAAAGAGCCCATATCAATAGATAAGCCAATTGGGCATGATGATAAGAGTTTTGTGGGAGACTTCATTGTGGACCGCATTCAGAAGACCCCCTTTGAATACTCCAGAGACACTATACTAAAGGAGAAACTTGAAGAAGTGCTTAATACACTTTCCAGGAGAGAGAGAAAGATCTTGGAATACAGATTCGGACTGGGAGATCATCCACCAAAAACTCTGGAAGAAGTAGGACAGATATTCAATGTCACCAGAGAAAGAGTCAGACAGATTGAGGCCAAGGCCCTTAAGAAACTCAAACATCCGGTGAGGATTTCAAAGCTCAAAATGCTTGTGGAACCACCGGAAAAACCTTACTGACAAGTGGTCTCTGCAGTAATAGTAGCAGCAGGTAAAGGAAAACGATTTGGAAAGGATAAGATATTTTTCAATATTGCAGGAAGACCTCTCATATTCTGGACACTTTTGAAATTTGAAGAGTTAGAAGAAGTTGATGAAATCATACTCGTTTTAAGTAAAGAAAATCTTGCGAGGGGAGAAGAGTTAAAACAGCACTTCCGTAAATTATCCCATATAGTTCCGGGCGGTAAAGAAAGAGGAGACTCTGTTTTCAATGGACTTAAAAATACAAAAGGAGGCCGGGTTTTGATCCACGATGGAGCCCGGCCCCTTGTTTCTTCTCAACTGATAAAAAGGGTTATAAAAGAATTGGAACAATATCCAGCAGTCGTTCCCTGTACGAGGATACCTGATACTCTCAAAAACCTTGAGGGAAACAAAGTTCAGGGGGTTGTGGATAGGAATTCTATTGTTGTCATTCAGACACCCCAGGGCTTCAAGAGAGATCTTATATTTGAAGCTTATAAAAGGGCTCTAAAAGAGAAAAAATATTTCACCGATGATTCCTCTCTTTTGGAGGATGTCCTTGGTATTAAGTCTCAATGTATTGAGGGGGAAAAAAATAACATAAAAATAACATACGAGGAAGATATAAAACTCCTGGAGGCTTATTTAATGAAGGAGAGTAAATTAAGAATTGGGATTGGATTCGACTCCCACAGACTCGTTGAAGGAAGGAAACTCTTTATAGGTGGAGTGGAAATTCCCTCTCTAAAAGGAGCCCTTGGTCACTCCGATGGCGATGCCCTGATTCATGCAATCATCGATGCAATCCTGGGTGCTTCGGGACAAAAAGATATAGGTGTGCTTTTCCCCGATACAGATGATAAATACAAAAACATAAATAGTATTGTACTTTTGGAAAAAGTAAGAGAAATTATAGAAAAGAAATTTGTGATTTTGAATATAGATTCGATTGTAAAACTGGAAAGACCTAAAATTTCTGAATATATTCCGAAAATGAAGAAGAAGATTGCAGAAGCATTAAAAATTCCGGAAGAGCGCATTAACATAAAAGGCAAAACCGGCGAAAAAACCGGGCCAGTGGGTGAGGGGAAAATCATAGAAGCTCAGGCTGTATGCCTATTACAAAAGAAATAATCCCAATGTGACAGAAAATCAGAACTACTTATATTTACTTAAAGATATTCACCACCATTTCATACTTTCTTTATATTTTTTTAGTTTTTCATCTTTTTCTGGCTTTCTAAATACAAATAAATGCTCATGCATTATTAGCAAAAAATTTTTTTCTCTAGACATTTTGGCCCATAGTCCTTCTGTCTTAGTATTCCATTGTACCTTTATTATATCTTCTTTTAGAATAAACCCAACATCCAAAAAAGCTTGCATTACTCTAAAAGCTATGGGCACATAATGTTTATTCCTCCTTGTGTCTCCGATCAAAATAACGCAATACTTACCTGACTTTAGTACACGATAAGACTCAGCAGCAACTTTTTTCATTTCTTCAACGAACTCGCTTATACTTGATACTTTTGACAAATCATCTTCGATTATTTCAGTAGAATTTTTAGAATATTTTATAATATTAGCATAAGGAGGGTGTGTAGCTATCAAATCAACACTCTCATCCTCAATCAAGTTTAAATTCCTTGCATCTCCCAAATATGTTTTGATCCAGGTTTTTTCTAATGTTTCTTCATCTTTTATTACAGATGGAAGTGCTTCAAAAGCCAACCTATCTCGTGTTAACATAATAGCATCTAGATTTATATCTACACCTATGGCATTTCTACCTAGTAGCTTTGCTTCCACAAGAGTGGTACCACCACCTACCATCTGATCAAGAACTACGTCCCCTCGAGCACTATACCTCAAAATTATATTTCTTGGTATCTGAGGAGCCCAATTTCCTCTATATTTCTTCTCCTTATGAGTAGCCCAATCTCCTCTTTTGGGGAATGACCATACTGTGGAAGTCTCAAGTTTAAATTCTGGAGGATTAAGCTTCCTTAGTTTTCTGGGGCCCAAAAGAGGAATTTTTGTTCCCTCAATAACGACTTCTTTATGTTTTTTGATGAATTCTTGATAATCCGCGTCTGTAATTTCTTTCATCGGAATATATTTTTTCATTTTACTTCCTTAAAATATCTGTAATGGCTTCTTTAAGCTTTCCATTTCTAGCCAGATTATAATTCATGAGATAATCTAACCTAGCTAATGCCACATTTAAACCCTTTTTCATTTTTTTCCAGCCCATCCCATCTGTAATCACTATAAGCGCTATACCTTTATCTCTTAACTTAAATTGTAAATCGGGATAGGAACCTTTTAATGTTTCCTCCGGTTTTGACCCAGAAGAAGTATAAAAATTTACTTCAATAAAAGCTATAACTTCGCCTTTTCTTTTTGTGAATATTCCAAAATCTGGATATTTTTTACGTCCTCCAACCTCAATCTTCATTCCTATTTCGTTAGCTATTCTAAAATTAAGATCGTTAAAATCCCTAAGAACTTGATTTAATAGTTTTGGTATAATCACGTGTTCAAAAATTATGCCTCTCCTATTCTTTCGCTTATTGGGCTCTAATCCCACTAAAACACCTTTAGAAAAATCTGCAACGCTCTTCAGGGCAACAAGTTCTCTTATGAGACCAATTTTTTCAAATGCAAATGCTAAATTCTGTGCTAGTCCTGTATCCTGTAATTGTAAGGCTTCATAAGCATGTTTAAAGTTAATTTTCCCAAGATCTACTAAATTTAATCCCATAGGGTCATGTGCCAAGAGTTTATGAATTAGTAAAATAATTCTCGGATGTTTTATTAAAAGATCCTGTAAATCCTCAACAGGATTTTTTCTACTTAAACTTCCCAAAAGTGCGATCTCTCTTCTATAATCCTCTAAAAAATCGTGGATTCTCTTCCAATCTATGAAAGTTTCGGCAGTTAGAACATCTTCCAATAGTGTATCTAAAAATTCTTCTAAAGTTGGTTTTGTGTAAGTCATATTGATATTTTATGGACTTTTCTATTGTAGATCAAAGTTAATGTTAGAGTTGTTTAAGTGTGCATTTTATTCATACTTAGTTCTGCAATCAACTTGATTTAGTAAGTGAATCCTCCTCTCACAAACCCTTTCTACAAGATATCTATCATGACTCACAAGAATGAGAGTTCCTTTGAATTCTATAAGGGCCTTCTCCAGCAATTCCACAGTATAATAATCTAGGTGGGTTGTGGGCTCATCCAGAATGAGAACATTGGGTTCATCCAGGATTATTTTCACAAGCTCAACCTTTCTCTTCTGTCCCTCACTTAATTCTCTGAGTTTCTTAAAAAAGCTATCCCCTTTAACCTTTAAACATCCGAGGAGTGTTCTCGCCTTCTCCCACAATTCCTTATCAAAAAGCTGGTAAACCTCCACTTCTTCATTAAAGAGAATGCCACTCTGGGGCAAATATCCCGGCTTACTCAATTTATGCCATACAACTTCTCCCTCATCCGCTTCAATATCTCCGAGTAAGATCCTCAAAAGAGTTGTTTTACCCGAACCGTTGGGTCCCTCAATGGAAACCTTCTCCCCCCAGTTTACCGAAAAAGAAAAAGAAGAAAACAACATTTTTTCTCCAAAAGATTTAACAAGACCAGAGGCAGCAACACACACCCCGGAAGGAACGTCCACATCCTTAAAGCTGATAGTGTATATTTTTTCTATCCATGGCTTTTCCCTTTCCAGTTCCTGAATGCGTTTTTCTCTTCTTGTTTTTGCAAGAATAGCCCTTTTAGCAAGTTTACTCGCCTTGTGACCTATATACCCTTTATCTCCTGCACCTATTTTTTCTTTCTCTTTCCTTCCAGCCCATGTTTTATAATTTCTCTCCATTTTCTTTAATCTTTCTATTTCCTTTTCGATTTTCTCCTTTTTTCTTAGCTTCTCTTTAAATTCTCTCTCCTTTGTGGCTATAAAAACAGAGTAATTCCCGGAGTATTCTCTGAGACGGCCTCTTTCAATTTCAAGTATCCTGCTCACAGTTTTGTCCAGAAACCATCTATCATGAGAGACTATAATAAAGGCTGATTTGGATCTTTTTATGGTATTTTTAAGAAATTCAATCCCCTTCCTATCCAGAAAATTAGAGGGCTCATCCAGAAGATACAGATCTGCGTTTTGACTTAACAATGATGCTATTTCAAGAATCCTCCTTTCCCCACCTGAAAAGGAATCAACCTCTCTCTGGAGTGTATTTTCTGAAAAGCCAAAATTCAGCAAGATGTCCCTTATCTGTCTCAATTTTTCAAAACCGCCTTTTACTTCGAAACTTTTTAAAAGGTCCGCATAATGGAGCGGGTCCTTTAACCCATCCCTTTCCATACTTTTTAGTTTTCTGAACATTCCTACAATTTCCTCGTCTTCGAGCATGTATTCTACCACGCTTATTGCACCCGATGCCTTCTCTTCTTGTTTCAAGTACATAATAGAACAATTAAATCTCTGTATATTTCCCTCTTCCGGTTCTTTATCACCCTTTATGAGTTCAAGTAGCGTGGTTTTCCCTGAACCATTGACGCCAAGCAGACCTATTTTTTCGCCTTCGTATACAGTAAAAGACACTCCTTTAAAAAGATAATCCTTCATTTTCGGGTATATAAAAGCAATAGAATTTAGGTTAACCAAGATTCTCATATCACACCTCCGGGGATTAGATGGATTATAAATATGTTAACATATTATCTGATCATGTCAGGATAGTATTTTTATAAGGCTGACCCAGAAAAAAGTCAACGATAAATCTTTGAAACTAAATTTCCTCAGAAAAAAATTTTCATAATTTTATCAACTGAATCACTTCCATTTGACCTTTTTGAGGTATTAATTTAAAATAGGTTGCTATGAAGGGAAGAAAGGTCTATATTGAAGATCTTAAAAAATATATTGGAGAAGAGGTAGAAATCAGGGGTTGGGTTTATAACAAGCGGTCCTCAGGAAAGGTAAGATTTGTTATTGTCCGGGATGGAACTGGGTTCCTGCAATGTGTAATGGTAAAGTCAAATCTAACGGATGAAGTATTTGAGCTTTACGATGAGCTTTCTCTTGAAACTTCGGTTATAGTAAATGGTAAGATTAGAGAAGACAGGAGAGCACCAGGAGGAGTAGAACTTGAAGTTCAAGATTTAAAAATAGTGGGTAAGTCTGTGAATTTTCCCATTCCAAAGGTGAGGGAAGATAACATTCCAGATGTGGGGGTTCTCCTGCCTCTGAGACACCTATGGTTGAGGACCAGGAAGCAGTGGGCCCTTATGCGAATTAGACATACTGTGGAAAAGGCCATACATGACTTTTTTGATAAAAATGGTTTTATAAGAATAGACGCCCCGATCCTCACCCCATCAGCATGTGAAGGGACAACAACCCTTTTTGAAACGGATTATTTTGGTGAAAAGGCATATCTTACACAGTCCGGGCAACTTTACATGGAAGCAGCGTGTATGGCCCATGGAAGGGTGTACTGTTTCGGTCCAACCTTCAGGGCAGAAAAATCCAAAACCAGACGGCATCTTATGGAATTCTGGATGGTGGAGCCAGAGATTGCATATGCAGAGCTACCGGATATTATGGAAAACGCTGAGAGATTCGTTTCTTATATTGTGGAAAGAATTCTGGAGGAAAGAAAGGAAGAACTCAAAATTCTGGAAAGAGATATATCAAAACTTGAGCATATCTCCCCTCCTTTTCCGAAAATTACTTACACAGAAGCTGTAGAAATATTAAAGAAAAAGGGATTTAAATTTGAATGGGGAGATGATTTTGGAGGAGATGAAGAAACCGCCATTTCAGAAGAATTCGATAAACCTGTAATTGTCCATCGCTACCCTGCAAAAATTAAAGCATTTTACATGAAAAGAGACCCTCAGAACCCCGAGTTAGCCCTCTGTATGGACATGCTGGCCCCAGAAGGTTATGGAGAGATTATAGGAGGTGGACAGAGAGAAGATTCACTGGAAGAGCTTGAGAAAAGATTTAATGAATACGACCTACCAAAAGAAGCATATGAATGGTATCTTGACTTAAGAAGATATGGCACAGTTCCTCATGGAGGGTACGGTCTTGGTATAGAAAGAACCATAGCATGGATTAGCGGAATCAGACATGTGAGAGAGGCTGTTCCCTTCCCCAGACTCCTCGAGAAGATCTATCCATGAGCCTTGCTATACTTTCCCTGGGAAGCAACTTAGGAGAAAGATACAATAATCTAAAAAGGGCTCTAACTGAATTAGAGAAACTGGGTAAAATTGTAAATAAATCTCATACTTATGAAACCAAGCCCTACGGTGTATTTGACCAGCCAAATTTTTTAAATATGGCCGTTGGAATTGAAACAGAACTTCCTCCCAGAAAACTTCTTGAGAAATTGAAATCCATCGAGAAGAAGCTTGGGCGTAAAGAAACAAGAAGATGGGGAGAGAGAGTTATAGACATTGACATCCTTTTCTATGATGAAATCATTATAGAGGAAGCAGAACTTAAAATCCCGCATCCTGAAATCCAGTACCGGGAATTTGTTTTGAAACCCCTTCAAGAAATATATCCCGACTTTGTTCATCCCACTTTGAAAAAAACCATAAGGGAACTTTTCCAAAAACTGCCAGATATTCCTCTTGTTGCAAGCCTCAAGGCCCAACCAGGAAGATTCTTTTTTGCTGTGAAAGAAGATAAGATTATTCGAACTTCTTTTTTTAAGATAAAAGGACGAATGGAAATGAATCCGACCATTTTAAGATTAAAGGATGAGCTGGAAAGATATTTTCATGGAGAGAAGATAAATTTTGAGGGATATAAATTGGAGGAAAGTGGACTCTCACTATATGCCAGGAGAGTCTATAAACTTTTGAGAAGAGTGAGATGGGGGGAAACAATAACCTATAAAAAACTTGCAGAACTCTCCGGGAAACCAGATGGACAAAGAGCCATTGGTAGACTGATGGCAACAAATCCATTTCCCATAATTGTACCCTGTCACAGGGTAATAAGAACAGATGGGGAAATAGGAGGTTTTGGAGGTGGAGTTGAGTGGAAAAAATTTTTACTCAGGCTGGAAGGGCATAATTTTTAGTCTTTTATTTATTGTCCTTACAGGATGCGCAACATTTAAAACTGCAAATACCATTGAGGACCCGCAGATAAAATTAACAGGCACCCGGATAGCATCTATCTCGCTTGAAAAGATAACCTTTATTATGGAGACTGATATTTCAAATCCTAATGATTTCCCTATCAAGCTGCTGGGCGGTGAATACAGATTTTTTATAAATGGAGTTGAGATCCATAGGGATAAATTTCCTCATGTATCTGTTTTAAAGCCCCACAAAACTAAATCCTTTGACACCTTTGTACCATTTTACGAAGAGAAACAAACCGACGGTCTTCTGGACGCTTTGCGCGATAGAACTGCTAAGTTTAAGGTAATCTTAGATCTGGAATTCCAATATCCTGAGGGGAAGAGAAGGATACATAGGATGTTCATAAGGCCTTACAAGAAATATTAATTATTAATATAAATTTTTCAAAATTTGCTTTATCTTCTCGCTGCATATATCACATAATTTATCTTTTTTATAATCTGTATCCAGGAGTGAATTGGAAAAATGCATGACACAGGATGGATCTGGGCAGTGTGAAAGCCCTATGAGATGTCCCAACTCATGAAGGACCTCTTTCCTGACTCTGGACTTAAAAATTTCTAAATCCTGGGGCAAACCATAGAACTCCTGTCGGAGTCTTTTGATAGAAACTATTCCCACTTCTCCTCCGATACCATTTACCACCCCAAAGACAAAATTCATCCCGGGTACAAAAATATCTACATCACAAACTCCTAAAAGCTTATCAGGCTCAAAAAAGTTTAATAGTATTTCCAACATATGAACGGTATTATATTGCCCTCTTGTCTCATCAATTTTAACCCCAAGTATTAATTTGTCTTTAATCTTCACGCCAACAGGGATTCTCTTCTGTACAAAATTTGCTATCTCTTCAATTAATTCAGAAGATATTTTACCTAAAGGTAAGATATTAATTACCATTAATATATGATGTTCTTATTGCCCTATTATGTCAAGCTTTTCTGTTGATATTTCATTATTCCTGCATTAACATAAGGTCATGAAAAAGTGGATTTCTTTCATTGTCAGTTTGGTTCTTATCCTGGCTTTGCTTATTATTGGTATAGTGATAAAAGATTACGAAGAAGTGGAATTCAACGCTAATATTCTGTGTCTTTCCTGCATAGGTATTGAATAATGTGGAGGAGAATAGTTCAAATACTTTCAGCCATCGGAATAAATAGTAATTTCGCAATTTTCAAAAATTTTGGTATCTACCAAGGACCCTTTAAAAGGGCTTGTGCCCCTGCTTTAAACTGCTATGCATGTCCTCTCGCAAGATTTTCTTGCCCAATAGGTTCACTCCAGCATTTTATCAGTATCAAAAAAATACCGTATTACATACTCGGATACATTGGCGCTATAGGCATATTTGTGGGGAGATTTGCCTGCGGATGGCTCTGCCCCTTTGGTTTTATCCAGGAACTATTGTATAAAATTGGGAATATAAAAATAAGGGTTGGGAAATGGGCAGGATATGTGAAATATATTGTGCTTATTGTAATCATTCCAGTGGTATATTTTACTACAGAGCCGTGGTTCTGCAAGATATGTCCAGCTGGTACTTTTGAAGGTACAATACCCATAATGATATCCCCCATGTGGGAATCCTTATCGCAACTCATAAGCTGGAGATTTTATATGAAGCTTGCCATACTTGTAATTTTTGTTATTTCTGCAATTCTTATAAAAAGACCCTTCTGTCGCTTTATGTGTCCTCTCGGTGCAATATGGGGGTTATTCAACAGGATAAGCGCCCTGAAATTAAAGGTAGATAAACACCACTGCCTGGAGTGTGACATATGCAGAAAAGTATGCCCCATGGATATAAGTATATATGAAGATCCCAATCATTTTGACTGCATCAGATGCATGAGATGTGTGACAGCATGTCCGAGAGGTGCTGTTTCTGTTGAGGTGTTTGACCTTAAGATCTGGCCAAAAGAGGAAGAAAGCCTGCAACGTGTTTATTTAAAGACTAATAACCAATAAAAAAGGGGCCCTTAAGGGCCCCTTTTAGTTTTTAAGAACTCTCCTTTTTACTATTTCACCAGCACCATCTTCCTCGTTCTCCTGTAGTCG
>Ga0190329_1000003_pt1 | contig 69046 bp, 62 predicted proteins | sample 48720423_MG_FD_161655 | JGI IMG/M metagenome (GOLD analysis project Ga0190329, IMG submission 161655) | Hydrothermal vent sediment bacterial communities from Southern Trench, Guaymas Basin, Mexico - 4872-04-2-3_MG | ecosystem: Environmental > Aquatic > Marine > Hydrothermal vents > Sediment ... | reverse complement strand
TCTTCAGTTTGTTCTGGCCATCCAAGTGTGCTAAAAGGCCAAAGTGCAGATGAAAACCATGTATCTAGAACATCTTCATCTTGTTTAAGATTTGTACTTCCACATTTTTCACATTTTTTAATCTCTGTTTCTGATACATTGATATGTCCGCAATCTTGACAATACCATATTGGGATTCTATGACCCCACCAAAGTTGTCTACTTATACACCAATCTCTAATTTCATACATCCAATTTAAATAAACTTTTTTCCATCTATTAGGATAAAATGTTATTTCGCCTTCTTCCACAGCTTTAATTGCTTTTTCGGCTAGTGATTTCATACTGACAAACCATTGATCCATTAACAAGGGTTCAATAACTGTGTCACATCTATAACAATGTCCTACAGAATGTTTTATGTTTTCTATTTTTAAAAGATATCCTTCTTTTTCTAAATCATCGACTATAACCTTCCTTGCTTCAAATCTATCTAAACCTTGGTATTTTCCACCATTTTCATTTATTGTCATATCTTCGTTAAAGATATTTATAACTTCCAAATTATGCCTTTGTCCAATAAGAAAATCATTTGGATCATGAGCAGGTGTAACTTTAAGAGCTCCTGTTCCAAATTTTGGATCTGCATGGACATCACCTATGATTTTTATTTTTCTACCAACAAGTGGTAATATTACTTCTTTACCAATTAAATCTTTATATCTTTCATCAGATGGATGAACAGCAACGGCTGTGTCACCTAGCATAGTTTCAGGTCTGGTAGTGGCGATTACTATCTCGCCAGTACCATCAGCGAATGGATATTTTATATAATAAAGTTTTCCGTCGTGTTCGTGATATTCTACTTCTTCGTCTGATAAAACAGTTTTACATCGAGGACACCAATTTACTATATATTTTCCTTTATAAATTAACCCTTTTTTGTATAATTTAACAAAAACCTTTCTCACAGCTTTGGAGAGACCTTCATCTAAGGTAAATCTTTCTCTAGACCAATCAACAGAAGCACCAATAGCCATTATTTGTTTTTTAATTGTTTCTCTATAAGTATTAGCCCAATCCCAAACGATTTCTAAAAATTTTTCTCTTCCTAATTTTTCTCTTTTTTGACCTTTTTTTTCTAAAAATTTTTCAACAGCAGTTTGTGTTGCAATACCAGCATGATCTTCACCAGGAATCCAAAGGGTATTATAACCATTCATTCGTTTAAATCTAACTAATATGTCTTGTAATGTAATATTCAAAGCATGTCCCATATGGATTTTTCCAGTAATATTTGGTGGTGGTATTACAATCGAAAATTTTGGGCCATCTTCATCTTTTTTAGGTGTAAAATAACCTTTTTCAAGCCAAAATTTATACCACTTTGTTTCAATGTTTTGTGGGTCATAGCGTGTACCAATTTCATTTTTCATTAAATTAGCACCTCCTGGTGATTTATTTTTAAATTTTTAAAATTAGTTGTTTATCAAGATTTATATTTGACTGATTTTATAAAAATTATATCATAAAAATAAAAACGCTAAAAGTATAGTTTTGTTGTACTTTTGTGTTATAATTTTTTTTGGTATTTGTTTTCAATTATTATTTTTGATTTGATAGGAGGTGTAATAATTGAAATTGGCTACATTTAAAGGAGGAGTTCATCCTCCAGAAAGAAAAGAACTAACTAAAGATTCTCCAATACAAAGGGCTCCTATTCCTGAAAAAGTTGTAGTTTTTATGCAGCAACACGCGGGAGCTCCAGCAAAACCTATTGTTGAGGCTGGCCAAAAAGTTAAAACAGGTCAGATAATTGGCGAACCTGGTGGATTTATTTCTGCTTATGTACATTCTCCAGTAACTGGAACAGTTGTTGAAATAAAGAAATTATCTAATATAATTTTTGGTAGAGCGGTTGATGCTGTTGTCATTCAAAGAGAAGGTGAAGATGATTGGGAGCTTTTACCGCATGGAGATTTTGAAAAGTTCAGTAAAGATGAATTATTAGAAAACATTAAAAAAGCTGGAATTGTAGGCCTTGGTGGGGCTATGTTCCCAACACATGTTAAATTAAATCCACCACAAGATAAAAAAATAGATACTTTAATAATTAATGGTGCAGAATGTGAACCTTATTTAACAATTGATCATAGAATGATGCTTGAAAAAAACGAAGAAATTCTTGTAGGAATTAAAATTGTAAAGAAGATTTTAGGTGTTCAAAATGTGTATATTGGTATAGAAGAAAATAAAAAAGATGCAATAGAATTTCTTAAGGAAAAATGGAAAGGTCAAGTAATAGTAGTGCCATTAAAAACAAAATATCCTCAAGGTGCTGAGAAACAATTAATTTATGCAGTAACTCAGAGAAAAGTCCCACGAGGTGGCTTACCTATGGACGTAGGAGTGGTTGTTCAAAATGTGAGTACAATGTACGCAATAAAAGAAGCAATTATTGATGGGAAACCTTTAATTGAACGTGGGCTAACAATTACAGGTGAGGCGATTAATAAACCAGGTAATTGGTGGGTTAGAATTGGAACACCTATTTCTTGGATTATTGAAAACCTTGGGCAGGGATTTAAGAATGGAATTGAAAATGTGAAAATTCTTATGGGTGGACCAATGATGGGAATTCCAATCAATAATATCGATACTCCAATAGTGAAGGGTAATAATGGAATTACTACTTTGATTCCAGAAGAACTAAGAGGGACCTTCTGTATAAGATGTTCCTATTGTGTATACGTTTGTCCTATGGGATTGCAACCTTATCTTTTAGATTTACTTGGAAAGAAAAAAAGATATGATGAGGCAGCTCAAATTGGTTTATTGGATTGTATTGAATGCGGTTCTTGTACATATATATGTCCTGCAAAAGTAGAACATGTAAAAACTATAAAATTGGCTAAAAAAGTTTATAGAGCCCTGAGAGGGGGGAAAAAATAATGAAGCTTATAACAGGTAATGCACCACATTTGAGAAGTAAGGATACAACTTCAAAAATAATGACTGATGTAATTATTGCTTTAATTCCGGCCCTCATAGGTGCCTGGTACTTTTTTGGTTTTTATGCATTTTTCTTAGCTATTTTGGGTGCTTTAGTTGGAGAACTGTTTGAACTTTTTATAATGAGATACTTAAGAAAAGATAAAAATTTTGTTCCCAATGGGAGCGCAGCCGTAACTGGTATTTTACTTGCTATGAATGTAAGTCCAGCAACACCATGGTGGATTATGATCATAGGTTTAATTTTCGCTCTTGGTATAGCCAAACATGCTTTCGGTGGGTTAGGCATGAACATTTTTAATCCAGCACTTGCCGGAAGAGCGTTTTTGCTTGTTTCTTTTCCAGTTCATATGACTACTTGGTATAAACCAGCTTTAAGTTTTTCAAAGTGGGTTGATATTCAAACAACGGCAACACCACTTGCTATACTTAAGGAGAAAGGTTTTTCTCATATTAACGTTAGTTATGGAGACTTATTTTTTGGTAACAGAGCTGGTTCAATAGGTGAAACCAGTGTTCTATTATTGTTAATTGGTTTTATTTATCTAGTGGTAAAAGGAAGAATTAAATTAATAATTCCGATCTCATATATTGGAACTGTTTTCCTGATGTCTAGTATTTTTTATTTTGCAAATCCTGAGAGATTTGGTACTCCTCTTTTCCACATTTTGAGTGGTGGATTAATGCTTGGAGCTCTTTTCATGGCTACGGATATGGTAACAAGCCCTATGACACCAAGAGGTCAAGCTATTTTTGGAGTTGGATGTGGGGTAATGACTCTACTTATAAGGTATTTTGCTGGTTATCCAGAAGGGGTATCTTTATCTATTTTATTGATGAATGGATTTGTTCCATTAATTGATAGATTTACTCAACCTCGTATTTTTGGTGAGGTGAAATCATGAAAGAAATTTTAAAAACTGGTATGACATTAATGATTTTTACTTTAGTAGCTGGATTAGCATTAGGTTTAATTTTTAAAGTTACTGAACAACCTATTAAAAATGCTGAACTTCAAAATATTTTAAATGCAATCGAGTTTGTTCTTACAGATAATGGTAAACTAATGGTGGAAAAGAGTTTAATAAATGAAAAAATAAATGAAACCATTAATGATACAGAAAAAGAGATTTTTAAAACAGATAAAGCTGCAGTTCTTAGTCCTGTTTTGGAGTTTAAATTAGATGGAAAAACAATTTACGTATTAAAAGCATATGGAATAGGTTATGGTGGCAAGGTAGTAACTGTTGCCTCATTTATAATTCAGAATGGTAGAATAGATCTTCACGCAATTAAAGTAATAGAATATTCGCAAGAAACACCAGGATTAGGTGCAAAAATTGCAGAAGAAAAATCCCAGCAAAGATTTTATCCAATTCCATATGAAGGGTTGAAGAATGGGGTTAAAGTCGATAAAGATGCTGGTAAATCAAACTTAGATCCTGAAGAAGCTAAAAAGATAGGTGTTGTAAAAATAAGCGATGTGATGACAGGAGCAACTATTACTCCAAGAGCTGTTGCAAATTCTATTCAAGCAATGTTCAAATATTTAAGAACGGAGGTGGTAAAAGATGTCCAGTAGATCTTGGAAGGAATTTTCAAAAGGTTTTGTTCTTGAAAATCCAACATTCGTTCAAGCCCTAGGAATGTGCCCTACTTTAGCAACTACTACAAATGCAAAAAATGGTTTTGGAATGGGGCTTGCTGCTACAGCTGTTCTTGTTATGTCTAATGTTGTTATTTCATTAATAAGAAAAACAGTTCCCGAAAAAATAAGAATTCCTATTTTTATCACTATAATTGCTTCATTCGTTACTATTGTAGATCTTCTCATGCATGCGTATGTATATGATTTATGGAAAACCCTTGGTTTGTTTATTCCTTTAATAGTTGTTAATTGTATAATAATGGGGCGAGCAGAAGCATTCGCTTCAAAAAATAACGTATGGCACTCTTTTTTAGATGGATTAGGAATGGGTTTAGGGTTTACGGCCAGTTTGACATTATTAGGTTCTATTAGAGAGCTTTTAGGAAATGGTTCTTTATTCGATATAACAATTTGGGGTAAAGCTTTTAATGTTTTTATTATGATACTTCCTCCTGGTGCTTATCTTACTCTTGGATTACTTGCAGCACTTTTTGCTTTTATTGGAATGAAGAGGAAAGAGAGGGGGAATAATAAATGAAAATATTTCTAATATTATTGTCAGCAATGTTGGTCAATAATTATGTATTTAATAGATTTTTGGGAATCTGCCCCTTTTTGGGTGTGTCCAAAAAGACTGATACGGCTGTTGGAATGGGTTTAGCAGTAACATTTGTGCTTGTTATGTCTTCAACAATTTCATGGTTAATAGACCGATTGTTGATTTCTATAGGTTTAGAATTTTTAAGAACAATTGCTTTTATACTTGTTATTGCTTCTTTTGTACAATTTGTAGAATTGTTTTTGAAAAAGAATAATCCAAATTTGTATGAATCATTGGGAATTTTCTTGCCATTAATTACTACAAATTGTATTATTTTAGGTGTCGCAATTATTAATAGTATGAGTAATTACAATCTTTTGGAAGCTATTTTTAATGCTTTAGGTGCCGGCTTGGGCTTTTTGTTAGCCTTGATTATATTCAGTGCTATTCGTGAAAAATTAGAATTGTATGATTTACCCAAACCTTTTGAGGGATTGCCAATTGCTCTGATTGTTGCATCATTATTGTCGTTAGCATTTATGGGATTCCAAGGAATGATTAAATTATAATCTTGAATTGATTTAAGGCATCTGATATAATAATAGTGATTTTTGGCGGGCGTAGCTCAGTTGGTAGAGCATCAGCTTCCCAAGCTGAGGGCCGCGGGTTCGAGTCCCGTCGCCCGCTCCAGTTGAGGGCTAAAAAGCCCGTTTTTTTTAATAGGGGGTATTTTTTTGTCAATAGATGCCATAATAGCTTTAATTGTTTTTGTAATTGTATATTATTTAATAATTTCTGAAAAAATTCATAGATCAATTGCTGTTGTTGTAGGAGCATTTGTTTTAACATTTTTTGGAGTTTTTGAAGATCCAGATTATTTGTTTAAAAATTATGTAGATTTTGACACGATATTTCTTTTAATTGGAATGATGTTATTAGTTTCAACTATTAAAGATATAGGTTTTTTTCATTATGTGGCTTTTAGAATTATTAAATTTTCTAAAAATTCTTTATTAAAAATATTTATTTTGTTGAATATTTTTGTAGGTTTATTTTCTGCTTTTATTGATAATGTTACTACCATTATGATTTTTATCCCAATTACTCTTGCAATTGCCGACGCTGCAGAAATTTCTCCGATTCCGCTTGTTTTTTCAGAGGTATTAAGTTCAAATATTGGTGGTACAGCTACTTTAATTGGTGATCCTCCTAATATTTTAATAGGTAATGCTGCAAGGCTTAGTTTTAATGATTTTATTTTAAACACATCCTTACCTTCTATTTTGACGATTTTTCTAATTTTAGGATACTTGATAATTACTAAAAGGAAGTTATTTTTTAAAAAATTAGAATTTTCATTTGAGGAAATTTCTATTTCAAAAAATAATCTTATTAAATCTCTTTTTATATTGATTTCTGTGTTACTTTTATTTGTTTTTCAAGAGAAGTTAGGAATACATAGTTCAGTAATTGCTTTTGGAATGGGATTTATTTCTATTTTGATAATTGATCCTAGAAACATTGAAAAACATTTTACAGAGGTAGAGTGGGGAACAATTTTCTTTTTTATAGGGCTTTTTATTATAACTGGTGCTTTAGAAGATACTGGAATTTTAAAACAGGTTGCGGTTTTTTTCAGTAAAGAATTTGGTAGTTCTCCTAGAGTGTTTGGTATGGTGTTGATAATAATGTCGTTTTTTGTTAGTGGCTTTTTTGATAACATTCCATTTACTGCTACCATGATACCTGTTATAAAAATGCTTCCAACTATTAATCCTTCTTTAGTAAACTTAACTCCTTTTTGGTGGTCTCTTTCTCTAGGTGTATGTTTTGGAGGTAATTTAACTCCTATTGGAGCATCAGCAAATATTGTTGCAATAACCATGCTTTTAAAATATTCAAATAAAAAAGTATCTTTTGTTGATTATATGAAATTTTCTTTTGTCCCATCTATTATTTCTCTTGTAATAGCAATTCTATACGTTGAAATAAGATATTTTTAATCTATTAATTGTCTGCTTTTCTGGGGTGATTATATGATTTTGATTATTGTTGGTATTGTTGTAGGTTTATTTCTTTTATTAAAGGGTGCTGATTGGCTGGTTGATGGTTCTGTATCAATAGCACTAAATTTAGGTGTTTCTAAATTGATAGTAGGTCTTTCAGTAGTGGCTTTTGGGACTTCTGTACCCGAGTTAGTGGCTTCTTTGGTTTCCGTATTAAATGGACATTCTAGTGTTTCAATTTCAAATGTTGTAGGAAGTAATATTGCTAATATTGCATTATGTTTAGCGTTAGCTTCATTGTTTTTAAGTATTAATGTTAAAGAACAAACAATAAAAGTTGAAATGCCTTTTATGATACTTTCCACAGTAGTTTTCACAGCTTTACTATTAAGGGATAATTTTTATACATTAAAATGGAACGATGGAATAGTCTTTTTATCACTGATGATAATATTCATTTACTATTTAGTTTCCAATGCAAAAGATATTCTTGAAGAAGAGTTTGAGAGTGAAATAAAGGGAAAGCACAAAACTTCTGTATCAGTTTTTTTGGTTATTATTGGAATCTTTGCAGTTTCGTTGGGTGGAGAATTAACAATAAGAAATGTTGTTGAACTGGCTAAAATTTTCAACTTAAGTGAAACATTAGTTGGTTTAACAATTGTTGCAATTGGAACCTCGCTTCCAGAGTTAGTTGTAAGTGTTACTTCTGCTATAAAAGGTGAAGGAGAAATTTTGGTGGGGAATATTGTAGGGAGTAACATTTTTAATATTTTATTAATTTTAGGAATTAGCTCGCTGTTGGGAAATCTTACGGTTGATGTTTCGAGCTATATGATTGATTTGTTAACTGTAAATCTTGTAGCATTTATGCTGTTATTAATCTCAATATTTAAGAAGAAATTGACGAGGATCGATGGTATTTTATTTCTTGTCATATATGCAGTATACATTAGTTTTGCCATGATACGAAGATAGGTATTTTAGGAATAACTAAATGCTAAAGAAAAGGAAGTGTGTTGAATTATTCAGTTTTTTAGTAAGGAATAATAGGTTAAAATGTGAGTTTTTCAACAAGATTAAACATAAGGGGTGTTATTATGAAAGAAGCTTTAACTTTTGATGATGTACTTTTAGTTCCAAGGTATAGCGAGGTAATACCATCTGAAGTTGATGTTAGTACGCGACTAACAAAACAAATTGAGCTAAAAATTCCTTTAATTAGTGCAGCAATGGACACTGTAACTGAAGCTGAACTTGCAAAAGCAATAGCCAGAGAAGGTGGAATAGGTATAATACATAAAAACATGTCTATAGATGAGCAAGTATATCAGGTAAAAATTGTTAAAAGAACAGAAAACGGAATCATAGATGATCCTGTCACGATTTCACCTGAAATTAGTGTAGGGGAAGCTGAGAAAATAATGTCAGAATATAAAATTGGTGGATTACCAGTGGTAGATGAAGAAGGTAGGTTATTAGGACTTGTAACCAACAGAGATATTAGATTTGAAAGGAATCTAAAGAAACCTGTCAATGAATTAATGACTCCATTTGAAAAATTAATTTTTGCCGAAGAAGGAATTTCATTAGAAGAAGCAAGAGATATTTTACATAAAAATAAAATTGAAAAATTACCTATTATTAAAAAGAATAGGATATTAACAGGTTTAATAACTATTAAAGATATTAAAAGTGTTGTTGAACATCCGAATGCATCACGTGATAAAAAAGGGCGTTTGCTTGTTGGGGCTGCTGTAGGGACAAGTGATGAAACTTTTGAAAGGGTTGAAAAATTAATTAATGCAGGCGTTGATGTAATAGTTGTTGATACAGCACATGGTCATTCAAAAAAAGTTATTGATATAGTAAAAATGATTAAATCAAAGTTTCATGAAATTCCGGTAATTGCTGGAAATGTTGCAACTTCTGAAGCTACCGAAGCTTTAATTAAAGTCGGAGCTGATGCTGTCAAAGTCGGAATTGGGCCTGGTTCTATTTGTACTACAAGAATTGTTGCTGGTGTTGGTGTTCCGCAGTTAACAGCAATATTTGATTGTGTAGAAGTAGCTAAAAAATATGATATTCCAATAATAGCAGATGGTGGTATTAGGTTTTCAGGTGATATAGTAAAAGCCTTAGCTGCTGGTGCTGAAAGTGTAATGATGGGAAGTATCTTTGCAGGTACTGAAGAGGCTCCTGGAGAAGCGATATTATATCAGGGGAGAAAATATAAAGCATATAGAGGGATGGGTTCATTAGGAGCAATGAATAAAGGAAGTGCAGATAGGTATTTTCAAAAAAACTATCAAAAATTTATTCCAGAAGGTGTTGAAGGAATGGTTCCTTACAAAGGAAAAGTGAAAGATGTGGTATATCAGCTAATTGGTGGTTTGAAATCCGGTATGGGATATATCGGTGCAGCCAATCTAGAACAGTTAAGGGAAAAAGCTATTTTTGTTAAAATTTCTTCTGCTTCCATAAAAGAAAATCATCCACATGACGTTATAATTACTAAAGAACCTCCAAACTATTGGTCAAACGAGGTTTAAATAAGGGGGAAAGTATGATATGATAAATAATTTCCCACTTCCAAGTTGGGTTTATGACACTGTTATATATGAGATTTTTCCTGATAGATTTTTTGTTGGTAAAGGTAAAACAGTGAATGAAAAAAGAGATTTATATGAAAAACGTAATGGTAAAATTGAAAAATGGAATGTAGTGCCCAAAAGATTAAATAATCATGATCATGTTAACGTTTTTTATGGAGGAGATTTATGGGGTATTGCTGAAAAAATTGATTATTTGAAAAATTTAGGGATAAATGCTATTTATTTAACCCCAATATTTTTGGCAAGTTCAAATCACAAATATGATACGATTGATTATTTTAAAGTAGATCCACAATTTGGAGGTCTTCCAGCATTAAAAAATCTTATAAAAGTTGTTCATAGAAACCAGATAAAAATTATTCTTGATGGGGTGTTTAACCATGTCGGAAAGGATCATATTCTTTTCAAAAAGGCTTTAAAGGGTGATAAAAAATACAAGAACATGTTTATTTTTTATGAAAATTATTACAGAGGATGGTGGGGAACTTCCTCTCTTCCAGAACTTCATTTAGAAGAAGTAAAAGTAAAAGAATACATAACTTCAGTTTTAAGAAGATATTTGGATTTAGGTATTGACGGTTGGAGATTGGATTGTGGGCAGGATCTTGGCCCAGAAATAAATAGATTTATAAATGCTAAAGTAAAAGAATATTCAACTGAAAAATATTTAGTAAGTGAGATTTGGACTTATCCTGCTGGTTGGGATATGGTAGATGGCATTATGAATTATCATTTCCGAGAAACTGTTATTGATTTTCTCTTAGATAAAAATCCAAATGCTGGGTATGTTTTACAAAAAGCTTATGATGAAACTTCAAATATCTTTGGTTGCTGGAATATGCTTGATAGTCACGATACAAAAAGACTTGCAAATGTTTTGAATGATAAGTTTCTTCGAAAGGCTGCGATTCTATTACAATTTACATATCCAGGAGTTCCTGTTATTTACTATGGAACCGAAATAGGACTTACTGGAGGAGATGATCCTGAATGCAGAAAGACAATGGAATGGGATTCGAGTAAATGGGATACTGAATTATTTAATTATTACAAAAAATTAATTTATTTGCGAAAAAATGAACCGGCTTTAAGATATGGAAGTTTTGAGTTATTATCAAATGATCCGCTGATTTTTATGAGAAAATCACCTTTTGTCCTTGATCAAATTATTGTTTATTTAAACAAACATGAAGAAACTGAAATATCGGTTTCTTTGCCTGATAATAGATTGCTTAATGGTACTTCTTTTGTTGATTTATTATCAGAAAATGAATTTTTTGTCATGGGTGGGACTTTAAAATTAAAATTGCCAGCTCGATCTTTTGGGATTTTAAAAGTTAGAAAAAAAATTGTAAGAGAATACGACCAGTATAAAAGGATAAGTTAGGTGAAAGTGTGAAGTCGTATCAGTATTACGATAAAATTGCGCATTTGTATGATCAAATGTATGAAGACTTGCTTTGGAAAACACTTAGGAAGGCAGTAGAATTTTATATTGAAGAAACTTTGAAAAACAAAAACTTTAAAACAGTTTTGGACGTAGGTACTGGAACGGGTTATTGGATTAATTTTTTTCTAAAAAAAGGCTATGAAATTGCAGCTGTTGAACCTTCAAAAAATATGATTGATATTGCTAAAAGAAAGTTTAAAGAAGAAGTAGAATTTTTTAATATGGAAATTGAAGAATTTCCAGAATTTAAAAAGTTTGATGTTATAAATATTCAGGGTGATGTTTTGAGTTACGTTCAAGATCTTGAAAATGTTGTAAAAAAATTAAATAGGTTATTAGTTGAAAAGGGAGTTATTTTTGCAACTGTTGATAGTTTTTACTTTATGAGAAAATTAGTAAAAAAATATGGGACATATTTTGAACTTGAAAAATTTGACAAAAACCATGTTACAACAGTTGGATCTCAATACGGTCAATTTGAATCCAGATGTTTTTCGATTGAAGATATTAAAAGATTAGAAGAATTTGGTTTTAAAGTTTTAGAAATTAGAGGTTGTGGAATTTCTGAAAACTTTGACGAAGAAATAGAAAATTCAAAAATCAAAGTAAAAGAAGCTGAACATATTTATTTTTCTCTAGAAAAGCGATAATTAAAGTAATTTACTCCCCATACACCAAATATAATGAATAACATTCCTATAACATGATTTAAAGAGATTGTTTCTTTCCTAAATAATGCACCTGCAACTACTGAAACAACTGTTGTGAGATTTGCAAATATAGCTGATTGAACAGGTGATACTTTAGACAACATGTAATTTACTAGGAAAAAGGCAACAGAAGATGATAAGATTCCAAGGTAAATTGCAGAGGTGAAAACATGGAGGTTCAATAAAGCCTTATAATTAAGTTCATTTCTAACAAGAGCAAGTAGATTAAAAAAAATCGCTCCAACTATCATCATAAAAAACGTGATTTCTTCTGGTTTAAATTCCGAAGAGGACTTTCTAGAAGAAAAATTATAGAAAACAGCCGACATAACTGCTCCCAATATTAATAAATCTCCTTTAATATTTCCCTTAAGACTGTTAAAACCTAAAATCAATAAAACTCCTAAGAAGCTAAGGAAAACAAACAGTAAATTGATTTTTGGTGTTTTTTCTTTTAAAATTAATGGTGATAAAAAAGTTATAAAAATTGGTATTGTTGCAATTAAGATTCCAGCTTCTGAAGAAGGGACGAATACTAATCCTGAGGTTTCAAAAATAAAATATAAAATAGGTTGGAAAAAAGCAACTATGAATAGTTTTAGATAATTTTTTCTTTCAAGAGTGAAAACTTTAAGAAAATAAAGGATTATCATAAATATACTGGCAATTGTGAATCTTAAAGCTATGAAGTTCATTGGACAAGTATAATCTAAAGCGTTTTTTGTAAAGAGAAAAGATAGTCCAAAAATTAAAGACATCAAAATACCTGAGATGATTACTTTTACTATATAAATCCCTCCAGTAAAGTATATTTTAACCTTTTAAAAAGTTTTATTTACTAAGGAATTCTTTTAGCCATAAAGCACTTTTTTTAAGATATCTTTTTTGAGTTTTATAATCTACGTATACTATTCCAAATCTTTTAGAATAACCTTCAGCCCATTCAAAATTATCCATCAGTGTCCATATGAAATATCCTTTTAAATTTACCCCATTTTTAATTGCCAATAAAGCCTGCTGGAAATGTTTTTCTAAATAATCTATTCTGTAATGATCATTTACAATGTTGTTAATCAATTTATCTGGCCCAGCCATTCCATTTTCGGTTATATAAAGTGGTAAACCATATCTTTGATGTAATTTTTTAAGCATATCATATAATCCTTTGGGGTAAATTTCCCATCCCATTTCAGTTTTTGGGAGTTCTCCTTCAACGTGTTTATACATCAAGGGATTATATGGATCATATTTAATCAATTGTCTAGAATAATAATTGACACCAAAAAAGTCAATAGGTTGGGAAATAATATCCATATCATCTTCAGGTATTTTTAAACCAAGTTGTTTTAATAACCCCTTTGCATTTTCAGGATATTTACCAAATACAACAGGATCATGAAACCAGCCATTAACAAATTCATCTACTAAAATAGCCACTTGGAAATCTTCTTCATTTTCTTGAGCAGGTTCTATTTTTGAAACAACGTTAGTAATTCCAATTTTTCCATCTTTGACAATTTCTCTAAAGACTTTTACTGCATGACCATGAGCCTTTAAGAGATTATGGGCAGCAATAAAAGCTTCATTAATATTTTTATGTCCCGGAGCATGAGTCCCCATGAAATAGCCTAAAAAGGATGAACACCAAGGCTCATTTAATGTAATCCAATTTTTAACTCTGTCACCTAGGGTTTCAAAAATTAGCGCTGCATAATCCTGAAAATATAATGCAATATCTGGATTTAACCATCCTCCTTTTTCATAAAGGTAATAAGGAAGATCCCAGTGATAAAGAGTAATAAAAGGTGTAATGTTGTTTTTCAATAATTCATCTACCAATCGGTTATAAAAATCTAAGCCTTTTTCGTTTTTGATTTTTCCTTTTGATAATACTCTAGACCATGAAATTGAGAATCGATATGCATCAAGACCAATTTCTTTCATTATTTCAATATCTTCTATATATCTATGATAATGATCACAAGCTATATCACCGTTTTCCATGTTTTTAACTTTGCCAGGTGTATGAGAAAAAACATCCCAAATCGAAGGTTCACGACCATCTTCATTGACAGCACCTTCAATTTGGTAAGCTGCTGTTGCAGTACCAAATATGAAATCTTCAGGAAAGTCACTGCGTTTTATTGCCATAAAAATCCCTCCTTTGTTTTACCTGGAAAATATTATATCATTAAAACATGATGTTTTGTAGATATAAAAAGTTTACTTGACTTAAAAAAGTTAAATTGATATAATTTTTAAGAAAACATCATGGAGGTGATTAAATGAGAAGAGTTGTTATTACTGGCATGGGTACTATAAATCCGATTGCGAAAAATATAATAGAATTTGAAGAATCATTAAAGAACATGAAGATTGGAATTGATAGAATTTCAAATTTTAATCCTGAAAAGTTACCAGTACAAATAGCTGGAGAAGTAAGAGATTTTAAGCCTGAAGAATATATTGATAGGAAACTTTCTAAAAGAATTGATAGATATACGCAATTTGCTTTAGTAGCAGCTAAAGAAGCTATTGAAAATTCAGGAATAAATTTTGAGGGTTTAGAAAAAAGAGTAGCAGTGATATTTGCCTCAGGAATGGGAGGATATTTAACGATTAAGGAACAAGATGAAGTTTTAAGAGAAAAAGGTCCATCACGAGTAAGTCCGTTTATGATTCCTATGCTTTTAGCAAATATGGCTAGTGGTGTGATTTCTATAATTTATGGTTTAAAAGGTCCTAATTTTACTCCAGTAAGTGCTTGTGCTAGTTCTGTTCATGCCATTGCAATTGGAACCATGTTGATAAGACATGGATATGCTGATGTTGCAATTGTTGGTGGCAGTGAAGCTACAATTGCACCGCTCCCTATTGCTGGATTTGCATCCATGAGAGCACTTTCAACAAGAAATGACACTCCAAAAGAAGCATCTCGTCCTTTTGACGTTGATAGAGATGGATTTGTAATGGCAGAAGGAGCGGGCGCGTTAGTGTTAGAATTGGACGAAATTGCTAAGAATAGGAATGCAAACATCTATGCTGAGGTTAAAGGTTTTGGAATGAATGATGATGCGTATCATTTTAGTGCTCCAGATCCAGAAGCGAAAGGTTCTATCGATGTTATGAAAATGGCGTTGGATGATTCGAAGTTAACACCTGATGATATTGATTTGATAAGTTGTCATGCTACAAGTACACCAGTAGGAGACGAACTTGAAGCAAAGGCTATTTTAAATGTTTTTAGAGGGAAAAATGTATTAGTTAACTCTACAAAGTCTTTAACTGGGCACTTATTAGGTGCAGCTGGAGCTGTTGAAACAATAGCGGCTATAATTGAAATGAATAAAAACTTTGTACATGGAATGCCTAATTTGAATAAACCAGATGAATTTGCTTCAAAATTAAATTTAGTTAAAGAAACTAGAGAAGTAAAAATTGATAATTTTGTGAAAAATTCATTTGGATTTGGGGGGCATAATGCAAGTTTAGTAATCGGGAGGTATGAATAACATGAATAAAGAAGAAATAAAGAAAATATTGCCGCATCGTGATCCAATCCTTTTGGTTGATAGAGTAATAGAAAAGGGCAATGATTATATTATTGCCGAAAAAGAGATTACTTCAGATAATCCAATATTTAAAGGACATTTTCCAAACTATCCTATTTATCCTGGAGTTTATATAATTGAAGGAATGGCTCAAGCTGCAGGTCTTATGCTGTTAAAAGGTGAAGAAATACCGTTATTTTTGGGAATTGACTATGCACGATTTAAGGCAGAAGTAAAACCAAATTGTGTTTTAAGATATGAAATTAAATTAAAAGAAAAGAAGCAAAATATAGTATTCGTAGATGCCAAGGCTTATGTTGATAAAAAATTAGTTGCAAAAGCTCAATTAATGCTTGGTGTAAAGGGGTGAAGGAATGAATAGGATCTGTGAATTATTTGGGATTAAATATCCAATAATTATGGGAGGGATGTCTTGGGCTGGTACTCCAAAACTAGCTGCAGCTGTTTCTGAAGCAGGTGGTTTGGGGATAATTGGGGCAGGTCCAATGAGAAAAAACGATCTTCAAAAAGCAATTGATGAAATTAGGAATTTAACAGATAAACCATTTGGTGTAAATATTATACTTGTTTCTCCATATGCTGATGAATTAGTTGAAACTGTGTTAGAAAATAATGTGCCAATAGTTACTTTTGGAGCGGGAAATCCAACAAAATATATTAAAAGTTTAAAAAATAACGGAATTAAGGTTGTACCAGTTGTGGCTTCAGATAGCTTAGCCAGAATGGTTGAAAGAAGCGGTGCTGATGCAATTGTAGCTGAAGGAATGGAATCAGGTGGTCATATAGGTGAAGTAACAACTTTTGTTTTAGTTAATGCGGTTTCAAGAAAAGTAAAAATTCCTGTAATTGCAGCAGGTGGAATTGTAGATGGTAGAGGAATGGCAGCCGCCTTTGCTTTGGGAGCTGAAGGTGTTCAAATGGGCACAAGATTTATAGCAAGTAAAGAAGCTGATATTCACGAGAATTTTAAGCAATTAATAATTAAATCTGGAATACGTGATACAGTTGTTACTGGTGCTTCTTTGGGTCATTCAGCTAGAGTAATAAAAACAAAATTTGCAAAGAAAGTAAAGAATTTAGAAGTTTCTAGCCCTGAAGAAGCTGAAAATATTTTAGTTGGAAGTTTGAGAAAAGCAGTTTTAGATGGTAATTTAGATGAAGGTTCCTTTATGGCTGGTCAAACCACTGGTTTAATAAATGAGATAAAATCAGTAAAAGAAATAATAAAAGATATATTAAATGAATTTAATGATGTTATAAAAAATTTAAGGGAGAGACATTTGTGAAACATAAAGATTTAGCAATGATTGCATTGTTTGTTACTTTAACAATTGTTGGAGCACAGATTTCTATACCAATTGCAACAGTTCCAATTACTTTGCAAGTTTTGATGATATTTTTAACAGGTTATTTTTTGAGACCGTATCATGCATTTCTAGCTCAAGCAATTTATTTGCTTTTAGGAATTCTAGGTTTACCAGTATTTTCAGGATTTTCTGGAGGTTTTGCTAGTATTTTAGGACCTACGGGTGGGTATCTAATTTCTTTTCCAATTGCGGCATTAGTAGTTTCTTTTTCAAAAAAAGATTATTTTTCAATGTTCATTTATGGAATTCTTGGGATTTGTATTATTTATTTTTTTGGTGTCTTAGTTTTGACATATCACTTAAAGGATTTTACAAAAGCAATTATGATTGGCTTAGTACCCTTTATTGGAATTGATTTTGTGAAGATGTTTTTAGCTATAATAATTGCAAAAAGAGTTTTAAAGGTGGTGGAAGTATGAGAGCGTTTCTCTTTCCGGGTCAAGGTTCTCAATATTCTGGAATGGCTAATGATTTTTCAATATATCCAGATTGGGAAAAATATAGTGAAAAAGCACAAAAAATCTTAAATTTAGATTTGATAAATATTATGAATGGTAATGAAGAAATTTTAAAATTAACTGAAAATGCTCAACCGGCTATATTTTTAGCTAGTTATGTAGCTTTTAAATATTTAGAAAGTAATGGAATCACTCCAGATATAATTGCAGGACATAGTTTGGGTGAGTATACTGCTTTTGCTGCAGCGGGAGTATATGATTTTGATACGGGAATATATTTAGTCAGAAAAAGAGGTGAATATATTTCTGAAGCAATTGAACCTGGTAAAGGTAGTATGGCAGCTGTGTTAAAAATGAAACCTGAAGAGGTGGAAAAAATGGTATCTAAATACGAAGGTTTATATGTAGCAAATTATAATTCCTCAACACAAACAGTAATAAGTGGTTTAAAATCTTCAATTTTAAGGTTTATTGATGAATGTAAAAGGAAAGGTATTAGAGCAACTGAATTAGTTGTTTCCGGACCTTTTCACACACCATATTTGGAAAGTGCTAAGGAAAAAATGTATGCTGAAGTTGAGCATATAAAATTTAAAGTGCCTAGAATTCCAATAGTATTGAATAGTACAGGAAAAGAAACTAAAGATCCTATGGAATTAAAACATTATTTACTTGAACAAATTTCTGGGCCAGTTTATTGGTATCAGTCAATCAAAAGAATGGTTGATTTAGGTGTAACGAGTTTTGTTGAAGTTGGTCCTAAAAATGTGCTTTCAAATATGTTAAAAAGAGAAGGCTTAAATATACAACATTTTTCACGTTTTCAAGTAGAAAAGGTAATTTAAATTTAATTTATATTCTCAAATTCACCACCCTTCTAAGGGTGGTTTTTTAATTTTTAGATAAGTTTGTTCTTAATTTTCCTTATTTCTATTGATTAAATTTCCAAATTATGGTAAAAGTTAATTGAAAAAGAAATTTTAATGTAAGAGGTGGTATTATAAAATTATTGGATATTACAGTAATTAGTTTTATTTTTTCTTCTGTAATTGGAAATATATTTTATTTTATCAACATCACAATTTCAGATATTTTTATAAGTTTATCTGTGATTTTATTTAACTTACTAATTTTTTTATATTCATTTTATCTGAAAAAATTGAAAATTGCTAATTTATATTCAATTTTCTTTGCAATTTTGATAATAAATTTGTTTTCTTTGCTTCCACTTTACTTGACAAATTCTTATTTAACCTGGGCTTTAGCACAAATTTTTTCTTTTGTTTTAACTTTGTTTTATTTAAGATTATTAATAATAATTATTGGTTCAAAAAAGTCAATTTTAAAAATGCTTTTGTTTTCATTATTAACCTTAGGTATATATTCGTTATACTTTTTTTATTCTCTAACTCAAGAATTTAAAAATTATTATGTTAGTAAAAAAGGTGGAAAATGAAGATAGAAAGGGAAAAAAAATATGTAATTCCTGATAGTTTTGCTGAAAAATTAAAAAAAGTTAGTTTATTGAAAATTGGAGTAATCCAATGGTATATAGATGATCAAAAATTTATAGATGATGACAGATTAAAGAGATATAAAAAATATAGATTACGTTTAGTTATTGATAATAAATTCAACGAAAACTGGGTTATAGCCATTAAAAGAGATTTAGGAGATTTTAAAAGAGAAGAAATCGAGTTTGGGATAGAAAAATCAAAGGTCAAAATTTCAAAATTAAAAAATTTCAAATTAACTGCGAAAATAAGATATTTTTTAACAAAACCTCATTCTGATCCTGAAATAGTCTTAGATGAATTTCTAAATACTTGTAATGTAAATTTTGATGTAAATTTTCTGGTAGAAGTAGAAACTGAAAAAATTTTTGAAAAAATTGAAAAAGAATATGGTTTGAGAAATTTTGAAGTTGTAGATTTTAGCATGTATACAAATGAAAAATTAGCAAAAAGATTTAATATTGAATCAAAAGACTTAATAAGATGTGTTTATGAAGAACTTATTAAAAAATAATGGGAATAACAGAAAAACTGCTAGATATTTTTTGTTATTAAGATTTTTCGTATATATGCTATTATATAAGTATAAAAGTTGTCATTTCTAACTTTACAAATTAAATTACGAAATTAATCAAAAGATTTATATATAAGGAGGAGTTTAAATGAAAAAAATTGCCGTTATGACTAGTGGAGGAGATGCTCCTGGAATGAACGCTGCAATAAGGGCAGTTGTTAGATATGCAGTAAATAATGATATGAAAGTTTTAGGTATTAGAAGAGGTTATGCAGGTCTTTTAGATGAAGATTTTATTGAAATGGATTTTGCGTCAGTTGGAGGAATCATGGAAAAGGGAGGTACTATTTTAAGAAGTAGTAGATGCCCTGAATTTGTTAGAAAAGAGACTCGTGCAGAAGCAGCAAAAATTTTAGTAAAACATGGTGTTGAAGGACTGGTAGTCATCGGAGGTGAAGGGAGTTTACATGGTGCAATGTTTTTAGAGGAAGAACAAAAAGTTCCCGTGGTTGGAATTCCTGGGACCATTGATAATGATATTGCCTTAACTGACATGAGCATTGGAGTAGACACATGTTTGAATACAGTAGTTGATGCAATTCAAAAACTTAAAGATACAGCTTCATCTCATGAAAGGGCATTTATTGTTGAAGTTATGGGACGTTCTTCTGGGTACATTGCTACCGTTTCCGGTTTAGTTACTGGTGCTGAAGCAATTGTAATACCTGAAATTCCAGTTAATTATGAGGCTCTGGGGAATAAAATTTTAAGAGAAAGAGAAAGAGGAAAAATAAATTGTATTGTGGTTGTAGCTGAGGGTGCAGCAAGTGCGTATACTGTTGCAAGACATCTTGAACATAGAATCGGATATGAGACAAGAATAACTATTTTAGGTCATATACAAAGAGGAGGTTCTCCTACAGCATTTGATAGACTTTTAGCTTCTCGTATGGGGGTTGCTGCTGTTGAATTTTTGAAAAGAGGAACTAGTTATGTAATGACATCTCTTCAAGGAGGAAAGATTGTCCCAGCAAAACTTGATGAAGTTTTAAAGCAAAAAAAGTCTTTAAATATGGAGTTAGTTGAATTAACTTCACTTCTATCATGATTATAAAAAACGCATATATTTGGACAAATAGCAAATTTATCAAAAAAGATTTATATGTTGAAAAAGGCGAATTTGTAAATGAGCCTCCAATAAATTCAAAAACAATAAACCTGGAAGAAAAATACATACTTCCAGGTTTCTCTGATTCTCATGCTCATGTATTAGGAGTAGGTATAAAGTGTATGTCTATAAATTTAGAGCAGTTCTCTTTTGAACCTTTGTTTAATGCTAAGGATGAAATAGTTTTGGGAAGAGGTTGGGAAGAAATTCCAGAAAATATACACATTTTAGATGAAATACAAAAACCTATAATTTTAATTAGAAAATGTGGGCATGTAGCATGGCTCAACGAAACAGCTCAAAAATACTTAAAATTTAAGGATCATCTGATTTATGAACAAGAAATTGAAAGGATTTGGACTTTACTTCCTAATGATTTTTACATAAAAGCATTTAAAAAAGGTGAAGAAGAATTTCTTAAGTATGGAATTACGAGTGTTCATTCTGACGATTTTCATGGAATTAATTTTGAAGTTCTGCAGAATCTTCTTAGAGAAAGTAAATTGAGAATATTTGAAAAGCTAAATACTGCAGAACCTTGGATTTATAACTTTGGAAATTACGGAATAAGTAAAATTTTTGGAATTAAATTATTTGCAGATGGTTCTTTGGGCGGGGGAACTGCTTATTTGTCAAGGCCATATAAGAGTACCAATACGTATGGTAAATTTGTCCTTCCAAAAAACTTTTCAGAAATTGTTAATTTTGCCAATAAAAATAACTTGCAAGTTTGTGTGCATACAATAGGGGATGAAGCTTTAACAAGGGTGTTAGATTTATTTGAAAGAAATTTTGGTCATAGAATAATACACGCACAATTAGTTAAAAAGTCTGACTTTCCTAGACTTAAAAATTTTGTATTTTCTATTCAGCCTCATTTTGCTATAGAAGACAAAGAAATTATTAAAAATGTTTTTTTGAAAAATGTATTGTTTTATCCTTTTAAGAAAATGCATGATGAGGGAATTAAAATTTCTTTTTCAAGTGATGCACCAGTATCGCCACATAATCCGCATTATGTCATAAAAAATGCTTTACAAATTGGTTTTTCTTTTCAAGATTCAATTAAATTATATACAGAAGCCTCTGGAGAAATAATAAATGAAAAAATTGGAAAATTAGAACCAGGATACAAGGCAGATTTTGTTGTATACAATAACAAAAATCTTACATCAATTCATTCGGTTTTTGTAAATGGTGAAAAAGTTTATACTTCATTGGTTTGAAGATTTTTTATTCTAAAACCGAATGATTTTCCTATTTCTCTACCAAGATTTGTTATCATCCCCTTTACACAGTTTATACAAGCTGTATCTCTTTCAAACAAACAGATTTTATTTGGATATAATGTGTAATTAGGTCTATAAGGATTTGGTGTCAGGTTAGGCATTATGACGTTTGCACCACATTTTAAAGCTATTTGTCTTCCAAAAGGATGAATACTACCCATGGCAGTTGTTGCTGGAATATTTGCAGTAGGAATTAAAATTCTGGATAGAGCTATCATTTTTAGTGTAGTGTTTAAATTTCCTCCTTTTTCTTTCCTTAATGGTGTTTCTGGATTAGGAATAAAAGGTCCAATACCAATCATGTCAGAGTCAATTTCTCTTAGAAAAATTAGATCTTTGGCAAGTTCATAAGGTCCTTGTCCAGGAAGTCCTACCATACAACCCCCACCAATTTCATATCCTAGCTCTTTAAGTTTAAGTAGATGACTTTTTCTGTTTTCAAAAGTGTCACTTGGATGAAGTTTTTTGTATAAATTTGGATCTGCTGTTTCGTGCCTCATTAAGTATCTATCTGCGCCTGCATTTTTCCATATTTTGTATTCCTCAAAATTTCTTTCTCCAATACTTAAGGTAACTGCCAAATTCATTTTTTTAATTTCGATTATTAAGTTTTCAATAATTTCAGTATTATAATACGGGTCTTCACCGGATTGTAACACCACTGTTTTAATATTTTTTTCCGCTATCAATCTTACACGTTTTAATATTTCTTCAGGATTCATTCGATATCTTTTTATATTTTTGTTTTGTCTTCTTAATCCACAATACAGACAATCCATTTTACAAAAATTTGAAAATTCGATGATTGCCCTAATATGAACTTCATTTCCAACATATTTTTCTCTAACTTCATCAGCTATTTCGAAAATTTTTTTATCGAATTTATTGGTTGATAAAAGAAAAATTAGTTCTTCTAAAGTAACAGAATCTCTTTTGTATTTTAACTTATTTAAAAGTTTCGACAATTTTAATCACCTCATTTAGTGTTTCTTGAAAGTTATTATCAATTGAATTCACATTTTCGGCAAAAATGATAAAGTTTTCATTTTCCCAAAGAATTTTAGGAGATGTAAAAAATTCCTTTCCGGCCTTTAAGTTTTTGATAAAAGAAATTCTTTTTCCAATTTTTTGAGCTATCCAAATTTTGCAATTGTACTTTTCAGCTATTTGCTCTAAGAGGTTTTTCAGAGTTTTAAAATCTGACATCTCTTTCACCTATATCAATTTTTTTTATACCTTCAAAAATAGCTGATTTTTGTGGTTCAGGAATTTTTTCCAATTCTTTTTCAATTATGACTTTACCTAAATTTTTAGTTTTTGATGTTGCGTAATCATTCAAATATTCATTCAATGTAAATAAAGCATTGGGTGTACAGAATCTTTTTACAAAACCTGGGATCGCAAATTCCATAAAATGTTCTCCAGTTCTTCCAGCACGATAACAAGCAGTACAGAACGAAGGAATATAGTTTTCTTTAAGAAGTTCATAAATTACTTCGTCTAAAGTTCTAGTATCACCCAATATGAATTGGCTTTTTTTAATTATTTCTGGATCAGTTTCAGAATATGAACCAACTCCTATACTTGACCCTGCATCTATTTGTGAAACTCCGAGTTTAAGTACTTCTCTTCTTAAATTTACTGGTTCTCTTGCAGTTAGTATCAAACCAGTATATGGTACAGAAAGTCTTAACACTGCAACAAGTTTTTTAAAATCTTCATCATTAACTTGGTAAGGCGGTATTTGAGTAATAGGAGTTCCAACAGCAGGTTCAATTCTTGGAAAAGAGATAGTATGGGGACCAACTCCAAATCTTTCTTCAAGATGAATGGTATGATAGATTAAACCCATTACTTCAAATTTCCAATTGTATAAACCAAATAATGCTCCTATACCTACATCATCAATTCCAGCAATCATAGCTCTGTCTAAGCCATATAGTCTCCAAGCAAAATTTGATTTTGGGCCTTTTGGATGCATTTTTCGGTATGTAGGCAGGTGATAAGTTTCTTGGAAAATTTGAAAAGTACCAATTCCAACGCTTTTAATTATTTTGTATCCTTCTACAGTTTGGGGAGCAGCATTTACGTTGACTCTGCGTATTTCCCCATTACCGAGTTTTGTATTGTAAATTAAATCAATTGTTTTAGCAATAAATTCAGGTGAATATTTTGGATGTTCTCCAAATACTACGATTAATCTTTTGTGACCTTTAGAAACTAATGCTTTTACTTCGTTTTTTAATTCCTCAGAATTTAGAGTTTTCCTTATAACATACTTATTTGAAATTCTAAAACCACAATATTCACAATCATTAATGCATTCGTTACCAATATAAAGTGGTGCAAAAAGAACTATTCTATTACCATATACTTTTTCTTTTAATAATCTTGCAGCTTCAAAAATTTCATCCCATTGTTCTTTACTGTTAACATTTAAAAGAGTTGCTACTTCGTTGGGTTCAAGCCTTTGCTTTGCTATAGATTTTTGAAGGATATCTCTAACTTTATTCTTATCTGGATTCTTGTTTTTTTCCAATAGTTTGAAAATATTTTCTTCGTCTATAAAAGTTTTTTCATCCTCTTTTTCTTTTATAAAAATATACATATTTTCACCTCTTTAATTTAGTGGTATACTTTTTACTTTTACGTTTTTAATTTGTCCAAGCTTACCAGTAAAACTTCCTAAAATATCATTATTTGCTTTAAAAATAACAAATATTATTGCCATATTTTCAGAGTCTAAAGGATATCCTACTCTTAATTTGATGTATTTTGCATACATATGAAGTAATTCGTTAACCTTGTCGTATGCAGAGTTTCTATCTCTTACAATAATATCAACTGAATAATATCTTTCCATAAAAATTCCCCCTTCCTCTTTAACACCAAGGAAGGGGGAATAAATTTGTTCCGTTAACTTTTCCCCTTTCCTTGGTGTCAGGATTTAATCCCTTCACCTCAGAAAGTCCTATCTAATTTTAAAAGTGATTATGCTTTATAAAATATTAGTTTGATAACACTTTGCTTTTGTTTTTTGATCTGTCAGTGTAGTAAGTATGGAGTAATTCGTGAGCAATATGGCTATAAGGATGTTCAAGAAATTCAGCATAAAGCTTTTGAACATCTGGATTTTCATGTGATCTTCTTAAGGTGCTTCTTTCGTCTATAGTGTAAATAGCGTTGGCTCTTTTTTGGAGAATATCAGGATCAAGACTCTTGGGTTGACCTCCGCCACCTATACATCCCCCTAAACAAGCCATAATTTCTATGAAATCATAATACCTTCGACCATCTCTAATATCATCAAGTAATTTTTTGACATTTCCAGTACCGTGTGCAATAGCTACTTTAAATTTTTTTCCTTTAATTTCAATTTCAGCTTCTCTTATCCCTTCAAGTCCTCTAACTGCATTAAATTCAAGTTTCGGTAATTTTTCTTCGGTTAAGATTTCATAAGCGGTTCTAAGTGCCGCTTCCATAACACCACCTGTCACACCAAATATAGCTCCTGCACCCGTTGAAACACCAAGTGGACTGTCAAACTCTTCGTCAGGCAACCCTGCAAAATTAATTTCTTTGAATTTAATTAATTTAGCTAATTCTCTAGTTGTAATTACATAATCTGTTACCTTTATTTCTCTTCCATCTTCAAGTTTGATCTTTTGCTGAGGTCTTGTAATTTCATCTTTCTTGGCTGTACAAGGCATAATTGAAACCATTATAATATCTTCTGGATCAACTCCAATTTTCTTTGCAAAATATGTTTTTACAAGAGAGCTCATCATCTGTTGAGGTGATTTTGCAGATGAAGCATTTTTAATAAATTCTGGGTACTGTTTTTCAAGTAAATTAATCCAACCAGGGCAACAACTGGTAAACATTGGGAATGGGCCGCCTTCTTTTAATCTATTAATAAGTTCAGTTCCTTCCTCCATTATAGTAAGGTCAGCTGCAAAATTAGTGTCAAAAACATAATCAAAGCCTAACCTTCTTATTGCAGCTACCATTTTTCCAGTGCTTATTGAGCCTGATTCCATTCCAAATTCTTCTCCGATAGCAACTCTAACAGAAGGAGCAGTTTGTGCAACAAGAATTTTTTCTTTTTTATCTAAGATTCTTAAGACTTTTTTCCAATCTGGAGTTTCATAAATCGCACCAACTGGGCAAAGGTATGAACATTGTCCGCATGAAATACAATCTGTTTCATAGACGGGTTTATCAAATGCTGTTTGAGGAATAGTTTTGAAACCTCTTTCAATCATTGAATAGATACTCATTCCTTGAATTTCATTACATACTCTAACACATCGTTGGCATTTTATACATCTAGAAAGATCCCTTTGAATAGAAGGACTACTATCATCAAAAACTTCAATTAGATCAGAGGGCGGAAGCAATGGTTTAACATCATATATATGAACAAGATTTTTAAGTTCACATCTTTGATCTGCTTCACAATACATACAATCATTTGGATGATTTGCCATTATAAGTGATAGATTAAACTTTATAGCATTAGTTACTCTTTCAGAATTCGTTTTAATTTTCATTCCATCTGAAACCTTTGTTGTACAAGCAGGTTGAAGAGTTTTTGCACCTTCAATTTCAACAACACATATTCTACATGCTCCAATTGGTTCAAGTTCAGGATGATGACAAAGAGTTGGAATTTTGAATCCGACTTTTTCTGCTGCTTCTAATACAGTGATATTTTCTGGAACTTCATATTCTTTGCCATTTATAAGGATTTTTACCATCGTATCCCTCCTCTATAATCAAAATATTTTTTTCACATTATAATTGAAAAATTCAATTAAAAAAATGTTTTATTAAGCAAAACTCGCCCATTTTCATGTAAATTATATCACAAAGTTGATAAAAAATAAAATAGCACTTGAAGTGAATTTAAAAATAAAATTCAATTAATTATAGATAAAATAAAATATTAGAGAATAAAAGAAAAATTAAAAAATTTTTTCTAATAAAAATGCCCAAATTGGAATCGTTATTACTGAAAGTAAAGTAGTAGTAAAAACTGTAAAGCTTATTAAAGATGTGTTTCCATTCAAAGCATCAATTAAAAGAACACTATTTACTGCAGTTGGCATAGAGCTTTCCAAAACAAAAACTTTCGATAATTCTGAATCCATATTGTAAATGAAAATAAAAACAAGTGAAAATACTGGAACGATTACTAACCTTAGTACAGTACTGTATAAAGCATCTTTTAGTGAGGATTTTTCAAATTTAATGCGAGATAAAGATAGCCCAACAAATAAAAGTAAAAAAGGAATTGCTGAATTTTTAATCATTAAAACTGTTTCAAATAATGGTTTGGGTAGCATTTTATAACTAATCCCATTTATACCAAGAATGTAAGCAGCTAAAATTGTATAAATATAAGGTAATTTTAAAACGTTTTTTACATTAACTTTTTCTCCAATGAATATTGGTAAAAATATAGAAGCAACTATCGTGTTTAATGCGGCATATATTACACCATATGACATTGCTTTTTCTCCCCAGAGAGAAAAAAGAATTGGATAGCCCAAGTATCCAGAATTAACGTATGTCCCAGATGTAAGTATTACATCTCTATTAGTTTTCGAAAACCTTGAGAATAAAAATGAAATTAAGAAAACTAACAACACGCCAATTCCATAATCTTTTAGGTTAATAAGTGATGGTGGATAATCATTGATAAAAGTAAAAGCAACAGTTGTGGCCAATAACCACAAAGAAATTTTTGAAACTATTTTAATATCAAATGGAAAGATTCTTCCAAATATATAACCAATTAATATTAATAAAAATGGTGGAAGAATATTTGTAAAACTTTCAATCATTATTTTCAGAGCTCCATATGGTTAAATTTTTATCTTTGATTTCTTTAATTTCTTCGGGTATTTCTAAGTTTCCTCTTTGAAAAATTTCTAAGATTAGATCTTTTGGAAGCGAGGTTTCAAACCAAATTTCTTCAATTGTTATTTTTTCAAATCCACGTTCTACGAAATTTTTCAGAACATTTGAAATAGCTTTTTCGTATCTTTCCCAATTAAGTTCATATTTTTTAAATTTCTTTTCCTCCATTATTTGAGACCTCCTTTAATAATTTTTTATATGCTTCTGCGGCGGCTTTTTTTTCGGCTTCTTTTTTTGAACAGCCTTCACCTTCTCCGTAAACTTTATTATTAACAATTACTTTGGCTTTAAAATTTTCCCCTTCAGTTGATATTTGATAGTTAGGCAGTGACTTATAAACTTCTTGTGTTAGTTCTTGAAGCTTAGTTTTATAATCGAATATTTTATTTCCTTTAAGATATAAGGTAATATAATTTTCAAGTAATGGATCAAAAATCTGAGAGACAAGTTTTAAATTCTTTTTCGAATCAATAAATACAGCTGCAACTAAAGCTTCAAAAACATCGGCTAAAATAGATTTTTTATTTCTGCCACCGCTTGCTTCTTCTCCTTTTCCAAATAAGATAAAACTTCCCAAATCAAGTTTTTTTGCAATTTCTGAAAGTATATCTTCGCTAGCTACAGCAGCTTTTATCTGAGCCATAGTACCTTCGGATAAATTATTGTAATTTTCATATAATCTCGTACATACAAGGAGTTCTACTACGGCATCACCTAAAAATTCTAATCTTTCATACGATTGTACTTTATTATTCTTTCTTTTTTGTTCATTTACATATGAAGTATGACTTAAAGCAGTGAGCAAAAGTTTTTTTGAATTAAATTCATATCCAATGATTTTTTCAAGATTTTTGATTCTTCCTGAAAATCTTTCCATTCTTCCACCCCAACAACATGTATAGTACGTAATTTGTTATTTTTTGATTCTTTCCATTTTATTTTTATGGGAACGGCAAATTCAGGTTGTAATTTTCCATAATGTATCCAAAATTTTGATTGTTCTACTCTATAAATGGATGGATTGGCAATTACGTGAAGTATAAGTGGTTTGTTCGCAATGATAACTTCATCAATTACATCAATTTTACTGATTTTCTGAGCTATTTCTTCAATATTTTCAATCAGCGGTTTAACATTTATTATTGCAATATTTTTAGATAAGGGACCAATAATTTTTACATTTGCAATTTCCATATTCTTTGGCAAATATTTAAGTAAAATTTCATTTGAAAGCGAAACAGCTTTTCCATGAAAGTCAAGATTGGTCATGATTTTGAGTAAATGTTTTAATTTACAACCTTCTCTTTCAGAATGTTCTCCAATTCTTTCCAATTGAAAGGAATAATATTCTAAAATTTTTCTAATTGTTTGTTTATCTAAGTCTCCAAGAGGAGCGTACATTCCGTTGAATAATTTTAAACCAGTTTTCCCCCAACTGTCACTGGAATTAGAACCAGTAATTACTAGGCGATCTTTTGCGTATTGTTTTACAGAGTCCATTTTAACTGTTTTTGTACACATATTGCAAGAGGGACCATATTTCCAAATTTCCTTTTGTTTTAAACTTTCAACAAAAGTAAGTTTAAGCCCCATTTTTTTAGCAGCATTTTTAACTATTTCAATACTTCTGTTATACGTAAATGGTCCATATAGTATGTTAACAAGTTCTATGTTCTTAGATCCTAAGGCGTCCTTTGTAAGTAAACTTGCAACAGTGCTATCTAATCCACCAGAAAAGGCAATAACTACTGAATTATTACCAAAGTTATTAACAGTTTTTCGAATTTCACTAGTTAAATTATTAATTATTTTCTCAATTTCCACTGTTTTCCTCCCATTCTAGCTCATGAATACTGAATATTTTTTTCTTTTCAACTTCATTAGAAATAATTATATAATCATTTTCAATTTTTTCAATTATATAATTTTCGTTTTTATAACGTATAAGCTCACCTTCTTTAATAATAAGATTCTTTTTCCATACTTTTGTTAGGGTATGTGGAGCTTTTCTATATTTTAAATAATATGAATTAAAACGTTTTAGAAAAAGTTTAAGGAAACCTGAAATATGTAAATTTTTTTGCAAAATTTTACTGAGTGATATTGCTTTATTTTTTAATTCATCTGGTATTTCGTTATTTATATTTATTCCAATGCCTATAACCAGAGCTATAGGCTTGGAATTTTCGTATATTCCTTCAGTTAGAATTCCGGCTAGTTTTTTTCCGTTAACAAAAATATCATTTGGCCATTTAATTTGAGCATTTATTTTATATTTTTTTAAAACTTTTATTAAAGTAACAGAAGACAGTTTAGTGAAAAAAAAAGCAGATTTCAGATTTTTAGGTTTTATAAAAATCGAAAACCATAACCCTCCTCTTGGAGAAATCCATGATCTTCCTTTTCTTCCTTTACCAGCAGTTTGTTCAATTGCAACTACTACAGTTCCATTATTTAGTTGTTGATAGTTTTTCTTTATATATTCATTGGTACTGTCTATTTTTTCAAAAATCAGAACTTTATCGCCTATCAATTAAAAACCTCCAGATACTTTTTTTGTAAAACAGGAAAATTACTAAAAAATAGACCGAAATTGCAATTAAAATTTGAAAAAGAAACCAAAATTCACTTTGGGAAAAATTTGTGAGAATTATTGATAATACCATAATGAAAGAAGAAAAAACTATTTTGAAAAAATCTAATAATGGGAAAATCTTAATTTTTGATAATAAGTATGCAAAGCCTATTATTCCTGAAATGCTGGTGGCTAAAGCTACACCGATTGGACCGTATTTCAAACCTAAAATTATATCCAAAACAATATTTGAGGTAGAAACAATAAGTGTAGCATAAAAAGGTATCTTCATATTTTTCATTGCATGAAAACTTCTAGAAATGGTTGAATACATTGCATAAAAAGGAAGTCCAATAGAATAACCGATTAAGACGATTGTAGTAATTTTTGTATCATTTGACGTGAATTCACCATGTTCATAAAAAAACTTAATAATAGGTTGAGAAAGAAAAATTAGACCAAGTGAAGATGGAATTGTTAATAACATTGTAGAAGTTAATGCATCTTTTAAATGTTTAGAAAATTTGTTTCTATCGTTTGAAATTTTTGACAAAATAACAGTTGAAACAGATACAGCAAAAAGTCCGTAAGGCAATAGGTAAAATCTTGATGCATATTGTAGATATGAAATACCGCCTTGACCAAAGTATGAAACAACATTCATATCGACAATAGTATTAAATTGTGAGATGGTCATTGCAGCAAACGCTGGAGCAAATAATTTTAGAAAACTTGGGAAATATGAAAGAGTAAAATAATATTTATGTTTAAATATTTTTTTTGAGAGAGATAAAAACATAAAAATACTTCCGATTAAAAAACCAAAAGCTGGGCCGAATATCCCATATTTTTTTGAAAGGTAAATTCCAAAAATTATAGAAATATTTGAAATTGCAGGTGTTAGAGCTGGCCAGAAAAACTTTTGTTTTGAATTATAAATTGAATAAGAAATAGCCCATAAAAATATGAAATAAATAGATGGAGCGGTAATTTTTACAAGTTTGTGTGTTAAATTTTTTGTTTCAATTGGTGCTCCTGAACCAAATAATACAATAACTATATTTGGATAAATGTAAACAATTAATAAAATTGCAAAAATAATCAATGAAAAACCATTTATTATGGAAGATAGAAATTTATCTCGCTTTTCAACTTCGTTTATTTCTGAGTATAATGGAACAAAAGCTGAAGACATGGCTCCTTCGGCAAAGACTTTTCTTAGGAAGAATGGGAACATTATAGCAATAAAATAAGCATCTAATGTGAAAGATGCTCCAAAGAATTTAGCGAATAAGACATCTCTGAATAAACCTAATATTCTTGAAAAAAAAGTAGCCAGTGAGAAAAATATACTATTAAATAGAATATTCATTCAATCACCTTTAATTATTTTGTCGAAATAATTATACCATTAAATACTAACAATTCCAGATTAAATATGGTAAAATAAAATCAGATAATTTTTTATGGAGGTGTTGAGGGTGATAGTTTTATATTCAGCACTAGTTATGGGAATTTTAGGGTTTGGTTTTGGGATTTTTTTGGCTTTTAGCAATGAAAAATTTAAAGTTGAGGCTGATCCTAGAGTAGAAATGATTTTGGAAGTACTCCCAGGTATAAACTGTGGTGCTTGTGGTTATCCTGGTTGTGAGGGGTATGCTAACGCTATTGTTAAGAAGGGTGATGATATTGATAAATGCTTACCTGGTAAGAAATCAGGTGTAAAGGATAAAATAAAAGAAATTTTGGAAAATTATAAAAAACAATGACAAAAGCTGAAATAGTAGTTTTGGCTCGAAATGGTTTTAATATAAAACAAATTGAAAATATATCTGCAGGAGAAGTTAAAGAAATTTTTAACGATTCTATAAATAAGAGTAATTTAAAAAGAATTAATGAAGGTTTAGAAAAAAAGAAATACAAAGTCTTGACTTATTGGGATAAAGATTACCCCATTTATTTGAAAAATATTTGGAATCCTCCTCTCTTCCTTTTTTATAAAGGGAATTTTTCTTTGTTACAAAATAAATCTTTAGCCGTTGTGGGTTCCAGAAAAATTACAGAATATGGGAAAAGAGCAACAGAATATTTTGTTTCAATTTTAAAAAAGCATTTTGTTATTATAAGCGGGATGGCATTGGGCGTGGATTCTGTTGCTCATTGGAATTCATTAGGTAGTACGATTGCCGTTTTAGGATCTGGTGTAGATTTTTGTTATCCTAAAAGTAATAGAGTTTTATATAAGAAAATTTTAGATACCGGATGTATTATCAGTGAGTATTTTCCATGGGAAAGCCCTAAAAAAGAGTATTTTCCAATGAGAAATAGAATTATCGCAGGATTATCGGAAGGTGTTTTAATAGTCGAAGGGAAAATTAAAAGTGGTACTATGATTACAGCTAAGTATTCAGTAGAATTTGGTAAAGATGTTTTTGCAGTGCCTGGAGGAATTTTTAATGAAAATTCCGAAGGGCCTAATTTTCTTATTAAAAATGGTGCAATTCCAGTTACAACTCCAGATGATATTATTTATTATTATTTTTAACTTGAAAGGGGTTTAAAATCATGGAAGTAGTAAAAAATATACAAGAAATGAAAAAAATTTCTAACAATTTAATAGAAAATAAAAAAACAATTGGGTTTGTCCCAACTATGGGATATTTGCATGAAGGCCATTTATCACTAGTGAGAAAGGCAAGAGAAAATAATGATATTGTTGTGGTAAGTATTTTTGTTAACCCAACTCAATTTGGACCAAATGAAGATTATAATTCGTATCCTAGAGATTTGGATAGAGATTTAGAATTATTAAAAAATTTAAATGTTGACTATGTTTTTACACCCGAGGTTAGTGATATGTATCCAGAAGATTTTTCAACCTTTGTTGAGGAGACACAACTTTCAAAGTTTTTATGTGGAAGATCAAGACCCGGACATTTTCGAGGCGTTTGTACCGTGGTAACAAAATTATTTAATATCGTAAGACCAACAAGAGCTTACTTTGGTCAGAAAGATGCCCAGCAATTTAGAGTATTACGGAGAATGGTAAGGGATTTAAATATGGATGTTGAAATGATAGAACTACCAATTGCTAGGGAAAAAGATGGACTTGCTTTATCATCGCGCAATACTTATTTAACCCCAGAAGAAAGAAAAGAAGCCACAAGATTATATAAATCATTATTGAAAGCTAAAGAACTGGTAGAATCTGGAATTAAAGATACTCAAATAATTAAATCTGAGATGAAAAAAATACTTGATCAACCATTGCTTAAAATAGATTACATTGAAATAGTAGATGAGAAAACTTTGGAACCTGTTAATAAGGTTGAAAATAAGGTAATAGTAGCATTAGCAGTCTATGTTGGAAAAGCAAGGCTTATTGACAATATAATTCTATAACGGAGGGATATAATTGATTTATCAACTTGTATATGGAACACCTGATGTAGATAGTGAATCAGTGATAAATAAAAGAAAAGTTGCAGTTTTGAAACCTTTTAATGATGAATTTTACAAAATAGATGGAATTTTTGAAGATGTAGAAATAACAAACAATTCCGAGGAACTAGTTGTAAAAAGAAAAGTTTTAGAAAAAGGAATGGCATTTGGGTTTGGTGATAAAGTAGGTAGTTTTAATAGATGGGGTAAAAAGTACGTTTTCTGGAATACCGATAATTACACTCACCATCCAGATGCAGATCCTTTGTATAAAAGTTTTCCTTTTTATATTTTTATTGCTAAAAATTTTAAATATGGTGTTTTTACAGATTACCCAGGTTTTCTTGAAATAGATTTAGATAGTGAAGGAAAACAAGAAGTAGTATTTAAAATTAAAGGAACAGGTTTTATACAATATATAATTATAGGAAAAACAATAAAAGATATATTGAAACAGTATCTTTATTTAACTGGTAAAAATACCGCTTTTCCTAAGTGGGCATTTGGTTATCAACAAAGTAGGTGGAGTTATTTTACTGAAAAACAAGTTTTGGAAGTAGCCAATAGTTTTAGAAAGAAAAAGATACCATGTGATGTAATATATTTAGATATTGATTATATGGATAGCTATAAAGTTTTTACTTGGGATAAGAAGAATTTTAAAAATCATAAAAAAATGATACAAAAATTGCATGATAAAGGTTTTAAGATTTCTGCTATCATTGATCCAGGGATAAAAGTTGAAAAAAATTACAAAGTCTTTGAAGAAGGCAAAAATAGATATTTTTTAAAAGAACCTAACGGAGAAGATTTTGAAGGTGCTGTTTGGCCCGGTAGGGTTAGATTTCCAGATTTTAGAGCTAGAAAGGTTAGAAAATGGTGGAGTAAAAAGATAAAAGATTTGCATTCAGAAGGGATTGATGGCTTTTGGAATGATATGAATGAAATATCAATTTTTGCAACTGAAAAAGATATAAAAGAAATAAAAGATTTAGTTAATAATATCAAGTTAGAAGATGGTATTGATTTAGCTATTAAATCTGGAACAATAGGGGAAATTGGAAAACGCGATAGAGGAAATGATATAGTTCATTTAGACGGCACGATTCATTACAAAGTTAAGAATACTTATGGTTTTAATATGATAAGATCGGCGTACGATGGATTTGAAAAAAATGAAAGAAGGATGTTGATCACACGATCAGCATATTCCGGTGTTCAAAGATATGGAGGAGTTTGGACAGGTGATAATCACAGTTGGTGGGAACATATAAGCTTAGAAATGAATAGATTAATGTCTTTGAGTTTGGTTGGAGTTTTTTACAATGGTTGTGATGTTGGTGGATTTAATGGGAATGCTACAGCTGAGTTATTAGTTAGATTTATGCAATTTGGAAGTTTTATTCCAATGTTCAGAAATCATTCAGCATTAGGAACAAAAAATCAGGAACCATGGTCTTTTGGGAAAAAATACGAAGAGTTGATGCGTAAAATAATTGAATATAGATATAGATTGATACCTTATATATATACCGAGTACATGATAGGCGTAATGAAAGACTTTCCACTATTATCTCCATTGTTTTTTAATTTTGAATCTGATGAACGAACTTTTTTAGTTGATGATCAATTTATGTTAGGAAGAAATATTATTGTTTGTCCAGTGTATAAACCAGGCCTAAACAAACGGGTGGTTTATTTACCAAAAAGAGCTTTAGATTTAAACAAAAAAGTTTTTTTAAGCAAAGGTTGGCATGAAGTTGAAGCTCCTTTAGAAGAAATACCTCATTTTTTAGTAGATGGAAGTATAATGCCTACTCAGAAAGTTATGAGTTATGTAGATGAAAAAGAAAGTGATATTACTGCAATTGTTAGCGCTTATAATGATAAGGCAATTGGTTATTATTACGAAGATGATGGTATAAGTAATAATTATAAAAAGGGAATGTATAATTTATACAAAATTGTTTATGAAAAAAATAAAATAGAGGTAAAGAAAATTAGAGAAAACTATTTGCATACCAAAAAATTGTGGAATTTTAAAATTTATACAAAGCATCATATAAAAGAAATAAAAATGAAAATATAGAAGAATTTTGGAGGTGTCAATATGAATGTTAAAGAATGGAAAAAAGAAATTTTTGGTAGAGAATGGGCAGTTCAATATGGAAAAGTTGCGAAACAATCAGCAGGATCTATATGGTTGAAATTTGGGGATAGTGTGGTTCTTGCAACAGCAAATATATCTGACAGAGTTGTTGAAGGAATTGATTTTGTTCCATTAACTGTTGAGTATCAGGAAAAATTTTATGCTGCTGGTAAGATACCAGGTGGATTTATTAAAAGGGAAGGAAGGCCCACAGAATCTGGAATTCTTTCTTCAAGATTAATTGACCGACCTATAAGACCATTATTTCCAAAATATTTGAGAAATGACGTCCAATTAATAGTAACTGTTTTATCTGTAGATAATGATTCCCCAGCAGATGTTGCTGGAATTACGGCTGCTTCTTTAGCTCTTAATATTTCTAAAATTCCTTTTGAAGGTATTGTGGCTGGAGTAAGGCTGGGATATGTAGATGGCGAATTTGTTGTTTTTCCAACAGAAGAACAACTTGAAAAAAGTAAGTTAGACATTGTTGTAGCAGGGAGTAAAGATGCAATAACGATGGTTGAAGGAGAAGCAAAAGAAATCAGTGAAGAAGAAATGGTTAATGCATTAATGGTTGCACATGAAGCAATAAAGGAAATTATTAGTTTTGAAGAAGAAATATTAAAGGAGTTTAAAATTGAAAAAATGAAAATTGAAGAACCTATACCAAATGAAATTTTACTTAAAAGGTTTGTAGAACTAATAAATGAAGAAGAACTTCGAAATAGATTGTTAATAAAAGAAAAACTTGAAAGATCTGCAAAATTGAAGGAATATAGAGATGAAATCTTGGAGAAAATATTTGAAAATGTAGATTTTGAAATTGACGATGAAGAATTAAAAATTCAAGAAAATCTTTTAAAAGAATATTTCGATGAAAAATCTAAAGACCTTATGAGAAACATTATAATAAACGAAGGAATTAGAGCAGATGGTAGAAGGCCAGATGAAATAAGACCAATTAGTTGTGAAATAGGTTTATTGCCAAGAACCCATGGTTCTGCTTTGTTTACAAGAGGAGAGACCCAGAGTTTGGGTATTGTAACTTTAGGTGCGCCAATGGAAGAACAAATTGTAGATACATTAACCGAAGAAGGTACCAAAAAGTTTATTTTACACTACAATTTTCCACCATTTTCAGTTGGAGAAGTAAAACCTTTAAGGGGACCAGGAAGAAGAGAAATAGGGCATGGTCATTTAGCAGAAAGGGCTTTAAAAGCTGTTGCACCATCTGAGGATGAATTTCCATATGTTGTAAGGGTTGTATCCGAGATATTAGAATCAAATGGTTCTTCATCCATGGCTACAGTTTGTTCAGGTTCTCTGGCTTTAATGGATGCAGGAGTTCCCATAAAAACTCATGTGGCAGGTGTTGCTATGGGACTTATAATTGAAAATGATAAAGCAGTAATTCTTACAGATATTCAAGGTTTGGAAGATCATTGGGGAGATATGGATTTCAAAGTAGCTGGTACTAGAAAAGGTATAACTGCTTTTCAAATGGATTGTAAAGTTGCTGGCGTAGGTGAGGAACTTTTAAAGAAAGCATTAGAGCAAGCAAGAGTTGCAAGGATGAAAATTCTTGATATTATGTTTGAAACAATTGAAAAACCAAGAGAAAATGTATCCCCATATGCTCCATTGATTGTAAATGTTCAAATAGATCCTTTAAAAGTTGGTGAATTAATTGGTCCAGGTGGTAAAGTAATTAAGTCAATTATAAAAGATTATGATGTTGAAATTTCAATTGACGATACAACAGGTATAGTTTCAGTATACGGAAAAGATCAAGATAAAGTTAATAAAGCAGTTGAACACATAAAAAATATTACTAAAGATATTGAGGTGGGAGAATCATATGATGGTAAAATCATTCGGATTGAACCTTATGGTTTGTTTGTAGAAATTTTACCAGGAAAAGTTGGTCTTGCCCATGTAAGTAAGTTAGGTAGTGACTCGAAATTATTTACTAAAAAGTATAAAATAGGTGATAATATTAAGGTGGTTGTAATAAATATTGATAATAATGGAAGAATTCAATTGAAAAAATCTGATGAAGAATAATATTAAGGAGAGAAATTTTTATGAAATGTTATAAATTTGATGAAGGAATAGAATTGTATTTTTACCCTATTGAAAGTATCAGATCAGTAACAATTGCTTTCAATGTAGGTGTTGGCTCGGTATATGAATCAGAGAAAATATCTGGTATATCCCATTTTATTGAACATCTTTCTTTTAGAGGAACTCAAAAATACGCTATGAAAGAACTTAAGTTGAAGATCGAATCTGTGGGAGGACTTTTAAACGCATGGACTGATAAAGAGAACACTGTTTATTATGCTAAAGTGCCGTCCTTCCATGCTTTTCAAACATTTGATGTTTTAAAAAGCATAGTTTTTGAACCGCTATTTAGAAAGGAAGATTTAGAGTTAGAAAGAGAAATAATTTTTCATGAGTATTTATCTCATCTTGAAGATCCTGTTAGTAATGTATTTGATCTTATGTACACTAATTCGTTAGATGGTCCGCATTCAAAACCTGTTATAGGCAGAGAAGAAACGATAAAAAGTATATCACTAGAACAAATTCAAAAATTTCACGATGAATTTTATACACCTTTGAATATCAAAGTAATTATTGTTGGTTATTTAGATGAGAAGAATTTAAATTTAATTAGAAATGAATTGAGGTTTTTCGGAGGATTTAAAACAACAAAGCATAAATCAAAAGTAAAAACGGGAGTAATAAAAGGTAAAGTTTTAAAAAATAATCAACAGACTCATTTATTATATGTAAAACCAGGTTTTTCATTACAAAGTGAAGAAAGATTTTCAGCTATGGTATTGAATACACTGTTGAGTAGTGGCATGAGTTCGTATCTGTTTAATGAGATTCGTGAAAAATTAGGTTTGGTTTATGATATTTATACAATGAATATGTTTCATAAGGATTGGGGATTGTTTACTTTGTATGCGGCTACATCTGAAGAAAAAGTAGAGGTTTTTCATTCAAAATTGTTTGAAGTTCTATCAGATTTTAAATTAACTGACGATTTGTATGATTATGGTATTAAAAGATTAATAGGAAAACTTGAATTATCAACTGAGAGCACTGCAACATTAACAAATATGATTATTGATTATCTTACAAATGATATTAAACCAATGATGCCATTGGAATTAATTCAAAGAATTAAAAATGTTAGTAAAGAAGAAGTGCAAAAAGTTTATGAAAATTTAATCAGTGGAAAATGGTCTCTTTTCTATGTATCACCTTCTACTGATGAGTGGATACCTAAAAACTGGTAAAATAATAAGGTGATGGGAGGTATAAAAATGAATAATTTTGATAAATTAACACCTCGTGAGATTGTTGAAGAGCTTAATAAATATATTGTAGGTCAAATGGAAGCAAAAAAGGCAGTAGCAGTGGCAGTTAGAAACCGAATCAGAAGACAAAAACTTCCCGAAAATTGGAGAAGGGAAATAACACCTAAAAATATATTAATGATAGGGCCTACAGGTGTTGGAAAAACAGAAATCGCAAGAAGATTGGCTCAACTTTCGGCTTCACCATTTTTAAAAGTTGAAGCTACTCGTTTTACAGAGGTAGGATATGTTGGAAAAAATGTAGATTCAATGATTAGAGAGTTGGTTGAAATTGCTGTAAATATGGTTAAGCAACGAAAAATGAGAGAAGTTGAAGAAAAGGCAAAATTAAATGTTGAAAATAGAATTTTGGAAGCCATAATTCCCTCAAAGAGGAGACAACAGCAAATTCCCTTTGCAAATATTTTTGGGATACAGGAGAAACCTCAAGAACATGAAGAAAACAGGCAATTAACAGAAAAAAGAGAACAATTAAGGCAGAAATTAAGATCTGGAGAGCTTGATAATGAAGAAATTGAAATAGAAATAGAATCTTCTGGTTCCCCTATTGGATTTGTTGGTTTACCAGAAATGGAAGATATGGGAATGGATTTATCAAATATGTTAGGAAATTTATTGCCAAAACAAAAAAAGAGAAGAAGGATGAAAATTTCAGAAGCAAAGAAGATTTTGCTTCCTATTGAAGAAGAAAAGCTAGTAGATATGGATGAAGTTGTTCAAGAGGCATTGTCTCTAGCACAAAATAGAGGAATAATTTTTATTGATGAAATGGATAAAATCACAGGAAAGTCTTCAGGAAGTGGTCCAGATGTTTCAAGACAAGGTGTTCAAAGAGATTTGCTTCCTATAGTAGAAGGAACAACTATCACAACAAAATATGGTCCTGTTAAAACAGATTTTATTCTTTTTATAGCTGCAGGTGCATTTCATGTTGCTAAGCCAACTGATTTAATTCCTGAGCTTCAGGGAAGATTTCCAATTAGAGTGGAACTTGAGCCTTTGACTAAAAATGATTTTGTAAGAATATTAAAAGAACCTGAAAATGCTTTAACTAAACAATATCAAGCTTTATTGTACACTGAAGGTGTTGAACTTGAATTTACAGAAGATGGCATAGAAGAGATTGCTCTAATTGCTCATAATCTTAATCAAAAGCTGGAAAATATAGGTGCTAGGCGTTTGTACACAGTTCTTGAAAAAGTTCTTGAGGATGTTATGTTTAAGGCACCAGAAGTTAAAAATAAAATAGTTGTAAATTCTGAATTTGTTAGAGATAGACTTAAAGGAATCATCGAAGATGAAGATCTTAGTTCATACATTCTTTGATAAAGGGGTGTAAGTATGATTGCATCTAAAAGAAAGCGATTTAAAGAATCCCTTTTAGCTTATTTGTTTTTATTACCTTCATTTATAGTATTAGGTATTTTTGTTTTCTGGCCTGTTGGTTTTTCTTTTGTTTTAAGTTTTTTTAAATGGGATTTTAGGAACATGAAAACACCATATTTCAATGGATTGGATAACTATAAACAGATTTTTGAATTCAATTATCCTCCAAAATATACATTTTTAAGTAGCTTGATATATTCTTTGGGATATATTGCTATAACAATTTTAATTGTTATAACAATATACTCGTTTATAAGTTTTATCAAAAGCAAAAATAAGATCATTTTTATTAATTTAGCAGTTATTGTTTTATATTTTCTCTTTTTTAACTTTTTAAATAACTTTACTTCTTTTTTAGCAACAGCCATTATATGGGGAATTTTAATATATAATTTCTTTTTAAGAGATCAAATGAAATACTTTAAATCCCATATCTGGATTAATTTGGCAATGATCTTAGTAATTTATGTATTAATTGAAACAGGTATGGCTGGAGATAAAAGCTTCTTTGCTTTTTTTGTTGACGCCAAAGATAAAAATTTGTTTTTTAAAGCTCTTTCAAATACTTTTTATTATGTTTTTCTTACTGTTCCTATTACTTTAATTCTGTCCCTAGGAATAGCTGTTTTACTGAACTCAAATATTAGGTTCAAAATATTTTTCAGAACCGCATATTTTATTCCCTTTGTAACATCAGTTGTTGCAGTTTCACTTGTTTGGAAATGGATTTTTAATGATGAATATGGTTTGTTAAATTATATTCTTTCTTGGTTTAACGTTTCGCAAATAAGATGGTTAAAAGATGAAAAATGGACCATTCCAACAATTGCTATTGTTTCAATTTGGAAGCAACTAGGATATGATGCCATAATATTTTTAGCTGGCTTGCAAAATATTGATAAGTTTTATTATGAAGCTGCTGAAGTAGATGGTGCAAATTCTTGGCAAAAATTTGTAAAAATCACCTGGCCTCTTTTGTCTCCAACTACTTTCTTCCTTCTTATCGTTTCAATAATTGGTGCTTTTAAGGTTTTTGCACAGATATATGTTTTATATGATGGTCTTCCAGGGCCATATAACAATAGTGGTTTAACAATGGTTTATTATGTTTTCGATCTATTTTACAGACAACAAAGAATGGGTTTGGCAAGTGCAGCTGCATATTTGTTGTTTGCTGTCATTTTAGTTTTTACATTAGTACAATTTAAAGTTGGAAATAAAGTTGTAGAATACGCTTCGTGAGGTGAGAATAATGAAGAAGCTTATTATATACTTATTGCTTTCCTTTGGGTTTGTTGCAATGATTCTACCATTTGCATGGATGTTAGTTACTTCTTTTAAACTTCCTAGTGAGGTTCAAGAATGGCCTCCGAAATGGTATTCAAAAAATTTCTTTACACATAGGGTAGTGAAAGTAAATGTAAAGTTGGGAGCAGTAAAAACTGTAAAAGGAATTAGTTTAAGTGAGGCCTTGAGTTTTACTTCTTCTACTAATGAAGAAAATAACATTTTAAATATTGTTGTTGATGATGATCCATTTTATAGAGGAACATTGGTAATTAATACAAAAGGTTTTGATTTCATTGATTATGCTGATAAAATTTCATTTAATAAATGGATTCAAGAAAAGGTTAATTTCAATGATTTCCCAACAGATACTCCAGAAAAATTTTTTGAAAGTGTTTTTATGTATTTTAAAAGTGGTTCCAATCCTTATTTTCAAAGGTTAAATTATAATAGTTCTTTAAATTCAAAAATAGATAATGCATTAAAAAGTATCCAATTGATTCGTAATTTCATAGATCGAAGAATTACTGATGAAATTGAAAAGGAAAAATTCAGTAGATTTCTAGATGCAAAAGAAAAGGAACTTAATGAACTTAAAGAATCATTGGCAAAATTTAAAGCAGGTAAGTTTTTACTATTAACAGATAAAGAAATTGAAGAAATTTTTACCTTATTAAAGAAATATGATTTAAAATATGACGGAGATAATCCTTTATTGAATGTTTACAATAGTAAAGTTGTTAAAGTTATAGAAGACGAAGTTCTTAAAATTGATTTTTATTTGGAAACATTAAAATATTTTAAGGAAATTCAAGTCAAAACAATTGATTCTCCAATTATCGCTAGATCTATCAGTAAAAAAGAAAGATTTGAGTTGTTAAAAACTTCGTTGGAAAAGTATCGAAATATTCAATTGCTAAATGAAGTAATTGGCAATTTTGGATATGAAAATCTTCCTGAGAATTTTTCGAAATCTATAGATACCTATATTAAAGAAAGATACAATATATCAAGCTCCCAATTAGTTGACTTAAAAAGTTTAGTTGTGACTTTAAAAAACGTTTTAATTGATAACAAGATTGATTATAAAAAATATTTATCAGATGGAAATTTAAATGATTTATTTGCTTATACAGATAATATTCTTTTTGAAAGTAATACTTATAAAATTTTCAAGGCTAAATTAAGTTCTTATTCTGATGATATTAAAGATATAAATAATCTTATAATTGATTTAATGGTATACAGTGATTATTTGGACCAAATAAGAAAAGTATACAATAATTCTTTAAATGCTTGGAAAATTGAAGAAGCTCCATCATTTGTAAAAGCAGTTAGAGTTAAGAACGGCGAAGTTATTGAAGTTGAATTAGATGAAGTAAGTCCAATATATTTAAGCGATAATGAACTGAAAAAAGTTGATTTGAATTTTTCTTTTACTGAAACACTAGCAAATTTATTCCAAAATTATGTTGATGCCTGGAATTCTGCTCCTTTTGGAAGATATTATATCAATACTGTTTTAGTAGCATCTTTGACTACTATATTTGAAGTAATAATTGCATCTATGGCTGCTTACGCATTTTCATGGATGCTTTTTCCTGGAAGGAATTTTATTTTTGGATTATTTTTAGCAACAATGATGGTTCCAGGCGAAGTTCTTCTTGTTCCTAATTTTATTACAATTTCAAAATTTGGCTGGATTGATACTTATTATGCATTAATTGTTCCATGGATTGTTAGTGTTTTTGCGATTTTTTTGATGCGTCAACACTTTATGACAATCCCAAGAGAATTATTTGATGCGGCAAAGATAGATGGATGTTCTCATTGGAGATTTCTGTGGCAAATTGTTGTGCCATTGAGTAAACCTGTAATAATAACTGGTGCTTTATTGAAATTTGTTGGTAGCTGGAATGCTTTCTTGTGGGTTTTAATAGTAACTAATAGTGATAAATATAGAACATTACCTGTTGGTCTTCAAAATTTCAGTTCGGATGTTGGAACAATGTTTAATCAATTAATGGCTGCTGCAACCTTTTCCATTTTACCAGTTATCATATTGTTCTTGTTTACTCAAAAATATTTTATAAGGGGTATTGCAAGAACTGGTTTGAAATAAAAAAAGGAGGTATCAGTTATGAAGATATTTTTAGATACGGCCAATATTGAGCAAATAAAAAAAGGTGTTGAATGGGGAATAGTAGATGGTGTAACAACAAATCCTACATTAATTTCAAAGGAAGGAAAACCTTTCGAAGAAACAATTAAAGAGATTTGTCAAATTGTCCAGGGACCTGTTTCTGCTGAAGTGATATCTTTAGATTGGGAAGGTATGGTGAAAGAAGCGAGGAAATTATCAAAAATTGATGAGCATGTTGTTATAAAAATTCCCATGACCCCTGATGGAATCAAAGCTGTTAAAATACTTTCATCAGAAGGTATCAAAACAAATGTAACACTTGTTTTCAGTGCCAATCAAGCATTACTAGCTGCTAAGGCTGGAGCAACGTATGTTAGTCCTTTTGTTGGAAGATTAGATGATATTGCAAATGATGGAATCAAATTATTAGAAGAAATAATGACAATATATGAAAATTATGGGATTGAAACTGAAATAATTGCAGCAAGCATAAGGCATCCAATGCATGTTTTAGAAGCTGCTATGATAGGTGTTGATATTGCAACTGTGCCTTTTAGTGTTCTCGAAAAGATGTTTAAACATAGCCTAACGGATGTAGGAATAAAAAGATTTTTAGAAGATTGGGAAAAGTATAAATCAGGCAGGTGAGGTGAGGATTTTGCTTAGGACACATACATGTGGAGAGTTAAACAAGAAACATGCTGGAATGAATGTGATTCTTTCTGGCTGGGTTTCAAGAATTAGAGATTTAGGTGGAATAAAATTTATTATCTTAAGAGATCGTTACGGTGAAACACAGGTTGTTGTGAACCCTGATTCTGATGCTTATTCAACAGCTCAAGAAATAGGAAGAGAATTTGTAATCCAAGTTGAAGGTGAAGTGAGAGAAAGGCCAGAAGAAACAAAAACAAATACTCTTACGGGTGAAATTGAGGTTTACGCCTCAAAAATAAATATTTTATCAACAGCAGAAGTACCACCTTTTTTTCCAGGAGAGAAGGTTTCAGAAGAGTTAAGATTGAGATATAGATACATAGATTTAAGGTCGAAGATGATGAAAGATAATATAATTTTAAGACATAAGATGGCTCAGGCGGCTAGGGAGTTTTTAAACAAACATGGTTTTTTGGAAATAGAGACTCCATTTTTGACAAAAAGTACGCCCGAAGGTGCTCGAGATTTTCTTGTTCCATCCAGACTTCAAAAGGGTAAATTTTATGCCTTGCCCCAATCCCCACAACTTTTTAAGCAGCTTTTAATGATTTCTGGATTCGATAAATATTATCAGTTTGCTAGATGTTTTAGGGATGAAGATTTAAGAGCTGATAGGCAACCTGAATTCACGCAAATTGATATAGAAATGTCATTTGTTGACGAAGAAGATATTTTAAAGATAATGGAAGAATTTATTCGTTTTGTATATAATAGTGTTGGAATTAATTTACCTGAAAAGTTTGATCGTTTAACTTACGAAGAAGCTATGGAAAAATATGGAAGCGACAAACCAGATAGAAGATTTGGAATGGAACTTCTGGATTTTACTGAAGAGTTTATTGATACAGAATTTAGGGTAGTTAAAAATATTCTTGAAATTAATGGTTCAGTGAAGGGGTTTATTACTGACATTCCAATTAGTAGGAAAATAGCGTCTGAATATGAAGAAATTGTGAAAAAATTTGGTTTAGGTGGTCTTCTATGGTTTAAAATTGAAAATGATAAGGTAATTTCACCTACCGCGAAATTTTTATCAAATAATTACCTAAAACTTAAGGAAAAATTTAAATTAAAAGAAGGGGATGTTGTATTATTAGCAGCATATACCAATAGAAATGTTTTAAACGAAGCTCTTGGAACATTAAGATTAAAAATTGGAAAAGAACATTTTTCTGAGAAAATGAAATCTTTTGATGCACTTTGGGTAATTGATTTTCCATTTTTAGAATGGAATGAAGAGGAACAAAGATACGTTGCCAGGCATCATCCGTTTACTTTGCCAAAAAATTTAGATGATAGTCCAGAAAACATAAAAGCGTATGCTTATGATATGATTTTAAATGGGAATGAACTGGGTGGAGGAAGTTTAAGGATTTATAATGAAAAGATTCAAGAAAAAGTATTCGAATTAATTGGATTATCAAAAACTGAAGCCAGAGAAAAATTTGGATTTTTACTTGATGCGCTTCAATTGGGAGCTCCTCCTCATGGTGGAATTGCCTTTGGATTTGATCGAATGGTTGCTATAGCTTCTGGTAGTGATAATATTAGAGATGTAATTGCCTTTCCAAAAACAGCAAGTGGGGTTTGCCAATTAACAGGAGCCCCGTCTGATGTTTCTAAAATGCAACTTGAAGAACTTGGAATAATTATTAATAATAGTAATAGGAAAAATCAGAAAGATTAGGTGATATTATGCCTTGTAGAATTGCTATTGATGGTCCAGCGGGATCAGGTAAAACTACTGTTGCAAAGCTTCTTGCTAAAAAATTAGGATTTTATTACTTAGATACTGGTGCTATGTACAGAATTGTTGGTCTTTATCTAAAAAACAAAAACATCAACGAAAATTCAATTAAAGAAATTAGTGAAGAGCTTAAGAATTTGAAAATTGAATTTAAAAAAGGTCAATTTTATGTGAATGGGAAGAAAGTTTCTGACGAAATTCGAACACCTGAGGTTGGAATTTATGCTTCAAAATTTGCTAGTATTCCAGTAGTTAGAGAATTTCTTACTAAGATTCAAAGAGAAATTTCATTAAATGAAAATATAGTTGTAGAAGGAAGAGATATTGGAACTGTTGTAATTCCTGACGCAGAGGTTAAAATCTTTTTAACTGCCAGTCAAGAAGAAAGAGCAAAGAGGAGATATAATGAATTAAAAAATAAGGGGGTTCAAGTTGGATACCAAGATATTTTAAATGAAATAATACTAAGAGACAAACAGGATAGTGAAAGAGACATTGCACCACTTACAAAAGCAGAAGATGCTATTTTAATAGATTCTACTAATTTATCTTTAGAGAAAATTGTTAATCAAATTTATGAGGTGGTTAGAGAAAAATGCAGATTATAGTCGCCAAAAATATTGGATTTTGTTTTGGAGTAGAAGAAGCAGTAAAGAAAACAGAAAGATTGTTAAAAAAAGGTTATAAAATATTTACTGATGACGATATTGTTCATAATAAAATTGTAATGGATAAATTAAAAAGATTAGGTTTATTACTTGACCGGACTGGTGAAATATTTCTAGTTCGTGCCCATGGCCTTCCAAAAGAAAAAATCAAGCAGATATCTGAAAATTTTAAAATTGAGGATTTAACATGTAAGATTGTTTATAACCTCTTTAAAAAAGCAGAAGAACTGGAAAATAAAGGTTACAAAATAATAGTTTTTGGAAAACCAGAACATCCTGAAATGATTGCACTTAGAAGTTATGCAAAAAATTCAATAATAACTTTGGAACCTTTTTCAATTGAAGCTGACAAAATAGCTATTTTAAGTCAAACTACCATGTCTGAAGATGAATTTAGAAATTTTGCTGAGAAAATTTTAGAGAATTCAAAATATAAGGAATATTTAATTGAAGATACTATTTGTAATATTACAATTTTACGTGAAAAAGAAGCTAAAGAAATAGCTAAACAAGTTGATATACTATATGTAGTAGGTGGTAAGCACAGTTCAAATACAAAAAAACTCGCAAGGATTGCTTCAGAATTTACTGATGTAATGCATATTGAATCTGAAGAGGAAATTGATAGAATACCAAAAAATGTAGAAAAAATTGGTGTGGTGAGTGGAACTTCAACCCCAGTTGAAGTTGTCAATAAAGTTGTATCAAGAATAAAAAAATTAGGAGGGATTCAGTAGTATGGAAAACAACTTCGAAAAAATGTTGGAAAATTATTTATTTGAAGAAGTCAAGGGAAGATCACTTGTAGAAGGAGTGGTAGTTAAAACTACCGAATCTGATGTTTTTGTGGATTTTGGATGGAAAGGTGAGGGGATTGTTCCGGCCGATGAATTGATCAAAGAACCCGTTAATTATAAACTTGGTGAAAAGCTTAATTTAATGGTATTAAAAATAAATGAAGAGGAAGGAACAGCTGTTTTATCTGAAAAGAAGGTATATTTGAGGAAAGCAAGAGAGCTATTAAGAGAAAAGTTTGAAAAAGGTGAAAAAGTTTTAGGTAAGATTAAGGAATCTACCAAAGGTGGCTACAAAGTCCTCATTGACAATGTTATTGAAGCCTTTTTGCCTGGAAGAGAATCTTTGATCCGTAAAGGTGAAGAAACACCTGTTGAGTATTTAGAATTTAAGATTATAAAATTTGAATCTTCAAGAAAAAGATTAAATATTGTTTTATCAAGAAGGGCTATAATAAATGAAATGAAAGAGAAGTTCTATTCAGAGAGAAAACAAGGAGATGTCGTGGAAGGTATAATTGAAAAAATAGAAAAATTCGGTGCTTTTGTGAGACTTGCTGAGGGAATTTCAGGTCTTGTTCCAAATTCTGAAGTTTCTTATGACTCTTCTTTAACAGCTGAGGATGTTTTTAGAGTTGGACAATCAGTCAAGTTGTTAATTAAAGATATTGATAAAGAAAGAAAAAGAATTGTATTAAGTTTGAAAGCTCTTATGCCAGATCCTTGGGAAAATATCGAAAAGAAATATCCTGTTGGGGCTATTGTAAGCGGAACTGTAAAAAAGATAATGCCATTTGGATTTTTTGTAAATTTAGAGCCTGGCATTGAAGGGCTAGTTCACATAAATGAAGTATTTTGGGGAAGACCTGGCAAATTAAGAGATATTGTTTCTGAAGGAGATGTAGTAAAAGTAGTTGTAAAAGAAATTGATAAAGAGAATAGAAAAATATCGCTTAGTTATAAAGAAGCCAAAGGAGATCCTTGGGAGAATATTGAAGAAAAATATCCGGAAGGGAACATAGCTACTGGTATAGTGGGTGCAATTTTAAACTCAGGTGTAATAATTGATTTAGAAGAAGAAATTAGTGGTTTCTGTCCAATTTCTGAATTATCTTGGAAATATGTAGAGAAACCTGAAGATGTTGTAAAAATTGGTCAGAAAGTCAAAGTATTAATTATGAATTTGAACAAAAAAGAAAGAAAACTGAGATTAAGTATTAAAAAAGCCACTCCGAATCCTTGGAAATTATTTGCTGAAACCCATAAAGAAGGGGATTTAGTTTCAGGAAAAGTAGTCAAAGAAGTCAAAGGTGGTTATATTGTTGAAATTGAAGAAATTGAAGCATTTCTTCCTAATTCACATGTTATTGAACCAAAGACAATTGGGGCAGAGATTACAGGTACAATTTTAAGAATCATGGCAGATAATGAGATTTATAAAATTACGCTTAGCGAAAATCGAAAAGAAGAAATTGAGCAATTAAAAAAACTCAAAGAGGAAGCTGAGTCGGAGAGAGTTGTTTCGCTTGAAAGGAAGGTAAAAAATGCCGACAGTATTGATAGTGGGGAAAAGTAATGTTGGAAAATCAACGTTATTTAATAGATTAATTGGTAGAAAAAAATCTATAGTTGATAATTTGGAAGGTGTAACAAGGGACGCGGTCTCTGACCGCGTTGTCTATTATGACAAAGAATTCGAATTAGTTGATACCTGTGGAATTTTTGAAAATCCCAATGATTTGTTTACAAAAAAAACCAAGGAAAATACATTAAAAATGTTAAAAGAAGCTGACTTAGTTATTTTTGTTGTAGATGGTAAAAATGGTATTTCTTCTGAAGATTATTATCTTGCAGATTTGTTGAGAAAAAGCTCAGTTGATGTTGTTTTGGTAGCGAATAAAGTTGAAAATGAAAAAAAATATATGAATATTGAACCTGATATTTATACTTTAGGATTTGGCGAACCTCTGAAAATTTCTTCTGAACAAGGTAAAAACATCGATGTTTTATTAGAAAAAATAATTTCAATTTTAGAAAATAAAGGATATGATTTAAAAGTTAAAAATGAACGAAAAGAAATAATAAGAGTAGCTCTAGTTGGAAGACCAAATGCAGGAAAATCATCTTTATTTAATGCTATTTTGGATTCTGAGAGAGCTTTGGTGACACCTATACCAGGTACTACAAGAGATTCAATTGATGAACTTGTAGAATTAAATGGCGAAAAATATTTATTTATTGATACAGCTGGACTAAGAAGAAAGAGTAAAATAAATTACAAAAGTATTGATATGTATAGTAATGTAAGAACTATAAGAAGTATTGAGCTTGCAAATGTTGTAATTCTTGTTGTTGATTCTATAGAGGGCATTACCCATCAAGATCAAAGAATAGTTGGTTTAGCTGAAAATAGAGGTAAGGCTACTATTGTTGTATTTAATAAAATCGATCTTATAAAAAATTTTAAGGAAAGAAAAAGAGAATTTTTAGAAAAGTTTGAAGAAAAACTTTATTTTATAAATTACAGTCCCGTAATTTTTACAAGTGCTGTATCAAAAACCGGAATAGAACAATTGATAAAATCAATAAAAACGGTTTATGAATCACTACATCATAGAGTTCCCACAAGTGCAGTTAATGCAGCAATTCAGAGAATGATGATGTTCACACCTCCACCAAGAGGTTTAAAGATTTTGTATGGAACTCAAGTTGATATAAAGCCTCCAACATTTTTATTTTTTACAAATGGCAGGAAAGTTCCTGAATCATATCAAAATTTAATCAGAAGAACAATTAGAGAGAATATTTATCCTTTTATAGGAACACCATTGTTTTTAAAATTTAAATCACGACATTAGAAAGGGGGATTTTATGAAAAAGGTTGTTTTCTTTTTTCTTTTGTCTATATTATTTGCAAGTGTTTTTGGCTTCAAAGTTATTATGGTAACAGATATTGGTGGATTAGGCGATGGTTCGTTCATGGACGGAACATGGTCTGGAATAGTTAAGGCTTGTCGAGAATTGGGAATTGAATATGATGTAATTCAATCAAAAGAGCAAAGTGACTATATTCCAAATTTAAGCAAAGCTGCAGAATTAGCTGATGTAGTTTTTGCTGTCGGTTTTTTGATGTCAGATGCTTTTTATAAAGTTGCCGAGCAATATCCTGGAACTTATTTTGTAGGTATTGATTTCAATAACGGACAAAATTTACCAAATGTTATGACATTTACATTTAAAGAACAAGAAGGGAGTTTTTTAACTGGATATCTTGCAGCTGGAATGACAAAGACTGGAAAGGTGGCTATAATTGGTGGTATTCCTATTCCACCTGTTCAAAGATATGCAATAGGATTTCTTGCTGGTGTAAAAGCATATAATAAGCTTCATGGTACAAATGTGGAAGGCAAATTAGTATATGCAAATAGTTTTGTAGATCCTAAGAAGGGTAAGGAACTAACTCACTCTCTTATTGGAGAAGGTGTTGATATAATTCAACAAGCTTGTGGTGGAACTGCTTTAGGTATAATTGAAGCAGTAAAGGAAGAAAATAATAGAATATCCAATGCAAAAGATTTGCATGAGCTTATTGACTTTTTATATGAGAATGGTGGTTTTTATATGCTCGGTGGAGATGTCGAACAAGAATGGCAAGCCCCAGGTCATATTTTAGCTAGTGCAATAAAAAGAGTAGATGTCGCAAGTTATTTAGGAGTAGTTAAAGCTTTTAACGGTGATTGGACATCAGGTAATGTTGAACTTGGGATTAAAGAGGAAGGTGAAGGTATTAGTAGGATGCCTTATACTAAAGGACTTGTACCAAATAAACTTCTTGCTGAAATTGAATATTTAATAAAATTAGTTAAAGAAGAAAAATTGATTATTCCTTCAACAAATGAAGAATTAGAAGCATTTAGAGTAGGAAAAATTGAATTTCCATTTTGAGGAAGAAAAGTATGAAAAGAGTTATAAAAAATTTTAATTGATACTGTTTAATAAGAATTTTTGAGATTATTTGAGGTTTAGTCAAATGGAGCCTGGATGATCAGGCTCCATTTTTTATTATTAATGTTTTTTTAAATATTAAAATTATAATGCAAAAAATATTTGAGATTTTTTTGAATAAATTCAAAGAGCTAAACAATAAAAGAATAATAACAAATGTAATGAAAAGGTAGGCTTTAAAATAAGGTTGACTTGAAAAGAACCTTTGTTTTTTAAGGCAAATGCTTTAATGTTTATAGCCTTATTGTTTTCAATTTAAGTATTTTGTGTTATACCATTTTTAAATTTAAATTCTAAGCTTTTTTTAAGGTTTTTTTTGTATAATTAAATCAAACCAAAAAATAGGGAGGGAAAATTATGAAAAAATTTTTGATTTTTATTTCTATTATTTTTGCTTCTATTTCATTTGCACTAACAGATGATGTTATATCGTTTTTAAAACAAAATGATAGTTACATTTCCAATGAATTAACTTTTGAAAAAAACATGATCGAATATGAAAATACTAATATTACTGCAGACAGTACAATTTCCAAATTGAATGCTCAAATTATGTATTACTCAGCACTTTCTCAGTATCAAAATGGAAAACTGAATTTTTATAAGGGTGTAATATCAACTTTATTTTCTGTAAATATTAATAAGTTAAACCTTGAAATTAAAAAGTTAACTTTTGAAAATGCTCAAAAAAATTATGAAAATTCGAAAGAACAATGTGAGAAAAATTTAATTTCTAATGTTGACCTTATAAAAGCTGAATATGACATGGAAAATGCTCAGTATAATTTAAAAGTTGCTCAGAGTGATTTAGACGATAGTATAAGAGAATTTAAAAAATATTTCAATTTTGAAGAAAATTATGTGGTAGATATTAATTATATTTCTCTAGAAGCAACTAATATAGACACTTTGCCTGATTATATGGTTCAAAAATTGAATTATCTCATTTTATCAAATGAATTTGAGGCTGTTAAAGATTACTTATCTGAAGCTGATAAAAGAAAAAAAGAAATAGATTTAACACTTTCAAAAATAAACTTGGACAATTTAAAGGAAAATATTGAAGATACTATTTTGTCTATAAAAGAAGATTTAGAATTTTTAAAATTAGAACTTAAAGTTTTGGATTTAAACAAAGAATATCAGAAAGAAAATTTAAATGATTTTAAAAACAGATATGAGAAAGGATTGATTGAAAAAGAACAATACAATCAAGCATATATTTCATACCTTTCTACATTAATGCAAATAGAGACGAAAAAAATGAATTATATAAATGAACTGCTTGAACTTGCAAAATATTCTGAAAGGAGTTTTGAAGATATTTTAAAAGAAGCTATTGTTGTAAAATGGGGTGAATAAATTGAAAAAAATAGTATTAATTTTTCTCTTAATATTAACAAGTTTAATGTTTTCGAATTTTTATGATGATTTAAAAAATTATGTAGAAAATAGTCCGGAATATTTAGAGGCTTTAAAAAATTATATGAATGTAGAGTTTGAAGATGAATTCAGATTGAATTTTGGAACGAATATAAATAAATCTTCTTTAAATTATGATTTTGAAAAAATTATGTTAAATGTTCCAATTTCATTTAATTATTCAGATGATTTTGAATTGTATCTTGCACCTAATATTAATGGTTCAAGTGTAACTTTACCATTAGGTGTAAATTTTAGTTTATTTAACTTCGATCTTAATTTAGAAGGTAATTTTTCCTTTGTTAATGATGATTTTAGAGACTCTTATTCTTTTTCTATTAGTAAGAATTTGTTTGATAATAGCGATGAGAGTGATTTAGAAAAAGAAATAAATAAACTGAATGCTAAGCGAAATTTATTGAATGTAAAAAACCAAAAAGTTATTGAATTTTTGAATAATGTGTTTTATAGTAATTTTTATTCAAAAATGTATGATGTATATTCGAAACTTTTGGTGCTAAAAGAAGAAGAATTGAAAGAAAGCGAAGAAAAATTTGAAAAAGGTATTATCTCGGAAATTGAATACCTTAATTCGAAAAAATCTTACATAGCTGTTCAAAAAAATTATTTAACTTATAGAAATAAAAAAAGAGAATATGAAAAATACACGAAATATAATTTTCAGAAATTTGATGTGGAAATTCCAGAAAAGTCGTTTAATAAAAGAGATGATTTAAAAGCTTTGCAATTGGAAGTAGAACTTAATAAATTAAGAAAGGATAGGATATATCAGTTGTATATTCCAAATATGACTTTTGGTTTTGAAGTAGATTATGACTACAAACCTTTAAGCTCTGAAAAAGAATTAAAACCAAAATTATTTTTAAATTTTACATTTGATTTATCTAACCAAAAAGCTCTTGAAGAAGAGAATAGAAGATTAAATTATGAAATTTCAATCAAAAATTTGGAAACAAAAATTGAAGATTTGGAAGATCAATATGAAAGTTTATTAACTGAACTTGAAAGTTTAAATTACGATTATGAGATTTCAAAAATTAATAAAAGAATTAAAGAAATTAACTATTTAAATTTAAAACAAAAATTAGAAGATGGTTTAATAACCAAAAATGAGTATGAAAGCGCTATGTATGAACTATTAGTTGAAGAATATAACTTAGAAAATGTAGAGTTTTCCATTCTAATTCAGAAACTAAATATTTATAGTTTTTTAGGCTATGATCTTTTGTCATTGCTTGAGGAGGTGCTATAGTGAAAAAAACAATTTTGATTGTTTTTATATCTTTAATATTTGTTATTTTGATTACTAGTTGTAATACAAAAATAGATAAGACAAATGTTGCCAATGCGAAGCAGATAGAATATACAGTTAAACGCTCAGATTTAATTGAGGTTGTTAGTGCTACTGGAAGGATAATACCTAAAAATTATATGACTGTTTATCCAGAAGTTAGTGGTAAAATAACTCAAACTTTTGTAGAAAATGGTCAATACGTTAAAAAGGGTGATCCAATTTTAAAAATTGATGATACTGATTATAAAATTGCATATTTAAATGCAAAGCTTTCATATGAAATGGTAGAAGGAACAGGAACATTAGAAGAAGAATTAAAAAAGCTTCAATATGAAAAAGCAAGCAAAGAATTTGAAGAAACTACTGTTAAAGCTCCAATCTCTGGATATATCATTAACTTTTCAAAAAGAGTTGGAGATTTAGTGTCTCAAAACCAAGCACTTTGCACAATAATAGATACTTCAAAACTAGAATTTGATGGAACCATCGATGTTATTGATTTTCCAAAAGTAAAATTAGGTCAACAAATGAATATTGAAGTTGAAGGAAATTCGGAAATATTACAAGGGGTTATTACATACAAACAGATTGCTAATATATCATCAAACAATGTTACAAGCTTAAATATAAAAGCTGATATTTTAAAACTGGGAAACCCAGAAAATCTTTTCATTGGTGCTTCTTGTGAAGGAGAAATTTATACAGTAAACAAGAAAAATATTTTAAAAGTTCCTACAAATGCTGTGATAGTAAAAGATGGGAAAAGATACGTTCAAGTTAAAGTTAATGAAGACGAACAGAAAAATCCGATAACTGAATTAAGAGAAATAACTATTGGTGAAATAACAGAAGATTTTGTAGAAGTCGTTGATGGTCTAAAAGAAGGAGAAGTTATTTTAATGCAGAGTAATAATTTAATTCTTGAAAAATTAAAAAATACATCATTAAATAAGAAAATAGCACCAGCTCTTCCAAGGCTTGGTAAATAGTAGAGAGGTGATTATATGAAAGCAGTATTTGAAATGAAAAATGTGAAAAAGATTTATAAAATGGGAGAAGTTGAAGTTAAAGCCTTGGATGATGTGTCTTTTAAGATTAATTCAGGTGAATTTGTAATAATTATGGGACCATCTGGCTCTGGAAAGTCTACAACTCTTCATATAATGGGGTGTCTTGATAAGCCGACAGATGGAAGTGTTTACATAGATGGTGTTGACGTAAGTAATTTAAAAGATAAAGAACTTGCAAAAATAAGAGGTGAAAAGATAGGTTTTGTTTTTCAACAATTTAATCTTTTACCACGACTTACAGCAATTGAAAATGTGGAACTTCCAATGATATATAGAGGAATTCCTCATCAAAAAAGAAAAAAAAGAGCAAAAGAATTACTTGAGCTTGTTGGGCTTGGTGATAGAATTAATCATAAACCTACACAACTTTCTGGAGGTCAAATGCAAAGAGTTGCAATTGCAAGAGCACTAGCAAATGAACCAAGCTATATTTTAGCTGATGAACCAACCGGAAATTTAGATTCAAAAAGCGGTAAAGGTATTCTTGAGATATTTGAAAAATTAAATAAAGAAGGTATGACTGTGGTTATTGTTACTCATGATCCAGAACTTGAACTTTTGGGTAATCACTTAATATATTTAAGAGATGGCAAAATTCAAGAGGAGAGATTTTTATGATTTATGAAATGTTTAAAGAAGCAATGAGAAGTTTATTGCACAACAAAATGAGATCTTTTCTTTCAATGCTTGGTATTGTAATAGGAGTTATGGCAGTTATAATTGTTTTATCTTTGGGAAATGGGGCAACTTATTCTGTGAAAAATCAAATTGAGTCAATTGGTTCAAATGTTTTTTTTGTGATGGTTAAAAGATCAAAATATGGAAATCTTACGGTAAATGATCTTGAAAAAATTAAATTGGAAGCAAATTACCTGGTTGATATCACTCCAAGTTTTTCAGGAAATGGTAATTTTAAATATAACAAAAATGAAATTTCAACACAATTTTATGCTGCAAATCCAGATTTTATTAATATATTTGGATTAAAGACAAAAAATGGGAGACTTATAAATGATTTGGATTTTGATGGAGGTCTAAAAGTCGCAGTTATTGGAAGCTACGTTGCGGAGCAGTTATTTGGAAGTGAAGATCCAATTGGTAAGGAAATAAAATTATACATAAATAATCGTTTTTTACCTTTAAAAATAATTGGAATATTAGAAGAAACGGGATCAAAACTCTTTTTAAATGTTGACAATACTGTTTTTATTCCCTATTCAACAGTTGAGCAAAGACTTTTGAAATTAGATGTTGTAAATCAGTTTCTTGCAAAAGCAAAATCAAGTGATGAGGTAGAAAATGCAAAAAATGAACTTGAAATGTTTTTATTTTCAAAACTTAAGGATGAAAATGCATATTATATATTGAGCCAGGATGAAATGTTAGATACAATTAACCAAATTACTGGAATGCTCAATATTACGTTAGGTGCTATAGCAGCTATTTCACTTCTTGTAGGTGGCATTGGAATTATGAACATAATGCTTGTTTCAGTTACTGAACGTACTAGGGAAATTGGTATAAAAAAGGCAATTGGTGCTACAAATTCTAATATAATGCTACAATTTTTAACTGAATCTTTAATTTTAACATTTAGTGCCGGGATTATTGGAATAGTATTTGGAATATTATTTTCGAATTTTATTGGAAGATTTATTGATGTAACACCTTATTTTAGAATCGATCAAGTTGTATTATCTTTCATAACAGCGGGATTTATAGGTCTTTTCTTTGGAATTTATCCTGCAATTAAAGCATCAAAGCTTAATCCAGTTGATGCGTTAAGATATGAATAATTTTTAATTTTTAATTAAAATTATCAATCCCAAAGCTATTTAGCTTTGGGATTTTTGTTGCAGAGATAAAATTGATGTGATTTTCAATGTGGATGAAAAAATTTCTTGTTTGTTAGAAGAGAGTGGATTAGAATTAATTTTTTTAAAAAAAAGAGAGTATTTATTGATATTGCGAATTAAGTTAAATTCAATTCAATATCAAATAATAAAAAAATTAAAAACAATAGTAAAATGCTTTGTGTAGAGATCAAAATAATTAGCTTTTTCTTTAAGAGCTTTTTTAAAATGTTTGATTGTTTGGTTTTATGTTAAAATATCTTTGAGGTGATTTTGTGAAAAAGAAAATTGATTATTTTATTTTTATAATATTAATAATAGTTTCAGGTTTTTCTTTTTTATATTGGTATAAAGAAGTTAGTAACAGAGTTGGTGTTTTGTATTCAACACTAGATTCATCATATAAATTAGAAACAAATAATTATAATTTAAAAACATTTACTTTTAATGAAAATTCAATTTCTGAAAAAGAATTTAAATACATGAAAAGTAAGGGAATCAACTTTATAGCTGGTCCTATCTATAGTGAAAATGGATACAAAATATTTCCTTTTCTTGAAAAGTATGACTTTTTGTCTTTTTCACCTACAATATCTTCAGATAGTCTCCTTAAAAGTACAGAGAGAATTTTCACTTTAACACCTTCAAATGAGATGCAAATTGATGCAATTTTAAATTTTTTAAAGAAAAGAAATATATCAAATGTGTTAATTGTAATTGATCCTTTTAACCAAACATATTCTAAAGAGTATTTAAGAATATTGGATCAAATAAATGGTAGTTATATCTATTACTATGGCTTGAATTCAATTATAAAAACCAATTTTGATTATAATAAATATGATGCTATTTTAATAACAACAGCTAGTGATGCAGCTGTTGGCTTATTGTCATTTCTGGAACAGAATTACAATGGAATTTTTATTTTAACAGATAGTGCTCTAGATGTTGGTTTAACAAAATTTAAAGGGAATAAAAGTAAAGTATATTTAGTATCATTTACAAATAACCCTTTTAATGAAACTTTGGATCTGATATATGAAACTTTGAATTTAATATCTTCTCATAAATTCTTAAGTGCTCAACAAGCAATTAGATTTTTTACAAACAACAAATTTATATTTAATCAGAAAAGAACCCTAAATCGAGAAATAAAGATTGTTAAATTATCTGATTTTTGAGGAGAGAAGACATGAAAAAACTTAAAAGTTATCATTTTATTATTTTACTTTTAATTTTAGTTTCAATACAAATATTATTTTTCAATCTAATTGTTCGCAACGATTTAAGAGTAAGTGGAGGAGCATTCACTTCTTTTTTGAGTAATTTATTTGATTATGATAATTTTGTTGTTGCAAAACTTGATAATAAATTTAATGATTTTCAATTAAATCAGAATTTTTCCGATATTTTAAAAGAAGGCCCAAATGATTATATTCAAGGGATATACTATCCTGGGAGAACTTTAAAATATGTAAAAAAAGTTTCAGATGGGTATCTCCTTTATGAGATACCTGAGGATCTCGTTAAAACGCCTAAGAATACAGATAAAATTTATTTGATCGTGGTTGGTGAAGAAGTTGTTTTTTCAAATAATAATTTGTTAATAGGTAATAATCTTTCAAAAATCAAACTTTTTTCAGTTATATCTGAAACCAAACACGGATTTAAAGTAGTTGTTGGTTATACAATCGGAAGTATTGTTTTGTATGATTTTTTGATTTCTTTGCCGCTGCTTTTATTATTTGCCTTTTTTTACTATTTTACTTTTTACTATTATTCTTCTAAATATAAAAAAATTACCAACTCTATTAGCAATCTTGTTGAAAGTCTTGAAAAAACAAATGAGTTAATAAATAAAAAAAGAATTGTCGAGTACTATGATTGCGAGATAAACTCTCCAGAATTGAAATTATTGCAAAAAGAATTGCGAAAAATGGTTCACAATTTTTCGGATATTCTTGAAAAACAAAAGATTATCTCAAAAGAATACGAGAAAACATTAGAGGAATTAGAAATTACACATGAAATACTTTTAAATAGAAACATACAATTGATTTCAGCATTAGCCGAGGCAGTTGAAATCAAAGATTCTGTTACAGGAAATCATTCAAAAAAAGTTGTTGAACTTTCATTAGAAATAGCTAAAATTTTAGGTATTAATGATGAAGATGAAATTGAAACTATTAAATATGGTGCTATTTTGCATGATATAGGAAAAATTGGGATTCCTGAAGCAATTCTAAATAAACCTTCTAAACTAACGCCTGAAGAATTTGAAATTATGAAAAAGCATACAATTTTTGGTGAAAAAATAATAAAATCTATACCTGGGTGGGATCTAGTTGCTGATATCGTCAGACATCACCATGAAAATTATGATGGAAGTGGTTATCCTGATGGACTATTGGGAGAAGAAATTTCTTTAAGAACACAGGTTGTTTCAATTGCAGATGTTTTTACTGCTTTAACGGAAGATAGACCATATAGAAAGGCATTAAGCGTTGATGAAGCGTTAAAAATAATAAAAGGGATGGTAGGGACGAAATTTTCTAAAAGAATTTTTGAGGCGTTTTTAAAAGCATTAGATAGGCATTTAAATGCTGTTGATAAAAATGAACTTTTATGATAATATAATTAAGGAATAAACTTAAAAAAGGAGGATAAGACTATGAAGAGAACATATCAGCCTTCAAGGATTAAAAGGAAAAGAACTCATGGTTTTTTAGCGAGAAAAAGAACAGCATCTGGTAGGAAGATATTGAAAAACAGAAGAAGAAAAAGAAGATGGAGACTAGCAGTTTAAAGAGGTATACTTTTAGAAAACATGAACGCTTGAAGCTCAGGAAAGATATTTTAGAAGTTTTTAACAAAGGTAAAGGTATACAAAATGATTGGTTTGTAGTTTTATTTTTTAAAAATGGACTAGATTACAGTAGATTTGCTTTTTCAGTTAAAAAGAAATTTGGAAAAGCTGTAAAGAGAAATAAAGTTAAAAGATGGATGCGGGAAAGTATAAGAAATAACAAGGATTTTATTCCAAAAGGATACGATTATTTAATAATTGTTCGGAAAAAATTATCTCTTAATTTTGATATTTTATCGTATCGAGAATTTTCAGAAGTTTTTCTTTCTTTGTTTGAGAGGGTAAATGATGAGGAAAATAATAATAGGAATTATTAGATTTTATCAGAAATTTATTTCACCTTTAAAACCTCCAACGTGTATTTATACTCCGACGTGTTCGGAATATACTTTGCAATCCGTAAAGAAATTTGGTGTGATTAAGGGTTTGTTCCTGGGCTTCAAGCGCATTTTAAGATGTAATCCAATGAATGAGGGTGGGGAAGATCCTGTACCCGATGAATTTTATATTTTTACAAGGAGGCGGTCTCATTGAAAAAAATACTAACCGTCATAATTTTTGTTTTTGCAATTTTTTCAATACTAAATGCCGGAACAATTACCGTTGAAGAAAGAACAGACGGAATTTATGTGTTGACAAGATTTATTGAATATCGCATCGATTACATGGGTAATATTCAGGAAATCTACAGTACATTAGAACGAAGGACAAGAATATTTTTGTACTATAATGATGGTTTTGACATAACCGGATTGGGAACTCCGACGTATTCTTGGCAAGGCTTAAAAGATGGTGATAAATATTCGGAAGTTAACTTGAAATTTGATTATGGAGAAGTAGAAAAAATATTTAATTTTAAAGAAGGGCCTAATTACACATTTAATGTGCTTATTAATTCTTCAAATGATGTGATTGTCAGTTTACCTCGTGTGGGTTTTGAAACCGATGACAGAATTCGTGGAAATATTTTCGTGTCCGGGTATGCAAAAACTAAGACTGTTTCAATAGTTAAATTTAATGATAAGTCTTTGGGCGGAAACAAGGTTTCTGGTTCTCAATTGAGATTTTTGGTTTATATTGGTCCTTATAAAAAAACTTTAATAAAAGACGCATTTCCCGAGGATTATGATACTATAATAGAAATGATTTCTTCAATTTCTGGGCTTAATAGTTGGTTTGATTATATAAAATATCCACTTGTGAACTTTTTTGGTTGGATTAATGATTTTACTCACAATTTTGGATTGACAATAATTATCTTTACAATAATTGTAAGGTTTATTTTTTATCCATTGTATCATGCTCAAACAAAATCAATGATAAAAATGAGAAAAATTCAACCATTGGTTGAACAGGTGAAAAAGAAATATAAAGATCCTCAAAAACAACAACAGGAGTTATTAAAGATTTATAAGGAAAATAAAATTAATCCTGCAAGTGGATGTTTAATGGCTTTGATTCAATTACCAGTTTTTATAGTTCTGTACCAAGTTATTAGATATTATCAAGAAGAATTTGCTTTTAATGCTTCATTTTTGATTTGGAAAGATCTGGCTTCTGGTGGATTTTCTGCAAATTGGTCTTTTTTGATAATTCAAATTATTGCAGGTTACTATCTTGCAATAATTACTAGTCAAGATACCAAAACTGCATGGCAAAGTATAATTATGTCTTTTGTATTTCCATTTTTGTTTATAGGTCTCCCCAGTGGTGTATTTTTGTACTATACTGCAAATACTTTGATTCAATTGGGGACAACGTACTATATTTACAAAAAATATAAAATCAAAGGTATTACACATAGGGAACTTTGGGGATTACCAAATAAGGGGTGACACATTTGAGAAAGATAACAATTACTGGAAAATCAGTTGAGGAAATTTTAACCGTTTTTGAAGAAGATTATGATATAGAAAAAGATGAATATAGTTATCAAATTATCGATAAAGGTTCAGCAGGTTTTTTGGGGATTTTCGCTAGAGATGCTGTGGTTGAAGTAAGAATTAAAAAAGAATACTATGAGAGAAAATTACAGGAATTTGTTGAAAATATTGTTTCTTATTTTGATCCTCAAATTGTTGTAAAAGTAAAAGCAAGAAATCCAAGAAATTTTGTTGCAAAAATCGAAGGAGGCGGAATAGGAAAAATCATTGGAAAACACGGAAAAGGGTTGGGGGCTCTTCAGCATCTTGCAACGATATTTCTAAATAGATTATCTGATACCAAAGTTTCAGTAATAATAGATGCAGGTGATTACAGAGAGAAAAGAAAGGAATCAATAGAAAAAATTGTAAAAAGTGCTCTGGAAAAATTAAAAGAAAATGGAACAAAAAAAGTAGAACTTGATCCCATGTTTTCCTTTGAAAGAAGATTAGTACATGAAATTTTAAAAAAACACAAATGGGTATTTTCTTATTCTGTAGGTATCGAGCCATATAGATATGTGGTTATCGAAAGGAGGGATAAGAATGAAAGTGTCAATCCCAGAAAAAATAGAGCCTATAATGATTGATGGTGGAAAAATTGAAAAAAGAATACTAATTGGATCAAAAGATGGGGCTAAAAATTTTGTAATGAGACTTTTTAAGTTAAAACCTAGCGCAAGTACTCCACATCATTCACATGATTGGGAACATGAAATTTTTGTTTTAAAAGGCAAAATAATAGCAAAATCTGAGAAAGGGGATTATGAAGTTGAAGAAGGATCATTTATTTTTGTCCCAGCAAATGAAAAACATCAGTTTGTTAATATTAGTGATCAAGATGCAGAGTTTCTTTGTTTAATTCCGTTTATTCCTGGAAATGAATGATACTAGTAATATAAGCAGAATCATTATTAAGCAAGTAATAATTTTATCAATATTAATGATAGCTACTATTTTAATAGGTATTTTTTATTTTAGTCTTTTTGAGGGCATGCCATTAATTGATGCCTTCTTTTTTACTATTATTACAATATCAACTGTTGGTTATGGTTTACCATCAAACATAACGTTAACCGGAAAGATTTTTACTATAGTTTTGATTATAATTGGTATAAGCGTGGTTTTATACGGAGTTACAACTATAACTGCTGTTGTTGTTGAAGGAAAGTTACGTGATATCCTTAAAAGGAGGAAAATTGAAAAAATGATTGACAAGTTAAAAAATCATATAATAGTAGTAGGTCTTGGTAAAACAGGTGAATATGTTATAAAAGAATTGATAAAAGAAAATGCTGATTTTGTTGTTATAGATAATGATGAGGAAAAAATCGAAAAGGTATTGAGCCTATATCAGAACAAAAAGAAACAGATCCCTTATGTTATTGGTGATGCTTCAGATGAAGAAACCTTAATTAATGCAGGAATAAAGCAAGCGAAAGCTTTAATCACTACTTTACCAGAAGATTCATTAAATGTTTTTGTTGTACTCAGCGCAAAAACATTAAATCCTTCTTTAACAATAATTTCTAAGGTAAATGATGTTTCTTCAATTCCAAAATTGAAATACGCTGGTGCAAGTTCTATAGTTGCAGCAGATGAAATTGCAGGAACAAGAATGGCTAGATTAACCACAAGGCCTCATGCAATTAATTTTCTTGATATTGTAGCATTTGGAAAGCAATCGTATAGAATTGAGGAAATTCAAGTGAATAAAGAAAGTCCATTAACCAACAAAACAATAGCAGAATTAAATTTAGCAAAGAATTTTAAGATAATGGTATTGGGAATAAATAGAAATAATGAAATGCTTTTTGCTCCAACCGGAGAAACATTGATTAATTTGGGTGATAAACTGATAGTTCTGGGTTTACAAGAAGATATTGAAAAGTTCAGGGAATTTGCAAAATTATAGGATTTTTTCCAGAAGAAGTTACTATAATGTTTCTTATGGGATCTATAGCAATTGCAAGAACAGATAATGAAAAATCTTTTATTTGCCCCTTCAAATTTCCTTTAAAATCAAAAATCTTGATTGTATTATCGCTACTAGCTGTTATGATTTTGTTTGTTGATAATTTAATATTAAATATTGTTGTTCTGTGAGCTTGAAACTTTTGTATTAATTTTTTTTGATTTAAATTAATTAGATAACAATATCCGTTTTCATCACCTAAAGCCAAATTTCCGTCAAAAATATCGAAATTCCAAACGGTACTGTTGATAGAAAATATATCTTCAATTTTTAAGTTATTCAAGTTAAGTTTTTTAATTTCACCATCTATCAATGAAATATAGAGACTGTTATTATATATTTTTAAATGAGAAATTGAATATTCAAAATTTTTCTGAAATATGATTTTATTTGTGTTTAAATCGTATATGAATAAATTATTATCCCATCCTCCACTGAATAATAATCCATCTTTGTATTCTAAGCTCCATACATATCCAGAATGATACGAGAGAGTTTTTATAAGCTTTCCATTGAAATCCCAGATTTTAATAGTATTGTCACTTGAACCAGAGATTATAAAGTTATTGTCAATGAATTTAATAGTTCTTATCCAATCATTATGCCCGACACATGTTTTTAGCAAAATTAAATTTCCATTCTCAATTTTCCATAGTTTTATTTTTTTATCAGCACCACCCGTTGCTACATACTGGCCATCTTTGCTTAAATCTACCGCTATGATTTTTGATTCATTTTCTGCAAGTTTTCCTACTTCGTTAAATTCTTTATCAAAAATCAAGATATCTCCATTGGACAAAGCAGTATAGATATTTTCATTTGCTTGAAGTGAAATAACTGGATATTCGGTTTCAATTTTTACGGTTTTACTAGAGCCTTTATCATATACTATTAAGCCATCTGTAGAAGAAAGTATGAATTTTTCATTTATTAAAATACAATCAAAAATGTTTGTTTTCAAATTTGTAATTACATTTTTATTTTGATGTATTTCTCCTTTAAAAGTGATATAATAGTTTCCAATAATTTTGATAATAGGGTTTTTTGAGATTTGGAAAATTTTAAAAATTTTGTTTTTAATATCATAAACATATATTTTTCCGTTATTAGTACCAATTTTTACGGTATTATTTTCGTAAAAATAAGAAATTGGCCATTCATTATCAAGTTGAATATAGTCTATAAGTAAATTGTTTTTGATAATATAGATAAAATTGTATGTTCCAATAAATATATAATCTTGAATTTTACAAAGTAAAGATATATCATTTTCAGAATTAAAAAGAATATTTTTTTCAGGACCAATAACTTCATTTTTATTGTTTGAATGATAAATTTCTCCATTGTTAATGATAAAAAAGTTCGTAAGTATGTCTTTTAAATTCTCTAAATTAGGTTCTCCAGTATGAATGTCATAAGAAATTAACGAACCATTTGTTTTTAGAACATAAAGTTTATTGTTGTAAAGGATTGTCTTTTTTATAATTGAGAAATTGTTTAAAAATGAAAATATAGAGTTATCTTTGATATTATATCTTAGAATTTTTCCACTAGAAGTGCCAACAAAAATTAATTGTTTGTATGAGTAAATGCTAATTATAGGATCAATAGTTAATTTAACGTAGTTTAATAAATGAAATTTGTTATCCAGAATGTATAAAGTTCCTTTATTGTCTCCGATATAAATAAAATTTTCATTTGAATATGAGGAACTAATAGTTGCGTCAATTTTAAATACTATTTTGTCAGTTGATGAATCATAAATATTTCCATTAGAACTCATACCATATATATTATCATTAATTGATAAAATTTTGATAATTCTTTCATTGTATTTTTTTTCTTTAACTATATTGAATTTTTGTAAATCAAAGAAAATTATTTTACCGTCATCACCACAACTTATTAAAGTATTACCAACAATAAGAAGGTCTCTTATCCATCTTTCATGGAATGTATGATGAAAAAGATAATTTAATGTATTTTTATCTATTACGTGGACTTTATTGTCGGAACCACCATAAACAATATAATTTTTATTAGAAAAAATAGTAAATATAGAACCGTCTGATTGAAAAATTTTAATAAGTTTTCCAGAGTTTTTATCAAAAATTTTTAATGTTGAGTCAGGTTTGTATCCTCCAGAGATGATAAACTTTTCATCTATAAATAAACTTCTAGCCCAGGAATTATGAGAATAAATTGAAGAAATTAGATTTCCAGTATTTATATTCCAAATATTAATTGTTCCATCTGAACCAGATGAATAAAGCATATCTTCTGAAATTTTTAATTGCCAGATAGCTCCATGATGGCCGAAAAGTGAAAAATTGAATGAAAATATTAATAATTGAAAGAACAGTAAAGAAATAATAAGACATTTCATATTTTCCCTCCAATATAAAATATAGCATAAAAAAGTTCTAAATAGATATTTTAAGGATTTGAAAATAAATTTAATTTTATTGGATTTTAATAAGTTTTAGTGAATTTGAAATATTTAGTTTTTAATGTTAGACTTTAATTGAATAACTTTAAAAAAGTTGGAGGTGCGCGATGGAAATAAAGCAAATTTTAGAGCTTGTTGAGAGAGAAAAAATAAATTTTATTGATTTAAAAGTTGTTGACCTTTGGGGCAGATGGAGACATGTAACACTTGCAAGAACTAATTTTTCAGAAAAAACCTTCGTAGAAGGTATTGGTTTTGATGCATCAAATCTCGGTTATGCAAGAGTTTCAAATAGCGATATGATTTTGTTACCAGACCCTCAAACTGCAATTATTGAAGAATTTGGTGAAGAAAAAGTTTTATCAATGATTTGTGATGTTCATGATGCTATTACTGGAGAGCCCTCTCTGCACGATCCAAGAAACATTTTAAAACAAACATTAAAATCAATTAAAGAAATTGCTGATAATGTTTATTTTGGTCCAGAATATGAATTTCATATTTTTGAAGATGTAAAATACAGTATTACCAATAATGATATAAGTGTAAAAATAGATAGTTCAGAAGGATTTTGGAACGCTGAAAAAAGAGGAGAATATTTTATTGGTAAAAAAAGAGGTTATCATAGAATTCCACCCTTTGATACTTTGATGGAAGTAAGAAATAAAATAGTTAATAAGCTATTAGAATATGGAGTTCCTGTAAAATATCATCATCATGAAGTTGGAAGTTGTCAAGTAGAAATTGAGCTTAACTTTGTTGATGCTTTAAAAGCAGCTGATTATACTCTTTTAGTGAAATATGTTGCAAGACAAGTTGCAAAAGATTATGGATTTGTAGTTACTTTTATGCCTAAACCACTATATGATGAAGCAGGTAATGGGATGCATGTACACCAGTTTTTAACTAAAAATGGAGAAAATATATTTAATGGTGAAAAGATTTACAATTTATCAGATACTGCCTTATCTTACATTGCAGGTTTGTTGAAACATGCCAATTCAGTTATGGCTTTTACAAATCCTTCTACAAATTCTTATAGGAGACTTGTACCAGGATTTGAAGCACCAACTAATGCTGTATTTGCACTTGCAAATAGAACCGCTGCGATTCGAATACCTGCATATGTAAAAGATCCAAAAAAGAGAAGAATAGAATTTAGAACAATTGATGCATCTTGCAATCCATATCTTGCTTTTTCTGCAATGATTCTTGCAGGTATAGATGGAATTAGAAAAAATTTAGATCCAACAAAAGAAGGTTTTGGCCCATTTGAAGGTGATGCATATAAGGAAAATATTAAACCTCTTGCTCCAAGTTTGGATGCCGCACTTTTCGCTTTAGAAAAAGATAATGAATATTTAAAAACATTTCCAAAAGAACTTTTAACACATTGGATTAATGAAAAGTATAAGGAACTTAGGGAAATAAATTCTGTACCACATCCTAAGGAATTTGAAAATTATTTTGATGTATAAATGAGATATAATTATTTTGCATTTTAATAAAGTGTTTCTATGAATTCTAGCTAATTTTCATTGTCAAAGCTATGAGATGGCTTTGGAAGTTAGTGATAGAAAGTTTCCATTTGAAGAACTATAATTAATTCCTTTAAAGTTGCTTCATTAACAACCGTTGGGACGGTATTTTTAAGTTCTTTGTTATTGTATAGACTTGGAAATTTAGGTTTAAGAGAATAATGCTTGTTTTGATACTTATATTAAGTATTATGATGATACCTTTTGAAGCAATAATGCTCTGTCTTTGTTTTTAATCGTGGACAAAATAGGATTGCAAGATTCATATGCAGTCTTATAGTTCCACTTTTGATGAATGCATTTGGTATTTTTATGATGAGGCAATATTTAATAACATTTCCAGAAGAATTACTTGATGCTGCTAGAATTGGTGGAGCAACTGAATTTGGTATTTTTTGGAAGGTTATATTATCAAATAACTTACCTGCAATTACAACATTAGCCATTTTAACTTTCAGGGTGCAATGGGATAATTTAATTTGGCCTTTGCTTGTTGTCCAAACTCCGGAGAAAAAAACCATACCCTTATTTATAATACAATTTGCATCAGAAAAATATACTGAT
>Ga0190329_1000002_pt1 | contig 74700 bp, 93 predicted proteins | sample 48720423_MG_FD_161655 | JGI IMG/M metagenome (GOLD analysis project Ga0190329, IMG submission 161655) | Hydrothermal vent sediment bacterial communities from Southern Trench, Guaymas Basin, Mexico - 4872-04-2-3_MG | ecosystem: Environmental > Aquatic > Marine > Hydrothermal vents > Sediment ... | reverse complement strand
AACATCTTTGAAAACATCTGAAGAATTGTATTTGTCAAGAGTTGTACCATCGCCATCCATCAATGATTTATATTCAGTGCCTCCGTCAGATTTATATTGACCCATAACCTTCTTATAGATTGAATCGTCAATCAATCCTATAGTAGCTGTAAAATCTACTCTTGCTCTACCAAGGTTAGTAGAAATAGGAGTTGGACCGCCAATAGCGTTATAGACAAGCTTCTCACCATTAAAGTGTAATACTACGTCTTTAAATCCGCCTACTAATTTATCATCAATATAAATTTTCATATAATTTGCTGTTAAAACATCATTTACATTTGCCATTTTCTCTCACCTTATGAAACTGGTTTTATAGTTAAGTATATATACGACACGTATGTCGAAGGTCTCACAGTCAAATTAGCATAGATTATTCCATTTAGTCTGGCTTCTGGAGTAGTATAGACCTTTACATCAAAATCATTTCCAATTATTTTTCTAGTAGCCATATCAGAAAGCATTGAAATTAAATTGCTTCTAGCTGCACTTAACATGTTATTATCTATAATTTCACTGAAATATCCAGACAGAACCAATCTACTGTTTCTTATTACTTCGTCAATTATACGTCTAGTTGTTATCCTTAAGTATGGAGAAGTCTCGCTTGAGTAAGTTCTTCCTATTTCAAAGAAGTTTACACCGTGTTGTCTACGGACATAGTTTATTAAATCATTAGCAAGTGAATCTCTAATACTTTTATCCAGTATATATTCATTTCCATTGAAATCAACAGTTTTTCCTAAACCAAAAACCTTTCTTGTTATAGTCTCATGTGGATTTAATGAAGATAACAAACCAGTTAGATAATGAGCAATCCAATTACCTCCTATTACTTTGTAGGAGGTTTCTCCAAGTAAGTTAAACTTGAACAGAGTATTACCCGCAAAAACTATCGTCCTTCCTTCTTCATCATAAGTTGCACCGTCAGTAAAGTTAGGTGATGAATAACTATAAGTATTATCGAGAATGTTTGCTAAATCGTAACCAGCAACATATAATCTCTCAGCCATATATTCATCTGATGATGCTTTAGCCACATGTGTCTGAGCTGATTTTAGAGGTATCTTACCAGCCACATTAATATAACCAATACTATCATTACTCAAAAGTTTATCCAAATAAATGCTTAAGTTAGTTATGGATGTCTCTGCATCAGTTGTATCATCTTGAACTACTAAACACCTAACAACAGCGTTGGGATTACCAGCAAATATCAGCTCTAAAGCTCTTACAAGACTATTCTTCTTTTCATAGGAAGCTTTACTGTTAGTAACGTCATTATCAACAAAATCAGTTACACTCAAATCTATATAACGATTTATCTCTGTTACCAGATTTGAAGCAGTTATTGTCCATATTTTTCCAGCTTTATTTGGTGTCCAAACAAAACTATGTGGCTCACCATTAGCACTCCAAGTAAGTGTACCAGCATCATAGCTATACTTCTCTTGCTCGTCTATTACAAAAGCTGTATCACCATCTTGTGGAACAGTAAAAGTCCAAGTACCATTAGAAGTATATTCCGCTATTTGATTGTCCTTACCAGACCAATCTTCAGTTGCGGATGCTCCTACAATGTATTTATCTCCTATTGATGGGGAAGATGGTGGTGCTGTTAAATCTTTATCTTTGACAGAGTAAGTTGTATTTGGGTCATACTTAAAATAAGCATTACCGACAAGACCTATTTCATTAGCTATAGCAGTCTGTACAATTTGTATCTCTGATAGGTCAACTGCAGTCGATATTCCACTCTCTTTCTGTGTCATTTCTTATCATAAAAAAGAAAAAATTTATCATTTATAAATTTTACTCTTTTTTTAGCTGTTCATCAAAACATCAAATGATTTCCATGTTTTTTCAAAAAGTTCTATATTATCATCTATCCTTTTCCTCCTCTTCTTTATACATTTTTTCTATGTATTCAGCTATCTCCTTCAAAGAAACGGAAATAGGTTTTTTCTTCTTTTCCAGAGAAAACTGTAGAGTTTTAAGTCGAAAAGTTGGCATTTCAATACACCTCCTAATCTTTATATTAACTCCGCTTTTTCTCCTATCAAGAAAAAAATAATATAAGCAGTAACTACATGAATAACCCACAGAGGGACAGTTATTGGAGAGACTATAACCTTTCTAAGACTTAACCTTTTTAACTGGCGTTTTGTTCTTTTTAAAAACTTTCTAACTCTCATCTTATCACCAACTTCTCAACGTAGCTATGAATTACTTCCATATTTGGCTCGCCAGCAAATAGATGACCAGTAGCCTTCTGAATGACATATTTTTTAATCTTCTTACCATTGTTGATAATAGATATGTCGTTAAGAATGGAATACCAATCAGCCTTCATAACTTGTGGATAAGGAGAGGTCGTTCTGAACTCATAGTCTATACCACTATCTAAAATTATCTTTATACTTTCTCTGACCTTTTCTAACATTGGATTAGTATTAACAACAGCCTCATAAAAATCCTCTCTAAGCTGATGTTTAATATCCATAGCAACGTAATCCAAAAGATTATTATCAATCAATTCTTTTAACATCTTTGGGTTAGTACCATTTGTATCAAGTTTCACCCTTTCGTAACAACTCTTTAATAGATAAATGAATTTTGGTAATTTATCCCAAGTAGTTGGTTCTCCTCCAGTGACAACAGCAGCTAATGGGTAACCTACGTTCTTTGTTCCTTCAGCCATTTTTCTAAGCTCTTTCCACGTGTATGCATATTTTTTGGTGACATTATAATATTCTGGATAAGCAAGATTTTTGTTATGACAATAGAAACATCTATAATTACAACCATAGACAAAATAGACATGAGAGGGTTCATTAGGATAATCAATCATAGAAAAAAGTCTATTTACTACCTTCGTTTTACCAAACATTTTAACTCCTCCTTACAAATCACGTTTTTTTATCTTTACCTTCTTCACTTTTAGTAAGGCATCAGCTTCTATGAGCATAACCTCTGAGAGTCTTGCTAATGTTTGTAGTAACCACTTTTTCACTTCTTCCTTCTGTATGTCACATTTAATTTTGAGTGTGTATACTATTTTATATTCAATGTAATCTAACGCAGTTTTTATTCTAATGAGTCCTCCATAGTCTTTCTTTCTTGAATGCATCTCTAATGTATATCTATCTTCATCCTCTGTAGCTATACGAACATTATAAGAAAGGAAGTCCGTATAGTCATCCAAGATATCCAATATTTTATATTCATTATTTCCGTACACTTCAAGTTTAATTACTATTTCTTTTACGCTATATGTATACGTGTCTTCCTTACAGAAATTCGTTATAACATATTCTTTGAATTCTTCTATATATTCATGTCCTCTTGACATATTATTCACCTCTATATGTATGCCAATTTATCGGTTGAAACAACCCAAATATCAAAAGATACAATAGCTACAGCAAGAATTAATAAGATTATAACAGCTAACAATGCTCCACTCATTTAATCACACCCCTTTACTTCAAATTCTATAAGCTTGCATGGAAAATATTCTATTTCTTTCCTTATAAATGTTCTTATTTTTTCCTTGTATCTAGTAACCTCTTTGAAGAACCAGTTCATTTTTAAAGTTATATAATCATCTCCCATTTTAATCTTGTTTTCAATTCTTTTATCTTTATATCTCATATCACTTATGATGTTATAATAAATATAATCCAGAAATTTTCCAATGGCTTCCATATATCCAATGTCAAATCTACCTTCTAACTTCGATTTAGATGTCTCCAGTTCTACCTTTATTCTAATATCTTTACCAGAAGTTAATCGTTGTAAAGTAAATACATCATCAAACATCCCTCTAACGTTATAGCGTTCTATTCCTTCAAAATCATTCATCTTAAGCCCTAAACTTGGAGTTTTTCTATCGCCAAACCAGTCCATTTTTACACCCCCTAAGCATATAAGTTCGTTTCTATTAATATTAACTCTGATATGACTTCATTAAGCATCTCTTAGGCTCTCGTGCAGTCGAAGTCTGGTATCACCTCAAACAACTCCTCTATTATATTCTCTAGTTGTTTGACAATTTTATGTATGCTCATTTTAATCACCAAAAAAAGTAAGAATTTAAAGTTTAAAAACTTTTCTATCTTTATACTCTTTTTGCTTACCAAGATTCCAATTACTAACTGGTCTATAATAACCAACAACTCTTGAATAAACTTCTGTCATAGAACCACATCTTGAACACGTATGATGTTCACCAGCAATGTAACCACAATTTGGACAAACGCTAAAAGTAGGAGTTATACTTATATAGGGTATAGGATAACGTGTAAAGATACTTCGTATAAAGTTCTTGATAGCTTCAATATTATCTATCTTCTCTCCAAAGTAGAAATGTATTACAGTTCCTCCAGTATAAAGTCTTTCCAATCTCCATTGTTTTTCAACATACTCAATTGGGTCATTGGTATAATCCACTGGTAAATGAGTAGCGTTGGTATAATAATCATAATTAAGCCCTATGTTTCTGTCTAACAGCGGTAATCGATATGAAACACTTTCGGCTGGTGTAGCTTCAAGATTATATAGATTACCAGTCTCCTCTTGGAATTCCACTAACTTCTTTCTCATAATTTCCATTATTTCTTCAGCAAAGTCTATAGCTTCTTCATCAACCAAATTCTTACCTAAAAAGATTTCACAAGCCTCATTCATACCAACTAAGCCTATTGTCGAAAAATGATTAGCAAAATACTTTCCTTTCGTTTTCTTAATTCCATCTAGATAAAATTTGCTATATGGATATAAACCCAAATCCATTAAATATTCTATAACTCTTCTCTTCTTTTCTGCAGCTTCTTTACATATTTCCATCCTTTCAATTAATAATCTAACAAACTCCTCTTTTCCTTTTCCTTTCGCCTCATAAGCTATTCTTGGCATGTTTATTGTGTAAACGTTTATACTATTTCCACTCCATGTTACTTTTCCATTTCTTCTAACGAATAATGTGTGATATTTTGGAACTTCAACACAATATACTTTTCCTTTATAATATTCATAAGTAGGTTCGTTATGCATTCTTATATGTTTACTAAAATGAACAGAAATCTCATATTGTTTTTTCTTCCCCATCACTGCTCTACCATCTTTCATTATTGTATCTCTTGGTTCCCTTTCTCTCATCGTTGTATTGTAGCCAATCAAAAGACATAGCCTCTGAAAATCATCAGCTAATCTTTTTGAAGTAGTATAATAAACCATCGATTTTTCGCTATTTCTAATATAACCATCAGCTATCATCATACCCCTAAACAGTTCTCTTAAGTATTTAACATCATATTCAAACATCCAATTTGGTATATATTTCTCATTATGTTTTCCAAACTCTTCAAGAAAGAGATATAAGGGCTTAGAATATATATAGAAACCATACTCATTTTCAGAGAATGATATTGATAAATTAGCTAAAGTCTCTCTTATTTCATCTTTATATTTTTCCTTTTTTTGAGATATGAAAATTTGATAACCGCCATGTCTCTGCTTGTATAAACTACCGTCTCCTAGCCAGATGCCGAAAAATTTGAAAAACCAAGTAGTTGGAATTTTAAGCTCATCATGAACCCTTTTTACCTTTACGTTTTTGTAACCATTCCAATGCTCATAAGTAGTAGTAGCCGCTGGTATAATCACAAATTCCTCACTTTTTCCTTTCCAATTTCCTCCTTTCGGTATCCGATGACTACCAATTGAAAAGTCTTTCGCTTCTACAAGTTTTCTAACGCCATTTATTGTATCTACGACCATTTTGTGATTTGGAGTAACTAATAAATCAATTGATTTCGACTTGAAATGTATAAGGTCACCGTCCCAATCATATTCAAATTTACGTGTTATCCTCTGTAACTCTATTTTGTTATCCTCTGACAATGTATAAACAAGTTCATCATCTCTTACCTCCTTAAATCGCTTCCATCCTTCAGAAGTTAATATTTCCGTCTCTTCATCGTAACATCCAGTAAGAGGATTAGCTCCAAACAATCCACCGCCCTTTTCACGTAACTCTTTAAGTGACAATGAAAGTCTACAACACATACTTCTAACTTCGTCTGGACTACGACCAGTGCTTATGAAATTACTAAAATATGGTATGCCGTATTTTGCCGTTGCTTTCCACATATTCTCCAAAGCTGGGTTATCCCAATCAAAATTCTCTGTGATGTTTATAGTCGGTATAGGAAAAGTGAATATTCTACCATTAGCATCCCCTTCTAAAAAGACTTCAAATAACACTTCATTAAACAAATTTATTTCCCATTGAAAGTCCTTATAAAGCTCTTCTTGTTCTTCTCCCCCTATTATTACTCTCATATTAGCATAAGGACTTTGGTCAGCTTTGATGTCTAAAGTTATATTAGTGAAAGGCGCTTGTCCTCCAGTCCTCATACCTTCATTCAGATTATAAATAAAGCTTTGCAGCTCTTGTTTGACTTGCTCACGTGTAAGCAAATCATAACGTATAAACGGAGCTAACAGAGTATCAAAAGAGGCTACCGCTTGAGCACCAGCACTTTCTCCTTGGAGAATGAAAAATAGATTCATAAGCTGATTAAGAGCACTACTGAAGTGTTTAGGAGGAGCACTAACTATCCTAGTTTTGTCTGTTGATTGTATGCCATATCTTAAGAAATCATATAAGTCCCAACCCATACAATAACAGCTAAGCTGTTGACTAGTATGCACATGTATTTTTCCAGACCTATGAGCTTCAGCGACTCTAGAACCGTAGATTTTGTCCAACCAAAAGTCTCTTACAACATTCGAAGAGATAAAGAAGTTTAATCCTTGCAGAGAAAAACCCATGTTACTATTCTCTTTTACTTCCCAAACTCTCTTACTAACATATTCTCCTACAAGACTATCTTCAAGGAAGATTTTTTCAATATCAGAATAATCCTCTTTGATAGTGTCCTCTTTCAAACCTAAGTATAACACCAGTCTCACCCCAAAAGTTTGTTGGGTAAAAATAAATATTGATTTATTAAAAAGTTTTCGGTAAAAAAGGTTTTTAAATAAGATTTTTAAGTATCATCATAATAAAATTTCAATTCTAGAAAGGCAGAATTCTCGCTAAAAACACGAGAAGAATAAGAATCGTTGTATTCAACAGAGTGAAGGAAATAATAATCAGTATCTTGAGTAGGATAGGTAATAGGAGTAAGGAAGTCAAAACGATATTCAACAAGGTGACGAAAGATAGTGTCGGAGATAAGTTGGTGAGAATGGAGATAAAGAACTTTATCAGATTGTTCCATACCACGGTTCACGCTACGAATAAATTCCACATTTAAGATACCTTTTTCCCTAAGTGTACCGTCATAAAGTCCTCTATAAAGAACATTCGAAAGAAAGCCAACTATAGCGTCTTTCTCTCTACTATTTCGTGCTATAACATCAAAAATAACATAAACTTTACCAGCCATAGTTCGAAGAGGAGTATTTGTATCATCAACGTGAGAAACAGCACCAATAAACATAGGTTGCATATCAGAAGAAACTACATCGATAGCAACCATAGGAAGAGTGTCAAATTTATCATAAGTAAAGTAGAGTACAAACTTAACAGAGGTTTGATTACCATCACTAAGGGAGAAGCCAGCGAAGTTCTCTTGAAGATAAGATAGAATATAACCAAGGAGGGTGTCAATAGGACCGCCGTCCCCCTTCATAGTGTCTATTAGTCCAGCACGAGTCAATAAACCATCTATTTTAGAAAGTTCTGTTTGCTCAACCATTTTACACACCTACAACCTTTTTTACATTAAAATTAAAATCTAAAAGAATTCTATTATTCGATAAAGCCCTTCTAATAGTTTCAACAAATAAATCTCTCAACCAATAAACTTCTCTTCTTCTTGCCCCAAAAATATATTGAGCTAATAGAACCGCTAATGCATTAGAGAAGTATGGTCTAGGTTTCGATTGAAAATTAGGACTGGAAATGAGGTTTCCTTTTTCGTCAAATTTAATATTTAATTCGTTTAAAATTCTCTCTCTTTCAAAATCACTCAATCCCAAACTTCGCAATACATGTAGAACGAAATAAGACACCTTCTTTGGGTCTGCATTACGCCAAGAGTTCTCACCGACTTCAAGTCTATAGAGTATACCAGAAAGTTTAAATTTTATCTTTATGTATATATTGAATTTATATTTCCTTTCTTTTCTACCATAATCTCGTTGTTCCAATTCATATTCAACTGAAGAACTTACAACCTTCAAATCCTTTCTTATCCTATCAAAAGCCTTATTAATATCAAGAGAACCTTGAGGATTATAATGATAGTTATCATATTGATAGACTAACTCGGTTATTTTCTGTCTGGGTTCAATAGACTCAACATCAGTTAAGCTTGTAGTAAAATAATTGTAATTTGCAAGAGCGTTAGCATAAATAACTTGAACCATTTCAAATAAAGCATCAACATAAACATCCTTTAACCTTTTTACAGCTTTGTCCATAGATTTAAGAACAAGAGAGTTAAGATTAGCAAAGAAATTCCTCCCTAAGTTAGCTCTTTCATAGTAATCTCCAGCATCTATTTCTATAGAGAAAGAGGTAGAAGCGTCAAAATTTTCTGTCATATTATTCACCCATAACTTTGAACATCTCTAATCTAATATAGAGCGGTTTTCCTTTCGTTACTCTTCTTTTTACTTTATTTATTATTCTGTATTTAATATCATCGATAATTATAAAGTCTCCTATTTGCACTTTCTTATCATATTTTGGATGTATAAGGAAAATAGCATCGTGACGAGGATTCTCTCCTCCTATTGTTATTGTTGAAGCTCTGTAAATACCATGAGGAAGATGTTCTCTCAATATCCCTCTTATCATCAAAGTTTGTATAATCCTTCCCTTGCCTTCACATAATGGACAACTAGGGTCAGCATGAGAAGTAATAGTATCGTAACAAGTACAAACTTGGTCAGTAAAGTGTTTAAGTATAGCCTTCTGTCCTATGCTTGATACAACAAGAGTAAATTGTCTTGTATCTATTTGTGGCTCAAAAGGAGCTTGACTAGATGAACCTAAATGCGCTTCTGACAATTAATCACCTCTAATAATATAATGAATAACCCTTTCTCAATAAATCTCTTCTATATCTCGCTCTATCAAAAGCATAACCATCTAAATAGTTTATCTGTCCTACGGAGGTCACTTCTCCAGTTTTCTGAGCTAGGCTGTGGAAAAGTTTGTTAAGGTTGTCTATATACATATCAAATAACGCTTGGCTTATCATTCCCTCTCCCCAAAGTTTTGTTTGAACCTCAAATTCTTCCAATTTGTAGTTAAAACCAGTTTGAACAGCGTTACCCATATTTAGCGTCAACATACAATAGAAAGCTGCCAGATTGTAAGCAACCTTTTTAGCAAATTTATCTAAGTCTGTCTGTGGGTCATCAAACTCATATTCGTGACACATTACATGATTAATGAACGCTTTAGCTGTCTCAAATTGAATATCGATTACTTCATCAGTAAGACCGTTACTTCTGACGTAAGTTACAACTACTTCAGTATTAGGAGCAAGAGGCGTTCCTAAAGTTATAACTCCACTATTATAATCTACCGAACCTCCAGTATAGTAATTAGTCCCACTCTTATCATTATCTGTAGCAAGCCATACTCCAACTACATCAATAACGTTTTGAAATTCTAAATAAATTTTATTGTTTGAAGCAACTACAGTAAATTCGTCATATTCTACAACATTCTGTACTCTACCTAATTCATTTAATAATCCTCTAATAGTATTTATCTCTTCTTGTGTAGCCATTTTACTCTCCTCTATTATCCCATAAAACTTTTATAAATAACAAATAATTTCCTCCTTTAAAATAACTCTCTGAAGGAAAGTTAGCAAGTCTAATTTTATATTCATTGAAATTATTAGGAGGGTCTGGAACTATAGTGTCGAAATCTTCCCCAGTAAAATAATCCGAAACTCCATTAATTATAGCTATTGGTGTCCAGTCAACATTTGGATAACCGCCGTTTAATTTAGAAGAAATGGTGCAATCTATTTCTACTATACCATTCTTTATTATATGGCTTTCCAAAGGCTTGCTGAAAGCCCTATGCACTCCACTATACTTGAATATGACCACTCCTACTCTGACATTATAAGCTGTGCCGTGTCCCCCCTCTTGTTCATAATCGTTATAAACTCTAAAAGTGAAAGAAGGTGAAGTTTCCCCCTTCTTTATTGTACCCAAGTCTATACTTTCCAAAATGTTACCACTAGTATCTCTTATACTAATCTTTGCCATACTATTTAGAATAAACAATTAATCCTTTAAAAACTTTTCTAAAAAATTAATCAATAAAAAGAGGGGATTAAAATGAATAGTGGGTGGTGGGGTAAGGACCAACTTAAGGTCCGCCACTCTTGTATTATCATCGCCGAGAGGCTCACAAGAATATTTTACCCCATAAATAAAAAAGAATAAAAATTTAGAACTTTAAACTTATACAAGTTTAGCTGTTACATCCGCATAAGACAAGTTAATTAGTTTAGCTGCCGCTTTAGGCTCACGAGCTACGCAAGCCACACGCTCCACTAATGAAATAGTCTCTAGGAATCTTAGATTATCATCAATTCTTTCAATTGTCAACGGCCAGATTTCATAAAAATCAGCATAAATGGTCTTGTCGAATATTAACAACACATCTTTGGGTACGTGGGGGTCAACAATGATTTGCATGTTAGGAAGACCGAAAGCCTTTCTAGCTGCATTAGCAACCATACTCTCAGCTTGAGAAGGTAAGAACACAAAAGTACCGTTAGTGTCTTTGAATTCTAGTAATAGTTGTAATTGCAAGAATTGTGCTGGAGACATCAAAGCCACATTGGGCTGGACGTCTTCATCTTCTAGAACGCTAATTAGATAAGAGATTTTCTCGTGGTCTAAAGTTTGTGTTGTCCAGTTATTAGCATCAAGGATGTGAGTGTCATAAACTGGAGCAATTTTTGGTGCTACTCCATTTGCTACACCATTTAACAAGACATTGAAAATGTATTGGTTTTCTCTTCCAGCCACTCTGCGAGTAGCTGAGCGAAGAGTACGAGTATAAATGTCTAAACCAACATCAGATAAGAGTTCACGGGAGAGGTCATAAGCTACTCCCAGTTTGTGGCTTCGAATGGTGTACGCACTGTGAGTAATCTTGATTCTTGGAGGTTCTTCGCCTTCAGCCAGAGGCTCAGCGCCCATACCTCCTACTTCGTCAATCCAATAAAGATTTATTGCATCGGAGTTTCGATGGACGTTAACAACACTACGACCACGTAATTGAGGCTCAAACCAAGTTTGAATAGCCTCATCGATGACTTCTCTAACAAAACGAGAATAATCACTTACAGATAAAAATTGTTTTAATTGATAAAGGTCTTCTCTTAGCACTTTTACCACCTATCTGGAGTTAACTCTACTAAAACATATTTTGATGTACCACGTTGATAGTACCCTCTGGTCAAACCTATGCAGATGTTTGTAGCCCTATCAGTTAGAGCCACTACTCTACCATCCTCAGTAGCTGAAAGGGTTACACCTTGACCAATAGTTGGGAAGTTAGCATCGCTTTGATATTCAATCCAGACTTGTCCTTTTGTAATATAGGAAACTTTACGTGTTTCAAAGCCTCCAACTTCTGACCCATAAGTATATTGGGTCATATCACTGACACTGTCAAATCGGGTACCAAAGTCGTCTGGAGCTGCAACAGCGTCAACCAATGAAACTCCTAAAATGCCATAGCTTTCTAATATTCCAGTGCCGCTAATTTCTTCTGGGAATGACGCTCCTTGAATAGCATTGAATAGTTTTGTACCGCTTGCAGCTACATCAGCCGCTTGTACTGGTTGAGCAGTTACACCAGTATAAAGTGTTTGACCACTGGTATAGTCCAAAGTCTTTTGGAAAGCTACTGCTTGAATAACTTGATGAGCACGAATAGGCTTATTGGCTATATCAGCTACATAAGCGCCATAAATAGGACCAGTCTTATGAACGACTGGTACTTCTGATAAACGACTAGATTGTGGTAAACTCATTTCTCATCACCTTAATAAAACACATAACCTTTTTCTAACATTTGAGTAATTTCATGTGCACGCTCTTTAGCATACTCAGTAGGCTCTGGGAAACCAAAGAGTTTGCGTATCTTCTGCTTAATCTCTTCTCCGTTAGAAGCCTTTGGTTGAACTATTCTAGATTGTGTTAAACTCATGGGTTTTTCCTCTGTTTTTACAACTTTCTCTAACATCTTTAGGGAAGCGTCTAAAGCTTCGTCACTATATTGCTCTAACTCTTCCCTCTTAAGTGAAGTAAGCTTAAGTAATCTTTCTATCTTCTCTTCACGCTCACGTTGTTTAATGGCTTGGATGAATTTTTCTTGCTCTTCTAATCTTTTTAGTAACTCTTGATTCTCTTTGGAAAGCTTTTCTAAAGCGGCTTGTAAAATACGCTCTTGCCCTTCTGGGTTTTGAGCTTCTACAGTTGCTTTCTCTTTCATTTTTATTTCTTTATTTTCCTCAGACATTTTATTATCACATCCACATGAATTTTTATCATTTATAAACATTTCGGTATTTTTTTCACTTTTTGAATCATCTTTATCAGAAAGGGTTGATTGATTAGTTTCAATGCCACATTGTTTAGCTGCAGCTCTAAGCTTGCGCATTGCTTCTTCTGGGACGCCTCCTTTAACTTTAGGGGCCAAACGAAGGGCATCCCTCACCCATTTACAAACGATTTTACCATTGGCATCTTTATAGGGCAGCTTACGTTCCTTGGGCATAGCAAAAGAACTGTCTGGTAAATTCTTACGTTCTTGATAGGAAGGACCAAAAAGTAAATCAAACTTGTCAATGTTAATAGATTGTGCAACTGTGAAAGAATCTATTTGCGCATATTCATCAGCGGGGAAAGCTGTTATACTGAGCTCCTTAAGAGTGAAGTTCTGCACAAGACCATAAGCTATCTTACCTTCATAATCTTGACCTAAATAATGCTCACAGTCTCTAATTTCTTCCCCACAAATAGAACATTTTATAGAAGTAGAAGTGCCTCCTATACTAACGGCATCAACATCCCCACGCTCAATGGCAAAGAAAATGCCGCTGGGATGCTTAGGATTTATGCTCATTTCAAAGCCTAGACCTTTATCGGTCTTATAGAGTTTTTTGACTACCCCCACAACATTCTTAGTATTGACTTCGTGGTCAATCAGAACTCTGGGTTTGCGTCTGCTCTTGTTAAAGATTTCTATGGCACTCTCTATGGCTTGGTCAGTAAATTTTAAGTAATGACTATTAAGTAAATATGAAACTGCTACACCCTTTACTGTAGCATCAGAACTATCTTTACTTAGCTCTATTGTAGTATAATTAACGAAGGATAAATCGTACACAGCCTCTTTTTGATTAGTCATAGTAACCTATTAAAAAAGAAAAACGGTTATATTTAAACTTTTCGGTATTTTTTAAAAGATTTTTTATGAGAAATAGAACGAGGTTCTAAGCGAATAAGTTTGGGTTTGAAAGAAGGTTTGGAAAAATTAAAGATAAAGGCAAAAGAAAGAAAGATTTTAGAGATGGAATAGAAAATAAAGAACAGTAGAAATAAAAGGAGGCGAAGAGGAAAAAATAAAAATCGAAGGTTTTTAACAATAGACAAGAGCCTCACCTCTATTTCTTGAGATTCTCTGCTGGGTCTGAAGAGCCAGTGGGTTTGTTACGAGCCTCCTTAGCTCTGGCAAGGTAGAGAATGTTTTGTGGGTTGAAGTCAGAGGGGTCATACTCTGGAGGCAGACCAATCATCTCACGGGCTTCGCTTACGCCTATAATACCATTCTTGGTTAGTGATTCCATACGCAGACGTAAATCTGCCACGCTCTCTATTTCTCTCCAGCGTAAGCGTGGGACTTTAGCCCACTCTGAAGGTGTAAGTGTCAGTGGGTCTCGCTCTCCATAGACCAGATGGACGAGAATGTTTCTCCTAACGAAGACACTCAAATCTTTCTGGAAACTCTTCAACATACGGACAAAACTTTCCAGTCTTACTTGACTATCCGCTGTAGAACCCGAGGAAGAAGAAGAGCCTCCAAAGAGGTTACTGGGCACGTTCAAAGCCCTTAATATTTCATCGTTAATCAAATCTATAAATCTGTCTATATCGAAACTCTGTCTTGCCAGACTTATATCCTCTGGTTGAACAAAATGAGGCACAACTATATCCAAATCCTTGCTCTGTGCCGCCAGCATCTCTTTTGCTTGCATTATCAATGTGTTACTTACTGGTTTCCCTTCTTCTCCTACTCTCCAAGCCCTTACTGGATTAGCCACTTTGCTTATTGCCACCGATAGGTCGTCTATCAAGCCAAACTTTATGTTTACGAAGTCTATTATTGTTTCCAACGCACTTGTCCCATAGGCTAAGTTTGTGAAACAGTTGTAACGATAATGGGCTATTTTTGTTGGCTCAAAGGATACCAGCTTTACCCCTTTCGTATTCAACAAATCTTCTATTGTTGTCCCCACTTTACTTACATATACATCTGCTATATTCTGATAATAGCCTTTCACGTTTCCTACTTCATCTGCATCTACAAACATCGTTGCTGGATGTATTATCTTCAGCTCTTTTATTCCCCAACTGTCTCCCGTTAGCTTCCTTCCTTCGAAAGCCTTCTCTATATAAGCATTGCCATATATCAGTGCGTCCTTTATCACAAACTCCAACACCGTCTTCAGATTAACATACTCTTCCCAGTCTTTCAGTTTCTCCACTATCTTTCTCTTTCCTTCAAAGTAGTAGCCATAACTCAACACCATCTTACTTATTAGGTCTATCGCCCCTCTTACCGTTGGGTCTAATAGATAGACCGCTTCCAGCCTTAACTCATCTACACTCTTCGGTACATAATCTGCCGTTTTCTTCAAGCCAAACTTCCTTGGCTTTGGGTTTACTATCGCTTTCCCTAGAAAGTTTATTAAATAACGGTCTTCATCCGATAATTTTATTAACTCTTTTTGCATGTTTAAAGAAAAAATTTTAAAATATTTAAAGTTTTTGCTATTTTTTAAAGAAAAAAGAGAAAAAAAGAAGGAAAAAGGGGGAGGTAAAAAGGAGAAAAAAAGGAAAAGGGGTATAAGAACTAGATATATGTCTCGTGGCGGCGTCGGGCTGTGAGAACCTTCTCTGTGGATGTTATAGCGCTTGTAGTTCAAGAGTAGATTGATAGACTTACGGAAGGGTCAAAAACTTCCGCTATAAAGTGAGGTTGAACAAAAATGGCAAAAAGGAATGAACAAATATTAAAAATGAAGGTAGCATTAGAAAGGAATGACTATGCTACCTTTTACAAGATTTTAGCTGAGGATGGAAGAATAAAAACACTGAGTGAGGAAAAACAAGAGCTCCTTAAAATGGCACTACTTAAAAAGGAAGACGAAATAAACAACAAAAAACGTAAAAAATCGCAACAAAAAGAAGGAGTAATAATAATAACACCTAACAACTTAGCTATAACCATAAAAAGCACCTCTAAAGGTTTATCTAAATACTTCGGTGTTGGTATGGCAATAATTGACCGTACCGACCCTAGAGACATAGAAGAATTTTGGGACAATTTGCTTTACTCAATAGAATGTCAAGACATTAAAGATTGCGTCATACCCTTACTAGGCGACCCTAAAATACTAGGAAGGTCAGAAGAAGCATTATCTATTTCAAGGTCTTATATGATACACTTACACAAAAACTACAGAATACATATACAAATGGAGTTAAATGGCAGTGTAATAGATGCGACTTTAGAACAGAATTTTAACGAACTTAAGAAGTTAGCTACTATCGACAGCGAATATAGAGCAAAAAAACAATATTTCGAACATAAAGGCATTGACCGATTTACGTCATACATTAAGTTTCTATTGCGTTCTAAAGCACTTCTAGAGCAAGCCATACAAAAAACAGTTTTTGAGATTAATAAATACAACGCTGAACAGCGTAATAACCCCGAAAAAGGGGTTTTACCACCAACTGAACAAGAAATACAAAAAATCACCAAAAACCTTATCACTTACATTAAAAACCATCACGATATTTACAACATTCCACTATACACACCAGAAGAAATTAAGAAGGCAGTCGAACTTTTACGCAATATTGACCCACAAGGAAAAATCGAGAAAAGCACTGAGGAAGAAAAGGCTGCTAAAATGCTAGCCAAAGTCACTGGAATGACATTCGAGGAAGCCTTAACGACCATAATCAGTCTAAAAAACAAAAACATGTCCCAAAATTAACCCTTTTTTCAATTGTACAATACGTTAGGTCATGAATTAAGTTTTTGTACAATTTGTATCGTGGTGTAAAATGCTCCAACAACCAAAAAACTTAAATAATCCTCTAACCAAAATTTAATCACTCTTTTTTTTTCGGGTGGGAGCTGAAGGGGAAGGAGAAAAATTAAGATGTAAATATACGATGGTTCAAAATTGCGGAAAGAAGAAAATAAGGAAAAAAAGAAAGAAAAAAAAGATTAAACGTATTTAAATTTGTGATTATGTATTTTTAATATAATCCTCTTTGGCGCCTTAGCTAACGGAAAGGCACCAAAAGGAGTTTTTATTAGAACGCCAAACGCTGAGGCGGAAATTGTTCCGTCCTCAAACGTGTATATTCCACTACTCCCTACGGTGTTACTAAACACTTTGGGAGTAGTAATCTGTCCAATAGTCCAAACCCACAACCATTTTAGTACCTTTTTTACCATCTCGTTCTCACCGATTCTTTAAACGTAATCATACTATTTAAACTTTTCTATAGCTGAGCGTCTATAGAAAAGTTTATAAAAAACAAGAATGAGTATTAAGTATGAAGTGCATAGATATTGACGGAATGAACATTAAAAAATTAATGGACATCATTTCTTCCATTCCCAAAGAGGAATGGGAAGAATGGATAATTGACGGTTCTGACCCTTCTGGATTTTACCATCCTATGTTAGTAAAAAAATCTAAATAACTTCTTCTTTTTTTGTACAAAAACTTAATTCATGAAATAGGGTTTTGTACAAATGTGTTAAAAACAAAAAATTTTTAAGTTAAGATGTGAATTGTTAAATATGAACGAACAAGAGTTAAAGTATTTATTAAAACAGTACCATAACGGTACTGCCTCAGAAAAAGAACTGGAACGCCTAGTTGAACTAGGCGTTCTAGAGAATAAAAATGAGGACGTTCCCGAGCACATTTTAGCGGAACGTCTTGAAGATTTAAAATACAATGGCTTGCTTTAGCAAGCCTTCTTTTTTTGTTTTTTGGTCGTTTTAAGATGTATAATGTAGATTTTTTCCAAAAAATAAAAAGAAGAAAAAGTTATAAGTATATCTCTCCCTCTAATTCAATCAATTCGTTTTCTATGCTATTAATAAGAGTATTTATATTTTGAGTATCGATTATTCTTACTATCAAAACGAAAACAGTATCAAACATTTCAGCATCTATCCCATTATTAGACAACTTTCGTTTTAATTCTTTTCTCAAATTAAAAGAGCCGTCGTATCGTTCCAGAAGATTTAGAAGAATTTTAAGGAATGTTATATAATCTTCATATTCAAAGTGAAGCTCATATTCATATTCAATTTGTTCAAGTAACGTTTTATAAACTATTTCTAGGTTGAAAACTTCTTCTGGCATCGGGATATAGTCAGTCATTGAATTAATACAAATTTTGATATACAAATAGTAAATATCGTTTAGAAATATGTTTATCTCATTGGTTTCTAAGAACTTATATAATGCCCTAAATAATGGCTCTTGCTTTATTTTACCATCTTGATATAAATAAAAAAAGTCGTGAATTTTTTCAAGTGCTAAATAATCATATAGCTCAACTTTTACTTTTTGCTCCTCTATCCTTATCATTTTATCACCTAAACTTTAATCTCATTCCAATTTTTTAAACCTTTTGGTCTTGACATCCCATAACGAAAAATTTATAAATGTTCAAGAGATTTTATTGTTGGTGAGAAAAAAATGAGCTGTATAGAACCAAATCAACCAATATTAAATTTAACTCAACACACTCCTACACCAGAACAGTTAGCTGCTGGTGTAATTGAGCCAAGTCTAGAGGAAAAAGAACAAATAAGAAAACTACTAACTTTTGAAAAACCTCCATCTATTTCAGAAATGGAGGATAGAGCCTTTCGCCTAGCTCACATAGTAAAAGAAAAGGGTCTAACCTTTGCTTTAATAGCTGGTGCTCCCTATTTTATGCCTATTCTTGTTGCTGTTCTAAAAAACAATAATATCATTCCACTCTTTAGCTTCACCAGAAGAGAGGCTAAAGAGGAACACCTCCCAGACGGCACAGTTAAAACAACTTACAGATTTAAACATGTCTGTTTTATAACAGTTTAACTTTTTTCTTTTTTTTGTACAAAAACTGTTTTCATGAAACTGGATTTTGTACAAAAAAGAAAAAACAAAAAATAGAAATTATATTAGGATGTCTATTCTATCAAGTAGCAAATTAGAAGCTTCTTGTTTTTGTTTATCAGTTAAAGGGCGTGGTATATTGTTTATACGATGTTCGTTTTTTTGAAGTTGATTATATAAGAATTCGATAATTTTTGAATTAGTATTACTGTTTATTTTAATATTTAAAAGGTCGTTAGGATGTTTGTTCTTCTTCTGTAGATAAATAGGCAATGCTTTGTTTCGTATAGACATAATCAATGTTTTTTCTGGTGGATATTGAAGCAATTGAATATTTGGCAAGAACATAAAATGTTCATTACCAAATATATTTCTTCTCTTTTGTTCATTAAACTTTTCGTATATACATTCAAGATATCGTTTTTTTGGTATCCTCTTCCTAACCATTTTATCACCTAAAGAATAATCTCAATCACCCTTTTTAAACCTTTCTATGTACACATAGAAAGACTTAAATAAGAGAAAAAGAGTTTAAAGAATAGGTGAGAACAAATGGAAAAAGATGGAAGAATAGTATTTAACCTAAAAAAGAGTGCGTGTCAATATTGTAAAGATATTATTAACTCTTACATAATAGAAGAAAACAACGACCCCTTATATTCTCAATATAAATATGCCGTTTATTTTGAAGCCGAAGACCCAACCAACGCCACAACTCCAACAATTCAAGACCTAATTCGATTAACTGGATTACATTACGAGTGCATCAAAGATTATAAGTGTCTTTGGACACGTTAAATCCTTTTCTTTTTTTGTACAAAAACCTTTTTCATGAAAAACAGTTTTGTACAGAATGCGAAAAACTTATTAAGAAGAAAAGTATAATATTTTTTGGTGATTGTATGAGCAAAAGCGTATATAAACATAAACTTAAACTAACAAAAAACAAAACTATATCAATTTCTCACAAACAATATAACAAACTAAAAATTTTGTTAAACAAAAGGAACAAGTAAGATGTTCCTTCTTTTCTTTTTTTCTTTTTTTCTTCTTTTCTTTTTCTTTTCCACAAAACTATTTCTTTCCTTACCCTATTAAGATGTAAATGTAAGATGGTGTAAAATGGAAAAAAGGTTAAAATTCTCCCCATAGGGAGAAAACAGTTTTATATAAAACTTCTGTATGTTCTCTCACAAAGTCAAGATTTTTTAGAACAAAATCAATTGTTTTATCTATGCTCTCTTTTGTGTTTTTATTGTTCTTATATAATTGTTGATAATCTGGAAAGCATTCGAAAAGTCTTAATAATAGCTGTTGTTTAAGTGTAGCAACTTGTTGTTTTTGTTGTTGTTCATATTCCTTCTTGAAATTCATTATTCTTTTGTAAATTTCTTCCACATCATAGTCAAGCGTTTGATTATCTTCAATAATCTCTATTTCATTTATTTCCTCACTGCCTATATAATTACTCTCATTATAGAACAGTTTAGCATCAAATTTAACTAGTTCAGTTTTTGGTAAAATCTTAGATTTTTTATCAAATGCAAAGACTATCGAAAGAAATCTCTGTCCTTCTATTTGTACATTCTGTTCCCCATATCTATCATCTGTTGTACTGAAGAATGCATTCATATAGTGGTGACTATGAATTAATCCAATAACTTTTTGTTCAAATATGAGGTCAAATATTTCTTGTTCCGCTTCTTTTAAGAATTCAAAGTTTCCAGAAGTAATTATTTGCTTTACTGGAAAAACAACGTCTTCTACAGTTATTTCAATTTTGTTTTTATCTTCCTTCTTTGTTCCTATAAGATAAGCTCCGACTTCTAGACCTCTATTAGCGAATTTCTTAAATACAGAAACGGTTTTATCAAATGCAGATTTATTGAATTTTACGAAAATCTTCTTGCTAAGTATTCGCATAGGTCTAATTGTTCTATAAGGTCTATAATATCGTGAATAATAGCCATAGTTATCATAATAGTCATCAAAATAACTACTAACCCTTTTCATCTTTTAATCACCTCTTTAATCTAATGAAGAAAAAAAAGAAGAAAAAAGTTTATGCTCCGCCTTTATTGGCGGATAGAATAAATTTTAAGACTGTAGTGTCTTCAGTGGCTTCAACTTCTTCAAAGCTAGGTTCGTCGTTATCAAAGACTTCATCTAATGCGTCGTCTTCTTCGTCTTCGTCGTCTGGAGATGGAAAGATTTCGGGAAAGTCTTTAGCAACTGGCTGTAGAAGTGCGTGGATGGATTTCTTAGAAACGATAGCTAAAGAACCGCTTGTGAGATTAGTGACAATGTCGTCGTTCTCTGTAACTTTCTCAATTAAATCGAGAAAAGTTACAGTGTTTTTAATTCTTAATGCTTTCTCAAATACACTATCAGTTGTTGCCACTTTCACTAATATTGGTTCGCTCAACATTTTGGGTCACCGAAATATAATAGGAAAGCAGTGTTTAAAAACTTTTCTATTAATGACCTTTTTTGTACAAAAAACGACTTCATGAAAAACGATTTTGTACAAAAAGAAAAAAAGAATTAGAAGTCAAAACTAAACTTTTCAGATGTCTGAATGAAAGGTATTTCTTCACTATTGTAATCAGCTAAGAGAGTGTTGAATACAAAGATATTAGCTTGATTAGCTGCAACAAGGGAGGATTGTAATCCGCAAGGTGTTTCGCCGACTGGAATTTCTTTTATTTTTCCGTCTTCTATAACTCTAAGAACGTTAAGATGTTGCTGGTATTTATCAACATCGCTCAAACGATAAGAATAGACGGTAACATTACGATAGTCATTCATTCGAACATCAATTATTAAAATATCGTGGTCAATGACGTCTTTAAGTGCTTGAAGTATCTTATAACGTGTTAAGATGTTATCAACAGCAAGCACAGCTATAGTAGTATGTTTAACAATAGGATTATCACCAACAAAATCTACAGCGTCAAAGAAGCCATCATACACAAAAACATCCCACTTATAAAATGTGTTATCTAATGTATGATACAAAGCGTTTGATTTCGGTAATGAAACTTGTGCCTCACGGAAAAACTGATTTGAAAGATTATGTGTTTCTACAGTGTCTTTATCAATCAAAATAAAATTAACGAACCCCATTTTTCGCAAGAAGAAAGCTAAGTTAGAGCCAATCGTACCACAACCAAAAATCGTTATAACGTTACTCGTTAGATAATCCATTGAGAAAACATTAGAGTGACGTACAAAATATTTATCAAAACTTGCATAGTTATATAGAATTTCAGTTGGGCTATCATCTTCAACTTTTATTTCAATGTTCTCAGCAAACTTTATTTCAGTACCATCAACTTTAGGTCTCCAGCCGTAGTATAAATCGTATACCCGAAAGTTCGTATAGCTTTGTATTCTTCCTTGAAGGAACTTATGCATTCTCATATCCTTGTATTCGTTTCGTGATATAGTATATTCACTAGGCACATCTATTTTTTCATATAAAGCCGCAAGAAAAGTCACACAAAAACTTATAACTCTATCGCATTCGCCAAATCCTTTATTTCTTGCAACATCTTCTAGGAAGTAAATTAGCTTATTAATTCTAGGAGTATAAAATGTTGCTTTGTCTTCATTTAATAAAACAGCCATTTTATCATATTTTGCAAGTGTTTTTAGAATAACTTCATCTGTTATTTCTTCTTCAACCTCTTTTTCTTTATCAAGAAATTCTAACAAATCCAAACGTCTTTTTTCATAATTATTTACTTCCCTAATATAATCTATCAATGTCTTTTTATTTCGTACCATTATAAAATCATAACGTGCATCATAGATATATATAGTTCCGTTCTTTAAAGTATTTTTAGAGCCGTATCTTTCTAGTTCATTTAATTTTTCAAGAACAAATCTGTTCTTTGTTGAAAAAATTTCATCAATGTTTTTCAAAGTGTCTCCAACTAGTGCATCAACTTGTTTCACTATAGGAAATAGTCTAAAGAAATCCTCTAACAATCCTTTGTTTTCTCTGAGCGTCTTATAATATTGTTTTATATCGTCATCCAAACCTACAAATCTTTGATAAATTGGGTTATCGTCGTCTAAAAACCCTTCTTCTTCTTCATCCTCATATTCGTCGTCGAAAAGGTTTAGAACATAAACATGTGACCTTATTGGGTCTTTCTTAATGTTTTCTTCAGCATAAGCATAGAGTTTTAGAAGAATGTCTTTCAACAAATTTCTAACTCTTTCAACTATTGTATATTCCTCTATCCATTTTTTTAATTCGGATAATTCTTCTTCTTTCGTTTTATAAACTGCTTTTTCTATTTCTTTTCCGTCTAAAATGTTTTCGTAATTAAATGCAAATGTCCTAACAGTAGTACAAGCTATACATTCACAATCAGCACTATAATAGTGGGTTCTCTTACTTATCATATCCTTAATTTTACCTACTAATTCCGATATGTGATATAAATCATCTGTTTTAGCTCCTTGTTCTATAGCAAAACACCAAAACAGTGTATAGAGCATATCTATAATAGTTTTCCTTTCTACATATCTGTAGCTATCCTCTTTCAGTACTGGAGCGTTAAAGTAAATATAGTTAAGCATTTGATAAGCTTTATCAGCAGCATAATAAGGACTTCTTCTGTCTCCGCCTATTAGGTTTAGTATAAGCATTTCTAAAGCTTTTTCTATTCCTAGACTCTCTGCTATCGTACGAAAGTCTATTAATGCATCTCCAAAGCACTGCTTATCAGTATAATAGTTTTGATGTGGATTTACATACTCATTCGCAATTAAACCTCTTTCTAACGTCAGTTTGATATTTAAGTGTCCCCTTAAATCAACAGATAATCTATAATAAATGTTCGAATTGGGCACGCTTAATATGACTCCTTTGTATCCAGAGAATTTTAAGACTGCAAAAGTCTGAGGCATTTGTATCCACATCGCTATCTCATTCCCTCCCCTTTCTATTAAGTTCTCTATTTCTACCTTCTTTATTATTTTTGGGTATTTTAGAAGTCCCTCCTTTTGTATCTGTTCAAAAATTCTTACTATCTTAGGCTTTTTCCCTAAAATTTTCTTAATCGTTAATTTATATCTCTCATTTTCCTCCATTTTTTCGTAAAATCCTACTAAATTCTTAAAATAATTCGGTTTTTCGTATGTTTTCACTAACTTTTCTTGTTCCAACATCATTTTTCATCACCACTTCTTTTTTTCTCATTCTTCTTTTTAAAGTTTTCTCTAAGGAGGTTTTGTACAAAACCTCCTTTCATGAAATCCTTTTTTGTACATTCTCTTTTTTCGTAAATTTTATATACCTCTTTTTCCTATTCTTTTTTGGCTTCTGTTTTCTTTATTCTTTTTTTACAGAAGCCTTGTTGGTCTTTAGTCCTTTTTGGGTTACTCATTTTTTAGTTACTTAATCGTGAGTAACCCTTTTTTGAGTAACCCATTTTAGAGTTACTCATTTTTGAGTAACCCAAAAAGGTTCGCTCCCTTTTGCTTCAGCCCTTCAGAGAGTGGGCTTTTTTAAGATGTAAGATATAGGACAGTCGGGCATAAACGAATACGAAAATGCTTACTCATTTTTGAGTAACTCCTCCTCCTTTCTTTTTTCACTCCTTTTCACTCAAAATCCCTCCCCTTCTTACTCCTCCCTACTCAAAAAAACTCCACAATCGAAAAGTTTATATATAACTTCTTGTTCAGTCTTCTCGTACTTTTTGAATTTTTTGAAAGTGAAAGTTTTTGAGAATTCAACCACTACAAACGGTGGAAAGACATTTAAGACTGTTTCCAAAATTTTGGAAATACTTGACCAAAATACTCATAGAAATACACTTAGTACTATTAATAATATTAATAACAAGAAAATTACAGAAAAGTGTAAATTAAAGCTAGAGAAGGAGAAAATGAAGAAAAAGCCAATTACTCAAAAATGAGTAACTAATACAAATTTTTGATAAGGATGTCAAATTTTTTGTCAAAAAATCAAAAACGGGGAGCAAAAAGGAAGGGGGAGAAAAAGGAAAAGAAGGGAGAAAGAAGGACAGAAAAAGGAAAAGAAGGGAAAAAGGAAGAAGAAAAAAAGTACAGAAAAAACATAATATTAAATTATATATTATTATATGCAGAAACTGTACTTTTTTGGAGCAAAAAAGGGAGCAAAAAAAGAGGAACAAGAGGGGGCACAACAGTGTGTGTGTGAATTCATAAAAAAGTTGTGCGAAACCGAAGGTTTCGCACAACGAAAACTAAGATTGCTGAGAAAAACATTTAAAGAAAAAAAGAGCTGAAAAAAGAAAAAAACAGCTAAAGAAAAAGTTAAAAAGGGCAAGGAGAAAAGGAATATAGAACAAAAAAGGAGGAAAAAAATAATTACAGTAAGTGGTATGGATACAGTATCGGCGCTAATAATAGCGATAATGTATTCAATAATCTTGATGGTTATCGTGACACTGTTCATAATAAAGAAAACTTTATAAGTGCAAAAGAGAAAGTAACTTGGAGGTGTTAAGATGGCAAAAAAACGGAAATACTATTATGTAACTGTAGAAATCAAGAGAACGATAATACAACAGTATTATGTAGAAGCGGAGAACGTAGAAGAAGCAATAAACAAGACAGATGAAGGAACAGAGCGACCAGTGTACGAGGATTGGAGAGATACAAGTAAAAGGATACTAAAAACAACACTGATTAAGGAGGTGACAGAAGGTGACAGAGCAGAAAAAACAGCCATTCCGTTCTAAAATAGAAAAACTGACACCAGAAAAGATATTGAAGGAGATTTCTTGTCCATTCTGCAATGGACGGATAAAAAAGACTATGGAAGGTGAATATGTCTGTGTTGAATGCGGCTCAGTTTTTCCAGTCTATGAGATTTATGAGCTGTATGACTTCCAGACTGATATAGAATTATAAAAATAAAAAAAGGACGGTGGTGGAAGATGAGGTTAGTGGAAAATCCAAATGAGGAAAAGGGAAAACGTCTTAAGATGTCTAAATTTCTAGACGAAAAAAGAAGGGTAGGTTATGCTCACTATAACGCAGCTCATCGAACAATAATGATACTATTGAAAAAGGATGGTTTAGATGACCTCTTTCTTGATAACATTATCTTTGCTGACGAACAACAACATTTAGCTAAAGGAGGCATTCTTTACTTTCCAGACGGCACTATAGCTGTAAGGAGAGGAAAGAAGCTCTACTATCAGAGAGAGAATGACATTGAAGAAGTTTGGGTTCTTAAACCCGATTTTTTTAGCCAATACGTTTTAGGGATGAGAAAAACAAGGTGGTGAAAAGATGAAAGGTAAAATACTCTTCTATACGAACAGACCTTTAAATAAACAAGAAAAAACGGAATTGGGAGCAGTAGAATGGGATGGACACAATCAATACTGTTTGCCTTTTGACGTCCAGTCAAAGAAAGAGTTAGAAGATTTAATAAAAATATTCGAAAAAACTCAAACGACATTCAACTTTAAAGCGACTTATTTCTCTGTCCAAGTCCATCTTTATGAGAGGGACTATTTAAGTCCAGAAGAGTGGGTAATACAAAAATATTTAAACTTGCTAAAAGCTTTCCACAAGATTAGATATTTCCTATGCAACTTCTGTCACAAACAAGAGGATTACCAACAGTTCGTAGATGCCCTTAGCCTTGTTGAAAACAAGATGATGGCAATGGTTACTTCGGTCAAGAAAATGGTAGAAAAAGAAATAATGAAAAAGGTGGTGAGAGAATGATATATGAAGAAGTTTATTTAATGATAACACAACTAGAGCTTGATAAGAAAAGAAATGAAAGAATAACAGCGGAAGTGAAAGTTGTCCATAACAATGAAGTTATCTTTGAACAGACGGTCTATTTAAAAATGAGCGTAAAAGAAGAAATGGTCTTTCGGAGCGCAGATGGTGATGTAATACTAGAAATGTCCTTAAACAAGGAATACAGTGCTGTGAGGAGTTATAGACTTTTTATTCTCTGTGAGATTTACTATCCACAATCACAATCCAGTAGAAAATACTTCTATCCGATAACCTATAGACAATGTTATGACCTCCTCCTTTATGGAGTAATAGGAGGAAAAAGAATTTTTGAAAGATTTATTAATGGAAATAAAATAAAAAATTAAAGGTGGTGAAAGAAGATGGTAGTGATAGTTTTTGAAGGTGTAGATGGTGTGGGTAAGACTACCCACATTCAGAGGTTAAAAGACAGATTATCTGTCGAATTTCCGAATAATCCAATTTTAACCTTTTCTGCTCCAAGCAGAGAGGTTAAAGAAGAGTTAGCTACTGGTATAAGTGGGGAAAAGTATAACAAACTTATAAAGAATGACAGTAGGACGTTAATTCTCAAAATGATTAAGGAATACTTCAAGAAACAAGAGTGCCGCAGTTGTAAACCTATAGTTCTTCTTGACCGCTCTTATGTCATTAGTACTTATGCTTATGTTTGGTTGTATGGTGTAACTAATGCAGATATACAAAAACTATTCAAAGATATGATTATGATTAAACCAGACGTTATTGTTTATATGCGCCCTTCTTCTGGGGAATTCAGTGATAATATCTATTCTGTTGATGTCCTTACTAAAGTTCTTGACCGCTATGATAACTTCTTCTCCTTTGCACGTTTTAAGGACAGCATCTTTACTGTTGTTGTCCAGATGGAGAAACGTTTTGATATTGATACTAACAGCTCTATTATCTTTGATATTGTTAGACCGATTGTAGAACTAAAAATCGATAATCCTTTGACTATCGGCAGTCCCTTTACTGTCCTATTTAAGAATAGAGAGGAAAACGAACTTCTGTTCAAAGACGAGCAAGAGTTGGAGGTGAAACAATGAAAATACATAAGAGATATCCTTCTTGGCTCAGACCTAAAAACTGTGAAATTTGTAGTAAACCCTATTATGTCTTTTTTCCTTCCTCTTATGAATTTGATAGAGGATTATATATTTGTAACATTTCAAAATGTTAGGAGGTATGGATAGAATGAAGAAAGTTCGACACGTTTTAGATATAATTACTCTTAATCATAGACCCTTTTTCTACTTTAGTGCTCATCCAGAAGAATTCGAACTATTATTAGAGGTTTTCCCAAGACTTAAGATTATTCATAAAAAACGTTATAACGCTCAAAACACTAAAGATATTCTTCAACACTCCCTTTTTGTTATAAATAATCTTCATACCTTTGAAATGTTTTCTCATTATTATATCCCTAGATTTATGTTTTATGCTGCTCTCTTTCATGACGCTGGCAAACCCTTCGTAGCTCGCTTTGATAAGAAGAAGAATCGTTATGTTTTTTACAATCATGAATACTACAGTATTGCCATCCTTTATGAGAGCCTTCATAAATACATCGATATTACTAACCTTGAAAGAGCGGCAAAGATAATTAAATACCACATGGTCTTAGGCGGTTCTCCCAGTAGTAGTTACCTCTCTTGGGTTGAACAAGACCTTGAAAGATACGGGATTAACTTACAAGACCTATATGTTTTTTATTTCTGCGATACATCTTATCCTATTCATCATCGCAAGAATGTTAAGATTTATCCCTTTGCTCCTCAAGCTATAGATGAGTTCTTTGCCAGAATTGAACAATATGAAAAAATTTATAAAGGTCAAAAAGAATAATAGTTTAGGTGGTGAAAATGAACAAGAACAAGAGTGTATGGTGTAATATCTGTGGGAAAGAAACGCCAGTTTTGTATGAATGGCTTTATTTATCTATTTATAAACCTATTTCTGTCTTTATGTGTCATGAATGTTTCAGCAACATTGACTATCGCAAAGTGGTCGAATTCGCAACAATCAGTAACCGATTAAGGCACATGGGTTTTACAGTTAGAAGCTTTTTTGATGGTATAAAAGCTACTCTTAACTCTCGTTTTATTGACACGGACTTCTATCGGCGTTTGGCTAAGTTTAGGGAAGACCTTCAACTAAAATCTCTTGATATTAAAAAAGACGGTAAAAAAGTAGAAGTCATTATAACTCATCATGATGTTTCCAGTTCTAGAAGAGAAAAGAGTTCAGCATTTTGTTCCCTCTGTCACGACGATACTGATGTCGTTATTCATTTCTATTATGACAATGTCTTTGTTCTTTGTCCTAATTGTGCGAAGAACTTATATGTTGCTCACGGACTTTTTCCAGACTTCGTTCATAATGAAGATGTGAAAAGAACTTTAGAAATGTTAAGCAAAATCAAAGAGCAACTCAATATAAAGATAGTGTTAATCTTTGGTACAATTCGACTAGAGATGAAGGATAGCTCCTACTTGGACAAAGTTTTTCGCATTTTGGGGGAATATAAAATCTACGATTATGAAGTAACCTTTGATGAAAAGGGAGTTACTATCAATCTTGAGAAACATTATAAAAAATTTAGAAATAAGTGAGGTGATGAAAAAATGGGTTTAGATAACATTCCACAACCGTACCCTTGTGAATTGATGGGTATAGCTGTTAAGGATGCGTGGGATAGAATTATGTGTGAGAAGACCAACTGTCCTTTTAAGAAAGTTAGGCATACAATTGGTATGCTTGGCACAGACTGTTGGCTCAGAGGTAAAGTGTATGAACCAATCGTAAGTTTTCTTGGTTTTACACTCTATGAGGATTTAACAGTGGACGACCTAAAGAAAATATTAGAAGCCCTAAAGAAAGAGAAGAACTCTTTATATGATAAATTTGATGAACGTGAGGTCAATCAGTTGATTACCTACTTTGAGACTTTGCTTGGCATTGATAAATGGGTTAATAATGAAGATAGTGAGTTTGTTGCGTGGTGGTAAGAATGGGTGAGAAGAAGGATATCTTTCTCATACAAATGAAGACACTTCCTAATGGAGATTTCGTTGAGGAACAATACCTAGTTTGGGGCATTGAAGCAGCAACAAATGTTGTCAAAACATCTATTGAAGAAGAAGATTTCTTTAACCTTCTTTTATTCTTCCTCGTTCATAGAGAAGTTTTAAAATTATGTAGCTTTGACTTGGTGGATGAATATGCTTTACACAAATTCTTTCAAAATGAGGCACAATTTCTAGATAAATTTGACGTCGTTTATAAATTCATATTAACCCTTGATGATTTTAATAAAATAGAAAAGATGTATGAACTCGTTCCTACGGCTTTGTATAAATATAAACCACTGTTGTCTAGTAAAGAGGTTCGAGCCATCATTTTTATTATTCCTTGTACCCTCGAAGATAATAAAAAGCTTTGGTATGTATCTACTCAACCTATCAGATTTTGGCTTATGGGCGATATGAAGTAGGTGGTTAAAATGGAAATTGAATATGGGTATGATAGTTTGAAAGTGGAATTGTTAAATTATAACGCACCAGCACAATTTATTAAGGCTGTAGCACATTCAACTTTAACCACAGATTTTAATGAGGCTATGTACAAAGCTTTCTATAACACAGAAGAGGAGGTTAAGGACTTTATCCGTAAGCTTGTCGTTAATGGTCATATGTCTCCGTTTGAATTCATTAATGTGGTTTTCTATGTGGAGAATATTAGTAGAGTCACTGCTCAACAACTCACCCGTCATCGTATTGCTTCCTATATGCAACAAAGCTTCAGACATGTAAAACCGACTAAAATCCGTATTCCTATCGACCCTTCCCTCATTCGTGATAAAGACATGGAAGCTGCTTTCGAAGCTACTATGAAGGTCTTGTTTAATCATTATAATACTTTGGTTGAAAATGGCTTCTCTTTTGACCAAGCCCGTTATGTTTTACCTATGGGAACGCTTACCAATATCGTCGTTGGTATGAACTTCCGTGAGCTTATTCATTTTTGTTCTTTGCGTCTTTGCACTCAAGCCTCTGAAGAGATTAGATTAGTAGCTTCTAAGATGGTTGATGCATTAATGGAAACAGAGCTTTACCCTCTTGCAAACTTTCTTAATCCCTCTTGTTTCCACAGAGGCTTCTGTCCTAAACCTTGTAAGGAATATATTAAATACATAAAGAAAAGAAAGGAGGTGTTGTTCTTATGAATAATGAAAGTGGTAACATAAAAATGAATATTTATTATTATACTGATAGCTCTGTCGATAGTTATCCTTCTGAGATTTGTATCCCTCTTCAATATGAGAAAATTATTGCAGATATAAAGAAAGGCGACTTAGAGCTCATTATCAATCTCGATGGCAAAGAGATATTTAGATTTACTCTTGATGCGGAAATATTAGAAAAGTTTTTATATAGCATCTTTAAAGATAAGATAAAGAAAATCATTTTGGATAAATTCATTAACTATGATGAGGACACATGTTGAGGTGATAATATGGTAGAAGTCCTAGAGCGTATGAAAAGAGGTGAAAGGGTAAATCTTTATGAGATTTACTCTGATGAAGAAGTTGTTAGATTAATTAAAAGATTAGAGGAACTTAAAAAAGAAGTGAAATCTATTGAGGCTACTTTGTCTGAACTTGATAAATTAGCTTTGAATTTGATGAAAGACGATGGCATTGATACTTTTGAGGTCGGCGAAGTAAGAGTAAAGCTTGTTAGAAGAAGAAACAGAGTATTAGACAAAGAGAGGCTAAAAGACTTTCTTGCTGAACATCATAAATTCCTAAGTGAGTTTGAAGATGTGAAAGAAAGTTTCTTCATTCGTAGAACTTTGAAGGGGTGAGAAGGTATGGGCAGCTATGATAATTTTAAATTTGTTGCTGATAAACACGTTAGCTTCTTTAGGGAATTGTTGGAACGGACTGATAACGGCGAGGATGTATTTAATTTAGGTGGATTGCTTTACGAAGGGGAACTGAATGGCTTTTACATGGGCGTATGTTTTACTTCTAATGTTTGATATTTTTGATATAGAATATGTAAAAAAGAAGATGATGAAAAACAAGACTAAATAGAAATATTTTTATATTCCTTTTTTTATTTTTATTTGGTGGTGGTTGATATGGTGTTCATCGAGAACCTTGTTATAAGAATTTTTGAACTTATTGCTATTGCTAATACTTTAGTTGTTGCTGGTCTATTAATATTCTATACACTTTCCACCTATAAGACTATCACTGAATTTATTATGATTGTTGCTTTGAGCGTTATGAATGTGTTAGTTAGCGTTCCATTGATTGTGGCTTACTTTAGACGTGTAAGTGTCAAGGAATAGATTACAAAAATAATACATCTATAAGACAAAAATAATACAGAAATAATACAAAAATAATACAAAAATAATACAAAAATAATATAAAAATAATATAAAAAGGAGGTGAAAAGAATGGGTGAGGTATTATATAATATTTCCGTTATTTTAAGTGCAGCTCTGGTTGTTTTATTGTTCTTCTTTCCATCTATTATTATAGCTTTATATATTATTTTAGCTATGCCTACAGCTCCCGTATGGATTACTGTAATTGTTTTATCAGTGCTCGCAGTTATGCAACTAAGCCTCCTCTTGGAAATATTATGTATGGTAATAGAGTGAGGTGGTGTAAATGATTAATGAGTATCACGTTATGGATATGGAAAAGCTATTTGATTATAAGCCTATGAATGCAAACTTAATTATAGCTGACCCTCCGTTTGGTATAAAGTTTGATGGAAAAAATAAAAATAATTATAATAGGACAAAGGATAGCATAGTAGAAGGATACGTTGAGTGGAATGAAGTAGAATACTATGATAACATTCTTATGGTTTTATATGCAATCGAAAGACATCTAGATGATTATGGAAGTGCTTTAGTTTTTTCCAGTTGGAACAACGCTGACAATATAATTTGGGCTATGGAATATGAAGACGTAGATTTATATTTACAAGGTAAACTTTATTATGCTTACAATTTTATTCCGCCTTGTAGGAAGAGACCTAATCATAACATTTATGAAATTTTCTGGTTTACAAAAGACCGTAAGAAATGGACTTACAATAACAGATGTTCAACTAGTCACTGTACAGAAGGAGAAAAAAATTTGGCACTATTACAGTTCAAAAGAGAATATAGGAAAGGGTTAGTAAGATATCCAACAATGTTTCCTTTAGATTTGGTTAAATGTCTAATAGAACATTTTAGCAATGAAGGAGATTTAATCATGGACTTCATGGCTGGAAGCGGAATAGTGGGCATAGCTGCGCAAATGCTTAAAAGAGACTTCATTCTTTCTGACATAAATCCTAATGGTAAAAAAGTTTATAAAACTTTGAAGGAATATTATTTCGGTGATTAAAGTGCCGTATTGGTATGGAAAACTCCATGATGAAATGTTGGAAGATATCTTTGCTGTACCATTGCGAGGAAGTTGGAATTTGCAGTTTTTCTATGAGAACGATGAAGCTATAATAGAATTACACATATATGCTTATAGAGTTTTTAGAATATCCATAAAGAAGGAGAAGTTAAAAGATTTTATCAATAAAATGCGAAAGAAGGGAATATCAATAGAACTTTGGGGGTTTAATGATGGAAACAATCAATTGGAGTAGTAGCAACACTGCTGATTTAGAACTACATCTATGGAAATATATAGATGATTTAAGAGGAGCTTTTTACTATTGTTATATTTGTACTGGAAAAGTGTTCATAGATAATCTAGACAATAAATACGTAGAAACAAAGGATGGAAATGGTAACCTATACTACTTTAAGTTTGATGAAGTTGAAGACTATGCTTTACTCTTCTCTTCTTTAAAGGACAGCGGTTATATATTCTATTGGAGAAACACAATTGATGAAACTTGTAATTCTTAGAAATGTTTAAATAATATTATTTTTCTTTTTTCTTGAGGTGGTATCAATGAAAGATTATTACAGAGTTCCAGTTGAAATAATAGAAATTTTATATTATATTCTAACGTCTGAAGAACCCTATGACGTTTTTAATATAGCTGAAGAAATACCCGAAGAGTTGTTGCCTTATTTCTATGCTGGTGTTTTGTTTATGCTTGAATATATTAGAGGAAATATAAGTATATATACTTTTGGTCCTCTTTCCAATTAGTTAAACATTCGAACAAGTCTATATTTATTTAAGTTACGGCTTAAGGAACGAAAATAAAGAAAGATTTATAAATGCTGTTTGTAAAGTTGTTATAGGTGATTGATATGAATACCGAAATGAATGTTAGTGTATCGGAAAAAAGAAATGAGGTAAGTGGTGATATTGAATTATATTTGACTGTAAAAGTAGGCGGTTGGTCTTTTGCAGTTGCTGGACTATCTTTGGAGCTTGGTGAAGATTTGGAGAAAGAAGAAGATTATCAAGCGATACTATTCCACATAATACAAAAATCCGTTGAAACTCTTGGGATGAAAATGCAACATCATATTAAAGAAAACTATGGAAGGTTTCTGAGGATGCTTAAAAATAGGAAAACCAATGAGGAGGAATGAAAAATGAAGATTGAAGAACAAGAGGAAAAAATAAATGAAGATTTAGAAGAGCAACTTTATTGTGCTCATAAAGTCATAAGAATAATAACCTATAAAGAATACTTGCGAAAGATACGTGATTTATTGATAGATGAATATGAATATTTTGCAGATAATGAACTTGATAACCTAACGACTTATACTAGCTTGTTGGAAAACGCTCTAAGAAAACTACAAAATATCTATCTCGAAAGGGGAAAAGATTTAAAGAAAAAGATAGAGGAGGAATTAAAATGAGTAGAGAAATGCAGAAATATCCGAAAATATATCACTTCAGTTCTAAGAACGTTAATCTAGAAGATTTTCTAGATAAGGATATAGTGATAACAGAAAAAATAGATGGTAAGAACTTTAGAATATTAATCGATTTAAGCGCTATGAAGTTGCATTTTGGTAGTAAGAGAGTAGAAATGGGGAATGAAAAATTTCAATACGACGTCTTTAACAAGGCTATAGATATTTTCCTTGAAACATTCACTACAGATACATTTGATAGCCTTATTCATATTCTTCAAGACCAGATAGAAGAGGGTGTAGCTTCTTATCTATTAATATTTGGCGAATATCTTGGTTCTAACAGAGAAGGTATTTTGCTCTATGAACGAACTCCAAGAAAATATGTTGTCGTTTTTGATATGGTCTACGGTTATCTTATTTTTGATAAAGAAACAAATGGACTTGTTGAAAAAACAGTTGTACTTAATCAATTGAATCATTATGACATCTTCAGACTAATTTTGGAATTCTTGGGGCTAGAAGAAGTACCAATCTTCTTTATGGGAAAAGTTAATAACAAGGAAGAGATTATTCGAATGGCAAAAGAATTTATCCAAACAAAGAAGCCATTGTTGGGCGGTAAACAGATTGAAGGAGTCGTAATAAAAGCTGGTGATTATCACCGTTCTACTAAGATTGTCCATAAAGATTTTTCTGAGGCTTTGAACGGAAAGGTAGGTTTTGATAAAGCAAAGAAGGGGAAGATTAGAACCGTAGAAGATTTAGCAGATTACATTACTGAACGTTACATCACTAAGGGTAGAGTTATGAAGGCTGTAAATTTACTTGAAGCTGAGAAGGGAAAAATCGACCTAAAGGATACTGGTGACGTTATCAAGACTGTCTTTACTGACGTTCTTGAAGAGGAGGAAAAAGAAATAAGAAGCATGTTAGATAAGATTCTTACAAAAGCCCTTTCTAAATATTCCAGTAAGATTGTAAAATTGTTTAGAGAACTATTATTAGAGAGTGATAGAGATGGATAATGTAAAGATAGATGATTATTATTTTTCTTTCTTCTTTTATATTAAATCTATAACCCTCGAACCCATTGAAAACAGTGAAGAAGAAAAAATTGGGATTATATAGCTGACATATGAGAAAATGATAACAATTGAGAAAGGTGATGAAAATGACTAAGGAATACGTGAATAAAATAATTAATACAGATATTTTGGAGTTTATACCGTTTTTAGAGAACAATAGTATTGATGCAATAATAACTTCTCCACCATACAATTATAACAGAGAATACGATAATTATAACGATAGTCTATCCTCTTTTCAACACCTTGAATTCTTAACTACAGTCTTTTCTTCTCTTTTTAACAAGCTCAAAGTCGGCGGAAGATTGATAATAAATCTTATGCCTAATTACAAGGACTACTTCCCATTACATGTGTATTTAATCAATAGCTTACTTAACAATGGTTATCTCTTTAGAAATGAAATCATTTGGAACAAGAATAACTATGGTTGTAAATACACCACTTGGGGTAGTTGGTGTAAACCCTCAGCTCCTTACATGAAAGTTACATGGGAATATGTTTATGTTCTATGCAAAGGAACTAGAGTCAAAAAGAAGGAACGGGGTGAGAGTGACCTCTCACCCGATGAGTTCAAAGAGTGGACGAAGGCTATGTGGAATGTTGCTCCAGAGAGAGAAATGAAGAAGTGGGGTCATCCAGCGATGTTTCCAGAAGAATTAGTTAGAAGATTGATTAAGCTCTTTACTTGGAAGAATGACTTGATTTTAGACCCTTTCAATGGTGTAGGAACGACTACTAAAGTAGCTGCAGAGCTTGGAAGACGCTTCATTGGTGTAGATATTTCAGAAAAATATTGTTTAAAAGCCTTAAGGAGAACTGGAGAAGTTTTTCCAGAAGTTATTTATTTTCCAAATATACAATCATTCGTTAGAGGTGATAGAGATGAGCAAGAAGAATAAGGTTAAGACTATAAATATTGATGCTTTAATAGGCTTTGTTCTTATTATGATTTTATATCTTATGCTCTTATTTTTATCTGTCTTCTTCATTATCTACTCTTTGAAGTATAATTTTTCTCTTGATGGTATAATTTTTATGAGCTTCATATGTTTTTTTGAGGTTCTTTTCATGTTTTGTTATATCTATACTACTGTAAGATATGATATGTTATATGAGGGGACGTTATAGTGAGGTGGTTAGAATGATTGATAGAGAGGACATCTTTACAATAATGTTTACAGTTTTTATTATTTTTTTCACATCTTTTGGTTTTTATGCATCAATCTATGTTTTTATTAATTCTATAAGATTAAATCTGGGATGGGCTATATTCATTTCATCAATAATGTTATTATCAATGGTTTTTTTTGTTGTTTTTATAAGTGTAGAAATTATAAGAGAATTGAAGGAGATGATAAAAAATGAACGTTTTCAAAAATTATAATCCACAAGTTTATGATGAGTGTCATACTCCACGTGAGGTTGTTTTGCTCATAGGTTCAATGCCACTTTTTCAACATAACTTATTTTTTATGCCTTACTACAAAGATTGTAAAAGTTATGAGGACTATAAAAAGAGAATAAAAAAGGAAAACTTTTTAAATATGTTAGAGGATTTAGTTATAACCAATTTAGGAGTGTGGTAAAAAATGAATGAGAAAAATGATGAGAGAAATGATGTAAAAATTGAAGTTGTTGTAGCTCTTAAGTTAAATGATAAGAATATTGGTTCAGTACACTCTCTTGCAGAGACCAACTTATCAATTATTCGTGCTATAGCAGATGATTTAGATTCTCCTTTAGAGACGTTTGTAAAACATTTATATTATCAATGTTTAGACTCTGCTTTTAAAAGAACTGAAAAATATATTGATGAAAATGGGAAGGTTTTTTTGAGTGTAGTTGGAGAAAAAAAGGAAAATTAAAGGGGGAATGATGAAAATGAGTGAGAATAAAGATGTTTTTTTCAAACAAAAGAATGTTGCTTTCATAATGGATTTAATAGTCCAACTGAGAGTGATAAACAACTTTATAGAAGAAAATGAAGAGAAATTATTGAACATTTATTATGCTACTGGTGAAAAAGACGTAATAGGCAGTCTTGAAAATTTTAAATGTGGTTTGATGAAAGGTTATTATGCTTTAGTTGAAGAGTTTAAAAAATTGATAATGAAGAAGGAGGAATCAGAATGATAATAAGCGGAAGAGAAGCATATAAAAGAGGATATGTAAAAAATTTACGTGAGCCAGAAAAACAAATCCAGCCGAATGGTGTGGATTTAAGTGTAGAAGAAATCTATTTACCAATTACGAAACCCTTACATGAGAAAATAAATGAGAAAGACTATGAAGCTCTCTCTCCGTTAGACTTTGGAGGAGAGAAGGTTTATCTATTGCCTAATACACCCCTTCTGTTTAGAACTCATGAAATAATAGACTTACATACTGAATATGGAACAGTTGTAGGCTATGTTCTACCAAAAAGCAGTTGGTCTAGAAGGGGTTTCATTATCCACTCTGCTCTTTGGGACAGTGGTTATAAAGGTAGGGGAACATTGTTGGTTGTTCCAAGCTTTGGCTTTCCGTTTGAAGTCGATAAAAAACCTTACTTCTGTCAAATTATTATCATGGAGGCTCAAGAAAGCTCCAAGAAATATGAAGGAAATTATCAAAATGAAGGTTTAGGTGGTAAAAATGAGCAAGATAAAAGAGATTAATGGAGAAGTGGTACAGAGATATCTGTTGGAAGGGGAGCCCCTTCCTTATACTTTATCTATTGCATTAATACACCATAAAAGTGCAACAGTTCTTAGTAGTGTAATAGATTTTGACTTCGTTGAGGAGATAAAAGAAGATGAACGCTTTGCAGACTTATTCGCTTACGTAGTTGAACGCTATTTAGAAGTTGCAAGTGATAAATTCGGAAAGTATATAAGAGAGAATTTTGAAATCTTTAAAGGAGGTGATAAAGATGAGTGAATATATAGTGGTTAAACCACGAATATATGATTTGTTTGTTATAGATTTTATAGAGTGTAACTTCTTGTTTTTAAATGAAGATATAGAAAAACTGATAATGCCATGGATTGATTTAGAGAAAATCTTTGACGAATTGAGCACATATCTTAAAGAGAACATCTATCGAGTGATAGTCTTCCTAGGAGGAGATATGTACACTTATTCTGTTGTAGGAATGTTAGCTCTGTATGTTAATGATGACCTTGAAATTAATGAGACACAGTGGCTAAACGAGATAACTTTTGAGAAATATGAAGAATTTGTTAAAAAGGTTGGGTTGAGAGTTGGAGTGAAGAAAGAGTTCGATAAAGAGACAACTTTTATGGAAATGCTTAACATGATTAAGAAAAACAAAGGGTTAACGGTAGAAGTAATCAAAGATGATAAAGTTGAGGCATACATAATGGACGTTGGCGACATTAATGACGTTTATACGTTTCTGTATGGCATTGATATATAGGAGGTAATAATATGCTCCCCCCTTCTTTTTCTGAGTTGAAGTCTTCTATGCGAACAGCTAAAGCACGTAAGAAAGCAAGTGTGCCAACAAGGTTATTATATGAAAAGGGTTTATTATATGGCAAAGTTTTAGACTATGGATGTGGGAGAGGCAGAGATGTAGAGTGGCTATTAAAAAACGGTATTAATGTAGTTGGTTATGACCCAAATTTTTATCCGTATAAGGAGATATTAATTGATTCCTATTATGACATCGTTTTATGTCATTATGTATTAAATACAGTTTTAGAAAAGACTCGTCACAAAATATTGGTGGATATAAGAAGAATATTAAAACGTGGTGGAAAATTGTTCTTATCTGTTAGGAGTATAAAAGAAAAAATAAACGGCGTTCCTTTTTGTGATGGAGTGATTACATCTAGGGGCACTTTTCAAAAAAGATTTGAGAAGAGTGAAATTGTTAGGTTGTTAGAGATGTATTTTACTACCTATAAGGTTTTGGAAATAAGAGGGGGTTTATTGGTTTTTTGTAAAAATGATATTTTATCGTAAATTTTTTATACCCGTAAGTAATATATAAAATAGGTGATTGTTATGAAATGCACATTATGTGGAGATACAGAAAGAACTAACCCTTCTCTAAAATTCTTTTTTTATTGCCCTAATTGTCATTCCTTCTTATGTAGTGAGTGTTACTTTGTAATTTATAGACGTGAAGAGATGTACTGTCCTTTCTGTAAGACTGTAAGGATGGTTAAAAAAGAAGTGAAAATATAGAAAAATTTATAAAGGATAAAAATAACCTTCTCTTGACCAAGAATTGAGGTGAAAAAGATGGTTGAAAAAGTGTTATCTGAACAGACCGATAGTGTCTCACTAGAGACTTTTATCGGTATAGTGAGTGAGCATGTAGGTAGAAAACTCGGCGAAAACGCCGTGAAGAATTTAGGTGAAGAGACTATAAGAGAAGTAGCCACTAAGGTCTATCAATCGCCAGTCTTTGCTACTAAAAAGATGGTCTTCGCTATCAATAAAGTTGTAAGAGATTTACAGAAAAGGGTAATCAGAGCAGATTTAGTTCTTGAAGGGTACTTTATCAGTGCCAGTGACCAGATTAATCCTCGTAAAGAGGACGTTCCACGCAGACAAGTTTCATACTTCTTTGACCCAGAGGAAAAAGAAATTTACCAAGTAACAGTCTTTGGTCATACACCGAATTTCATCATTAATGGTGAAAAAACTCGTGAACATGGACGTTTTGTACCATTTAAGAAATATAAACTCTATTGTTCAAAGAATGAAAATTTTGACACTGCTACTGCTAATTTTGTTGAAGAGCTAGACGATGTTTTAGAACCAGAAGTGTTCTATAATTATCTAAAAGAGAATGCTATCACTCCAGAAGATTTAACTCGTGAGCATCTCTACAAACCAGTAATTTTAAAGGCAACAATTAGATATGTTGCTGGATTAGACATCGTAGGCGAAGATAAAAGTCAGCCAAAGAAACAATTGATTATTAACGGTAAACCTCAATATGACGATGAGGGCAATCCGATTATGGTCTATCCTATTGCTACCATAGGAACTTATCCAGTTATTTGCTCAAGAATTGACGAGAAATATCCCGATGAAGCTAACTTCGTTGGTCGTATAAAACTGGTTAGACCCGTTGATGCAGAAGAAACAGAGGAAGACGTTAATTATGTTGAATGTGTTGTTTATCCTCAGAGACTTGGACAAACCAGAGTTTGTTTAACTGGTCTCAATGAACTCATTGATGGTGGTATAGTAGAGTTTAAAGACCCAGAGTTACAGAGAGTAAGTCTAAGTGATTACCTTGCTAACACTGAGGCTTACTTCTTTGGTCGTGTAACTCAATACAATAAAGACCCCACTCGTAACATCATCTGGATTAAAGTCAACGCCTCCTTTATTACTGACAATCCTAAATGTCTTTCCAAGCTTGACGGATTAAAAGTTGAACCCTTTTCCGTTGAAGAAGTGACTATTGAACCTTCTGAGAAGGTTGGAGAAGTTGATGAAGACGATGATATCATAGCTCAAATCAAAGAAGTGTTAAACAGTACTAGTGTAATGATGCTTGGCAAGACCAACTATAAAACTCTAAAAGAGCTTGGACGTTTTGACCACATTGATGGTCTTGATGACAGCTATGAGCCATTGGTTAACCAAATTTTGGCTGACATGGATATGTTAGCCTAATTCTCTTTATTTTTATAATTTTTTGAGGTGATGAAGATGGAAAGAGTAAAGGTCCTTTCACAAATCTATAATTTACTTAAATCATATTTTTCTACAAAGATTGAAGAGATTGATAAAAAATTAAAAGAGTTAAATGAGGATAAAGAAAAAGATGAGGGTATAAAGAAACTGGAAACTGAAAAACTTTTATCTAAAAGAGAGGAACTAAAACAACTTTCGGATGAAATAACAAAGGTATTAGTTGATGATACACGTAGAATTCTACCAGATGTTACTGATGTTTATGAATTGTTGTTTGATGTGAGACAGATTTTAAATGAGATTAAATATCAATTATCACAATTGGTAAGTAATTCCCGTAGCTCTAAAAAGAGGTGATAGATATGGAGGATGATTTTATTATCGCTACGAATGAAAATATTGTTACTGAAGACTTCGCCAAGAAAAATTTTTTCTTTAAAGGTCTTATCTATGGTGAAACACATGTAGGTAAAACACATTTAGCTCTCTCCTCGTTTTTTATGGATAGAGGTAAAGAGAATTATCTCTTCATTTTTCCCACTGATACTGTCCAGAACATCGAAGAAGTATTAAAGAAGTTATTCACTTCTGAACAACTCAAAAGAATATACGCTCCTCGTGATAAAGAGGGCGTAATGAAAAGAATAACAAGCATGATTGAAGTTAAGAAAATGCTTAACTTCGTCAAAAATTGGGTAAAGAACAACACTGACAAACATGCTATAATTGTGGTTGATACTGCTGATGGAATTGAAGACATTTTTCTTAACGCTTACTTTTCAACATTAAAATATCCTACTCCTATACCAGCGGACTATGGTAAAGCTAGAACCATAATGTTGATGGAATTTGTTATGCCATTAATGGACTTAAATGCTGATGTCTTCTTCATTACGGCTGAAGAGGATGTCTATGCTCATGATATTGCTGATGACCAGAGCCCTTACATTAAGCCCACTGGTTTAACCGATATAACTCTCGGAGGTTCTAGTCGTAAAAGTAAGGATAAATTTAAACGTCTATTTAATCTAATTTTTCATCTGCAATACAAAGCTATTTATGACCCAGATAAACGTACCATTGTCAATACCATTGAAAAAATTAAACTCTCTGATGACCCTAAAAAATGGTTTAAACCAATAGTTCTTACTGGTTTTGACTGCAACGATATGCGTAGGATTTTCAAAGAAATCCTATTCCGCCAACGCCTTAGTCGTGAACAACAACTAAAAGGTGAGAAAAAATGAGTTCTATTCCTTTTTCTTCTCTCTCTCCTTATGAAAAGTTACTCTTCATTCGAACAGCCATTAGGAACAATAAGTTGGTATATAACGGTAAACAAGTAGTTTTTTCTCAAGAATTCGTCTCTGTTATCTATAGTTGCCCTCATTGTTACAATACCCAAAAATATTATGTTCGACCAGACGATTTGTTAAATCTTGCCTCTAACATTCGTTGTATCCATTGTGGTAACTCTTCGATTTTAAAATACGTCGATGAAGAACCAAAGATTGTTCTCTCTGAAAAAGTTGATAAAACTCTTGATTATTTCTTTAGCTTATAATCGATAAAAAGATAGAAAAGTTTATATATTACTTTTATCTTTCTTTTATTGAGTGAAAATGTATATCGATTTCAATTTAGCTATGATTATATTGATTTTGTCTGTTGTAATTTCTGTAATTATTACTATATTAGTCTTCCTCTATAGACGTGAGAGGTTACCAGAATCCATAGAATTACTTCAAAAGATTATCAAAACTTCGGCTTTAGCAGCTTCTGATGGCGTTGTTACCAAAGAAGAATTAGCAGAGATGTTTGATTTGGTCAAACGATGGATTTTACTAGTCTTTGCTGAAAAAAATGTAGAATTACCTCCAGACCCAGAAGATATTCCAGAGCCTCCTACTGGTAGTCCTCCAACTGTTAATCCTAGATAAATCTTCGTTTATATTTTTTCTTTTCTTCTTTCTTTATTTCTTCGTAAACCTCTTTGTTTATGCCAGTAAATTTGTATAGATAGTTTTTCTCGTCTTGTTTAGTTATCTTCTTATAGATATTGGGTATGACAATGAACAATGTAAATATTATCCCAAAGCTGAGTATAGCGAAAGGAATAGGGTTATTAACTACTAATTGCACAAATGTAGAACTGTTGTTCTTGATTGCTGATAAAATCATTATCAGAATACTGACGGCGTTATAACTCAGTAATCCGCCTTTTGTTACTCTATTGATTAAATTCTTTATATTTATATGAGATTTACTAACTTCTATCTTTAACTGCTCCAGTTGTGCAGTCAACATAACTTGTTGTTCCCTTAGGGAAGCTATCTCCAACTCTAATCGATAAAGTTTATTTCGTAGTTGTTTAGTTGAGACCCTTTCTACCTCTCTTTCAATATCCTTTAGTATATTTAATGTTTTTATCTTTATGTCTTTTACTCCGTTTTTGTCTTTGCTTATGATTATCTGCACGTCTTTGTTTATACTCTTCATTTGTTCTATGAGTTCGATTACATCAACATTTTTTATACTCTTATCTGCAGCTATGACTACAAAATCTGGTAGAATAGCCTCATATACATGCATCAAATCCTCTTCATTTGTTACAACATATACATCAAATTCTGTTAGAATATCCTTTAAAACCTTAAGTAATCTTTCATTCTTTCCGTATAAGAGCAATGTATCTCTAAGTAACATTCTAATTCATTTTAATGTTGTTTATTATAATTTATAAATTTTTCCCTATTTTTATTTTATAGAAAAATTTATAAGAACCATATCTGAAATTATAATAGTGACTTTTTGGGTGGTTACATGAGCTTCATCATGTGTATTCTTTCGAACAATGAACAAGTTGAAATAAATTTCATAAAAAAGAAAAGGAGTGGTGAAAATGACTGTATTCGATGAGATAGCATTAGCTGTGGATGAATTTATGAATAACGCTAATGATTATGCTAATGCTATAAGAGGAAGAAAAGGAGGAGAACAGATAAAAGCTTGGGTTAAGAATCATACTGAATTGATGTATCATTTACCCTTCTTTCGTTCCGTAGAGGGTAAAGACCACACAATGTTTGTTATAGATGTTGATGTTTATCTTCCTAAAGTTGTAGAAAGTAAATTAACTGAAGAAGAAAGTAGAATTTTAAAGTTAAGTGCAGTGTTAGATTTCTTTTCAAAATTTCTGAAAGAAACAAAACATAAATTTTTGGTTTATATTAGTGGTAAGGGTCTTTATCTTGTTCAAAAATATCCAGAACCTATACCTAAGAGATTTTTTTATGATATTGTTTGGAATATAAAAGAACCAGAAAAAAGTTTGTTTAAACCTTGTTCTAAATATCTCAAATATAAAAGACATACTTGCGATAGCACTTGTGATGGGTTTTTCCAAGAATCTGGGAAGAAAATTACTAAAATTTACAATTATGCTGGTATTAATGTTAGAATAACCATAGATTTGAACATGTATTCTGAAGGTCGAAGGCTTTTTAGAGCTCCTTATTCTCCTTATCTTAAAGGTCGTGAACCTAAATATTGTGTACCAGTTATTTACAAAGAAGATGGTTCGATTGATATAGATAGAACTATTGGTTCTTCTTTATTAACTACTTTACAAATTGAAAGAGTTAAAGTTCCGTTGTTTGATTTTGAAGTCGATTTTGAACAGAAAAAGATGGAAGAGATAATAAGAGATGAAGCAGTAGTTAGAGAACCAATAATGAGTAAGGGTACTCTAGCTGCCGTTAGAAGAAACATTAATAGAATACCATTGGAATTTGAAGAACTCGGAGAAGAAAGTAAAAGAGTTTTATTGAACATGAGGAAAAGGTTTTCTGATGACCCCAAAGTTTGTCCTCCTTGTATATACAACCACTTTCTTCAAAAGACTGACCGTTTTTGGTCAAGAATGATATTGGTTCGTTATCTGTTACACAAAGGTTATACTGTAAATGATATAGCTAAATTTATTCGTTTTTTCGTTAATGATGAAAAAGATAATGCTCCAGAAAATCGGCACAAACTTGCTCTCTATATGCCTTATGCCGTAGGTGATGTTAATAATCCTTATCTTCCCCCTTCTTGCGAAAAAATGTCTGACCCTTCTTCAGAATTTTATGGAATGGTAACAGCAGAAGATTGTTTGAAGTGTGGAAGAACTTATTGTTTAGAGGAATATAGGGAAACAACTGGTTTCAAGAAGGAAAAAGAGTTACCTTTTGAAGAATTAAAAAATGAAACAATCAAAGGAATATTTGTTGAAAAGATAGATAAAGGATTTGAAAAAATAAATAAAATATTATCTGATGTGGTGGATAAAAAAGAAGATGCTTTATTAGTTAAATCGACAAGATGTGGTGTAACTACTTCTCTTGTTAAGGTCGCTAAAGAGAAAAAGAAAAGGTTATTAGTTGTAGCTCCGACTAATGCTATAGGATTTAGAACCATAAATGAAGCTATAAACATTATAAAGGAACAATACAATAAAGACATTAATGCAGCTATAATAGCAAACAATCTTAATTCTTGTTTGAAGTTGAAAATGACTGTAAATAAACTCAAGGAGAAGTTCAAGGGACAGAAAATAGCTTATGTTGAATTGCCTTATCATAATAAACCTCCTTGTATAGATAGTAAAGGAAGAGAATGTAAATATTTTAAGAGTAACTTTTCTTATCCATTTGTGGATAAAAACGGTAAGAAATACGCAGTAGGAAAATCCAGTGGAGATTTATGTGCTTATGCTACAATTCTCAACTATATTGATAAGTTTGATGTCTTCTTTATAACCTATGATAAACTTAAGAATATAGTGTTGATGGAAGATAATTTCTTTAGACAATTCTTCTTGGATTATATTGATATTATTTTTCTTGATGAAATTAGTCATTTAGTTCAAAAGTCTCCTATCAATTTTGTTCTTATAAGTGAAGATGTTAATAAAAATGTCTATAACTTTCTCGATGAGGTCTCTTCACAGTTAGTTTATTTTAAGGATAGACATGGTCATAAACTCGAAAAATTCATAAAGAGTGTAGAATACGCCCTTTCTTCATTTTATGATTTTATTGACGATTTGTTTCTGGCTGGAGCTTTCAAAGATAGTTTTACGGAGAAGATTGAGAATTGGCTGGAAGAAGAAGAAAGAATGAATATAGATAAGGGATTGTCAGTTTATCATTCAATTATAGAGAATATGACCAAGAAAGAAAACCTTTATCTTCGAGATTTAGATTTATTTATCAATCTTATAACTTCTAATCATTTTTACATTAACAACATTCAGACCCTTGATTATAACTTCATTTGTTCAGTTACAACAGAGCCTACGGTTATAATTATTAGAGATTTTTTGAGAGAGTTTAAGGCTTACTCTTTCAGAAAACAAATTCTTGTTACTGATGCTACTCTTCCATTCATTAACCTTTCTGATATTCTTGGTCTTAATCTAAAGAAAGTTATAGTTGGTGACCCTCGTGAAACCAATAAAAAACAACTTGTTGTTGCTGATACTGTTACTATTTCTCTTTCTCACTTTTATACTAAATTCTCTAAAACTTCTTTTAAAAGACTTAAGAACTTTCTTGTTAATGTTCTTTCTCTCCATAACCCAGAGGATGTTATGATTGTTGCTCCCAGCTCTGGTAAAATCTACAAATATTTGATAAGACTGGTATATGAAGGGGTCATAGATAGAAAAGTAAAGATAACCTATTTTAGGAGTGATATGACCGTAGGAGTTTCAAGTAAGAGGAGAATAATGATAACGATTTTAACTCCTTTCGTTCCACCTAATTCTTATAGGTGGTTAGCTCTTTACTATAAGGAACTTAACCTTTACAAAAAATATGATATTCCTACTCTAACTGAACTGTTGGATAAATGTAATGCTTATCAAACCTTCTATCAAACTATTGGTAGAGTTAAAGACCCAGAAGCAAAGAGAAGAAGCATAGTTTATACCTATGGTCTTTCAAAAAAAGATATTGAAGAATTGTTAAAGTTTGATGAAGGGGTTAGCAGACCTCATATTGTTTCCTACAATAGAACTAAATATTCAGAAAAATTTTTAAAGGTCATTACTAATGTTTGGTTGAAGTATGGTTACGTTGTTGATGAAGAAGTAACCAAATTCATAGTAGCTGCTGACCGAATTATAAATGGAGAAATACAACCTATGAGCAAGGTTTTGAACAGAGCTTATCTTAAGAAGGATGTAGTGCCTAAAGTATTGCAACTTCCCTCTGTTGTATTATCGGAAGCTGGTCTGCAGCTAATGGTTAGAGAAAAGAAAAGTAGTGGAAGAAAAATAGTTTATGTAAAGAAGGTGGTTTCAAATGTGGGGAAAGAAGAATGAAAAAAAGAACATAGTTTTTGTTAAGAATATTGATGCAAAGACCTTCATAGAAATGTTAAATCTTAAAATAACCTTCAAGGAAGAGTTGCCTAAAGTAGATGTTATAGTCACCTCTCCTCCGTACAACTTGGGTGTTAAATATGAAGGTTATAACGATAGATTAAACGATGATGAATATTTAACGATGTTAGTAGAAAGCTTCATAGGAACTGATAAGATTTGCAATGATGATGCAATAATGTATATCAATCTTAAAGAAGGTTCTACTAATGCTTTGAAAAGAAGGCTACTATATACTAAATTTCTTAAAGCTATAGAGGATATGACTGATTGGAAATACGTTCAAAGAATAGTTTGGTTTATGCCTAATAAACAACAGATTAATCCTAATGTCAATAAAAGAACTTTCTCTGTTTATACCGAAGATATATTCTTCTTTGCCAAAGAAGATTATTTTGAAAGTAAACAACCCTTACTTAACAAAGCTAATATAGGTTTGGAGCTTTCCAAAGAATATCTGAACGATAAGAGATATAAAACCTCCAGAGATAGAATGATTAGAAATTATGGAAAACTTTTTAAAGATATAGGAGATTTGTGGAGCATACCAATATTGAAGTATAATAAAAGTTTGAAGAAACATAATCCCGCAGAATTTCCTATGACTTTACCAGAATTGGCTATAAAAAGCCATAGAGATTTTGGTGTTAGAACATTGACAGTTTTGGATATGTTTGCTGGCGGTGGAACAACAATGATAGCTGCATTAAGAAATAATTGTAATGTTTATGGTTGTGATATAAGCAAAATTTATTATGATATTATTGTAGAACGAATAAGGGGTGAGTTTGATGAGAGGATGGTTACTTTCTACTAAATATTCGAAAGAGGAAAGCTATGGGCAAATATTAGTTTTCTTGACTGAGGAAGGAGAAATATGGGAAAAATATGTTCGAGATGTCTATCCCTATTTCTATACTTATCTCAAACCTCAAGAATTGCTTACTATTCCAGAAGTTCTTAAACATTACTTTGACCCTAGGAGAAGAGATTGGGATAGAACAAAAGTAGCAAATATTGAAGTAGTCACTATTAAGAATCCTATTAACCATAGGTTAGAAAAAATTACCAAAATTGAACTTACCAGTCCTTTGTTCGTAACTAACAAACAAGGAACTGGTTTTAGTCAGCTTCTACCAGAACAATTTGTATTTAATAACCATGTTAAATATGCAGACGTCTTTATAATGAATAAAGACGATATAATTCTTGGTATGCCTTACAAACTTATTGGCACAAAAGAGAACTTCTATTATGAACTTGATGTGGATACAGAAGCAATACAAAAACATGAAATTTATTCTATTGATGCATTACAAAGGATAGAAAAGAAACTCTTTGATTATATAACAAAAATTTTCATTACACCAATACCTACTCTCAGAAAACATATCCTTGCTATAGACATAGAAGTTGACCATAATTTACGTATGGCTGTGGATAGTTTCAATCCCTTATATCCAGTCAGCTCTGTTGCTTTTAAGAGTGAAAGAGAAGAAATAGTTTTTATTCTTTCTGATAAGACTAGAAATATTGAAAAAACTGTTGAAGATAAATTTAATGTGAGAAAAAAGGTTATTGTTTGTAAGGATGAAAAAACACTCTTATTTAACGTCTTTCGTTATTTAACCTTCTCTCCAGAAAAGATAGTTGTTGGTTATAACATTGATGTTTTCGACTTACCTTATCTCTGCAATAGAGCGGATATCTATGGTATAAAACATGATAACATTTGGGGAGTAATGAAAAGAGATGGGACAATATCTAAAGGTATAAGAGGAAAGTTCTTGATAGATTTATATAGCTTCTTTAGCAATCCCAGTATTAAGAATTATGCTTTTAAAGGTGCTTATGAACGTAACACTCTCGATGATGTCGCCCAAGCACTCTTGGGTGAAGAGAAATACAAGTATGAAGGGGAAATAAGGAATTTAAGTATGTATGAACTTGCCTATTACAATCTTAAAGACGTAGATTTGACCTTTAGACTTTGCACTTTTAATGATGAAATAGTTATGAAATTGGCTATAATTCTTCAGCGTATAGGTAATCAGACTTTTGAAAGTGTTTTCAGAAAAAGAATTTCTTCGATAGTTTTAGGTTTAATGCATCGTTATATGATTATGAAGAACTTTTATTTTCCAAATAAATTTTTGTTAAGTAAGTTAGGAGTGGGTAAGAGTGAAGCTATAATAGAAGGAAAGGGTTATAAAGGTGCTATAGTTCTTGAACCTAAGAAAGGTTTGCACTTTAATGTAACTACTCTCGATTTTGCCAGTTTATATCCTTCTGTCATTGATGTTAAGAATATTTGCTTCTCGACTATTAACTGTGAACATTTGGAGTGTAGGTCTAACAAAGTATTCGAGGTAGGTCATCATGTTTGTAAGCTACGTAGAGGGATTCTTAGTGAAGTTGTTGGTGCTGTAAAGAATGTCAGAGTTTTTTACTTCAAGAAAGAAGCAAAGAAAAATCCTTTGTTCAAACCAATAGAGCAAGCTTTAAAGATAGTGATAAATGCCAGCTATGGTGTATTTGGTGCTCCTACTAATCCTTATTATGCTCAAGCAGTTGCTGAAAGCATTACAGCAGAAGCAAGAAGAAGTCTATTAACGTTAGTAGAGTATGTTCGAGAGAATTACGGTCACAGAGGAATTGAAGTGATTTACTCTGATACTGACAGTATTTTCATTAATACTGACGATGAAGAAGTGATTAATGATTTGATAAGATTTGTAAGAGAAGGAATGCATCTAGAACTTGGTGTTGATTATGAATTTAAATGGTTAGCGTTATACAAAAAGAAGAATTACGTTGGTCAGTTTAAAGATGGAAAAATAGACATTAAAGGTTTGGCTGGTAAAAAGAGAAATACACCGAAATTTATAAAGGATGTTTTTAATGAAGTCATTGAAGTTATGAAAGGGTTGAATGAAAACAACATAAACTTTATAAAGGATAGGATTACAAATGTTATCAAGAAATATTATTACGGCTTGACCAAGAATACTATGGACATAGATGTTTTAGATTTAAGCATTAGAAACGTTCTTGGAAAGGACATAGAAGACTACACTGTTAATAAGCCTATCCACGTTAAAGCTGCTGAAAAATTGTATAAATACATCTCTGAGCAGTTTGAGGATGAAGTCAGCATAAAAACAATTCTTCCTAAAGGTAGTGTTATAACTTACGTAAAGACTGACCCTAAAATCTGCGGTTCAACAGCTATGCCAGTTGAAATAGCGACTATGAACCAAATAGATAAAGACAAATATGTTCAGTGGATGGGCAACGTTCTTGAACAAGTTTTAGAACCAGTAGGTTTGGATTTTAACAACATTATTTCAACACAAAGAAAAATAACTGACTTCTTTAAGTGAGGTGAAAGAAATGATGGAGCTGCATGTAGGTAATATCTATACTTATGTCAAGAATCCCACTCCTAAAGGCGAAAGTTTGATTAGAAGAATTTGTTCTTATACCGACCCGAATTATCTATTTAAACTGAAGAATATGGAGATTGATAGAAAAAAAGTAGGTAGTCTGTATAGTGATTATGTTAGAAATGGAATAATCTATTTGTATGATACAAGAACTAAGAGATTTCCAACTGGTTTATTGAAACCAGTTGTTGCTATGCTTAAGTATAATGGAGTTGAGTTTAAAATCATCGAAGAATATAAAGAACCAAAGGATATAATCGATATAGAGCTGAACCCTTCTACGAAACTCTTCCCCCATCAAGAGAAAGCTTTTGAAAAACTCCGAAAGAACAGATTTAGAGGTATTGTCGATGGTGCTACTGGAATGGGCAAAACCGTTCTTGGCGTTTATCTCTTAGCTTATCTTAAAACCCCTACTGTTATCATTGTTCCTACTACTGTTATTCGTGACCAATGGGTTTCTCAAATAGAGAGAAGAATTCTTTACTTATCGAAAAAGAAGAAAATTAGTAGTGGTATAATGTTTTATGACCGAAATGGTAAGGAAGCTATTTTTGTTGCCACTATGAGCCTTATATCTTCTGTCATTAAGTCTAAAAAACTTAAAACTGAAAAACTTAATGAACGGAATAGAAATCTTCGTAAATTCTTCCTTTTCAATGTTGGTTTAATAATCTTCGATGAAGTGCATCTTGCGGGCTCTGATAGTGGTATAGCTGCTTTATCTTACATTCCAGCTTTATACAGAGTTGGTCTCACTGGTTCATTCAATAAAAGAGAAGACAACAGAGATTTAGAGTATATTGGTCTAATAGGTCAAAGAGTTTGTACTATTACTGCTGATGAGCTTATTGAACGTCGCAGAGCTGTTCCTTTGAAGATAATTTTCGATGAAGTTATTATGCCCTATATTCCTCGTCATGCTAATTATGAAGAGGTTTATCTTGATGCTATCGTTACTAACGATGAACGTAATGATAGAATTATTGAACATGCTTACAAATTCATAGAGGAGAAAAGACCCGTTTTGATACTTGTTGATAGAATTGACCATGCTCGTGTTCTTTCTGAGCTTTCTGGCTTTCCTTACACCAGTAGTGAAGACCCCAAAAAAGACGAAAAGATACAAAAATTTAGAGAACTTGATAAAGATTTTCCAGCTCTCATTTGTACTACTAAACTCGCTGGGATAGGTTTTGACATGCCTCCCCTCTCTGCTATTATTCTTGCTTGTGGGGGAAAAAGCGCCATAAAGATTATCCAAGCTATTGGTAGGGCTCTGCGTATGTATGAAGGAAAGGAAAATTCTATTATAATAGATTTCGCTGATAACTGCAAATATTTACGTGAACATGCCTTTGAAAGAGCTAAAGTCTATCTCAGTAATGAATACTATGAGGTCGACTTTGGCAAAACTTTCCTTGCTTCTCATTTTGGTGGAAGAAAATTTGGAGGAGTGAAAGATGTGCAAAGTTAGAAGAATTGATGATAGAGTCTTTTTTAACGCTTTTCATTCTGGTGAGTATACTGAAGTAGTCCTTGATTACATTATACAGAAAGTTAATGAACTCGTCGAAGCTGTTAATGACCTTCAGTCTCAAATTGATGAATTAAAAGAAAAACTCTAAAAATACCGAAAAATTTAAAAATAATGACTGTACAGTAAAATCAGTCAATGGTTTATTAATATTATTAATAATGTTAATAAGGGTGATTTAAAAATGTGTATGTATATAAAAAGATGTGCAAATTTTGTAAAAGTGCCCTACAGCTCTACAGAGTGCGCAGTTTTTTGTAAGAGAAACCTAGTACTTAGTAAAGAAGCGGCAGACATAGCTAATGATTGGTTCATAGATAAAAAGGACGTAGAAACAATCGTAGAAAAGACACTTTACATGCCAAAGAGGAAGAAAAGAGAAAGACCCATAGATGACAATTTAATGGAAGTATTAGACCCTACAGAAAGAGTTGTAGGAAAAACTTTGGATTTGAAAGAAGTTCTACGAAGAAATTCTGATTTAGAAAAATATAAAGTAAAAGACTTGGAGGAAATCGTAGACGTAACAAAAGAGGATAAAGACTTCAAAACTTTGCCAATAGAAAAAATAAGACAAAGAGCATTGGAAAAGGCAGAAGAAGGCGAAAAGAAAGGAAAAGGAGGAATTTGTCCCTACTGTAAAAAAGAATTCAAAAATCTACAAGCTCACTTAAAATTCTGTAAAGTAAAAAAGGTAGAAGAAATAACGGGTGATGAAGAATGATATGGAAATGGTTTAAGAGAAATAAAGAGGTTAAGGAAGAGGTTAAAGAAGAAATAAAAGAAGTAGAGACAATAGAAGAGAAGGTAGAAGAGAACAGCGGATATAGACAATGTGAAGCCATAACCAAGTCTGGAAAGAGATGTTCCAGACGTGCCGTAGAAGGAGAACGTTATTGTCGTCAACATCTTAAACATCACTAACCTTCTCTTTTTTTCTTTTTTAGGAGGAGTGAAGATGCCACATAAGGTATGGTTAGACGATAAAACTTATGAGTTGATACCACGAGTATCAGATTTAGTGGGTGTTTATGTTTGTCAAATGACTGCAGTTTTAAACCCAATTCATAGTAAGAAAGGAGTAGATAGAGTACAGTCAAATATTTACGCTCTTAAAGGAACGATAGTCCATCATAGAATAGAAAACGAAATAAGAAAAGATTTAGGCTTAAGACCAGTGGCATTGGAATTAAACGAGGCTGATAAAAGATTATATAAATACATAACAAAAAATAAATCTATGTTAAGAGAATTTGAAGAATATATAGAGCTTGCGTTGTTGAACTTCTATTCTTTTATGGATGACTATGGTGTTAAACCTATAGCTCCAGAGGAGACATTGGTTTATATCCATAGAGAAGGAGGAAAGATAGATGTTTTTAAATCTCTAAAAGGTACGATAGATTTAATAGGAGAAGTAGAGACAGAGAATGGAATGGAAACAGTACTAATAGACTGGAAAACTTCTGCTGATTATAAAGAGGAATATAGGATACAACTAATGGGCTATGATTGGCTATTTTACAAGACTGGGAAATATGAGGAAATGAAAAGGAATGGACAAATAAAATATCCTATGAGTAAATGGAATTACATCAATGGACGTTATGACGTTCATAGAGCTTTATTAGTTAATCTAGGTGGTGGAAGTAGTTACAAAGCAAAATGGGTAGATGTGGAGGATAAGACAGACTTTTTTCGTTGCCAAGAAGCTTTTAGAAAACCAGTTGAAACGTTCAAGGGTATAAAAAGGAGTAATGGAAGACATATTGCTCTAAAGCTGCATTGTTTGGTTTGCAGCTATAGAGTTATTTGCCCCTTCTTTTCTGAAGGAAAAATTGATGATGGGGGTGAATATAAGTATGAATTATGATGAGATGGATTTGAGAGAAAAAAGGAAAGAAGTTGATGTAGAGGGAAAAAGTTGTACGGAACTCGTTATAGAGTTCCTTTCGAATAATAGAGATAAAGCTTTTACAGTCAAGGCTATAGCTAACAACGTTGGTTATTCTGTCTATTCAGTTAGAAGAAGTCTGAATGAACTAGTTAAGCTGGGTTACGTTATGAAGGTCAGTAGAAAGGGGACGAACAGAAAATATTATACTTTTATCTACTAATAAAGAGGTGTTGACGATGAAATTGAGAGAGATAATGACAAAAGAGTTTCTATTGGATTGTATAAAAAAAGGAATGACGCAGAGAGAAATAGCGGAATATGTTAATAGAAAATATAATAAAAACATAACTCGGTCAAGCGTGTGGTACTGGCTTAGAAGAGTAGGGCTAACACATGGCAAGATGCGTTATATTTACCCAGAATTAGATATAGATAATTTATTGAAAAATTCTGGTGTAGTAAAGGAAACTTTAGAAGGAATAAGAATTTTTAAGGAAAACATAAAAAATACACTTGTTGAACAAGATTATGTTTTACATATTCTGATTAGTGATACTCATGCTGGGTTCGTTTGGGATAGGTTAGGATATAATAATTATGAGAGGGTTCTAACAAAAAGATTTGATAAATTATATAATGAAATAGTGAAGAAGATAGAAAAAATGGGTAGACCCAAGAAAATAGTTATAAATTTACTAGGAGACCTCGTTGATGGTGATAATGTTTATCCAGAGCAACATGAGTTTGTAGATACTGTAGTTCTTCATCAAGTCAAATTTATGATAAAAACTTTACAGAACTTCATTATAAATTTAACTAAATACACTGACGTGATAAAGGTTTTTGCTGTTGCTGGCAATCATGGAAAAATAAAAACCGCCAGAATAACCAACTGGGACAATTTTATCTACCTATCCTTACAGACAATTTTCGATATTTTAAATGAAGAGTATGGTATAAATGTTGATGTTGTATTCTCGGAAAGATTATTAATGATTTACAAAGAGGAATATACTGGTCATGTTTTCCATATTACACACGGTCACTTATTAAAAAAGAGTTTATTAAGCAACATCAAAAACTTAATGGCTGAATTAAAAATTAGAAAACTCACTGGTGATGTAGATTTTGACGTTTTTTTGATTGGTCATGTTCATCAAGTAAGATTCATAGCTTTAAACAACAGACAATGGTTTATTAGCAACGGTACAATGTATGACAGCCTTCACTTCACTCACGAAATAGGTTATCCTTGCACCTTATCCGTAGCTGCCTTCACTTCAACTAAGGAAAAACCAGTTGAAGAAATGTTTATTATCAACCTTGAAGATAAAGAATATTTTGAGAGAGAACCTATGGTCAATTTCTCTGGTTAGCTCCATAATTCTAAAATTTCCTCTTTTTTCTTGTTTTTCTTTTCTTCTCTTTCTTTTCTTGTAGCTTTGAGCTCTTTTAGGAATTTTAGATAGCTATCTTCAGCCTTTTTTATTAAATCCATAAGCATTTTTAGTCTCCTTTGTCCTTCAGCAGTGTTTAGCATAGAAAGTGTTTTCTCTGAAGCTTCTATTCTGTAAAGTCTATTCATCCTCAAAAAAGTCTGTATAAGAGGATAGATTATTAATTTATCTGCAGTTTTTATATCTATTCCTTCTTTTGTTAGTTCATCTATTAGCGCTATTATTTCTTCTCGTTCTATTACACAACCATATTTCTCACTTTCTTCTCCCTTTCGGTGACAATAGTCTTTAAATGTACAAGTTGAACATCTAGATAAATGTGGAGATATAACGCTATTAAAATCTATCGCTTTTAAACCTTTTTCTGTTTCTATGAATATCAGATTTTTTCTAACAGCATCTGTTGTTTCATCTATAAATTCTTCAAGTGTTTTATCTTCCCTTTTCATCAAATAAGAAGAATTTATTATTATTTATAAACTTTTCTGTTTTTTGCGAAAAATTTATAAATAATAATGTTTTTTTTATTTTGGTTATAATGTATTTACAAAGGAATATAAAGAAGGTCACAAAGGAAGAAATAGAGGCAGCTAAGAAAGACCCAATTCTATTCGCAGAGCTATTTTTTAAACAAAAACCTCATTGGTATCAAGCAGAGATAATGAAAGCTATTGCTGAAGAGAAAGACACAGTAATATGTGCTTCTAGACAAATAGGTAAATCTACTGCTGTAGCTATGGCGGCAGTGTGGTATGTAGTAACAAAAGAAGATGTGTTGGTGTTAGTAGTTTCTTACTCTAAAAGACAAGCACAAGAGTTATATAGAAAAATAAAAGGTTTCTTGATGTATCATCCACAAATAGAGAGTTTGATAGAAAAAACAACCATGACAGAAACGGAACTAATAAATGGTTCAAGAATAATGATAACAGCAGTAGGAAAAGGTGGTCTAAGCTCACAAGGTTATAGTGCTGATTTACTGATAATAGATGAGGCTGACAGTCTTCCAGATGAGGTCTTTGGTGTTATACAAGCTACGCAAGCATCTACTGGAGGAGCAACAATATTGATTTCTACTCCAAGACGTAGGGGTTCTACTTTTCATAGAATATTTCAAGATGCTATAGAAGCTAGAAAAGAATATGAACGGGGTTTAAGAAAAGAACCAGTTAGAAGTATAGAGGAGGGAGGAACGGGTTTTGTAGCCTTCCATTATGATTATACTGTCGGATTGAATGTCTTTAAACCAGATGGGAAACCGCAAATAAGTTTGAAAGTTATCCAAAGAGAGAAGAGGACAAAACCAAAGTGGCAATTCGAAGCAGAATATCTGGCTAAATGGAGTGATGATAGCTCAAGTTATTTTGGTTATGACATGATAACATCAGCAGTAAAAGATTACACTTTATATGAGAGAGGTCTTCCAAATGGAAAATATTATATAGGAGTGGATTTGGCTAAACATCACGATAAAACCGTCATAATAGTAGTGGAGAAACAAACTGAACATCTGTATAGAGTTGTTCATATTTACAGTACGTCCAATAGAAATTGGGAAGAACAGATAGGGGCTATAGAAGATATAGCCAGACGTTTTCCGCCAGAAGCGGTATTTATCGATAAAACTAGTATAGGAGACGTTGTTCTAGATATCCTACAAAACAACACTTCTAGTCCGCTACATGGTAAGATAGTAGGGAAAGTCTTCACCATACAGAATAAAATATCTTTGTATAGCAATCTTTATAGACTCTTCGCTAACAAAATGCTCATCATTCCTAACCATAAGGATTTAATAGATGAATTACTTGATTTACAATATGAAAAAAGTCCTAACAGTGAATACATTAAAATTCACGCACCCGCTGGGGGTTATGATGACCACGTTGACGCTCTTGCTCTTGCTTGCTCTTTCGCTGAAACTATCTCTATAGATGAGATATCTATAGCTGTTTTATCTAATATTAGAAGAACAGAAAGTCAAAACTTTAGAAATACACAAAAGAAAAACAGAGATTATTTTGACTTTGACCCAATAAAATTCTACAACAGAAAAAGAAGAAGAGATTATATTTCTACTGGTTTGAGTAGTAGAAGAAATTATATTTAAGTATAAGTCTGATTTAGTTTGTTTATTCTGTAGACTGCTTTTGCACCATAGAAATAATCTGTATCATTTGCCTTCATTTGTATAACAAATTTTGTTTTATCATCAGTTATCTTATTTATACCAGTTAGGACATATTGTCCAGAAGTGTAAAGTGGTATTGTAGTTGAATTTAATAGTGTACCAGTTTCAATATCTATCTCTAATAATTGTATTATATGGTCATCAGCATTTGTATAAACTCTGACCAATAATAATTCCACAGATTGAGGTAAATCTATAGGGATATATAAATAACCATATATTGCTCCATCGTTATATGTAGCGTAGTTATTAGCGTATAGGATTTTATCTGCTGTAGCGTTGTGTGGTCCTAATACAATTGTTTTATCAGTTGTTGGTATTGTAGGATTATCAGTAATTTCTGTTAGAGAAGCTGATGTTTGTATAGACAACGTGTCAAAACTTCCACTGTCAGCAGAGACTCCTCCTCCCGATACATTTATGTCACCAGTGGTAACAGTTATGTCGCTACCAGAGACAGAAAGACCGCTATTAAAAGTAACTGAACCAGAAAAAGAAGCGCCGCCTTGTACGCTTATTGGATTTGTATCAAATGTCCAACCACCACTTATTGATTCAGCAACATCCCGACGAGGATAGCTAGATGCTACGAAACCTCCTAAAGCTGCTGAATTATTAACAGTTAGAGATATATTTATTGGACTTACACTAAAATCTGTAGTAATAGAACCACTTACATCACCACCGAAAGTTACTGTTTTATCTGATGAAAAATAGTCAGCAGTGGTGGAATTTCCTACGATATCTCCACTGAAACTATCAGCTATAACAGTGGAAGCATTAATAGTATTTATGTTAAGATTTACAGAGGAAGCATCAATATTTTTATGGAAATAAATCTTTTTGTTATCTGGGTCACTTCCACTTATTGTTATGAAAGGTTCTCGTGCACTATATGTCCCACCTCTTATAATTATGTCACCATTATTACCATAAGGGGAGAGATAATCAATGAAAAATTCTTGTTTACTAGCAAGAACATCTACTGAAGTTATTGAACTGGAAGCTGCAGATATTGACACCTTACATAAGATTAAATTGTTATCAATGTCAGAAGGTAAAGAAGTTGAATATTGAATACTTACTGAATCGTTTAAAACGTTTCTAACTTCTCCAGCTAACGGAACGTCTGGAGTTAAGGTAATGAAAACATAGTAAACCACATCGGCAGTAGGAACGGGAAAATCGATATTGTAGTCAGAAGTAATGGTTATTAATCTACCATTAATTAAACAATCACCACTTCCTATAGTTAGAGTAAGGGTACCATCAACATAGGATACACCAAGCCCTTTCAAAACAACGTTCCTATAAATCGAATGGTCTTCAAGGGCTCTATAAACGTTTTGTGTAACAGATTTATCCACATCGCCATTTAAATTATAATATTCTATAGCATTGGCTGTATCACCAGAAACAAAAGCTGGATTATATTCATCTGACAAACTTATTTTTTTACCTACACTCATGCATTACTCACCTCTACTGTAAATATTATTCCTTTAGGAATGAAAAACGATAATAATTTATATATTGCTATCAAATCATTATCATTTATTTGGACATCTGTTGTTATCACTATTTTTAGTTGTTCTTTCGATAATTGATGAAGTGAAATGAAATATCTTTTTTCATAGGTATCATTTGGGTCTGTAAGAGAGGTGAAGGATACAACTGTCCCTATTCCCCCTTCTATAAACTCATATTTCACATCAACATCAATCTGCTCAATATAATTAATGCTTGCCCCTTCTATTAAATTCGTTATTAAACCATCTATCTGCTCTTTTGAACCATCATACATTAGATTATAATTAACATGTCTATACAAAACCTTCTTTTCAGTATCAAGGCTTGTGTTGAGTATTATTTGAGAGAAATCGTTTATAAGTCTGTATATTTCTTCCCCAGTAAGTCTGTTGAAGTCATCTTCTGTTAGTGCGCTTCGTCTGTTTTTAATCTCATTAATAAGGGCTAAAAGTTTATAAATCTCCCTTGAGAGGGCATTCAATAATAAATAAAGATTTTTATTTTGGTCCATAAGAAAGTCTGGTATATTGACAGCTACTCCTTTAGTTATTTCATAAGTATATTCTGACTGTCTGTTAGTACTTAACCCTTCATACATCGCTATACAACTCCATAGTTACATTTATATTGTTGACCTTCATCACTTCTGGTTTGTAGAAATTTTTTACAACTTCTATACTCTTATTATCAATGAAGTATGAAGGTATCTTACTTCTTTTTACAAACAGTTTTAATGGTATTCTTTTGTTAATTTTATTACTAACAAGAGTTATATCATCTATCCTTGTTTCTACTTGTGTTAAGAAGAATTCTTCATCATTGCTTTCACTAGTGACTAAATAAATGTCTGCATCTGGAGGAGTCGTAGTGTCTACAGATATCTTTAACCAGAAGTATGAATTAGGGTCACCAGCCATTATGTTAGTTAATAAATCTACATCCCAGTCTATTTCTACTTCATTCACCCCTTGTACTATGGATGATGAAGTTAAGGTATAAGTTGTTGATATTGTAGTAGTAAAGTCTTTGTCTATCAATTCAAGATTTAATGTTACATCTGTTGTTGGAACTGAAAGGAAGTACAACTTGAATCTTATACCATTTATTTGTGTATATTTAACGTAATAATAGTCTACGCATAATAAATCTCCACTTTGTAATTCATGAACTGTTGCTCCATTACTTGGGTCTATATTGAAACCAGTTGAATCTATTGGTGTTGTAGAATTAATGTAATCGATAGTAAAACTTGGATGTCTGTAATATTTACCATAATCATCCTTTAATACTAGATAAACACTTGGTTTTTCATTCGCTCTGTCGACTAATTTTCCTTGATGTTCTGTTGGTGCATCAATATGAGTAGAAGTTCCGTCATACGTTACATACATTTTTGCTCTCTGAGCTGTTAAATAGACTGTTTGTCCTACTGTTGTAGCTATTGAGTTTTCACTATCCCATATCTGTTGCCCCATATCCTCAAGAACATAAGGGTCATAAGAATAGGTCGTTATCTTTATGTCAGTAACTGTAACATCTTTAATTCTGTTATCCCTTAAGACTGTTGCAATTATTCTCCCTTCATTTAGGTCTTCTCCAAGCTCAAGGCTATTAACGAGGTTAATGATGTTAGTTTTTAGAGTGTTTTCTATATCATCTTTTTGTAACCAGTATTCATATTTTACTTCTACATTCAAATCTATATCAACATACATTAGCATTGGTCTTATAATCCTTGTTTTTATACCCATAGGCATGACTGTCTTTAGAACGTCTTTTAATTCATATAATTCGCTTTTGCTTATGAGTTTGTTTCCTTCTCTGACTATTACTGCAACTACTTCAGAATTGCTGAGGGTCTTTATTTCTTCCCAATCGAAAAGTTTGGCGGTACTAACGTAAGCCTTCTTTTTTAACTCCTCTATTACCGCCTCTGTTCTACCTTTCATCTTACTTTTTATGAAACCTTTTATCCTTCCTCTTAACTCCTCATCTGTTTCTACGTCTTGACCATTATCAAAATAATTCAACGAACCGTCTTCTTTATAAGGTGGGTTGTAACATTTATAACCTTGAAGCTCAGTTGATAAGGTATTATCTTCGTATATTTTTACTATAGTCCCTACACCTACATTGTTGTCTTTCCCTATTTCTACGGATTCTACTGGTATGTACACTCCTTGTCCTACGTCTATTATTATTTGCTCACTTCCAACCATTTTAAATTTTATTGGGTCTGTTCCCTCTGTAGCAAAGATATTTTTTGACGTTATAGTTAGAGTATCTGAACCGATATTTTCTACATATACTTCTCCACTGCTTTTGCTTCCAGTTTGTCTAGTTATAGAATATAATGAGGCTAATTTATCGAGTGCCTCTCCTTCGGCTGTATCTATCCATGTATCTTCATATAATCTTCTCATTTCATCGTAGATATTTTTTATCACTGTTGATAATCCTTCTACTATTAAGTTTGCTACTGTACCCTTATTGAAATTTGTTATCTTACTCATCTTTGAAGCATCAAAGTATTTATATCTAACTCTTATTGTTGAGTTATCTCTGAATAAATCTGATGTTAAGAATCTTATTCCCTTATATAGCTGTTGTCCTACATATTTCGATTGTGAATAAACTCCTCCTTCTACATAAACTACGTCATCATAATAGAGCTCATAATCTACTCCTTCTGTTATCTTAATTCTATTTTCTATGTCTTTTGTCGTTACCAGTTGACCATCTTCATCATAACCATTTATTTCCTCTATTGATAATATACAATGTTCGCTTACATTTAATGAGGCGCTTAATTGATACTCATTTTGTGTCTTATTATAAACTATTTCTTCCTCTACTTCTAACACTCCATCTCTTAATGTTTCTATTATCCTCTCTTTTATTTCCTCCACTGTTGGTATTGTTAATGTTGCTTTCATTTTATTACCTCCATTCTTAAACTTACACTATCTACTGTGATTGTTTTTATGGTTACTTCTATATACATACTATCACTGTTTATTTCAACATTTATATACTCTACACTTTCCACTATGTCTAATTTATACAAATTTTCTATCAAAACTGTTTTTACTATTACTTTTAGTATTTCTTCGTCTTCATTCATTCCTATGAAGTCTGTAATCCTTATCTTTCTTTTATTTATCTCTACTCCATCATAAATTGCCATTATTATTCTCTGTTTTATTAGTTCCTTTATTTCTTCTACTTTTCTTCCTTTTATCGCTCCTATCGTTTTTATGTCTCCCTTCTCTATCATTATATCATTTATGCTAAAATCTATTCCTATGTCAGAGCCGTAGGTAGCTTTTAGATAATCTGACAATATCCTTTTTTCCTCTTCAGTTAACTCTACCATCCTATTAACCCGTTTGTTTTTATCATTTAAAAACTTTACGGAAAAAATAAAAAGGAGGATTATTTCTTCTTTTTATTTGAACTTTTAAGAATTGTTATTGTAATAATAAACGCTATAAAAATAGATATAGATACGTTTTCTGCTTTTTCATTATCGGAAATGTAAGTTATTAAGCTGTTTTGTACATGAAACTCTTCCAGTTTATATACTTCTTGAGCGTTAGTATCTATTGTCTCTAACTCACACTCTTCATTTTTTACAGTTTTTATTGTTGAAATTGTATATTTAACTGCTAATCCTATATCTCTTGCAAATGTATATGTTATTTGTTTTAAACCATCTATTGTTAAATCATTATCGTAATTACAAATCCATTTCAAGGTATTATTATTTCGTACGCCAATTATTAAATATATGTTTTTTTCAACTGGTCTTATAGTTATATCTTTTACCTCTAAATTTTCTCCGTTAAATTGAAACTCATAAGGGTCTGAACCCTCAACTAAGTACACTGTAGTATATCTTAATCCATAATCTATGAATAATGTTTCATTGTAAGGATATGTTCCATTAATGTACTCTACTGCAGTGGTAAAGATAGGATTACCGGTAACTATAACTGATTGTAAATCCTTATTACTATAACTCATTCTATATGTTGCACTTGTTTCAAAATCTATTTCTCTGGATAAATTATCTTCATAATGAATTTTTACTGGTCCATATCCAGAGACCTCCACTCTGAAATTACCTCTTGTAGTATGATAAATATTCTTCTGTGTTATTGTACTGTTAAAAAGGTATATACTTTCAACTTTCTTTTCAGTGAAAAAGTCATCCATCAATATTGTGAAGGTTTTATCAATGTTTATTTCTCCTTCATTGGTTTGTATCTTATTCAATTCAATTAATCCATCACCGTTAGAGAATATTTCAGTTTTTGTAACATTATACACATACAAGCTTCTTAGCATTGTTTCTGTTGTAGTTCCTCCTTCGTAAGTCCAACTATCTCCTACTGTAATTTTTACAATAGGTTCTCCATAACTCTTAAAGAAATAAGGATTTATAAATAATAATATAACAAACATAGTAACTAACTTACTTTTTTTCATTGTTATCACCTACTAAACAATAAATTTATTAATATTTAAGTTTTTCCATATTATTTAGGTATAATATGAGTTACTACAATGTAACAAAAATCTAGTTCTTCATCTTGAGGTAATTGTATTTCCATTATTTCAAAAGAAAGTCTTTCCGTCTCTTTCTTCCCTATGAAAAAGGGTATAAAATCAAACTTTTTTGTCTTAATTGATAATCTACAGTTTCTCTTTCCATAGTCTATTAAACAGCTCTCCTCTGCTTCAATATTATATTTTTCTAATAAGAAATTTATCACTTCATTCTTTATTTCTTCTTCACTTAACATTTTCATCACCTAATAAACTTTTTTATACCATAAAATGTAACATCCTTTCAACCTTGAAGTTGAGTCACCGTAACTCATTTTTGAATATATTCTATACCTATCCCCAGAGAAGAAATAAGTTGCTGGTAAGTAGTCAGTGCTTACCTCTGTAAAGTAAGCATCACTCACACTAACTTCTGAACCACTTACATCTGCTCCATAATCATAATTATATAACTTAAACCAAGCTGTACGTAATGTGGAAGAACTGTTTATATCATATACTATTTTACAATGTGTAGCTTCAGAAGGTATTGTAATACGTTCATATAACCCTATCCCTACATACGTTGTCGAAGTTGTACCTATATATTCATCATACCTTGTAAATTGTAAAGGAGACCAGCCAATTAATATATATTGTGGTACACCTATATCTTGCGCTATTTCTGAGGGGGTTCTATATCTTACTTCACTGTTTTCTGTTGATACAACAAGTATTGCATTAGGAGTTGAAAGCTCATGGTTGTAAGAAGTAACCCAAAGTCTTTTACATGCAACTCCAATATAATCAGTATCATCAAGATTTCTTACGTGAAGATAACTGCTGTTTTTTGACATCAATCTTGCGTTAGAACCTAAATCAATATAGGCTGTAATATCTCCAGCTCCTACAGAGATATTATTATCAAAGGTTACTGTATTATAAAAGTTTGCTCTACCATCATCATAGATATTAAACAAGAACATATTATCAGTACCATTATAAACGTAAAAAGCTCTAGCTTCTACACCTTTTCTACCAATACGTATATCATCATAACCATTAGAACCTCCAGTGATTCTAATCTGGTCATAAGTGTCATTATTTAAAGAAATACAATTGGTTGTTGTTATAGAATCATTAGTCCAAATCTTTCCATAAAAATTCCAAGTATTATTATCACCATCGTATCTACAAGCAAGTCTTTCGTCTGGAATGTCAGTTTTTTCAGATATAAATCTGAAGTCTCCATAATTATTACTATCTATAGCTTTAAATATTAAAGCGTTAGTATAATCTAGGTAATCTCCATAAATTCTTAAGTAACCATTTCTAAACTTTAATCTATAACTTTCATAACCGCTCTCTCCTCCATAAATTTCAAAGTTCATGTCATTAGCAAAGTTCCATGACCCCGTTATAGTTTCACTATCATAAATGTTGGCATATTGTGGATGGTCATCATTAGTCAAACCAGCTAAATCTCCATGAGTATAGATAGGACTTTTGGTATATTGAACATCGAAAGTTCTCCTTAAATCTATCCAGTTTTCTGATGTTATGTCTGGCAGCTCAGTTATACCTTCTTGGAAGACTAAAGCCATAGAACGAGGAAGTCTAACTAAACCCTCTGGTACTGCTGGAACTTCAGAGGTTATAGCGGAAGAGAGAGTATTATAATAAGAGTTTGGATAAACGTAATGTATTTCAGTAGGAGAAACAAAGAATAGTCCCTTAACATATTTATTGTTAGGTATTTCTGCTAAACCCGTTCCCGTATCATAATGCGTTACGTCTAATGTTGTTGAAGTGGTTGAAATCCAATTACCATTGCTATCGTGATACCACATTCTAATAGGTGTGACTGTGCTATCTATTGTTGGTACTGTTGTCTTCTTTCTCATGTTCTCATAATAGACCCCTCCGTCAGTTTTCACTGCTAAAGCTGTAGATGGGTGAGGCTCTACTATTAATCCTTGTTTGACAAACTCTGGAAACAAGTCCTCTAATCCTTTGAATTGGTCGTTAATAGAAAAACCAACGTTTTCTTCTTGGAATATTCTATAAATATCTCCATCTAAACAACTAACTATGCCAAGAAGTATATGTTGAAAATCTGGGAAAGTTGTTGAAACTTCCACGCTTCCCGTCGAATTATTAACATAAATGTAGTTGGTTTTATCGTCTGTTAATGTTGTTGAACCACTACTGAATGTCTTATTTGTTCCACTGCTCATATCAAAGTAAGTCCCAGAAGTCCAAGAAATGTTCAATCCCCCTTCATCTGTTAATGTTCCTCCTTCAAGAAGCCAATTGGGAGTAGTCCATTTAAACATGTTATGGGTATAAGTGTAGCCAGCATATTTATCTACCAAGCTCTGACCATTTTCTATGAACTCATTAGCATGAACAGTATTAGACGTTAAATCATTTCCTATTGTTACATCTCCGCCATTACTATCTGGGTCTATAATAATAGTTACATTATCAGAACTGTCTTTTAAGTCTATTCTTCCCTTTATTTCTACATCTGAACCTAAATACGTTGTACCGTACCAATAAAACTCTCCATTTGTTTGTGCATCAAACCACCCCCACTCTTCTAATCCTAAATACTTTACATTATTTAAGACCCAGTGACCATTTATAACTTCATTTGTATTTTTATTAGGAACATCGCTTTCTTCTAAGTTGCTATCTCCTATTTCACTCTCACTTACCCATTTCACTAATCGTCCAGCAGTACCCGAACCAGTTATACTCCCTAATCCTCCCCACTGATTAGAAGGTATGGCTGTACCGTTTTTAACTATATAAACTTCTGAACCATCAGTATAGAAACCCCATTGAATATTTAAAGTACTATCCAAACTTCCTAACGTTCCTTTACCTATTCCTAGAGCAGTTTTTTGATGAGATATAAAAACGAAACCTTCTGTAGTACTCTCATCACCAAAATTCTTGCCTAAAAAGACTTGGTTTTCACTATCAAAAGTATAGCCACTACTATCTATAAATATACAACTATAGCTATTCGCTCCATCTTCTTTTATATCTCCAGCTACATAATATGTACTCATCTTTATCACTCCACCCTTTCTTTTCTATTAGGACTGCTTAAAGTCCCATCACTTATATTCGTTAAATTATCATCACTTTTAAAAGCAATGAAACTAAATGGTATCGAAGTTATCGGAGCTGGACCAGCGGGCGTAAGTATAGGGCTTTTCGATGTTAATATCACACTTCCGCTGGTTATGTTTATTGTACCATAGTTAATTGAAACTGTATCCCCATTAGCTGCTACACTTTTTTCTCCCTCGTTAAACACTATATTTCCATTACTCTTTATTTCTATATCTCCATTTGCGGTCATTCTTAAGGAAGTGGAATTATCATTTAAAGATATTTCAACAATATCATTATCACCAGAGCTGTCAATTGTTATCATTGAACCGTTTTTAGTCTTAAGAATTATTTTGTTCGCTTCTGGTAAATCTTCTATATTTTCTTCAATAGTGGGGGCTTGTTTAGTTTCCCAATTATAAGTTCCAGTAGAAACAAGAGTATCTGAAAGATTGATAGCGAGACCCTTAGTTTCTATGAGCATCTGATTAGAACTATCCATATATAATTTTTGTCCGCCACTTTGCATCAATAAGAAGAACTCTTCGTTGTTTTTAGTAACCTTAGGAACAAGAGGGGCTTGCCAAGTGGAAGTAGGGTCTTCATTAAAGAAGAACCAAAATTCTGGAATAAAGTTATTTCTATTAAAGAAGGTAAAATCAAAACCCAAGTAGATTGTTTTGCTGTTAAATTGCTCTCTTTTACTACCAGTTATCTTTTCCCCATCAAAGAAGAAATAACTGTCATTTGTGACTTCATAAATTGCTTTACCATCATCATCAAGACCATAATATTTAACTGTAGAAGTCTTAAGGGAATTAACTTGAGAGTTTAACAAATGTTGAGAGAAGCCAGCAAAGAACAGCTTTCCATCGACAGTTTTTACTTGCACAAATTCAAAATCATTATTATCATTGAATTCTGTTTGTATATAATCATTTGGACTATCTTGAGCTAACAAACCTAGGGGATGATGAAGTATTTTTCTGTTTTCTATTAGAACTGTTTCAATCATTCATACCACACCCCTTTTATTAAATCATAACGTTTTTGAAGTCCAGCAGCTATAGTTGTTATTATATTCTCTTCTTCATAATTCATATTCCAATCTATTGGAGAGGAAGATATATAGACTTTAGTTGTAAAACCACTAGTACCTCCGCTATTTCCAATATATCTAACTATTTTCCAGACGTAACCAAGTCTTATGTAAGTCAATCCTATCTCGTCTTCATTAGAAGAAAGTAAACTAACCAAATCTAAATTATAGTCAATATTTAATAAATCTTTCGCTATTTTTTCAAACTTATCAGAGATATTACTAATTAAAGGAAGTTTTGAATTAACAGTAGGTTTAATTATATAAACCTCTTGACCTAGGCTAATATCTTCTTTACCGTCTACATAAATGGAGGAAAGCAACAGATTGAAAACATTCAACTGTGTAGAATAACGTACTATAACTCTGAAAATTGCTAATAAAATTCTTAATATTGTCACCGTTTTCTCAATAAAAGATAAGCTTAACGTTTCTGGACCTTCTAAATCAAAGATACCTTTATTGAACAAATATAGAAACTTTCTATGATTAATGAAGTCAAAGACCTCTGGCTTTTCTTTATATAAGAACATAAATCCTTCTACTGGAGTTCTGGTAACCCAAAATGACTCTGGTATATCATTAAAAAAGTCTATTATAGTTTCGCATATTTCTACTACCGTTTTTCCCCCTCTTAACTTCTCAAGCAAAGATTTATAAAAATCAAAATGTTTTAACGTGTTATCATCAAAATCCAAAAATATATAAAAATCATTTAGTATTGGTCTAACATTGTAAAGAGGTATAACATTTTCTCTGGGTTTTTTATATAAAGAAAGTAAGCTTTCGTACATTTTAACAATTTCCATTGGATTTATATATCTTATAACACTAGTAAGAACAATGTTACTAGTCTCTCCATCTCCTTTAAATAATAAATAATTATCAGTTGCAAGAGTATCTTCATTTATCTCAGAGATTTTATTATGACGATTCTTCACATTTATTGGTAAAACCAATAGTTTAGGATTTTCTACTTCACTACTAATAGCTGAATAAAGAGCAAAGGGGAAAAATAGATATTTTCCAGTTATTACTCCTCCCCCTTCTTTTTCACCAGTAAAGGTCATGTATGCTCCATCACCATAAACTTTTCCTATATTGAAAAAAGCTGGATAAATAGGAACTCCAGTCTTCTCTGGAATATTAATAGAGACCGGTATTTCACTATTTTCAACTATCTGGTCTATGTGAAAAACATTATTACTACCCATCAAAGAAGAAATAATTTTATATTCTTCTTTAACAGATGCACTTTTAGATTTTACAAAAAATACTCGTGGAACTACATAAGCCTTTATATTGTCAGCATCTATTAAAAAGTAGGTTTTATCTTTATTAAATCTCGAAATCTCTATATTCATTATTTTAGTTAAATCAATAGCTTTAGTATTTATAAAGGATGAAGCAAAAGCATATTTTTCTTTATCATAGTAATAATAATAATCCGAATTTATTCTATTAGAAAACATGTTTATAAAAAGAATAATATAAAGCTTCTTTTCATCACTTATGTCTTTTGAGATATTAATTTTCGGAAAGACATAATTTCTTATAGCATTAAAAACGTCATGAGTTTTTTCAACGCCAGTATATTCTGACAATAGGTAAGTAGGTTCATAAATACCAAAAGAGGAGAAAATAAGAGCCTTAACTAAATAGATGAAGGATAAACCTTTACTTGGATTTATAACTGGCATAGCAACAAATTTATTAACTTTGCTAAACCTTGTGCTTCTAACATAATATTCATTATCCAGAACCAATCTTTCTATATTGTAAGTATTCTTGAAACATTCATAGAGTATATGTAAAAATGATAGTCTTACATGAATGGCACTCATACTTATGCCGTTAAAGAAGAGGCTGTTAATAAATTTGTTACCAACAACAAAAGGGTCAGTCATAGCTAAAGTATGTAAAGTTAAATCCACTAAATACAATATACCATCTTGACTAACGACATAACCATTTCCGCCATCATTAAAATTAAAGAACATATTAGCCTTTTTTATTTCATCAACCACATTGTCCTTATTTAGATTTGATAAATAACTATCTAATAATATTCCAACAGTAAAGAAGTTTTTTATATCAATATCTGTATATTTGTGGAAATCCTCTAAAAACTTTAGAAACTTTTCCTCTTCAACTTTAGGTTCAAAATAATCTGATAGTCCTATACTATCCATAAAGAATTTGTAAACGGCTTTCAATACAAGTAAGGGATGAACTTTTATAACTGCTACATTACCAAAAACAAAATAAACGAAAACCTTCTTATAAAAATCTGACTTTATATTGAATAAATTCTCTTTCCCTCTAGCATAATAATAACTTTTTTCTTCTTCTATCAATTCTCCAGTACTCTCATCATGACGTCTAATTTTAACCTTCTTTTCAGCATTAAGCATTACAAAATCTTCTTTAGAAGCATAGTCTATTATAGCTTTCCCTATAAAATTCAATACTGCAGAGAAGTTTTCGACTTCTTTATTCCATTTTACTGTTTGGTCTGTCACTCCACTCTCTTTAAGTTTTATATGCTCCTTGTAGTAGGGAGTTTTTGTAGGTATATGATAATTCTGTAGAAGTCTTGTAAAATCTTGTGCTTGAAAGTTAGTCTTTGCTATGTTTGAAACCTCTCTCTGTATAGATGTTATAACTCCAGAAAAACTTAATGGGACATTCTTTTTTACATAGTCCATTGCCCTCTCAAGAGTGAATCTTGTCTCTACTCCTATCCTTTTATAGATAGGGTCATCCATGTATACAAGCTTGTTTTTATCAAATATCCAAACATTCACTATATCATAAGTTCTAATATTTTCATATAATTCAGCTTTATAATCAGCAAAACTTATTTCTAACACTTCTCCATATACTGAAGCCCTCTCTGCTTGTGCTCCTATAACTTCTACATCTATACTCTCTTTTCCATTTATTTTTACAGCACTTTTATTAGCCTCTATATCTGTAAAACATATTAAGGGATATATAATATCTTTTTTCATCTCCTCTTTTTGTCCAACTTTATGTAATTGTGTTCTTATTCTCATTATTTCTATCATCATCATAGGCGAAGTTATTTCCTCTTTTACGTTAATTTTTTCTATAAAGTCCGAAATCTTTTCTAGAGTAGAAATTCTAACCCACCTCCTAACATTTCTAACAATCCTCTTCCGACATCGACAGCACTTCTAATTCCTCTAAATATCGCTTTTCGTTTCAACCTCTGCTCTGCTGTAAGCTCAGTGATTTCAAGTAGTTTTAATCTATAAATTAATGAGTAAGGTCTTTCAGCATTTTGTTCATACTCTTCACTTTCTATTATTACTATTGTTGTGTCAATATCTGATGAAAAAAGTAATGGTATCCTCTTTATAAAACAATATTCTATCATGTATTGAGTAAGAACTTCTGTTACAACTCTATCATGATTTTGAAAACCAAACCATTCTGGAAAGTAAGAATACAGTTCACCCTCTACATTAAAAACATACGTAGTTCTTCCAAAGTCTTGATTGATTGTGCCGTCCCTAGCGACAGCCTCTAATTTATTAATTCTTCTCCCACTTTCCCTTGAAATTTTATTCACCTTTAGATAAAATATTATAGGTAGAGCATTAAGAAAAGGCATTTTTTCTACACTAAATAACGGAACTAAATAAACTTTACCACCATAACCGACCATTTTCTTACACCTTGAAATCTTCTTTTGTTAAGAAATTACTAAAATATTTTTCTGCGTAACGGTCAAGTCTTTGACTTATAACTCCACTTAAACCATATATACTTTTTCTTAGACTTTCATTACCCTCCTTTACAGCTTTCTTTATTTCATTTGTTGTTTTTGTTATCCTTCCAAGTATTACTGTATATTGAGTTTTGACTGCTTCTATTAACTCATTTTCGTTTTTTGTTTTTATTTTCTCATCTACTTTCGAACTCTTTTTATTAAACTTTTCTACTTCCTTCATTATACTTTTCATACGCCTAGATACTTCTCCTATCCATTGTATGTCCTTATCTTTTGGTTTTTTCTGCTTAGTAAAATCGATTAACTCACTGACCATCTTTGAAAACACTGTAAAATTATGTTTAATCTTCTCTAAACGTTTAGAAGAGTCATAGATACCTTTTTGTATTTCAAGAAGCCAGTTATCTAATCCTTTTTCTGTTTCCATAATACTTTGTAAATTCCATCTTATTGATGTTGCTTCGTCAGCTGCTCTCTTAGAATTCTCTTTTATATACTTTAACTCATCAATTAAATCCGCAAGTGTCTTATACAATCCGCTCTCTAAGAACTCATTAACTATCATTTGAAAGTCTTTTACATGCTCTGTCATTGTGTTGAATTGTTCGTCGCTAAACTCATCAACAGTATCTCTTAGAATCTTATATGTGCTTATCAAAGCTCCCATCTTAGTTCTTATTTCTATGTTTAACGCTCTCAATTGTCCCACAGAAGGGAGTTGTTTTGACATTTTTTCAAACTCTCTTATTATATTATTCATTTTTTTCAATTTTTCTTCATCTATTATTCTTTCTATCCCTTGCTCTCCTTCTCCTTCTCTGCCTTCCGCAAGCCAGTTTAATTCACCTCCTACTACTTTAATTTCATTTACTTTATTATATATTAATCTCAGATTTTTATTAATCGTGAATAAGTTTTTATTTATTGTTCCTACCTTCTTAATAATATCAGCTTGATTAACTACACTTGTCTCTAATAATCTTAGAGGATAGTCCTCAAAATTTATAATTACGTTGCCACCAGATAATCCACCTTTATTACCTTCTTGTTTCAACACCTCTTCAAGTATCTTCAAATGATAAAGTAATTGCTGAAAAACTTCTGTTTGTTTAATTTTCTTCTGTATTTTGTTTAATGAGCCCTCTAATTTTTCATAGAAAGTCTTATTAAAATCAGATAAAAACGTTTGAAGATAATCCTCGCTTATTTCAATATTCTCAAATTTTTTCTGTAGTTCAAGTACGACTATATCTATTCTCTTCTTTACATTCTCTACATTAAGATTGACATCAATAGGAATTTTTACTTTAAAAGTTTCTTCAAGCGACATTTTCCTCTCCAAATATTGCTTTTCGCAACTCTTTTATGTCCTCTTCATCAACTACAGTTTTACTTATACCCATTTCTTTCATAAATCCTTGAAGTATTATTTCTTTTTCTAATATGCTCATTTTCAATACTTCTTTAGGTCTGAGACCTATAAGTTTTGATACTAAATAAACTTCAAATAACACTCCGTCCATTGCTTTTTTTATTCTTTTTATTCCTCTGTCTGTAAAAAACTTCTTTCCATTATCTCCTTAAATAGTTTTTGAGCCAAACCTAATTTCATGCTCTTTATTTGCTCATCGCTTAGATTTGGGCTTACTATACAAGTTCTCAATACTCTAAATAAATCCGCTTCTCCATCCTTATTAAATAAAGCTATATAGTCTCCAACAGTTAACACTCTCATCTTAAACGTTATTTCTTTTCCATTAACCTTCTCTTTAACCTCAAAAGTCTCATTAAAATCTATATCATCAATTACTATCATTTCAACCACCTATCTTGTTTTAATAGAAACTTATATAAAAATTTTTCTATCTTTTTAATGAATAAGAGGTGTTAAAACCATACATCAATGAGGATGCCTCCTCATTAGAAGATTTAAGAGAAGATGAAGAGGAGGAAAGATACCGTTGATAAATAGAACTGGCATAAAATGAAGCGTTAACTATAGCATAATCTCCCTCTTTTAAACTGAAGGAAAGTTCTTTAATGTGTAAACCCGATAACTCAATAATCTCCACTTCATCTATAATTATTCTTATCGTACTGTTTAGTAGGATATAGGTTAATAAATCTTTTGTCCTCAAAATATTATCAGCTCTATTATACAAAAGTGATGAAATTGGTCTAACGAAGTTATTCATATCCCTAAAGTTTATATATCCTTGTTCGAATGAACCTTCAATAAACATATTACCATATCTTGGCTCTGAACCGCCAATAAACTTGTAGATATATGAGTCAGTAACAATGTTATAATCTATTTTTCTTATAGTTCCAAGTTGTTTATAATTAAACAAATACATCAGATAAATCTTTACCCTATTACTTGTCACTAATTCCATTAACATCACCAAAAAAAGGAAAATTATTGAGGGGTAATGTAATACATCATAGTTGCTACTCCTTCAATATCTTGCAGAACATATTCCCCTTCTCTAATGGATAACCTATAGTTAGTTAAGACCAGATTTCTTACAACAACATCTTTTAGTGTACCATCTGCCCTAGTAGCTCTTCCCTTAATGGTAAATCTAACATCTTTGAAGAAATCTGAAGAATTGTATTTGTCAAGAGTTGTACCATCGCCATCCATCAATGATTTATATTCAGTGCCTCCGTCAGATTTATATTGACCCATAACCTTCTTATAGATTGAATCGTCAATCAATCCTAT